>Ga0224723_1000701_pt1 | contig 22107 bp, 26 predicted proteins | sample Balambano_FR2_Me_FD_161647 | JGI IMG/M metagenome (GOLD analysis project Ga0224723, IMG submission 161647) | Freshwater sediment microbial communities from Lake Towuti, South Sulawesi, Indonesia - Balambano_FR2_MetaG | ecosystem: Environmental > Aquatic > Freshwater > Lake > Sediment | place... | reverse complement strand
CTTCTTTGGTGTGTCGCTCGCCACGCCGCGCGCCGCCGTCCGTGCGACTTCGATATTATGCCGCAGCGCGAACGCAGTGCCTTCGAGGATAGCGCGGATGACGGCGGCGCGCGGCGTGGCGAGCGACACACCAAAGAAGACGCCGCGCGCGTGACTGTCCCAGATCGGTGAGCGTTCGCCCGCCAGGTAGGGCAGGAAGATCAGCCCGCTGCTGCCCGCTGGCACGCGCGCGGCTTGCTGCGTCATCAGGTCGAAAGCATCGCTGTGCAGCAGTTCTGCCGTCGTTTGCTCGACCTGCCCGAACGTATCGCGAAACCAGCGCAGCGCAGCGCCACTGGTCGAAATCGCACCGAGCAGCAGATGAAGACCGGGCGCGGCATGGGGCATCGAGATCAACGCCGGATCTGTCGCAGTGTGCTGGCTTGCCATTAGCAGCACGGTCGATGTCCCCGTCATTTCCGCGACAATGCCGTCGCTGACCGCGCCCGCTTCCAGCGCTGCCGCGGCGCCATCGACCGTGCCGACGAAGACAGGTGTGCCAGGTCGTAAGCCAATCGCGTCCGCTGCACCGCGCGTGACCACCCCCAACGGCACATGTCCCGGCTTTGGAACGGGAAACTGCTCTGCGCGCACGCCGCACGCTTCGCCCATTGCCTCCCACCAAGCACCTGTACGACAATCGAACAGGCTGAGCAGCCCGACATGCACGCTGTCCATGCTGAATTCGCCCGTCAGCCGCTGGTTGATGAACCCTGTGACGAGCAGCAAGCGATGGGCACGTCTGAGCGTGTCCGGCTCGTGATCGCGCAGCCAGCGCAGCTTGGGCGCAACGAAGTAACCATCAGAGCGGTTGCCTGTCACGCGGTAGATTTCGTCCGCGCCAAACTGCTCGTTGAGCGCCGCGACTTGCGCATCCGCCCGTCTGTCCATCCAGATCAGTGCCGGGCGCAGCGGCTCGCCCTGCGCGTCCACCGCGATGAGTGTCGGCGCTTGCCCGCTGACTGCGATGCCGATGATGCGCGCTGCTGCGTCCGGCGTCTGCGCCAGCGCCGCGCGCACAGCGGCACAGGTCGCGCGCCACCAGTCGTGCGGGTCTTGTTCGACCCAGCCAGGGCGCAGGTGATGGAGCGGGTATTCCGCCTGCCCGCTGGCGACGAGCGCGCCATCGAGCGTGAACAGGCAGGCTTTCGTCCCCGTCGTGCCAACGTCAATGCCGAGCAGGAGGTCAGATGTGGACATAGGATACTTTTCTTGGTGAGAACAACATTAACTTCAAAGCATTTGCACGTTACTCGATTTTAGCGATTTGGTTTTCACGCTGCTGTTTGCGTGCTAACCTCTGGACGATCACTTCTTCTGGCGTTGGTGGTTTGGCACTCTCGCTTAACTTGTCAGGACGAGCAAGCGTCACCGTTAATGGGTCAATTCCGGCAGCTTGCGGACTGATAACTTCAATGCCCACCAATGCGTCATTCGCATCAAAATCGATCACCAGTTCGGGCGTCACTGCCTTTGTACGGGCAATTTCACGTTCCTGGAATTGGATATACATTACATCACCAGCTTGATCGTAAGTGATTTTCATCTATCCATCCTCAGCTATCATCTAACTATCGTATTCATCTTCATCGGTATGTACTGTGACAATCATTCTCGCAGTTTCGTTGACAACGACTCGTATTGTGACCCATTCATCGGTTTCTGCATAGTATATCTGCTTCTCGTAATAGTCACGCCCATGTGGCTGTTCGACAAGCTCGCCCGTATCCAGAACTTCTACAATCGCATCTTCACTGATGTAACGTTCAATCATCCTTCGCAACGCATATTCACTTATCTCGTACAACGCATTCTTGACAAATATCTTGATCGCCATACACTCGCCCGTTGAAATGGATAATAAACGCAAACGCTTACTTCAAAACAGCAAGAGCCGTCTGAAACTCATCTAAATTCCCCACCGCAAAATCCGCGTGCGTGGTTAACTCGCCCGTCAGATACGGCACACGCGCCCACAAACCCGCATCCACCAACGCCAGCGTCATCACGTCAATCGCCTCGCTGCTCAGGCTTTTCAGCACCAGCGCCAGCGCGTCCGGCATCGCCGCGCCCGACACTGCGATGATCGCCACATCCGTATCAATGCGCTTGACCAGATCGATCAACCCGAACGCCAGCGTGCAGCAGGCGCAGCCACCGGGCAGCCGCCATGTGGGATACGGCAGCTTGAGCGCTTGCTCGGCATTGTCGATGATGCTCACGCTTGCGCCTGCACCCGCCAGCGACTCCGCCAGCAGGGCGGCTGCCTGCTTCTTGAAGCCGTAATCCAATCCCGTAAGAGCGATCAGTTTTGGCATGTAAGAAATCCCGACTTGCTCCACTCTGAGGGGAGACGTTTATGACTGATGGAGAGCAAATTCTAACATGGCTAAGGCAATCTGGAACGATGTTGTCATCGCCGAAAGCGACAAGACAGTGATGGTTGAGGGCAATCACTACTTCCCACCCGATTCGGTCAAGCAGGAATACCTGCGCACCACCGACACCCATACGACCTGTCCCTGGAAAGGGCTGGCGAGCTACTACAGCATCGAAGTGGATGGCAAGGTCAACACCGATGCTGCCTGGTATTACCCGCAGCCGAAGGACGCCGCCAAGCAGATCACCGGGCATATCGCCTTCTGGCGCGGCGTCAAGGTCGAGGCGTAAGAAGAAAAAGCCTATTCAAGAGGTTAGAAGGCTAAATCCATTCCATCTTCTTGGCGTTCTTTGCGTCTTGGCGGTTAAATATTTTGATTTTGAACCGCCAAGACGCAAAGAACGCCAAGAAACATGTCCTTTATTGTCTTGAATAAGCTTTTGCATTGCTACGGCGGCGGACCGAGTGGCGGGCGCACCTCAGCGATAAAGCGGTTCTGCGGCGTGCCTTCGGCGATCCAGCCAATCGGTTCGCTGCTGCCGCCGAAAACCTGCGCCCGCCACCAGTTGAAGTTATCGTTGCAGAGCGGTCCCTCAATAATCGTCAACTGAACGCCGCCAATGAGTGTCGCCAGCAACGGCGCGGTCTCGCTAGGACCGGCGCGCAGGTTACGCAGAATACCACCCTCACTTAGCACGATGATGCGTTCGCCTGCCTGCAAGGTCAGCGGCGGGAAGCATTCGGATGGATCAAACAGCGGGCGCGTCGTCGGTTCAAGGTAGTAACCGTAATCAGGACCTTCCGCGATCCACCCTGTCACCAGTTGTCCGCTATCCCCAAACGGCGCTTGCACCTGCCAGTAATTCATGCCGCCGCTGCACACAGGACCGCCGACCACCGTTAGCAGCGATTGGAACGGGATGACTGTCAACACGAGCGCGTTTTCGTTCGGCTCTTCGCGCACACGCAGCCCCGAAAGCAGCCGCACCTGCTCACCAATGGAGATGTCCAGCGGCACAGTACAGGCGTCTTCGGCATCGTCGCCGCCAATCGGGAAGCGCAGCAGGTAGTTATCGGGTCTGCCCTCTGCCACCCAACCGGGTTCACGGATGCCCGTCACGCGCCACCAGTTAAAGCCGTTGGCACACACCGGTCCTTCCGCCACGCGCACGCGCACAGGCAGATCGAAATAAGCGACCACCGCCCCGTTCAGGCTGGGGATGTTGCGCACGTTCACACCCGCGCGTAGAACGATCTGGTCGCCAATCGCGAACGGCAGCGGCGGCACACACTGGTCGGTCGGAAACGGCATCAGCGTGGCAGGTGTCAATACAATCGTGACAATGCCGGGGGGAAAGAGCGTCGACTCCTGCTGTTGTGCCTGCATCGGAACTGTCGGCGCGGCAAACACGCCCGCCAGCGCAAGCGCGACGAATGCCACTATCCATATCCAGCGTCGCATCATTCCCCCTTCGGCAGTTGGCTTTTGGGTATTGGTTTTCAAGCTGTCGGCTTTTAGGTTGTTGTGTTTGGGCAACATAGAATTGCCAATTCCTAACTCCCCAATACCCAATAGCCAATACCCTATATTCCAAGATTGTACAGCGTAGGGCAAGCGTTGGGCAAACAGCAGGGCAAACGGCTCATCCACAGGATTTGTTTGGGCGTACTATAGCAGTATGACCCTGACGATAGTACGCTGAAACAAAGTCTGTAAGACAGTGTACAATCATGCGCAGGATTTAGATTGCATAAAGGAGCGCGCGGATGAAAGTGTCTAAAGCCATTCAATTGGCGTTCGCCTGCCTGTTGACAGCATTGCTGTTCACGCTGCCATCTATGGCGCAGCAAACACCGGCAGTCGTTAACCCGGATGCCAACATTAGTTGGCCCCCACCGGTCTACACGGTCAGCGGGGATTTTACAGTACGTGGGTCGGCAAATCTGCCGAACATGAGCAACTATTTCATCGAATATCGCTTGCTGCCAGAATTTGACCCGACGATAGACCCGATCGCGCCGGAAGTCTGGATCCCCGCCACTACGCCCGCTGCCGCAGCCGTTGTGGATGGGGTTCTGGGCGTGTGGGACACGACGCTTACGGATGACGGGGTGTATGCGCTGCGGTTGACCGTGCGCGTGCGCGGTGGGCAGCCCGTGACGGCAATTGTCTCGCCCATTCGCGTGCTGAACAACCCGCCGCCATTTGCAGTGGGCGAAGGCGGCGGCACTGTTGCACAGCCCATCGCTACGCAGCCGGCACAGACCGCGCCGACCTCAGTGCCAACACTGGATGTGAACCCGCGCGCGACCGTGACCAGCGCTACCGCCAATGTGCGCACGGGCGATAGCACCGCCTATCCGGTCGTGACCTTCGTTCAACGCGGCGATGTCCTGCCTATTCTCGGCATCAGCAGCATGGGGACGGGCTGGTACTACGTGCAGCTACCCGATGGTCGTCGTGGCTGGATTTCGCCCGTCGTTGTCGATGTCGAAGGCGACTTCAGCAGTGTGCCGCGCCTGGCACCGCCGCCCATCCCTGTGACAGCGACGCCGACGCTGCCCCCGGCAACCTTCACGCCTGCCAGCTCGGTCAATCTGGTGGCGGGTATCGTCGTCTTTGATACACCGACACCGACCTGTAACACGCCGTTCACCGTTGGCTTTGACATCGCCAATCAGGGGTCTGTGCCGAGTGCAGGCGGCATTGTCCAGTTGACGGATACGCGCGCGGCGGACGGCAGCGTTCAGATTTCAACGACGCAGCCGCTGCCGATCATCAACCCCGGCACAACGGTACGTATCAACTTCCCAATCACGATTGGGACATTCTACAATGAGAATCATATCATCACGCTGGTGATTGATCCGGGCAACCAGATTCTTGAATTCAACGAAGGCGACAACCGCCAGACGGTCAGCTACTTCCTGGCACGCGGCGGCTGCCCGTAAGTAGTCAAACAATCGAATCGTCAAGGCGCGAAGAACGCCAGGAAGATGTTCCAATCTTGGCGTCCTTTGCGCCTTGGCGGTTAGATTTGAATTTATTTCAACCGCCAAGACGCAAAGAACGCCAGGATAAATCCCTCTAATCTCTTCTTCTCCAACCTCTTGAATAAGCTTTTGTTATCCTTTCTCGAACACACGCAGTTTCGCACTGCGGCTGCGCGGGTTCTGCGCCGCTTCTGCCTCGTCCGCTATCAACGGCTTCTTCGTCAGCGCGCGACCGCTCGCTTTATGAGCGCAGATGCAGATCGGCGTCTTCGGCGGGCAGATGCAGTCGGTGCTTGCCAGTTTGAACGCATCCTTGACGATGCGATCTTCGAGACTGTGAAAGCTGATGACCGCCAACCGTCCACCCGGCGCGAGCAAATCAATCGCGCGTGGCAGTGTGCGGTCGAGCGTGCCGAGTTCGTCGTTGACGGCGATGCGCAATGCCTGAAAGACGCGCGTCGCCGGATGAATATGATCGCCGGGGCGACGCGGCGCAGTGCGCTCGATCACGGCTGCCAGTTCGGTTGTGGTGTGGAGCGGGCGGGCGGCGACAATCGCGCGCGCCAGTTTGCGCCCGTGTGGTTCTTCGCCGTAGCGGTAAAAGATGTCCACCAGTTCGTCCGCGTCCCACAGATTGATCAGTTCAGCGGCGGTCGGGTTGTCGCTGGAAGGATCAAAGCGCATGTCCAGCGGCGCATCGTAGCGAAACGAAAAGCCGCGTTCCGGCGTATCGAACTGCATGGACGACACGCCAACATCGAGCAGGATGGCGTCAGCACTCGTCCAGCCGATCTGTGCCGCCGCGTCGGTCATGTTGACATAGCTGGCATGGGCGACGTGTGCGCGCTCGCCATAGGGCGCGAGTCGCTCCCGCGCGATTGCCAGCGCTTGCAAGTCGCAATCCAGCCCCAGCAGCGCACCCGCGCCGCCATCGAGCAGCGCCGCGCTATGCCCCGCCGCGCCAAGCGTGCCATCGATCACGCGCTCAGCGGGCAGCAAATAGTCAAGAACAGGTTGGAGGAGTACCGGAATATGCATCAATACGGATAGCTGAACAGCGGCACTGCCAGCAGGAACAGCGTGCCGACAATCCCGATGAACAGCGGGATTAGCAGCGCCAGCGCGTACAGCTTGTTGTCCGTGCGCAGGTGCATGTAGTACCACACCACCAGAATTGCCTTGCATATCGACAGGAACACCAGCAGCGGCACGGTCAGGAAGAACTCCGGCAGTTCCGCCAGAATGACTTCAATGATCGTCAGCATTGCCAGCGCGCCAAAGACTGCCGTATACAGCGGCACAGGCAAATCGATGCCCAGAAAGCGCGAGGTGGGTAGCAGCGTATCTTCGTGCGCGTCGTGACTGTCTGTCGCCGCGTGGTCGTGGGCGGCGTCATGGGCGTGGTCGGCGGTTGTGTGCATATCGGTCATGGTTGATTGCTCCGTTTTTACCTCACCCCACTTGCTTCGCTCGTCTCCCCTCTCCGTTTACGGAGAGGGGCTGGGGTGAGGTCCCTATATCAGATAAATAAACGTGAACAGGAAGATCCAGACGACATCGACAAAGTGCCAGTACAGCCCGAAGATTTCGACGCCGATATAGTTCGTCTTGCTGTAGCCGCCGCGCGCGCCCTTATAGCAAATATAAATCGCCCACAACACCCCGACGATGACATGCACGCCGTGAAAGGCAGTCGGTGCGTAAAAGCGTGCGCCAAACTCGCTCAGTTCGCCGCTCGTGTGGTAAAGCGTGACACCCTCTGCTGAAAGCGTGGCGTATTCGACGATTTGCAGCAGCACAAAGATCGTGCCAAAGATTGCCGTGGCTGAAATCCAGTTGACCAATCCCTTCTGGTCGCCCATCTGGATTGAGCGCAGCCCCATGACCATCATCCAACTGCTGGCGAGCAGCAGAAATGTGTTGGTCGCCACCAGCAGCACGCCCGCCGCCTCGTGGACTTCATGCACGACTTCGCGATGATTGAGCGCATAGACCAGATAAGCGGCGATCAGCGCGGTGAAGATGATGACTTCTGACGCCAGATACAGCCACCAGGCGAACTTGAGATTTTCGTTGCGCGCGGCACTGTGCCCGTGACCATGTGCGTCCTCGTGCGCGGGGGCTTGCGTTTGTTCCATAACTGCCATAGCGTATCTCCTGAGAAACAATTCCGGTACTCATCACCGGACAAGGAGCTTCAGCCCCTTGTTCAAACTCCAAATGCTTACTTGACAGTACCGACCCAGCGCAGGAAGTTTGCCAGAATGCGCGCGGCGCGCCCGGCTGCGAACGTGATCCACTTCGGGCGTAGCACGATGAGCGGGATGAGCAGGGCGTTGACGATGGATAGCAGCACGCGCTGAAATTCTGCCGTGATCGGTCCAATCGACGGGAACGCCAGATAAACCAACCCGATTGCGACATGATAGAAGATGGGGTACAGGAACGCCGCAAACGCCAGGAAGACTGCCCAGAACATCAGATTGCCGCGTGGACGCCCAATCGCTGCCCCAGCTGCCAGCCCTGCCGCAATCGAGAAGAACAGGCGCGTGTCTTCCGCAATCGGGACGATGCCCGCCAGAATATTGCCGCTGACAATCGGCATAATCACGAAATATGTGACCAGGAAGCCGACAATCGCCACGACCAGGAAGACTGGAATTGAAAGTGAGGCGGGCAGCCCTGACGCCTTTGGCTGTTCGGCGGTTGCCTGTTCAGTTGCGCCGGAGGGTAGCTCAAACAACTGGCGTCCCATAGGCGTGTGTTCGACGACCGCGGCGTTGGCAATGCCCTTTGACGCGCTGAAGAAGAGCCAGCCCAAGCCGCCCGCTACGACAAACAGCGACAGCATCATGATGACGACGAATGCGATGAACAGTGTCAACTGGCTGACCTGTGGGATTTCGATGCCAAACAGCTCCAAGTCAGTATAACCGACCGACGTAAGAGAAGCTTCTGGCACGTCAGTAATCGTCAGCGCAGGACCGAATGGCACAGCGGCTATCACAAAGATGACCAACCCGACGAGGATCAGCAGGGTGGTCAGTTTCCAGGTGATGCTGCTGTTGAGCGCCAGCGGGCTGGGGGTGACATCAGCGTGGGTATCGTCGTGTGCCTCTTCGCCATGCACGCTCATGCGCGGGTCGAAGCCCCCCATGCCCCATACGAAGAAGCCAGCGCTGAAGAACGCCGCCAGCACCATCCCGACTCCGGGATTCCACACAGGATCAAGCCCCTGCGCGGCGCGAATGGCAAGCACGAGCAGTGCGCCAATCGCAAAACCGAGAATGCCCATCGGAATGGCGCGTGAAAGACCGGGTTGTGGCATGAGGACGCTTCCTTTGCTACGGGAAAGTAATTATATCACGTACAACGGTATGTAAAAAAGTACCCAGGCGATGACGACAAAATACCACAATTTGACGCCCGCCTCGACATCCCACGTATCGCGCGATGAAATTCTGCCCGCGCGCACACGCTTATCCACCACCCACATATAAGCGCCGATTGCCAGCGCATGGATGGCATGATAGGCGACCATCACCCGTGCCAGCGTGCCGTACTGCCCGGCATCGTTGATGCTAACCCACGCCACGCCCATGCCGATGATGAACAGCACGCCGAGCAGCAGCGTTGCGCGCCACTGCGTCAGGAACTGCGCGACCGCATCCGCATCGATTGCTTTCTGCGCGCGCCGTACTGTGAAGACGCTGACCAGCAGCAGAGCGGTGACAATCGTGGGCAGCACTGCGCTCATGCGCTCCACACCTTCGGGCGGCCACGAGACAAAGTTGGTGCGGATGAAATAGTTGATCACCACCAGGCAGACGAAAACCATGATCCATGACAGCTGGAAGACGTTCATGCCTGTACGCTTGTTGCGCAGCGCCATTAATTCATCGCGCGTTAACTGCTGTTCCGATACTCGCTCTGCCATCTGTCGCTTCCAATACATCACTCATACGAACCTGTGGACATGCTGTTGACGATGGACGCCATCAATGGCGTCCGTACACGACATCCCTCACTCCAACTTGAGTACGGACGGCATTCTTGCCATCCCGCCAGAACTTCGCCCCTGACCCCTCTCCATGAGGGAGAGGGGAAGGGGTGAGGGTTTTTTACTAATCCCCGCCTGCTGGCTGCGTCTTCGGCGTCATGCCATATTCAGGCAGCGGTTCTGCCGGACCGTACTTCTTTTCCAGCGCTTGCAGGTAATCATACGATTCCTTCGTGCCGTAACCATACGGGTCTGCGAACGGCACCGGGTCGCCGTAGAAGTTGGTTGCTGGCGGCGGCGAACTGGTCGCCCATTCCAGCGTTAGCGCACGCCAGGGGTTGGCGCTCGCCTTGCGACCGCTGACCAGGCTGGCAGCCATATTATAGAGCAGCACGAAAGTGGACAGCCCCAGGATGAAACCTGAAATGCTGATGATGACGTTCAGCGTCTGGAACTCCGGTGCGTACACTGCCACGCGGCGCGGCATTCCGAGCATTCCTGCCAGATGCATCGGGAAGAACGTCAGGAAGAACGCCGGATACGTAATCCAGAAGTGAATTCTTCCGAGTCGTTCATCCAGCATCCGCCCGGTGATCTTTGGCCACCAGTGATAGATGCCCGCGTAGATCGCCAGCACAGTGCCGCCATACAGCACGAAATGCAGATGGCTGACGACGAAGTAGGTGTCATGCACATGGATGTCCCAGGGGACGGCACCCAGCATCACGCCGCTGATGCCGCCGATGACGAACATGCTCAGGAAACCGAGCGCGAACAGCATGGCGCTGGTAAAGCGAATCTTGCCGCCCCAGATGGTGCCGAGCCAGCTGAAGACTTTAATGCCCGTCGGCACGGCGATAATCATTGAGGTGATCATGAACGGAAGGCGCAGGTTCGGCGTCAGGCTGGTGAACATATGATGCGCCCAGACGGTGAAGCCGACCAGCGCGATTGCCATGCTCGACAAGGCGATGGCGCGATAGCCGAAGACGGGCTTGCGCGAATGCACCGACAGGATTTCGCTGATGACGCCAAACGCGGGCAGCACCATGATGTACACGGCGGGATGGCTGTAGAACCAGAAGACGTTCTGCCACAGCAGCACGTCGCCGCCCTGCGCCGGGTTGAAGAAAGCTGTACCTGCCACGCGGTCGAGGATGAGCAGCGTCAGCGCACCCGCCAGGAACGGCGTCGCCATGACGATGATGATGGCAGTCGCCAGCACTGCCCACACGAACAGCGGCATCTGGAAGTAGCCCATGCCCGCCGGACGCATATTTTTGATAGTGACGATGAAGTTGATCGCGCCCAGAATGGACGAGATGCCGAGCAGGTGCAGCGACAGCGCCCACAGCGTCTGCCCGTCACCGCTGAAGAGCGTGCTGAGCGGAGGATAGCTCGTCCAGCCCGCTTCCGTCTGCCCGACGAAGTAGCCGAGGATCATCAGCAGCCCGGCGGGAGGAATGAGCCAGAAGGCAAAGGCATTTAGCCAGGGGAATGCCATGTCCTTCGCACCGAGCATGAGCGGTATAAGGTAGTTGCCGAAGCCGGACAGCATCGGGATGATCCACAGAAAGATCATGACGGTGCCATGCACGCTGAACAACTGATTATACTGCTGCCCGTCCGCCATCACATCCAGCGCGGGTGTCAGCAGTTCCCAACGAATCATCATTGCCAGCGCGCCGCCGAAGATGAAGAAGAACAGCGCGGTGACGATATACTGTACGCCGATAATCTTGTGATCGACGCTCCAACGGAGGAAATCCGCGACGCGCAGCCGTGAGGGTTGCTCAACGCGCGCGCCAGGGAGTGGTGCGGTTACTGCTGCCATATTATCTACTCTTTCGCCACTGACACTCTGTTACCTGCAAACTGTAGAGATAGGCTGTGCAGGGGCGACCCGCCGGGTCGCCCCTGCGTGATCCGATTTACTGGCTTGTTTGTGAAAGTAGATACGCTACGATTGCGTTCAGGTCGCTGTCCGGCATATAGTTCGCCTGACCGGGTTCAGGGTTGAACTGCGGCATCAGGTTGCCAAAGCCCGGTACCAGCCAGTCGCCCGGATAACGGATACTGTGGATGAGATATCCCGTTGCATCTGGATCGCCTGCCTGTTCCGCACGCGCCTCGGCACGGTCGCCGATGCCGTTCAGATTAGGACCCACCGCGCCTGCCCAGCCGAGATCGTCCAGCACATGACACGCTGCGCACGGGTATGCGCCGCTCGCCAGGATTTGCCGACCGAGCAGCGCCGGATCATCCGGCGGCAAGACAACGGTCGTCGCTTCCGGGTTGTAGAACTGCGCCAGGTATTTTTCCTCATTCTCGAACACGATCACCCACGAACCGAGCAGTTCGCCATCTGCGCCGATGTCACCCGCCATGTTGCCATGCCCGCTGCCGCACAGTTCTGCGCAGACGATGCGGAACGACCCCGCCAGCGTCGGCGTGAAGCGGACTTCTGTCGTGCGCCCAACCAACACGTCCTGTTTGATGCGCATACTCGGCACCCAGAAGGCATGGTTGACATCGCTCGCGCTCATGCGCACGACGACTGGCTGCCCGACCCATGTATACAGCATCGGCGCGCTGAAACTGATGATGCCGTCTTCGTCCGTCAGGTCTGCCTGAATTTCCGGCTTCAACTGGTCAAAGTTAATGCCTGTCGGCAGCGTCTCGCGGTCAATGGTGTAATTGAACGTCCAGGCATAACGCGCTCCAGCGGCGTTCACGCCGATTTCGTTCGGCGCAACAGCGCGCGTGTTGTTCCACACCACCACACTGTAGATTGCCAGCACCGCGACGATCACCGCCGGAATCGCTGTCCAGACTGCCTCGATCATGGTGTTGCCGTGTACAGGCGGACCATCTGCCAGGTCGCCGGGGCGCGCACGATAGCGAATGACGGCGTAGAGCAGGACGCCCTGCACCAGCATGAAGACCGCGCCGCCAACGAACATCAGGAACGTGAACAACTGGTCAATCTGCTGTGCCTGCGCGGACGCCTGCACGGGCAAAGTAGCGGGGACGATGATGGCGAAGAAAATCGCCCCCACCAGAATGACCACCACGCCGATGATGATCGTCGTGAGTGAGGGGGTAAGGTTGGAGCCGCCGTGCGGCGAAGGGAGATTGATTGAACTCATGCTGGCAGTCCTATATCCCGAACGTTCTATAGAAGCGGATGGAGAGGTAAATCATTGAAAATAAGCCAATGACGTACATGATATTTTGATTGTTCAATTTTACACAAACGCTGCACACATTGTACTGAAATCCTGGGCGCGATGCAAGCATACTGTGGGTGAGAATTTGTAGAATTGTAACCCTTGATAGGTACATGGCAGATGGGGTATACTCTATCTCGATGCACATTAACAACCAACCAGAGTGTAGCGATGAATGCTCGCGAAGCGGGTAGACGAGGTTACGACAAGGCGAAAGTAAAACTCGATGAACAGGCACGGCAAAAATCAGAGAATGCACGCGAAGTATATGCGGCAAATCCGAAAACTTGCCCAACCTGTGGGATCGTGTTGAGCTTTGAGCAGCGCCGTAACTCATTTTGTAGCAAGACGTGTTCTGCAACACACAATAATCGTGGCGTCAACCGCCACAATAAAAACAGCAATGTCTGCTCTTGTGGCAATACCAAGCGCTATGAGAACAAATATTGTGATGCGTGTATCCAGAAACGTATCTACAATCCGAAACCTGCATTTGAGAACGTGAAGGCTCCGAAAACCCTTCGAAAATATCTCATTAGCGAGCGCGGTCATCGGTGTGAAGATTGCGGGCTGGAAAGCTGGAAGAACCAGCCAATCCCGCTCGAACTTCATCATATCGATGGCAACCCGGACAACAACACGCGCGAGAATTTGCAGCTGCTTTGCCCCAACTGCCACGCCTTTACATCCCACTATAAAGGCGCGGTTAAAGGCAAGCATACCAGTCGGCAAATTCGGCGGCGCAAGTTGTATGCCGAAGGTCGCCCACACTGACGCCCCATAAGCATTGTGGTGATGCGAGCGCCTTGTAAGCGCTAGAGAACAGTTCGATTCTGTTATGGGGCTACTGGTTAACCGTGTAAAGCGTCAATAAGGGTCGGTGTCCCGAGCGGCAAAGGGGGGAGACTGTAAATTTCCTGGCGGTAGCCTTCGCAGGTTCGAGTCCTGCCCGGCCCACTTACGCTCCAATAGCTCAGTGGTAGAGCACACCCTTGGTAAGGGTGAGGCCACGGGTTCAAGCCCCGTTTGGAGCTTAGTAATAGAAGTCTGAAAGTGAGAAAAAATGGCGAAAAAAGGCAATCGTGTACTCGTCAAGCTGCGCAGCAGCGAAAGCGGTCACATGTACTATACGCAGAAGAACAAGCGTAACGATACCAACCGCATCGAACTGATGAAGTACGATCCGCTGGTGCGTAAGCACGTTCTCTATAAAGAAACCAAGTAGTTTCGCTATCACAGGCTTGCCAAGTACGCGCTTGTGTGCGACAATCCTGCCTTGCGATGGATGGTCGCTGATAGTCGCAGATGCGCATAGGGGAATGGTGTAGTGGTAGCGCGACGCTCTCCAAAAGCGTAAGCCAGGGTTCGATTCCTTGTTCCCCTGTCATAATTCATCAGAACACCGTCCATTGTGACGGTGTTTTTGCTCGTAAAACCGATTGACACGCCAGGAGAACGCTGAGTATGTCCGCAGATAACACGATGGGCGAGCAGCCCGAACGTCGCCGTCGTCGCCCGCTGGCGGGGAAAACCCGCGAGCAATTGCGCGAAGAGGTCAAAGCTGAAAGCCGCTCCGTCGCCGCCAAAGCGAAGGAAGCGCCGGCACGCAAGGAACGCGACGACGACGAAGAGAACAAGGGCGGGTTCCTCCAGCGGCTCGTTACGGGGCTGCGCGATTATGTCGCGGGCGTGCAATCGGAACTGAAGAAGACGATCTGGCCGACCAACGAAGAAACGCGCCGCCTGTCGGTCATCGTGTTGACGACGCTGATCATCGCGTCAATTGTACTGGGCGCGATTGTGCTGCTCTTCACTGAACTGTTCCGGTTGGGACTGCAAAACCCGGCAATCCTGATTATCTTCATGGTCGTCGCGGCGGTCGTTGGCGTGGCATGGTCGCGGTTCAGCAGCAGGCAATCGGCGCTCTAGGTAAGGAATGTGGGGCGTTATGGCAGACGAACACAAGCGCAAGAAGCGCGATCACGATGCCCAGCCAGTGGACATTGATACGTCAGTAGATGATTTTGCGGATCGTGACATGCTCGATCCAGGTCTGCCCCCTCTCAAGAGCAGTACCGAGCGCATGTGGTATGTCGTCCATTGTTACTCCGGGCAGGAAAACAAGGTGCGGCGCGCGGTCGAGCAGCGCATCGAGACGATGGGGATGCGCGACAAGATTTTCGACGTGATCGTCCCGACGGAAGAAGAGATGGAAGTCAAGGATGGCAAGCGGCGCACGGTGGAAAAGCGTGTCTTCCCTGGCTATTTGCTGGTCGAAATGTTGATGGATGAAGATTCGTGGTACGTCGTGCGCAATACGCCTGGTGTAACCGGCTTCGTCGGCATGGGTAATGACCCGACACCGCTGCGACCGGAAGAGGTCAAGGCGATCATGGAACGCATGTTAGAAAAGCCGCCTGTAGTGAAGGTTAACTACAAGGTGGGTCAAAAAGTGCGTATCATCGATGGTCCGTTCAACGACTTTATCGGCACAGTGGCAGCGATTGACCCCGATAAAACAAAAGTGCGTGTGATGGTGAACTTCTTTGGGCGCGACACGCCCGTAGAACTGGATTTCCTGGAAGTGGAGAAGCAATAGAGTCATGGCTAAGAAAGTCAAAGCAATCGTCACCCTGCAACTGCCAGCGGGTAAGGCAAACCCGGCTCCGCCCGTCGGTCCGGCGCTGGCGCAGCATGGTATCAATATCATGGGGTTCTGCAAGGAATACAACGCGCGAACCTCGACACGTATGGGCGAAATCATCCCGGCGGAAATCACCGTCTTCAGCGATGGTTCGTTCAAGTTCATCCTCAAGAGTCCACCGTCGGCATTCCTCATCATGAGGGCGGCTGGTATCGACAAAGGCGCGCAGAAGCCGAACTCGCAGAAAGTCGGCAAGGTCACGCGCAAGCAACTTGCCGAGATCGCAGAGATCAAGCGTGTCGATATGAACACCCAGGACACTGACGCTATCGTGCGCCAGTTGGCGGGTACGGCACGGCAGATGGGTGTCGAGGTTGTGGATTAGGTAATTTACCTCACCCCCAACCCCCGCTGGAAGCCGCTCTCCATGAGGGAGAGGGGTTGGGGTGAGGGTTTTATCAGTGGGAGGGCGCGGACGCCCGTTGACCACAGGAGTAATGAGAGACAATGGCACACGGAAAACGCTACGAAAATGCGCTCAAACTGTTCAGTCGTGAACAGGTCTATCCGCTAGCGCAGGCGGTCGCACTGATCAAGCAGATGGCAGTGGCGAAGTTTGACGAGACGATTGAACTCCACTTCCGGCTCGGCATTGACCCGCGCCACAGCGATCAGCAGGTGCGCAGCACGGTGATGCTGCCGCACGGTCTGGGCAAGACCGTGCGCGTCCTGGTGTTCGCAGAAGGCGAAGACGCCCGCAACGCCCAGGCAGCCGGCGCAGATTATATCGGCGATGATGAGATGATCGCGCGCATTCAGAAGGATAACTTCCTCGACTTTGAGGCGACGCTCGCCGTCCCCAGCATGATGTCGAAGGTCGGTCGACTTGGTCGTATCTTGGGTACACGCGGGCTGATGCCGAACCCGAAAGCAGGGACGGTCGTGCCGCCGGAAGATCTGCCCCGCGCCATCAACGAACTGAAGGCGGGTCGTGTTGAGTTCCGTAACGACAAGACAGGCAATCTGCACATCCCCGTTGGCAAGGCGAGCTTTGATCTGCAAAACCTGCTGGAAAATGCGCAGACGATTGTGGACGCCGTGCAGCGTCAAAAGCCCGCCGCCGTCAAGGGCATCTATATCAAGCGCGCGGTGCTGACTTCGACGATGGCTCCCGGCGTCCGGCTCGACCTGAGCGCGGCTGCCCAGGCACAAACAACGTAAAATATCGTTTAAATCGACGGCAAAAATGCCGTCCGTACACAGCCGAATTTGTACGGACGCCATTTTTGGCGTCCATGCGGCATCCCTTTCAACCTTCACCGCTAGAACTTGCGCGTCATGACTTTGATCTCCGCGCGCGGACGAAAACGCAGCGCCGACCAGGTATCGTCGGGCGAAATCTGCGTGACGCCGTGCCAGTCGGCAGCATGAACCGTCTCCCAGCCGATGTCGCGCGTGATGTCCGTCTTGATTGCGCCGCTTTTCTTGGGATACATGACCCACAGAATACCACCGGGCTTGACAGCAGCGATAGCAGCGGCAGTGTGCATATCCAGTTCAACTTTGTTATGGGCAAACAGATGCACGGCGTCATAGCGGTCATCCGCCGCGTGAACTGCCGTCGTGCCTTCCGGCAATGTGCCGAGTGCGTCCATGTAATGAACGGGCGCATTGAGGATGAGCAGCGATTGATTGGGTTTGACGAGTAACTTTTGTGCGAGCGTCTTTTCTGCCATTACTTTATCTCCACATCTTCAATTGAATGAACAGATTATCGCATACCAAATGAGCGCTGGCTTGTAAAAATTGGACACCTGCCAGCGTCAGTAATCTATTCAGTAAAGACGCGAAGGACGCGAAGATGACCCCTGCACCATTTGAGATTGGCTTGCATTCGTTCGTTGAAAATACGCCCGATCCACGTACCGGACATAAGCTGACAGCCCACGAACGCATGAAATTTCTGCTCGAAGAAATCGAACTGGCGGACTCGGTTGGGCTGGATGTATATGGCGTTGGTGAGCATCATCGCGAGGAATATGTCTCATCTGCGCCGGAGGTGATCCTGGCAGCGGCGGCGGCGCGCACGAAGCGCATTCGCCTTACCAGCGCAGTCACTGTACTCAGTTCGGATGATCCGGTGCGGGTGTTCCAGCGCTTCGCCACGCTCGATCTGCTCTCCGATGGGCGCGCGGAAATCCTTGCCGGACGCGGGTCGTTCATCGAGTCGTTTCCGCTGTTCGGCTATGATCTACATGACTACGATGACCTGTTCAGTGAGAAACTTGATCTGCTGCTGAAGATTCGTGAGCGCGAGCGTGTGACGTGGGCAGGCGGGCATCGCCCGGCAATCGACAACCTGCCTGTCTATCCGCGCCCTGTGCAGCAGCCGCTGCCTGTGTGGGTCGGCGTCGGCGGCACGCCGGAGTCAGTTGTGCGCGCCGCGAGTCGCGGGCTGCCAATGGCGCTGGCGATCATCGGCGGGCTGCCGGAGCAGTTCGCGCCGTTTGTCCAACTCCATCGGCACGTCGCTCGTGAGTCTGGCTATAGCGATATTCCGATCAGCATCAACTCGCTTGGCTTCATCGCCGAAACACACCAGCAAGCATTGGACGACTCATTTCCGGCGGTGCAGGTGGTGATGAACAAGATCGGGCGCGAGCGCGGCTGGGCACCGATGCGCCGCGAGCAGTACGATGCAGCCGCCACGCTGCGCGGCGCAAACTTCGTTGGCAGTCCCGATGATGTGATCGAGAAAATCCTGTTTCAGCATCGGCTGTTTGGGCATCAGCGCTTCCTGCTGCAACTGACTGTTGGCTCTATCGATCACGACAAGGTGCTGCGGGCGATAGAACTGCTGGGGACGAAGGTCGCCCCCGTCGTGCGCGAACGCATTGCAGAGCAGACAGCCGCTTTCGCGAAGTGAGGACACACAACTAAACGGGATGCGCGTCAGGGAATCAGGTTCATGGCGTGCGGTCCACGCACAACAGGCAGTTGCACGGCTGTGCGCTCCAGACGCGAATTAGTACTGTCACTAATGACGTTCCAGAATTCGATGTAGCCGGGACTCATAGGGTTTTCACGCTCGTTGTAGATTACCACACCCAGCGAGTCGCCATCCATGTCAAACATAGCGCTTTCTGGTAGTACGCCTTCAAAACCATAGGGTTGACCGACCACTGCCAGAGCGCCTGTTTCGTTGTCGAATGTGAGCAGCGACAGCGTACTGAATAGCGCGCCAGGAAACCAGCTTAAGCTGGTAGGTAGGTAGGTGCGGTTCATATTGACACTGACGATCAGATCTTCCCGCCGCGTGATGGCAAACCCTTCTGGGCTTTGCCCAACGGGAACACGCGACACTTCATCATGCCTTGCCGCCGCAGTGTCGTCAAACTGAATGGCGATCATGTCGCCGGGCGGATTCAGGAGCGAGCCAATCGGCGCTGGCAACCGCTCCCAATTCAATTCGGCGGTCAGGTAAAAGCGCCCGTCGCGCGTGAACTGTCCATAGGTGATGCGATTGAAACCTGTAATTGACATGCCGTGCGGCGTCAGCGTGACCTCACCAGACTCGGATACATGCACGGCAAAGAATTGTATCGCAGTTCCTTCTGTACCGACGGCGAGGAAGCGACCGGACGGATGCCAGAACACCGAATGAACTTCACGGACGGGCTGCCCCGCAGCATTGGTGACGGGAAACGTCTGCAAAACAGGCGCGCTGTCCAGAGATGCGGTAGGCAGTATGACGAGCGGGTCGTTTTCAGTGTTCAGTCCGACCGCCAGCCATGCGCCATCCGCACTCAGCCCTACATGAATCGGGTTCCGACCGACATCCACCGTGAAGGACCTAATAGTGTCAACCCCGGTTGAGAGGTCAATCACGGTCAATAAGCGCCCATCAGGTTTGTTGAACACATTATCAATCTGCGTCACATCTGCGCTCACCGGACTGCGGGTCTCGACCACATAAATCCTGTTGCCGTCGGGTGATACGGCTGTAATCTGGGGCCACGACACGACCGAGTTGGATGCCGGAACTTCGATCACGCGCGCACTGGCGTCTGTCAATGGCAGTTCCACCAGGCTCAGGGTGTCTTCGTCGCCGGGAACTTGCAACAGGATGCCATCAGCGTAGGCAGTTCCTACCATATCCGCATCGGACGCGGCGAGCAGGTAGCGCCCGTCGAACTGTGTCGTTTGTGCAAGTACAGGGGCAAGCGGGGCGCTGACAAGATTGGTTGCAGCGATGATGTAGCCTGTCACGAACAGCAGCACCACTAGCGCCAATGCGATCACGGGAACTGCGAGTAGCAGCCGCCGCCAGCGCCACATTGGGCTTGTATTCATTTGAGTTGTGGGTACAGAGACTGTTTGCGAAGCCATCTATCCTCCACTCGAAAACCATACCTTGTGTTCATGATTGAACACTGTGTCCGTTTCAGGATAAAATATTGGCGGTAGAATTCAATCAAATATTTGATGAACGCCATTACGAAACGTTCAATTTTGAACAGGTGTCATGAATTGAGGCATACACAATGCAGGCTGAGACCAACCGCCATACACGTCGGAAACAGCGCACACAGGCGATCATCAAGCAGGCGACACTGGCGCTCCTGCTGGAGCGGGGATACGACGACTTCTCAGTAGGTGATATTACGCAACATGCTGACTTGGGACGTGGCACGTTCTATACACATTACAAAGATAAAGATGAAGTGGTATGGGATGTTATTCGCGAGAGTTTCAAGAACTATGAGAATGCGCGCATACCGGACTTGCCCGGTTGCCCGTGCGGGGTCGAAACTCCCTACTGTTTCTGGTTGCGTATCTTCTGGCGTACAGACCGCAATCGCGATCTGTACCGCCTCTTACTAACCAGTCAGGGATCAGCGATGATTACGAGTTGGGTACAGAATTATCTGGTAGCCCTGATCGATGATCACTACCCAGAGCTGTTTTCACACACGACAGCCGTACCGCGCGCCTACGCCGTGCAATTCGTGACGGGGGCGCTGGTACGGTTGCTATTGTGGTGGCTGGAAACGCCGAATGATATGTCCTATGAAGCGATGGCACAACAGTTCGACAAGCTTGTCCAGCAGGTAGGTCAAATCTCTACTCTATCTCCTAGCTGATAACGCGCTCAATCGTCATGCGAATGGCGACGCGCGGTCGCGACATCAGTTCCGATGCCGTTGCCGATGGGCGCGGTGGCGACATCTGCATTGAGCCTCGGTAGCGCTCACCCATATGGGTGTACAAGGCGCGCGCTTTATCCGGGTCTTCCTCCAGCGCCGCAGTGCCAACGACTGTCACATAACGGAAGCCCTCTTCGATACAGATCGAGATACGCGGATCGCGCTGGAGATGTTTGTGCTTCACGGTATCGCGCGGTACGCTGAAGACGATCGTGTCGTCTTGCAGTTCATACCATACGACTGTTTGATGAGGCAGACCGTCCGGCGCAATGGTGGCGATTACGGCGAAGTGAGGCTGTGCGAGAAATTCCCGTATCGCAGTACTGAGTGCTGCCATAAGATTGTCTCCTGCTCTAACGGGCGCGTGTCGTCAGGAAGTATGTGATCGTCGTGCCTGCGACGATGTGCATCAGTACCAGAATAATTGCTTCTGTTGTCGAAACCCCCAGTTGGAACGGTGCAGCCAGCGAGAGCACTACAACGATGACTGCAATCGCGATGAAAATCGTGACGGGACGTGGCGTAAAGCGATTGAGCAACCACAGCAGCCCTGCCCCGACGAATGCAGGAACGATGGACGCCATGATGACGGCAATGAAGGGCATCGGTTCAAGCTCGGTTGCCTGCGGCGTGCGCACACGCAGCGTCGTATTCAGCAGCGCGGGAAGGATGAAGAATAGCGCCAGGTTGATGACAGCAGCGACGACTCCACCGATGGCAGCAGCGCTCAAGAGCTTTCCAGGGACGACAGTTTCGCGGGTGACAGTAGCAGTGGTCATGATACAAAGTTCCTTTCATTAGCCGGCAAATTAAATAGCTGAGAAAAACCCCGCGTGATGCAGCGGGGAGACCTCACTTCGTCAGATTGGTGTGGACTTGCTGAAGCAGCCGCCGCAGCAGCGTTTGCTCCATATTCGTTAGTCCTGTCACCGTGTCATCATCCAGTTGACTCCAGACTGCACACACCTGGTTTTCAAGCGCGCGTCCGTTCGGTGTCAGATAGACACGCGAGACGCGCGCGTCTTCGGCATCCTGACGCCGTTCGACCATGCCTGATGCTTCCATACGTTGCAGCATTTTGGTTATGGTGGGCGGTTCGACGCATAACGACTCAACCAGTTGCGATTGCGTCAGTCCTTCCGCACTGTACAGCTGCATCAGGATCATCTCCTGCCCGGCGTGCAGACCAATCTCGGACAATGCTGCCTGAGCGCGGTTGCGATGTGCCTTGCACACCTGCACCAGCAAGTAGCCGAGTTGATCCTGTGAGTCGTCTTTCATGACACCATCAGTTTAGTTAGACAGCTAAATGATAGCGCGTGTTGTGAAAGGTGTCAAGAGTTGTTGCGTTGCTTTACAATTCATCGGCATTCATCGTTTGGCACGGAGCGGTGTGCGGCGAGGGTGCATCGACAGCAAAGTTGTGAGGTTCCAGATGTATCGATTATTGAGCGCTATTGTGCTAATGCTGGTCCTGGTCACCCCTGCCCGCGCGCAGGATATGCCGCCCTTTGTCCTCCCCGTCGCGCTGCCACCGGGTCCCAATAGCTGGCTGCTCGGTCAGCCCTATGGCAACACCGTCGGCGCGTTCCTGCGCGCGGGCAGGGGTGACC
>Ga0224723_1000699_pt1 | contig 22145 bp, 18 predicted proteins | sample Balambano_FR2_Me_FD_161647 | JGI IMG/M metagenome (GOLD analysis project Ga0224723, IMG submission 161647) | Freshwater sediment microbial communities from Lake Towuti, South Sulawesi, Indonesia - Balambano_FR2_MetaG | ecosystem: Environmental > Aquatic > Freshwater > Lake > Sediment | place... | reverse complement strand
AGGTTAGAGGCTAGGGGCTGGGGGCTAGGGGTTAGGACAAGAATGTATTTCCTCACATTCTTCCGTCCTCATCCCTCATCCCCCATCCCTCCGCTCATTCTTACAATGCCTAACTATACAGGGGGAGACAATGGCTGATTGGCATGAGGTTGCGGGGGGGGTGACGGCTCCGAAGGGCTTTCGGGCGGCGGGAATTGCGGCTGGGCTAAAGCCTTCTGGAGCGCCGGATTTGGCGCTGATTTTGTCGGATGTGGAGGCGATCGCCGCTGGAGTATTCACCACTACTCAGGTCAGAGCCGCCTGTGTCGATTATTGCCGTCAGCGTCTTCAGGCAAAGGGCAGCGCTCGTACCATTCTCTGTAATGCGGGTCAGGCAAATGCGGCGACGGGGGCGCAGGGTGGGTCTGATGCTCAAGAGAGCGCTCAGTTGTTGGCTGAAGCATTGGGGATCGCTCCAGAAGCGGTGCTGATTGCCTCAACTGGGGTGATTGGACAGCGAATTAAAATGGATGGGCTGCGGGCAGGCATTCCTAAGCTAGTAGCAGCGGCTTCGGAGGATGGGTCAGATCAGGCATCGAGAGCGATCATGACTACGGATCTGGTGCCGAAAACTATCGCGTTAGAAACGATGTTGGGCGATCGCCCCGTTCGCATTGGCGGCATCTGTAAAGGGTCTGGGATGATTCACCCCAATATGGCGACGCTGTTAGCCTTTGTCACCTGTGATGCGGCGATCGCCCCTCACCTGTGGCAAGAGATGCTTAGCCGCGCCGCCGATAAAAGTTTTAACCAAATTACGGTCGATGGCGATACCAGCACCAACGATACGCTGCTGGCATTAGCCAATGGGCAATCTCGCACGCCTGCGATTACCGAAATGGGAGCGGATGCCGAAAAGCTAGAAGCGATGCTGACTGAGGTGTGCGTGCACTTAGCCAGGGCGATCGCCCGTGATGGGGAAGGAGCCACCTGCTTGGTAGAAGTGCGGGTTGACGGGGCAAGTGATGATCAGTCTGCCCGCCAGATTGCCCGAACGATTTGCGGCTCTTCGCTGGTTAAGTCTGCCATTTTTGGACGTGACCCCAACTGGGGCAGAATTGCTGCCGCCGCTGGACGGGCAGGCATTCCGTTTGAGCAAGACGATCTCAAGGTGCGGTTAGGCGATTTCCTGCTGATGGAGCATGGTCAGCCGCTCGAATTCGAGCGGGCTGCTGCCAGTGCTTACCTCAAACAAGCGGCAGCAGGAGAATATTTGAAAACTGATACAGTTCTAATCTCAGTCAGCGTAGGGAGCGGACATGGCTCAGGGATCGCTTGGGGCTGTGACCTCAGCTACGACTACGTAAAAATCAACGCTGAGTACACGACTTGATGCAGTAAGGAGGGAGGAAGGAGGAAGCCGAGCTTTTTCCAAGCCCCCTTGTCACCAAGCTCCAGCTTGGTAACGTCCACAGGAAACTCCAGCTTCTCATTTGCTCCTGGAAGCAAGAGCTTCCTCAATTGCATTGCCAAGCTCCAGCTTGGCAATGAGTTTAACCACGTCTTGTGATAAGGCTCTGCCTTCAGCATTAACGGTATAGCTGTAGTCAGCTAGGTTAGGACAAGGACATTTTGGTGGCGCGGTGGAGCCGCGCCACCAAAATGTCCTAATCAATATGGCTACCGCTATATCAACATGGAGCAAACCGGGTGATAGGCAATAGACCTGAATGGGCGATGGGCAACAACTATCGTTCGGTAGAAAATAAATTCAGAGTAACAGGCACAGCTTTGGATCGGAGTCAAACTTCTACGAAGTATTGCGGAAGCCTGACTTACGGTAGACGACGGGTTTTGTCTCGGTACACTAGAGCTATTTCCCGCCTTTTAGCTAACTTCCTTTTCAAATATGGATCTACAAGCGATCGCCAGGGGACAAACCACCTACCCCATCAGCACCGTTCAACAAGACCGCGCCCTTGTTCAGTCTCTCCAACTGTCGCTCAACAAAATGGGCTTTTCATCTGGAAGTGCCGACGGCATCTGGGGATCACAAACGAGTACAGCCTACCGCTCCTTTGCCGATTACTACGGGTTTCGGGCAGATGAACTGTCGCCCAAAGCAGCTTATTTCATCGTCAGTTCCGTAGGAGTACAGGTACCCACTCCCACTCCTACTCCTGCTCCTCCCCGTCCCACTCCTACTCCCCCTCGTCCCGCACCTACTCCTACGCCTGTTCCCCAGGCAGGCAATATTTTTAGTGAAGGGCTACGGTTTTCGCTGCGCTGGGAAGGCGGGTATGTCAACAATCCGGCTGACTATGGCGGGGAAACCAATAAAGGTGTAACGACGGCGACCTATCAGTCCTATCGCAGGCGCAAAGGTTTTGCGCCTCAAAGTGTTCGCAACATCACCGATGCTGAAGTTCACGAGATTTACCGGGATATGTACTGGAAGCCTGCTCAGTGTGAGCTAATGGTACGTCCGTTGGCGGTCGTGCATTTGGATACCGCAATTAACTTTGGTGTAGGTGGTGCAACAGAATTTCTCCAGGAAACGTTAGGAGTTGGTGTGGACGGTTCATTTGGACCAGTCACTAGAAATGCCTTGTCGCGGTCTAACACGATGGCTACAGCCAGGCGTTATTGTCAGGCAAGAATTGACTACCGCTATAGACGAGTCAGCCAAGACCCCAGCCAGCGAGTTTTCCTCCAGGGTTGGCTAAATCGGGACAATGATCTCCTGAGATATATTTCAAATATGACTTGATTGTTCTCCCCAGAAATCAACATCAGTCATTAATGCTAATTCCTGCTTTACTGAAAGAAAGGCAGCAGGCTTTTGGGGATGTATACCTACGCTTTTCTTCCTCGTTCTGAGGCACCTTTGGAGTTGCCAGAAGGTATTTTAGGTAGCCTTTCTTTAATGAGCGGGGCATATTTGTCGGTCGTAGTAGAGCTTGGGCTTGAGGTTGAGCAACTGCAAACCAGTGACGAGCAACTGATGCAGGCTGTTTTAGATCACGATCGGGTGATTCGAGAACTGTTTCGCCAGACAGTTGTTTTGCCTCTGCGATTTGGCACTTATTTTGTTTCTCGTGAAGGGTTGCTGGAGCATTTAGAAGCTCGTAGCTCTGAATATTTGCAAAAGCTGGCTAATTTGCAGGGCAAGGCTGAGTATGTGCTGAAGCTAACGCCCCTTGAACTACCAGAAGAATCGATTGCGTCGGACTTGAAGGGAAAAGACTATTTTCTGGCGAAAAAGCAGCGCTATCAAAGTCAGACAGAGCAACAGCAGCAACGACAGAACGAGTTAAAGCAGGTGATGCAGGCGATCGCCCAACACTATCCTGACTCAATTCGCTCTGAACCTAAGGATGGAGTTGAGCGGATCTACCTACTGGGAAGTTTTTTGGCAAGCTTTGCGCCCTACCACAGCTTACCGATCTGGCAATCCCAATGCCCTCACTGGCAGTTGAGCCTGGGAGAGGCTTTGCCACCCTATCATTTTGTTTAAGTCCACGTGATTCGATAGCGCCATTTCAGCCGTATGCCGTGCGGCTGAAATGGCGCAAAATCGCTCTAGTGTTAAGGTAGCCAGTGCGGTCTTAGTCCTGCCAGGGGTAAGGACTGTGCCTCAACTGGAGCGGGAGTGCTATCTGCTGTAAGCAAAACGGGCAAAAACCAGAGCTTGCTGGAGGCGATCGCCTTTCCTTCCTGACTGCGAAGCACCCCTGACCCGTTTCCCTCTTCGGTTTCAGCTACGACCTGGTCAAATAGAATGCCTAACCCATCGGGTGAAAGGCTCATTTGAATGTCGCGCTGAATTGGCAGTAGCAGTAAATTGGTGCGCTTTTTGGTTTTCAGATCTACGGCAATCAAGTAGGGTTGCTCCAGGTAAGCCTCGGTCGGCAGTAGCTCTGTCATTAGACAGTAGAGAACTTGCTTCGTAGGGTCAAATTCGGCTGAAAGAATCGAGCCGTCTGTGCGAAATAGCTCTTGCTCGGTGCCCTGATTTGTCACCAGGAAGAGCGATCGCGTCGGGTTTTGCGGTTCCACATTAAACCGCACCATTGCAGCAGCGGTACCATCCTTGCTAAAGCTCAGTACCATGCCAAATTGGGGTAAAAAGTCGAGCGGGTCTGCCTGGTCGTCCAGCGGCAGAATGGCCATGCCCTGTCCCTGAGCGATCGCCACCGAACTGCTGTCTGGCGCAATTAAGAAATCGCCCCCTGGCTCCGTTTCCAGCGGACGGGGTGCTGCATCAGGCTGCAAAATCCACAGTCCAAAGTCGGCTCCTGGGTTTTCGCGGCTGACGCGCTGCACAATCATGGTTTGACCGTCGGGAGAAAGGTCAAATTTGAGGTTCTGGTAATCCTGGCTGTCTAGCAATTGTTTAACAACCCCAGCGGGCTGGGGTTCCACAGGCGTTGAATTCTCGTTTTGCTGTCTCCCCAAGCTGTCTGGCAATCGCACCTGAATGCCCGTCGTCACGGTGTAGATGCGCTGATCGAGGCTGCCTTGCTGCTGGGCAGTGCGATCGGTCGCAGAGAAGAGAACGCGATCGCCCTCTGGGTAAGGCTCAAAGTCCATCACGACCAGGTTTTCTGGGGTTAACACTTGCTCTTGCTGCTGCGTCAGGTTATACAGCACCAGGCGGCCCTCCTGTTCACCCTCCACGCCCAGGTAGACGAAGGCGCGATCGCGAGTCTGAAATTGCCCTAGAAATGGTTCAATAGCAGTTTGCTCGTCGTTTGGGTTGCTAAAGCGATCGCGGGCCCCCTCCAGCCTGACCTCAAACTGAGTGCCGTAGGGCGCGGGCTTTTCCAGCGTGTAGGCCATTCGTCGCCCCGACCAGCTAAACTTTCCAGGCAGCGGTGGCTCTAGACGCAAATTTTCTTCTACACTGGCGCGATCCATCGGGCGGCTAAAGGTGAGCAAAAAGGCAGTATCTTCTGCCCCAATGTGAGCATTTTGCCAGCTAAAGTCGCGTATATGCGGAGCAGTGCGATCGCCCTTGATAATCAGGAGGGCGATCGCTAAACCCAGCACCAGCATCAAAGCCAGTGCAGATCGGTCAAGGGGCTGTAAAAGTTTAGGACGAGCCGTGAAATCAGTCATCTAAAGGAGGATTGTTTAACTTGAGCGAATTGCTTTAGGTTGAACTGAGAACGCTACTGTAATCGTCGCCCGACCAATATAGCAAGATGTCTGATTACTCCACTTTAACAGCGACATTGGTACAGGCAGTTGCAGCAGCCGAGGACGACCTGTCTTTGATGAATGCAAACTGCCGTTCTCGATTTTTGCTTCACCCACACCCCACCTCCAAAGTATTTTTATTCTTTCATGGGTTTACGGCTGCGCCTGCTCAGTTTGTCCCCATTGGCAAAACTTTTTTTGAGGCGGGCTATAACGTTCTGATTCCGCTGCTGCCGGGGCATGGCTTAGCCGGAGACTGGGATAGCGGATCTCCACCACCGCTGCCGGAAGATCGGCAAATTTATCAGCAGTTTGGGCAGGACTGGCTGAACTGGGTTCAGGATTTGGGGGAAGAAGTGGTTTTAGGCGGGCTGTCAGGGGGGGCAACCCTGGCGATCTGGCTGGCGCTAGAGCATCCCGAACGGGTCAATCAAACCTTGCTGTTTGCTCCTTATCTCCGCAATAGCAACGTTGTGTTGGACTGGGTGATTCGCATTCTCAACATCTACTTTGAGTGGAAAAGCGAACCCGGAACGACTCACTTTGGCTATGACGGATTCCGAATGCCAGCCCTACGTCTGTTTCTAGAAATGGGGCAGGAAGTCCTCGATCGCACCGAGGAGCAACCTTCTGCGCGATCGCTCATTGTCTCCAGCGGTAGCGATGCAGCCGTCAATAACAAAGACCTGCGATCGCTGTTTGAATCAATTCGCAAACACCACCCAAAGTCCTGGTATCACTGCTTTGACAAGGAGTTTGACATTCCTCACACGATGATGACCGAGGCTGAGGGCAACGAATGTGTAGACCTGCTGATTGCGGTTGCTAAAGCTTACGTTGAGAGCGATTTAACCTGGACTGAGATAAAGGAAATTAGCGATCGCATTGCTCAAGGGCGATCGTTTGATGCTGCGGTTGCGGAACTTCATCTCAGTCAGAAGGTGTCACCTGATCTAATCACGCTGGTTACGCTCAAAGCTAACTGAACGTGGAAAAAAGCTTTACCAAATCCTTAAGAAATTAGGGAGTCCAGGCGAGAAACAATAAATAAAATGTAACGCAAGGGTTGGACAATCCAGTTGTTCAAAGAAGGGCAGTCTTCCAAGTCTGAAACGGTGTCTGAAACAGTTGACCTAATATTGACCAAGTCGGAAGATGATGTTAGTTAAATCCTATAAATCCCGTCCTCGCGCCCTGTTGCTAGTGCTAGGTGTCTCTCTGCTAGCGGCAGGCTTGAGCAGTTGTAGCCAAGCGGATGAGCCTGACTTTGAGCCAGTCACGCCACCGCCCTTAGAAATTCCCCCCATTGAACCGTCTCCAGTGCCAGACAGCGAAACTGACGTAACTTCCCCCGCACCTGATGTTTACAGTCCGCTGCCAACTGCACCTACAGGCGAATCTGCAAGCCCTTCTCCTTTTGAAACCTTTGAGGTGACTCCAGCCACTCCCATTCCAAGTGAAAGTCCAGCAACAATTCCATTTTCTACGGGTGAGCCTGTAATTCCGCCGCCAAGCAGCAACATTCAAGTTACACCTCAATCCCCCATTCAACCTGCCCCGGTTGTCCCGGCTCCTGCTGCTCCAGTTCCAACCGTGCCAAGTGCCGTCCCTAACGTGGCTCCTGCCATTCCCAATGCAGCACCGGGAACCGCACCAAATACGGCACCGGGAGGGTCAGTCACGGGCAATCCTGGTATGTATGTGCCCCCGCCTGCTTCTACTTTCTGAAGTTAGGGATAGCATTAGTCCTGCCACACTTGCACGCGCAACCGCTAATCTATAGAGACGAGATAAAAACGGGCTTCGCTAGGCTAGTCATAAAGCTAACGAAGACCGAGATTTATCGATAACAGATTGCTCCCGAATAACAGAACCAGCAGTGGGAGTATGCCAATCTGTTGCGTATTCTAATGACATATAGGTTGAGCAACGGTGAGCTATGACTTTTTGTGAATATAAACCCGGTTTAGAGGGAATTCCTGCCACTCAATCGAGTATCAGCTACGTCGATGGGCAGAAAGGCATTTTGGAATACCGGGGCATCAACATTGAAGAACTGGCAAAGTCAAGTAATTTTCTGGAGACTTCGTATCTATTAATCTGGGGCGGGTTGCCCACCCAGGACGAGTTGTTAGACTTTGAGCATGAAATCCGCTATCATCGGCGGCTCAAATATCGCATTCGCGACATGATGAAGTGCTTTCCTGAAAGCGGTCATCCAATGGATGCGCTGCAAGCCTGTGCCGCAGCATTAGGGCTATTTTACTCGCGTCGTGCTTTGGACGATCCGGCTTACATTCGGGCGGCGGTGGTACGGCTGCTGGCCAAGATTCCTACAATGGTAGCTGCCTTCCAACTGATGCGAAAGGGAAACGATCCGGTGCAGCCCCGCGACGACCTAGACTATTCTGCCAACTTTCTGTATATGCTCAATGAGCGTGAACCGGATGAGTTGGCGGCACATATTTTTGATGTGTGTCTGACGCTTCACGCTGAACATACGATCAACGCTTCAACCTTCTCGGCAATGGTGACGGCTTCGACGCTGACTGACCCCTACGCGGTTGTTGCCTCAGCAGTAGGAACACTAGCTGGGCCGCTGCACGGCGGTGCTAACGAAGAAGTTATCACGATGCTTGAAGAAATTGGCTCAGTAGGAAACGTGCGTCCTTATCTAGATGACTGTTTGCAGCGTAAAGCTAAGATTATGGGCTTTGGGCATCGAGTTTACAAGGTCAAAGACCCCCGTGCGATCATTTTGCAAGACCTGGCAGAGCAACTGTTTGAGAAGTTTGGGCGAGATGACTACTATGACATTGCGGTTGAACTAGAACACGCTGTTGAGGAAAGGCTGGGTCACAAGGGAATTTATCCAAATGTGGACTTTTATTCGGGTTTGGTGTATCGCAAGTTGGGCATTCCGACTGATTTGTTTACGCCTGTGTTTGCGATCGCCCGTGTCGCAGGTTGGCTAGCCCACTGGAAAGAGCAGCTAGCCGAAAACCGTATCTTCCGCCCTACACAAATTTATACTGGCGCTCGAAATGCGTCTTACATCCCAATTGAGCAACGTCAATCGACTCACGATCGCGCCTTTCTAGCCACTCTAATCGCAGAATAACGTTCCGTGATGTCACCTTTGGTGGGTCACGCCCCTCTTGTGAATTTTACAGAGGGTTGCAAGAATGCCTTCAGTGACGATTTTCAGGAACTCCAGCCCTCAGGCACCCCAGTTTGAGGGTTTTTATTATTTTAAACTCCGCTTCACTTTTTCTCCGTATGAGTGTGGGTGAGGATAAGTGTAAGTGAGGGGTGAAGTCCCCCACTTTGATATAGCGCTAAACACATACCCATTCATCCGTAAAACCAGCAATTCCAACTGACGTTATAGCTGTAGTCGGCTAGGTTAGGACACGGACATTTTGGTGGCGCGGTTCCGCCGCGCCACCAAAATGTCCTAATCGATATGGCTACGGCTATAACTGACAGGCTGGCTTGCCATTTCCATCAAAACATTTTGCGAACTTTGTTCTCCGCTTCCTGAGGTGGGTCGCCGCTGAGTGTAGTGACTGTCGGGCTGCAATTCCCAGGCGTGGCGGTTATCTGCCAACATGACCCCTAGAATTTCTTGCAAATCTTTGGAAAGGTCGGGGTCTTCAACGGGAGTAACTGCCTCCACTCGTCGATCTAGATTTCGCGGCATCCAGTCTGCGCTGCCAATAAAGATCTCCTCGTTGCCCTGATTGTGAAAGTAGAAGATGCGCGAGTGTTCTAGAAAACGACCGACGATGCTGATGACGCGAATGTTTTCACTTACACCTTTCACGCCTGGGCGCAAGCAGCAAATTCCTCTGACGATCAGGTCAATTTTTACGCCTGCCTGAGATGCTTCGTACAGCGCCACAATGAGCGGCGGATCAACTAGTGCATTCATTTTGGCGACAATCCGACCCTGATTACCATTTTTGGCGTGTTCAATTTCGCGATGGATCAGCATGAGGAAGCGATCGCGCAAATTCACAGGTGCAACCAGCAGTTTTCGGTAGGACTGCTGCCGGGAGTAGCCCGTCAAATAGTTAAACAAATCGGTCAGGTCTGCCCCCAGATCCTCCCGACAGCTTAGTAGCCCCACATCTGTGTAAATTCGAGCCGTTTTGGGATTGTAATTGCCTGTACCAATGTGAACATAGCGACGAATTCGCTCTTCTTCATGTCGCACTACTAAAACGACCTTCGTGTGAGTTTTCAGCCCCACTAGCCCATAGACAACATGAACGCCTGCCTTTTCTAGCTTTCGTGCCCAGTTAATATTATTTTCTTCATCAAATCGAGCCTTAATCTCAACCAACACAGCAACCTGCTTACCATTTTCTGCTGCACTAATCAGCGCACTAACAATCGGCGAATCACCAGATGTGCGGTAAAGCGTCATTTTAATCGCCAACACATCCGGGTCATGGGCAGCCTGCGTGATAAACCGCTGAACCGTTGCTGGGAAGGAATAGTAAGGATGGTGAATGAGCAAATCACCGCGACGCAGTACGGAGAAGAAGTCTTCTCCATCTTCTATTTCCAGAAGATTGCTATCGGCATCCGTTCCGCTAATTCGGCGCAATCGAGGCGGAACTACGGGCATCCAGGAGTTATCCTTCAGATTGGGAACAGGTAGCTCCATGAAAGACATCAAATCTTTCATGCCTAATAGTCCCTCAATTTCATAGACATCCCTTTCAATCAAACCCATCTCACGCATCAGCGTTTCTCTTACAGATTCAGGTGTAGAAGCCTGAATTTCCATTCTGACGACAGACCCTCCTAAGCGCCGCCGCCGCAGTTCTTGCTCGATCGCTTGAAGCAAATCCTCTGCGTCGTCTTCTTCTACATCCAGATCGCTATTCCGGGTAATGCGAAACGGATAATATTCTTGAATGTTCATTCCCGGAAAGAGAAACTCTAGGTTGTGAGCGATCGCCTGCTCTAGAGGAACGCCCGTCCACACGGCTGGTCGCCCTTTTTGATGTATCCGCAGGTCAAGTGGCAGGGGAATGAAACGGGGCAACACATTCGGCACTTTGACTCTGGCAAAGTGTTCTTCTTGGGTTTCCGAGTCTTTCACAACCACTGCCAAATTAAGACTGAGGTTAGAAATGTAGGGAAAGGGGTGTCCCGGATCGACCGCCAACGGGGTCAAAACGGGGAAAATTTGCTCTTCAAAAAAGCGCTGTACATAGAGGCGCTGTTCCTGGTTCAAGTCCATGTAGTCCAGCAGATAGATGCCTTTTGCGGCAAGCTGAGGGCGCAATGCTTGCTCAAAATGGCGATGCTGCTGAGTCACCATGGGTCGGAGTCGCAGGCTAATCAGGTCAAGCTGCTCTTCGGGTGTGCGTCCATCGGGGGGAAGCTTGCTGACGTGCGCTTCAACCTGTTCTTTAAGAGCTGCGACCCGCACCATGAAATATTCGTCTAGATTGCTGCCGAAGATTGCCATAAACTTGAGCCTTTCTAACAGCGGCGTTCTAGGGTCAAAGGCTTCATGCAGCACCCGATTGTTGAACTCTAGCCAGCTCAACTCACGGTTGAAATAATATTGGGGGTCATTCAGGTCTATGGTTGAGGAGGTCTTTTTGAGTCTAGGCATAGCGTTTAACGTCGATCTATTGTGACAGGTTACCATTCGCTTAAACCGGGATGGTCAGCCGTCAGCCAGACGTTAATCGCAAGTTAGCTAACCCTAAGTTGGTAAAGCTTTCTACTAAAGTTAAAACACTTCGTCTTCGCGATCGCGCCACCATTCGCCCAAGTTCATCACACTCTGGTGAATGTCGGCTAGTTCACAAGCATATTCCTCTGATGGGATATTAGCACGTCGTTCTTCTAGCTTTTTGAGACGAAGCTGGGCGAGTAACGAGGGTTTGAATGTGCTATCTGTGGCTTCGAGGTAGCAGGCTAATTCTTCACTATTCATCTAAATTTATCTAAAGCCTTCTTGTACTAATTCTTTGTGAAGCTTCATAGAATAAGGAGCTTACAGTAATGCCCACCCTAAGGAGACTTCTAAGCCAATACAGTATCTACAGGTATTTTGTTTGCTGGAAATCTCCTAACATCAAAGTGCTATTGGGCTTACACCTCTTCTAAACGGTGTGCTGAAGAATTAAGGATCAACCGATGTAAACTACTTCGTCAAATTTGAGGAAGAGCATTTTCTCTTCGCTGCCCACCCTGCATTTGTAGGCTCCTCCTTTTCGATTAGGCTGCTCCCCGTTGGCTGAACAGTAGTCGCTAAAATCTGCTGCTAACTGAGCAAGTTCTTCTAGCGTGAATTCGTAGCGTTCAGGAAGGTTATAGGGTTTGCCGTTGTGGTCTTTGATGGCGATGTTTAATCTCATGATAAATCTCTCGATCTGCTTGAGATGGCTGCACTTCTGTATCCTACTAAGGATTATGGGCGAATACCATCGCGGTTAAATTTGCCAAAATAAATTTGCCAGAATAGTGAGTCAGTGGCATCCAGGTGAAATAGGGCTTCATGGAAATTCTCTCGGTTACGTTAAAGAACTTTAAGTCGCATAGCGATCGCCACTTCCAGTTTCAGCCTGGAACCAATGCCATCTGTGGGGAGAACGGCGCGGGAAAGACGAGTATTTTGGAGGCGATCGCCTGGACGCTGTTTAACTACAGAGGGGCATACAAAAACGAAGACCTGATTCGCAATGGGGCAAATAGCGCCCAGGCGACGGTTGCTTTTGTCTCTAGCCGCGATACGCGCACCTATGAAGTGCAGCGCTGTACGACTAAGGGCTACACTCTCTACGATCCGCAACTCGGTCAACGCCTGGACTATAAGCACATTGAAGACGAAGTAATGCCCTGGCTCAGGCAGCATTTAGGCGTAGCGGCGGGGACAGATTTGGGGCGGCTGTTTGCCAACACGATTGGCGTACCGCAGGGCACGTTCACCGCAGACTTCTTGCAAACGGCGGAAAAGCGGAAGCCGATTTTTGACGCAATCCTCAAAGTTGAGGAATATCGGCAGACCAACCAGCAGATGCTCTCGCTAGAAAAGTACGGCAAAGCGGAGGTTGAGCGGTTGGAGGGGGCGATCGCCCAGTACGAGGACTCGCTCAAAGACTGGGAAACCTTGCAGCAGCGGCGACAGCAGCTTAACCAGGAAATTGCTGACGCAGAGGCAACCCTCCAGCAGTTGCAGGCAAGTTTGGCAAAGCTCCAGGTTGAGAAAGATGACCTCACTGCCCAGGCGCGGCAGGTACAGCAGCTAGAAGTCCAGATGCAAAAGCTAGACGCGCAGCTTGAGAGCAAGCGGCAGTCAAACGGGCTATTGCAGCAATCGGTGGAGCGATCGCAGCAGGCAGTCTGCACCTGTGCTTCAAATCGGGAGGGCTATCAGGCGTTCCTGCAAGCAGAGGCAGCACTGAGAGAACTGGATCAGCAAGGACGAAACCGCCAAAAGCTAGTTAAACAGCGAGACGCTCAGCAAAAAATGCTGTTGGATCAGCAAACCGAGTTAACTCGTCTAACAGTGCAGCTTGAAAACCTGAAGCAGGCAGAGTTGGAAGCCGAACGATTGCAGCCGTTAATTCAACAGCAGCAAGACCTGGAGCAGCAGCAAACCGCAACCGTCGAGCTACTCCAGCAGCTTCAAACCTCTGGAGCGGAAGCTAAAAACTTGACCAAGCAACTGACCAAGATTCAGGCAAATCTGGAGCGGCTGATTCAAGAAATCGCTCAAATTCAACGGCTTGAACCGGGGATCAGGCAAATTCCTGACCTAGAGCAGCGACGCGATCGCCTTCAGGAACAGCTCAGTCGCATCGCCGCCGCCAAACAGTTTGAGGCAGATTTGCGGCAGTTGGTTACAGTTGGGGCAGAGAAGGGCGATCGCCATCAGCTTCAGGCAGAGGCAGCGCTCTCCACGCTGGCGCAAATGCAGCAAACCGTACCGCTGCTGGCAACCGCTTCCGTCGATGCAGCCCTGGCGGCACTTCAGGCGGGGGTTGAGCTAAACGAAGAACTGCTAGCAGCACTGCGCCAAATTTTGGCTGACTTGGCAGAGCAAACGTCCCTGCCGCAGCTTGAGCAACAGCTCCGCGACGTGAGAAAGCAGCTAGATGGGGTTTATCGACAGCAGGCAGAGTTTGCTACTTTGGAAACTCGCCTGACCCAGCAGGCTCAGTGGCAGGAAGAAGTTGAGCAAGTTCAGACTCGCATCAGCCAGCTTCAGGCTCAGCTTACGGCAGAGCCAGCGCTACAGCAGCAGCGATCGCAGCTTATAGCAAAGCTTCAGCAATTGGGCGATCCGCGTGGGCGCAGCCAGCTTTTAGCTCGACAGCTTCAGCAGCAGCCCCAGATTCAATCTGCTCATGCCCAACTTCAGCAGGCACAGGCAGGCATTCAGCAGAAAATTGCGGAACTGGAAGCAACTCTCGAACAGTTTGCCAACCTGGACGAGCAGATAGAGCAGCAAAAGCAATTGCGTCAAGCTGATCAGCCTGCCTACCTGACCTATTTACAGCACCAGAAAGACGCTGAAAGTTTGCCCACTTTGCAAGCCAAACTTGAAGGGGCGATCGCTCAACTGCAAACGCTAGAAACTGAGCGAGTTGCCGCTAAAACTAACTATGACCAGGCGATTCAAACTTACGATCCCGAACGGTGGCAGCAGGTTGAGACAGCCTACAGCACGACCCGCAGTCAGGCAGATCAGATTTTGGGTGGGCTACCCCAGCAGCGCAAGCTTTTAGACGAGCTAGATCACCAACTGGCGGCGCTTGAGGCATTGGCAGAGAAGCGCGATCGCGCCCAGATCGACCTGAAACAGCGAGAACGCATCCGTCGCTTCATTACCTTTGCCCGAAAAGTTTACAAAGAAGCTGGTCCACGCATTACCGAACGCTACGTCCAGAGCGTTTCCTATGAAGCCGATAAACTGTTTCGGGAGTTGATGAATCGTCAAAACGTTGCCCTGGAATGGACGCGAGACTACGAAATTCTAGTGCAGGAAGGCGCATTCTCTCGCCGCTTTATCAACCTCTCTGGTGGTGAACAGATGTGTGCCGCGCTAGCTGTGCGACTGGCGCTCCTGCGAGTTTTGGCAGACATCGACATTGCCTTTTTTGATGAACCCACGACCAACATGGATCGTCCCCGTCGGGCAAGCTTGGCAGAGGCGATCGCCAACATCAAAACTTTCCGTCAGCTTTTTGTGATCAGCCACGACGACACCTTTGAGCAAGTCACCGAAAATGTCATCCTGGTTGAACGAGAGTAGGCAAAACGGGAGTCAGGTTTCCCTAACTCCCATTTGCTGAAGGGCAGAATTTTGCTCTGCCTGGTAGATGCAAACTTGTTACAGCGCCATCTTGCGCCTAAATGCCTTCACCCAAATCAGCTTGACAAACTGTCAAAATTCGCTGGTCATTCTCACTAATTTGCTGAATCCGATGATAGCCCTCTAACCCAACCGGGGCGATCGCATTTCCTGTCGTCGCTACCGATGAATTTTCGCTCAGCGCAACGGTATAGGGATGAGTAGTCTGCTCATAGCTATTAATGACAGTTAACTCTAACTGCTCTGCTGCAAATTGACCATTAAAACAGTCAAAGGAGGAATAGGGCATATAGAAAGCGCCCACAACCCGGTTGTTGTTTACCTCAAAAACCATGTAGGCAGCCCCAACCTGCTCCGGTTCGGGAGACTGACCATATAGGTAAACTCCATCCGGTAAGACAGGGAGGCTTGCAGCATTAACTGCTGAAGTGGCTACTGAGACACGACTCTCACGAACCGTAGCTGGAGCCTCAGTCGCCTCAGCAACAGAACCCGCACCACTCGCCACTAACCCCAGAGCGAGAAGTAAGCCAGCGAGCGGTTGGTTGAGAGTATGAGCGAGAGTACGCAACGGCGAGAATACGCGAAAAGATGAATTGAACACCGTAGTTTCCTCCCGAAAAACTAGAAAACAAGGACAAATGAAGAAGTGTTATTAAACTTACTGGAGAAGCTATGTACAGTTATTCGCCTTAGGGAAAGACTTTACATAACTATTTAGGATGATTTGCCTTCCGTAGACTATGCCTTCAGAGCAGAGCCATGACCGCGAATTAAACTACAGCAGCAAATCCCTCGATTCCAGAAACGCATTTGGTAAATTGGGGCAATGATTGGGCAATGGTTGGAGCGATCGCCACACTTTCCTTGACCTGTCTTTAATTTACGGCAAAGTGCAGTTTCAGCGCTTCATCCTATTGATTCACCCAACTGATTCACCCGACTGATTCACCCAATCAGTACCTAACTGAAACAGCACCCGCAAAAGGTGCCTTCAGATTGGAAAGACAGCCCTTTAGGGTGCTGTGGAAGCTATTTTCATAAACGGTTGCCTTTAGTTAGGGCACTGAGATCAGCAGGCAGTCAGCCTGCCGCATCCCTGCTTAGCTTGCCAGATAGCCTCCAACGCTGGCTTTACGGCGGCGCAGATGGTCAAGAGCTTGCCGCTCAAGCTGGCGTACCCGTTCGCGGCTGATGTTCATCCGTTGGCCGACTTTCGCTAGAGATAGCTCATGACCATCTTCTAAACCAAAGCGCAGAACCAGAACTTCGCGCTGTTGGGGGGTGAGTTCGGCGAGCAGACCTTCGAGATCTTGACGCAGTGACTTTTGGGCTGCGTAGGTTTCAGGCGATGCGCCTTCGTCTTCTAGCAAGTCCTGTAGCTCAGTGTCCTGGTTGTCTCCGACCTTGAGATCAAGAGAAACAGGCTGACGCGCCATAATCAGGTATTCCCGAATCTGAGCAGGCTCCAGGTCCAGCGCCTTGGCGATCTCGGCGGGGCTGGGGCTGTGACCCAGCTCTTGGGTTAGCTCACGCTGCACTTTTTTGATCTTGTTCAGCTTTTCGGTAATGTGAATCGGTAAGCGAATGGTACGGGCTTGCTGAGCGATCGCCCGCGTGATCGCCTGACGAATCCACCAGTAAGCGTAGGTTGAGAACTTGTAGCCGCGCATGGGGTCAAACTTTTCCACGCCGCGCTCTAGCCCCAGCGTTCCTTCTTGAATCAGATCGAGGAACTCTAGGTTACGCTTCTGATATTTTTTGGCGATCGCCACCACCAGGCGCAGGTTTGCTTCGATCATTTTCTGCTTAGCCCGCTGTCCTTGACGGACTGCCTGATGCAGATCTGCTTCGCTCAGTTTCGTCCGCTCTGCCCACTCAACATCCGTAGGTTCGCGATTTAGTTCTTGGGTCAGCACCTCCTTAGACTCTAGAAGCGCCATCATTTGCTGTACCTGCTTACCGTATACAATCTCTTGTTCGTGAGTCAGCAAGGGCACACGACCGATCTCATGCAAATATGTACGTACCATATCTGCGGTAAACATGGGCTTAGCAGCAGCCTTGGTTTTAGTGTTTGCAGTTGGCATGGGTGATACGGTAAACTCCGTCAGATGAAAATTTGGAACACAACTTAGAGAAAACAAGGGAATCGGCTTTCCGAGGAAGGGACTATTTAGAAGCTAGGTTAGATTTCCTCCCAAATGCTCTAATAGAAGGGTGTCTACAGAACGCCTATCCTAAATGAAGAGCAGAGGATAGGTAAATAGCCAAGACGGCTGAGGTATTCAGTCCTCCTCAGCAACAAAAACGAGTCGATTATAAACCTGGCTGGGTATTGTACTTTTCTGCAAATGCAGGCTTAATCTCAACAACAAGCAACAGTTCGGAATCTAGCGGGCTTTGTGAAACTGGCAGAATGTAGTGGCACTCAAAATACTCGGCTTGAAGTCGGAGTCATTATGAGTTTGACTTAATTAAATGGTAGTACAAGTTTAGACTCCAGTAAAGAGACGGCGATTCATCCTTTTGGATGAACTTAAGGATGGACTTTTGCGAACGCCGCAGACTCAAAAGATATACGTTGTTCGCAGCTAGCCTGGATGTATTGATGGCTCAGGAAAAGGCATACAGGCGTTCTCTGCTTTTATAAGCATGAACTAATTTCCTGGCGCACAGGTAGGGAGAATACGGAGTGATAACCGAACTGAGAACTGAGCTTAAGGATTTTTTAAGGTTTTGCCCAGCGAGTCCTAACTCAAAACCCTAAATCTGCTTTCGCAGCTTCAGCCGCCTTGAAGACGCTAGCACTCGGCATTTCTTCCCAGGGTATATCTCCGATTTCAGCGTAGAAGGTTTGATCATAAGGGCGGGTGCGAACCACAACAGGCATGGGTACAGCGTGACCCAAAATCAACGCTTGCTGCTTAGAATCTAATTTTGCTAGCACCGAACGTAGGCTTTGTCCACCCGAAACACCCGTAAAGATTGCTTCAATGTCTTTTTCATCATTTAGCAAAGCCGTAATGCGGGTGCCCACTTGGGACATTACCTCATTGTCAATTCCAGAAGGACGCTGATCGACTACCAATAGGGTGACAAAGTATTTCCGCATTTCGCGGGCGATCGTGCCAAAAATAGTTTGCCGTACCGTGCTGGGATCAAGGAATCGATGGGCTTCTTCGATCGTGATGACAAGCTGGTGGGGGCGATCGCTGACATTTTTAGTTTGCAAAAACTTCTCAGCCTTATGCACATAGCTAGCGTGAATGCGACGGGCAATGACGTTGGTGGCTAGCATATAGGACAGTAGATTGGACTGAGAGCCGAACTCTACGACTACGTGCTTTCCCGCTTCTAGAGATTCTAAAATCTGTCCGACGTAGTTGTGGGGGCAACTGTTGCGGATGTATTTCAGTTCGTCTAGGCGGGTTAGCTTTCGCTGTAGTGCCATGATTGACGACTTACTGCCCATTTTGGTTTCACAAAATTCCTGAATCTCCTCATTGGTCATTGCCAATAGGCGCGTGATCCAGACTTTGCCGAACTCATTGCGGAGAATGATGGCATTTTCTAAACTCGCCTCTGAAAGGTTTAGCTCTCCTCTCACGAGCATTAAATCTTCTACGTCAATCTGGTCGTAACCGATGTAAAGCTCCTGGGCATCCCGCACGCCTCGTCGTTTGGTTGATTCGGGATCAAGTGTATAGATCTGCACCTGTCCGGGAAAAAGCTGCCGCAGTCCTTTCACGGTGCTAAAGCGCTTGCCCTCGCTGGCCGCTTCCCAGCCATATTCAGAATGCATATCGAAGATCAGGTTGACGGCTGCCCGTTTGCGGATGATCCCCGATAGCAGCAGCCGCGTGAGAAACGATTTGCCTGTACCCGATTTACCAAAAATGCCGTTGCTGCGTTCAACGAAACGGTCGAGGTCAAGACAAATGGGTACGTCCATATCAATTGGCTGCCCGATCGCAAAGTTGCGCCGATGCGGGTCGTCTTCCCAGCCAAATACGGCTCGAAAGTCGCGTTCACTTGCGTCAAATACTTGGCTGAAATGGCTGGGGATCGTTTTGACGGGCAACAGTTCAATAGGGGCGCTGCTTTGAGCCTGGTGGGAGGCGATCGCCATCTTTCCGCCTTTACTATCTCCAGTTTCAGTTAGATTAGCTCCATAACTGCTGGAGCGGGATTTGCCCATGTCCTGCCCATTCTGGCTGACCTCCTCCGGAGTAAACATCAGCATCGGCGTTAGGTTGATCGTGCCGTAGGTTCCCGTTCCAGCTAGCACTTCTTGCAGGAATGTATTGCCTGGGTCGGGCGGGTTTGCCATGATTCGCTGACTAGCAGTTCCTAATGCAACGTCGGTCAACATACAGAAAAAGCGCGATCGCACTCCCTGCACCACCAAAAACTTACCAACCCGCATATCTTCTACCAACACATCGGGATGCAGCCGCACTTCTAACCCCTGGCTGAGAGAACCCTGAATGACTGAACCCAAAGGCTTCTCTGTCATGGCAAATCGTTCCAAGCTCAATTCTTGAGCTATCGTAGCTTGAATAACTTCTAATTAATACATTTGTTTTCAATACATTCGTTCTAGTAGTAATTTTTGGTCATTGGTCATTGATTATTGATTAGTTGGCTATTGGTTATTCAGCCTCGTTACCAAGCGGGAGCTTGGCAACGAGTGTATGACCAGTGACTGATAACCTATTCCCTATTCAATATTGATCGAAGTCGGAGCAGATGATGAAGCAGAAGGTGTTGACACTGAGGACTTGCGGTAGTCGGCGTAGAGGCGATCGCGCCACTTAAAAAATGGCTCAAAAGTGCCAATGTCTGCAATACCAGGAACCCCTTTGCCCTTCAGATTTTCAGGAATGTCGAGATAGGAACCAGAGGGAAACTTGACGTACATCGTCAGCCCCGCAACCGCAAAATCAGCCAGCGTGGGAGAATCTCCCAGCAAGTAAGGTTGGTCTAGCAAAATAAAGCAAAGCGATGCCAAATCTCGCTTCATTGCATCCTGTGCGGTTTTTAGCGCCTCTGGTCCTAGACCTACGCCAAAGCCTAAGATGCCGAAGATTTCATTCGGCACTGAGCCGACTAACCCTTTCAGCAAATCTGGTGTTGTTGCGGGCAGAAAAGCCTTGCGGAAAGACTGGTCTTGCCCCAGTGCTCCTAGCATTACTTTACGGGCATTCAAACCGACGGACTCATCTGCCCATTGCTCCATTAGCAGACATAGCCCGCGCTGTTTGGAGTCGGCTGGAATAATGGGGCGATCGGGATATTTACGATCGAGATATTCGGCGATCGCTGTCGAATCTGCAATCACCTCACTGCCATCCTTCAACACAGGTACCTGCCGTTGACCTGACAGCCGAAATAGCTCTAGCTGACCAATTCCTGGCGTAACCTCAATCTTGCGATAGGCTAGCCCCTTGTAATCCAGAATCAGTCGCACTTTCTCAGCGTAGTGCGATAGCTCAAATTGGTACAGTTCCAGCATGATTTATCTCCTGTAATAACCTTAATATCAGCGACATTCGCTTAGAGGACAATCGCACAATAGTCTGAGCAAGTTTGAGCAAATGGACAAATTGAAGTTCATCCCCGCTTCATTTAGCTCACCACATAACTTAACGCTACTCGTATCTACCGAGAGGCAGAAAGCAGTAGCTCTGATTTTGTTATTTCTGACCGAAGCCGTCCTCACCCATCCACAATTCTGATAGTTAAAGCTGGAACCGGGATTTTACGGAAACGTCATAATACTCAACATGGCTTTACAATTTTTTCACAGATAGGGAGAGTATCCATGAGTTCACGGATTTCGATCAAGCAATTTCTTAACATTGCAGGCATCAGCGCCGCTAGTGTTCTATTGGCACTCCCCGCAGTAGCGCAGACAAATCCCCGTCCCAGTATTTTTAACGAAGCGCCTTACAATCAGTCCGGTGAAGCCCCAGATGATCTCAGCCAAGAGCCTGCCCCTACGGAGATGGAAGCTCCGGCAGAAACGGAAGCTCCATCTGGAATGGAAATGCCTGAAGCGCCTACCGAAGCCGCCGAAACGGGCACCATTGTCGAGGTAGCAGCTTCTAACGGTTCCTTTGAAACGCTGGTAGCGGCACTAACGGCGGCTGAACTAGATCAGGTGCTGCAAGGGGAAGGGCCCTTTACCGTTTTTGCGCCTACCGACGAGGCTTTTGCTGCTCTACCCGAAGGAACTGTGGAGGATCTATTGCTGCCTGAAAATCGGGAGTTGCTAATACAGATTCTCTCTTACCACGTGGTTCCCGGTGAATTTACCTCTAGCCAACTCACGTCAGGAGAAGTGCAAACCGCAGCAAACGAGCCTGTGATGGTTGAAGTTGGTGCAGATGGCGTGATGGTCAATGAGGCAACCGTTATCCAGCCAGATGTAATGGCTAGCAATGGCGTAATTCACGTGGTTGATCAGGTGATCTTGCCTCCCAGCCTGTAAGGGTTTTCACCCGTAGCTGTAAGGATTGCGAATCAATTAACCTGCGATATTTTTGGGAGTGCCGCGCTCCGTGCGGCACTCCCAAAAATATATCGGGTTTTATTTAATCCATAATCCTAAGTCATACAGGTTATGAGCCACATAATACTGGTTGAGTTGAGTTCTATCTTTTGCTTGTGGAAGAATTGGTGCAAACGATTAACTCAAGTCTGTTGGAGTTAGTCTCCCAGGCGATTGAGTTTCTTCCATCGTTTTTAGTGGCGATCGCCATCCTGATCATCACTCGATCTGCTGTTAAGCCCGTCAGAACGCTCACCCAAACTGCCGTAGACCGAATTGTTAAAAGCCCTTCGCTGCGATCGCTCGTTATTCAGATTGCCTACGTCGCTACCTGGATCATCGGCGTTTTGTTTGCCTGCGTCGTTGCTTTTCCCGATCTGGGGCTAGGTGACTTAATTGGGCTTTTGGGTTTGGGTTCTGTGGCGATCGGTTTTGCCTTCCAGGATATTTTTAAGAATTTTTTGGCAGGCATATTGCTGTTGCTTAACGAACCTTTCCAGCTAAACGATCAAATCGTTGTGAATGACTTTGAAGGCACCGTTGAAGCGGTCAACATTCGTTCGACGGAAATTCGTACCTATCAGGGCGAACGGGTTGTAATTCCTAATGCGACTGTGTTTACCAGTTCTGTCCGCGTTTTGACCGATCGCCCCTACCGCCGCACTGACTTGGCGATTGGACTGGACTACAATACACCGCTTCCTAGAGCCATACAGGTTTTGCTGATGTCCCTCACAGACGTAGAAGGGGTGCTATCTAACCCCTCAGCCGAGGTCGATGTAGTGGGCTTTGGCGATAGCTCCATTGATTTTGTGGTGCGCTACTGGACACTGCCCCAAAAGCTACACGTGCGCCAAACTCAAACTCGCGTGGTGATGGCGCTAAAGCAAGCCTGTGATCAGGCAAATTTCAATATCCCTTATCCCATTCGTTCGGTGTACCTATTTGATCAAAAGCAGTTTAACGACTCTATTTCGACTGCAAACAGTACGCCTAATGAGGGATGAGGGATGAGGGATGAGGATACCTTCTTCCTGTAGCCCCTAGCCCCTAGCCCCC
>Ga0224723_1000698_pt1 | contig 22154 bp, 19 predicted proteins | sample Balambano_FR2_Me_FD_161647 | JGI IMG/M metagenome (GOLD analysis project Ga0224723, IMG submission 161647) | Freshwater sediment microbial communities from Lake Towuti, South Sulawesi, Indonesia - Balambano_FR2_MetaG | ecosystem: Environmental > Aquatic > Freshwater > Lake > Sediment | place... | reverse complement strand
TCACACCCAGCAAAACTCCTGGTGCCTATGGCGCAATGGAACCACCCCGAACCCATCCCGAACTCGGTCGTGAAACATCGCTGCGGCAAAGATAGTCGGAGGGTCGCCTCCCGCTAAAATAGCTCGGCGCCGGGTTATCTATGAAAGCGCGGATCTCATTCGCTTCTTTAATGGGATTCGTGCTTTTTTGTGTTAGCTCTAGTCTGTTTGGGGAATCCTGCAAGTATAAACATATCAGGAGACGTTCATGGCTAGTGCAGGGTTAAATAAATGGATAGTTAGCGGAAATTTGGCCGCAGACGCTCAGGTGAAAACAGTCGATCTTCGCAATGGTGAAAAAGCTAAGGTTGCTCAAGGCACAGTTTATGTTCGTAAACCTCGAAACCGTGAAGAATCGTTCACGGTTTCTCTGAGCATTTGGGAACGGTCTGCTGCATGGCGTAAGCTTCCATATCTCAAGAAAGGATCTTTAATTATTTGCACTGGCAGTATTGAGCCAAATCCTTTTATTTCCAGCAACGGCAACATTCCACGCGCAGGGCTAGAAATGACTGTGTTAGATATTGATCTTGATATTGTTCGTGATGGTGATACTGACCAGCACAGTTCACAAGCGGAAATGGGCGAGTAGAGAATTTAGTGCTAAAAATAGACCTGAGTGTGAAGCATCACGTTTTACACCCAGGTCTATGAGATTTATGCTGCGGTCTAAACTCTAAAGTGTTAGAGATTGCGGGTCGGTTTCAATCAGTTTTGCTAGGTCTTGGAGAAAAGCTGCTGCGTGAGCGCCGTATATAATTCTGTGGTCACAGGTAATGTTCACCTGCATTTGTTGACGTACACCTAGTAAGCCGTCTTTGGTCGCGACGACTTGAGGGCGCGACGCTCCAATCGCCAGAATAGAACCTTGTCCGGGTGGAAGTATTGCATCAAAGCGATCGACTCCAAACATCCCTAAATTTGACAGCGTAAAGCTACCAGAACTGTATTCATCAGGCTGTAACTGCTTGGTTCTGGAGCGATTGACTAAATCTTTCCAAGTACGGGAGAGAGAGTAAATGTCAATCTGATCTGCATTCTTGAGTACAGGGGTAATGAGTCCATCGTCATCCATTGCAACGGCTACTGCAATATTGATGTCAGGCTTGTATTGAATACCCTGGTCGGTATAACCAGAATTCAACAAAGGGTGTTTCAATAGGGTGACTGCAACTGCTTTGGCTAGCAGCGCAGTCATAGTTACGCCTTTTGATTTGATCTGTTTGTAGAGTTTATCTAGATTGTCTGTGGTGATCGTATAGCCAACTCTGTAGGTTGGAACTTGAAGGCTTGCGACCATATTTCGCACTACCGCATTCTGTAGAGTATTTAGCGGTACAGCTTGACTAGGCGCTGTGGGAGTAGTGGAAACAGTTGCAGCCTTCGCAGTAACGGGGGTACCGGAGGCAGGTGTTTGGATCACTGGTGCAATGACTGGAGTCGCAGGGAGAATAGGGGGTTGCTTTGCTTTTCCGACTGCTGCTTCGACATCTTCTGCTACGATTCGACCATGAGGACCGCTGCCTTTGAGAGTATCTAGATCGACTTTTAACTCTTTGGCTAGTTTGCGAGCACGAGGGGATGCGACAATTCGCCCGTTGCCAGTTTTAGAGGAGCCGTTTTGTTCGGTCTCAGGTTGAATGGCGATCGCTACTGGTCTAGCCTGCTCTGAAGTCGCTGTTAGGGCTGGGTTACTCTCGGTCTTGCTAGCAGCCTGTTGTTTGGCAGTTTCAATTTCGGCTTCTGTCTCGGCAATGAGGGCGATCGCTTCTCCTACGGGAGCCACTTCGCCTGCGGGTACGACAATCGTTGCGAGGTAACCTTCATAGAAGGATTCTACATCCATGTCTGCTTTGTCGGACTCAACAATGACTACCGTTTCGCCCTTTTCAATTTTGTCTCCAGGTGACTTGACCCAAGAAACAATCTTGCCTTCTGTCATGGTGGAACTAAGGGCGGGCATGAAAACTTCATGAATCATGAGTAGCTTTTGCGACGACTAAAACATTGTGGACAACAGAATCGAATTGTAGCTTGATCTGGGCGATTAACAAATCTGAAGATTGGACAGACGTGTAACTAGGCATCACCTCGGATCTCCTGCACGACTCCATCTCGTAAAAGTATTTCTACGCGCATTTTGTCAAATAGGTTGTCTCCAATTTCTACGCGGAAGAAGCCTTCGACCTGGAGTTGCAGCACTTCTTTGTCGAGTTCGGCAAGCTGTACCTGCTGGAGTTGCTGAAGAATTCGGTTTTTTTGCTCTAAAAGTTCGCTCTTCTTCTGATTTACCTGGACCTGAATATTGCCGATTTGTTGTGCGATCGCTGGGTCAGCGGGCTGAGAAGTTTGCTTTTGTAGCTCAGCCGTCATCCGCTGTCCCTGGCTTTCTAACTGTTGCAGTTGACCATCTAACTGGTTGATTTGGGTCTGTAGCTGTTGCTGCATTCCCTCTTTCCAGAGCGGCGTGACGAGGGCTTTTACGTTGACAACTCGTTTTAGGAGCAGATGAGATTTGGAAACATCCATGAGCTTTAAGTCAAGGAAACGATTTAGGAAAACAATTTTTAGAGATGCCGACGATGATATCAGCGGAGCTACGCGCTCTTGACTAGCATAGCCAAGCAGTTAGACAAACATCCCGTCAATCATATCGCGATAGCGTTCCATCACAACGGGTCTACGAATTTTGAGCGTCTGGGTCATGGTGCCATGCTCGATTGAAAAGGGTTCTGTAATTAGACAGAATGGTCCAATGCGATCGTCTGGACGATATCCGGGGCGATTTTTAACCTCACGAGTCAATTCCTGTCGATACAGATCTTGAACCTGTTTACTGTCAAGCGTGACTTGAGTCGCATCAAGGGATGCCGTATTTTCCTGATTGGGAAGCTGAAGCTGAAGGCTTTGAGCGATCGCCCATTTTTCTAGTGCTTCTAGATTAGGAACGATCAGGGCACCAAGCGATCGCTGATCTTGACCCACCAGCATAATCTGGTCAATGTAAGGACTTCGCAGGCAAGCATCTTCAATGGGCTGAGGCTCAACATTTTCACCATTCGTAAGCACGATTGTATCTTTAGCACGTCCCGTAATTACCAGGTCATCCTCAACAGTGACTAAACCCAAGTCGCCCGTGTCAAACCAACCTTCTGAGTCAATTGCCTTGGTCGTTGCTTGAGGATTTTTGTAATAGCCCTGCATGACCTGAGCGCCCCGAATCAGCACAAGCCCCTGTTGCCCGGTAGGAAGAGGTTGACGGGTTTCTGGATCAACGATTCGGGCTTCGGTTTGGGGAATTGGCTGTCCGTCAGCGCCTCGAATGTTGCGCCAGGGACGGCGGACATGGGTAATGGGGGAAGTTTCCGTGAGACCATAGCCGCCCAAAATCTGTATTCCAACAATTTCAAAGAAGTTTTCCAGGTGCATGGCGATCGAACCGCCACCGCTGACCACAAACTTAAGGTGTCCGCCTACACCTTCTCGAATTTTCTGGTAGACCAGTTTGTCTCCCAACTGATGTAGCAGCGCCAGGAAAGGTAGCTTCAACCCTGCTGAAAATCGTTCTGCGGCGGACGGACTAAGGTTTTCCAAATCTAGTTTTTGGACAGTGCGGCGGTTATCGATATAGTGCTGACTAGTTTTTAGAAAGAAGTTGACAAGCTGCTGTTTATTAGCAGGTTGCTCTCGAAATTGTTTTTGTACTCCTTCGTAGATCGATTCCCACAGCCGAGGAACACCGACCATGTAGTGGGGTTTGAATTCTTTTAAGTCTCGCTTTACCTGGCGGATGTTGGTGTAGATCTGAGTGCAGCCAAAGGAGAAGATGAAATATTCAAAGGAACGTTCGTAGCAGTGCCAGATTGGGAGAATGCTGAGGACTCGTTCTCCCGGCTGAGGCTGAGCCACGGCTCCGGCGTTGGTGACTTGAGACAGCAGGTTGCCCTGGGTTAGCATTACTCCTTTGGGTGTGCCTGAAGTTCCAGAGGTATACATCAGGGTAGCCAGGGTATCTCGATTCGTGCTGACTGGCTGGAGAGGATGTTTGGTTCCTAATTCTAGAATTTGGGAAAAAGTTAGAGTTTTGAGGCGATCGCCCCCCTCCATCACTTCGTCAGACAGTATGATTGCTAGTCGAATCTTGCCAGGGTCAATGTCAGAATATAGCTTTTCTAGAGTAGCCCCGTCTTGAACGGCAAGCGCCACACTGTCGCTATCGGAAAGGATGAACAGCAGCTCATCCCGGTCTGCCTGGGCGCTACGCACTACATTGACAATGCCAGCCGTCATCATTCCCTGATCGGCAATTAGCCAGCGGGAACTATTGTCCGAGAATAGAGCAATGTGTTCCCTTTCCCGAAATCCTAGAGCCTGTAATCCAGCGGCAAACTGCTGAATTTGCTGCCATAGTTCTGCGTAGGTAACGGTCACCTCTGGTTTTGCATGAGGATCACGAAGCGCAATGAGGTTGGACACGTCTCTCCGCCGAGCGGCGATCGCCCAAATTTCAGGAATTGACTGGGCAGAACTAAAGTCGTTGGGACGACTTTCAGAAATGCAATTGGAATCAGACGGTGCAGCGATATGAGAGGTGAGTGTAGAACCGGAGTGGGTGGGGCGATTCATCGTGACTAGCTCCGTAAAGTGCCGTTGAAGTCTTCAAAGAGATTGCGATTTTTATAAACTACCCTACTTCTCGCAGCGCTAGAATAGTCAATTGGGAAGGACAGAATGCCATCCGTCCGTCAACCTGACGGGTAGCGGAACTAGACTAGGATGTCCAGAGTGGTCATTAGGAGAATTTATATGCCCAAAGCAGTTTGGAATGGTGCCGTTTTAGCAGAAAGCGATCGGTGTGAAGTCGTCGAGGGAAACCAGTACTTTCCGCCTGACTCGATTAATTCAGAATATTTCAAACCCAGCAACACGCACACTACCTGCCCCTGGAAAGGTCTTGCGAGCTACTACAACATTGAGGTGAACGGGCAAGTTAACAAAGACGCTGCATGGTACTATCCTGCTGCTAAAGATGCCGCCAAAAACATTGAAGGTTATGTGGCATTTTGGCGGGGTGTGCAGGTTGAAGCTTGACTCCCAAGTAAGTCTTTAAGTTAGTGTTGCAAATCTGGCTTTTGGGTATCTTGATGTCTAACTTGCTGTGATTACAGTCCAGCAAACTACAATTCCTGGATAAAAAGTGTTACCATCAAAAGTTTGTGACCGGACTGAACACTCCCAGGTCTGAATCCAGGAATAGGTAGATCGTGGTTTGATAGAATTCTGCTGAACATCTCCGTGAGGGTAATGAAAGTACATAGTCCACCCGCCCAATCACCTCCTATGATTCTGGATTCGTTACCCAACCCTCCTGTGTTGGATGAGGTTTGTCCTCGTCGGGCGCGGTTACAAATTGACCTCATTATCCTGGCGATCGAGGCGCTAGACCTCGGCGGTTCTGAGGCTCTGCTCATGGCTGCTAAAGAGCTTGAGCTACAGGGAATTGTAAAAAATCGAGTTTCTCTCTGGCGGCTACGCAGCACCAACCCATTGAGGCGAAATGGCCAGCGTCGCCCGTTGACATTGACAGAAGCCAAAGCGTTAGTCCTGATTGCTTGCCATTTGGCGCGACGACTGACTGTTTTGATTCGTCAGTTGCTTTTGGCCTATCAGCAGCTCCAGGAAAAACAGCTTTCCCCCGATCATCATTTTCGTCTGTCTGAATACTTGGAGCGGTTTAGGGCGCACTTTCGTTCTCGGATGAACCCTAAGCGGGCTGGGGTAATTGCTTACAGTACCGATGAAAAACTAAACGAGTTGGCGCTGAAGCTTCTAGGTCAGCTTCTCTTTTGTACAGGAACAGGTGGAACGCAGCGGCTCTGGAGCAGTTTGTTTGATGGAGATGTGGCATGACGATTCAGCGCCAATATAGTTTACCGAACTGTAAGCTTGTGCTTGAGGGGTGGCCAGATGAAGCGATCGCCAATACCCCAACAGCCCGCCCTCTAGTTTCTAAGCTAGTTAGTGCAGAATGTCACTTTACTCATGCTGAAAAGCCACTTGTGGGCGGCAGAGAATTCTTTGAAAGTCTGGTTACGGCTGTTAGTAACTATGCCCAAGAATTTTTGAGTGATGTATCTCACCCTTCCCATGCTGCTGGAAGGCCAGATTTGGTGCATTTACAGCGGATCGACCAGAATCGACATCGATTAATCGTTCAGTCAGAATCTAGCAATGGCAGTCAGCCTCATGGTTCTGGAACTCCCATTCAGCTTGATCTAATGACGGTTCAACTGTTTGATCTGGTTGAGGCGATCGACCAGTTTTTTGCAGATGGTCAAACGCTACCAGATTTATCGCTTAATCTAGCCCCCGTTTCCAAGCGTTATGTTGCGTCGCAGGAGCCGATTACGAAGCGGGCGATGCCAGCGGCTCTGGGTGTTTCTGGGCTGGCGGTGGCGGCGATCGCCCTATTCTTTGTACCCGTGCCAGAAAGACGACCAGCGGAACAGGAACCCGCCACAGAGCAGTCTACAGAAGTTTCTCCGGCCGCAACTTCTAACTCTGAAGAAGTTGAGTCACCGCCAACTGTAACTCCCGACAATTCGCCAAGCCCGACAGCGGCTAGTGAGGAGCTTGAACCGTCCGATTCTGAACTGGTTGACCCTGCAACGGAGTCGTCCGATAACACCTCCGACACAACAGAAGCTAGTGAATCTGTATCTGCCGAAGATTTAGAAGCGCTACTCAATACGGCTCCTGAGATTTCTGATCCCGCACAGTTAGATGAAATGACCTTGCGGTTACGAGATCAGCTTGATTCTGCCTGGACTGATCGGGATGCTGGCTTTGATGAGGAGCTAGTTTACCGAGTTGGAGTTGCTGAAAATGGTGACATCTTGGGAGTCAAACAGGTCAACGGGGCTGCTATCACCTACTTTGACCAAACACCCTTAGCAGATTTGAGATACAACCCGATTGATGCAGATGCTCCTGGTCAGGAACCTATTGGTCAGTTTCGAGTTGTGTTTAGACCTGACGGTGTAATTGAAGTTAGTCCCTGGAATGGAAGACCCGCCGCCAATGCATCACCTCTAGAGAGCTTTGTTTCCTTGCTGATGTAAAAACGGGCACAACTTGTGCCCCTCTAAGCTTTACCCTTCTAAACCAGCAAGTTCTACCGATGTGCCTGAGGTCCAGCCCAGACATTGTTTACCATTCGTCCAAAAATAACGGGCTGATCTTCGATGGCAGCGGTGGTGCTGCCGCTAAAATCTACCGCCCATAGCATGGTTTGTGTGTCGCCCAGGTTGCCCGCTTGAAACAGTACGCGACCGGGATGAGTTTGGCTCCAGCCTAGCAAAACTGCGTTTGTGTACTGAACGCGAGTCGGAGCAACGGTGTAGGTGCGGTTTTGCTGCCGATCCCAAACAACGGCGTAGTCAGAGGCTATGTCAGAACCAAACAGCGATTCAAATTCTCGTGCCAGGATGCGATCGCCCGTTTCTGACCAGGCAACCGGAATCAAAATGGCGATCGCCCCTGCCTCAATTTCCACAGGTGCAAGCATTCCATTGCCAAAGGGATTGTCTGCCAGGGGTGAAGACGCAGTAATCGTTTGCAGATTTCCAGTTCTCAAATTCTCTAGAAACAGAACGCTGCTGACTCGACTTTGAGTAAACTCAGGGGAAACCTGCATCTGGATGCGACTATATGCCGCATACTCACCATCAGGAGAAATGAGTGACTGGCTGCGGTAGTAGCGCATGATTGAGATATTCGAGCGACTCATTTCGGCTAGAGTTGCTAAAACCCAATTCCAGGGAACTGGATAAGGACTATTAAGTGGGTCGAGTTGCACTAACGGCTCCGCCATAGGACTTTCAGAGACAGATTTTTCAGGAACAATGGGAGAAACTGGCGACTCAGCAGCCGGAACAGCTTCAGAGCTGGCTAAGACGGATCGGGAGCCTAATAGAAACACCAGTAACAAAACGGTAGCCAATCGAGATGATGTTCGGGCGAACAGCCATCCTAAGCAAAATTTGATGTGGTGCATTAAGTTAAGTCTCTGGGTGACGGATTTGTGGTGAGATGCGACACCCGAACCAACATGAGGCTTTTCTCGTCCTATCTTTTCTTGATCTATGTATAGCAACTGTAAGGCTCGCGAATGCATGAATTCTCCAAACTCTTTAACAGATGTAATGTTGCTGAGTGAAATTTGTAGTGGAGTCGGGAATGAGTAACAAGGTGCAATTTTGAGCGCAGAGCTGAGAAAATTAAGTCTCAGCTTTTGGCCTCGTCTAGAGTTGAGGTAGCATCACAACAGGGAATGTGCATGAGGTTGAAATATGACTAAGCTCTCAACGGCTCAAGCAACGGAACATCAATCTTCTCAGCGATCGCCCGGTGGAGGCAGATCTTTCCTGGTGCTAATTTTTCGGCTGCTGCTGCTGATTGTAGGCAGCAGTTTTGCTGGGCTGTTGGGCATAGCGGTTGCTCAGTTTTACCCCGCGCAAATCCAAGAAACGCCCGTTCTCGAAAAAGTACTTCAGCGCTCTGAGGCACTAATCAGGGTTATTCGCAATTAATCTACAAAATTTTCGGAATGAAGCGATTTCAAACTCGATTTCCTCGGCATCCATGTTGTTGACCCGAAACTGATTTGATTTTTATGTAAATGCGGGCAGAATGTCCGCATTTACATAAAAATCTGAACACACTTGTTAATCCTGGCTCATGCGAATTATTTTTTTTGGTACTCCTCAGTTTGCGGTGCCCAGTTTAGAGCGATTTCAAACTCAGCCAGAGTTTGAGTTGCTGGCAGTGGTGACTCAGCCTGACAAACGACGAGGCCGGGGTAACGACCTGATTCCCTCTCCAGTCAAAGCATTAGCAGTTGAGCATCAGCTTCCGGTCTGGCAACCTCGCAGTGTCAAGCGAGATGCCGAAACCCTGGAAAAGCTGAGAACCAGTCAGGCAGATGCCTTCGTTGTGGTGGCCTATGGTCAGATTCTTTCTCAAGAAATTCTCGATATGCCTCGGCTAGGCTGCATTAACGCCCACGGTTCCCTGCTGCCTAAATATCGGGGTGCGGCCCCAATTCAATGGAGCCTATATCATGGCGAAGCAGAGACGGGGATCACAACCATGCTGATGGATGCAGGCATGGATACTGGAGCAATGTTGCTCAAAACAACTACACTAATTAGTTTGCTGGATACAGCGCTAGATTTGGCGAAAACTCTATCAGCAGCAGCGGCCGATTTACTGGTAGAGACGCTGACTGAGCTAGAACGGCGATCGCTCCAACCCATTCCTCAAGACGATGCTCAGGCAACCTACGCACCGCTGATTCAAAAGCAAGATTATCAAATCGATTGGGCACGTTCGGCGATCGCTCTGCACAACCAAATCCGAGGATTCTTCCCGAACTGCGTCGCAACCTTTCGGGAAACGGGACTCAAGGTCACGGCTACCGTTCCACTAGTAACGACTGATACAAAGTTACTTCCGACAGAATTGCAGGATATGAAACATGAGTGGGAAAGTCTGCTGGAACGGTCTTCTCAGCAAGGCAACTCTACTGCCCCCGGAACTGTTGTCGGGTTGCTGAAAAATCAGGGGGCCTTGATTCAAACTGGCGAAGGTTTGCTGCTGTTACGTGAAGTGCAGATGGCGGGAAGGCGATCGCAGTCCGGCTGGGATTTTATCAACGGCTCTCGATTGCAGATTGGCGAAAAGTTGGAGAATGGTTAGTGCTGGTAATCGACACCAAAAAAGAATCGATTACCAATCACCAACAATCAATTGCTAACCGTCAACAAATCTAGGGGCTGTGCGCGAAAATAAAAACCTTGCAATGCGTTACGGCTATGCCTAACACATCCTAAAACTGGGACATTCTTTAGAGACTGTTTGTCAATAAATTTGAAGAAGCTGAAACAGGCTTCAAGACTTGATCCTCCCTAACCCTCCTTAGAAAGGAGGAAACGAACCAAAAGCTTGAAGTCCCCCTTTTGAAGGGGGATTTAGGGGGATCTAAATCTTTGTTTACAAACAGTTTCTTAATTGCAAGCCCCTAATCACTCAAACCCCGTCCTTGAACCTGGGACAACAAAGCTGCATCTGGTATGACTCCTTCGGTATAATATCCTGCTGCTTTTTTAGCCTCAATTTCTACTTTGGCATCCGCCGGAATTAGCTCTTCGGGAATAGGAACCCGTTGGATAATCTCGATTCCAGAATTGACGATCGCCTTATACTTCATATCGCTCATGGAGATGAAGCGATCGATTCGAGTAATTCCTAGCCAGTGCAGCACGTCGGGCATGAGTTCTTGAAAGCGCATATCTTGTACGCCTGCAACACATTCAGTGCGAGCAAAGTAAGCATCAGCGCGATCGCCCCCCTCCTGTCGCTTGCGGGCATTATAGACCAAAAACTTCGTCACTTCCCCCAAAGCCCTGCCTTCCTTGCGGAAATAGACGATGATCCCAACTCCACCTGCTTGAGCCGTTTGGATGCAGGCTTCAATTCCATGTACTAAATAGGGTCGGCAGGTACAAATATCAGAGCCGAACACATCCGACCCGTTGCATTCGTCATGTACCCGCACAGTCAGCGGTTTCTGCGGATCAGTAATTGCGTCTAGGTCACCCACCATGTAAACAGTGATACTCCCAATGGGAGGTAGGAAAACCAGCAGGTCTGGACGAGTCACTAGTTCCGGAAACATTCCGCCCGTTTGCTCAAACAGGGTTTTACGCAAAACGCCTTCATCCACCTTGAGCCGCTTGGCAATTCCAGGTAAATACCAGACTGGCTCGACGGCTGCCTTTGTGACGACTAAATCGCCGCCTGTCTTCATAATTTTGCCATCGACCTGCAATCGCCCCTTAACAACTGCTTCTTGCAGTTCTGGCATATTGATATGAGCCTTAGTGATGGCGATCGTAGGGCGAATGTCGTAACCTTGCTGATAAAAAGGCTGGAACACATCACCGACCGAGGCCCCAAACGGGTCTAGGGAAACAATTTTGTCTGGATCAGACCAACTGGGGTGCGGCCCAATCCGCACGGCTGGAGAAGTATCCGTTAAGTCCGCTCGATGGCTGGATTGCAGTACGCCACTTGCAACCGCCAGTGCCCGATAGAGCGCATAGGAGCCAGAGTGCGTTCCAATCACGTTGCGATGGGCAGAGTTGGTTAGAGTTGCTACGACTGGGCCTCGTCTCAGGGGGTCTGCGTCTCCCCAGGAGATAGCTGTGGGTTTGGGACCAAATCGGTTGGGGTGAGAGGTTAAAACGATGTGATTGGGTTTTGAAACAGCCGATTGTTCTGACATAACTCTCCTAAATGCTGCCCTGGTAGGAATGTGATGCTGAGACGCGGTTCTAGAGATTTCAAGAACTGTGAGTGAACTTGTCGCTAAACCTCTCAGTTGATAAAGCATTCCAAGTAAATGAGTCAGATCTAGTTTTGAGACTGAAAGCGTTTGATAGAAGGAGCTTTAGTGTCATAAACAGGTGAAATCTACTTGGAGTGTGCTTACAGCAAATGAGGTATTGTGCGGTCTAGCTGTGCGATTTACAGGAAAAGAACGAAACCTCCGAGTTGATTTTGAACTGTCCACGCTGTTCAAAACTAAGGTCTTGAGCGGTTTCTAATTTTGTTGTGTATCCAACTCGCAGAATAATTGCTGATCCAATTCATACGGAAGGTAGTATTCTAGCAGCCGCAGCTAAAGCTGGGAATGGTTCTGTTTATGGATTTCGACTGCTGATCTGCTTGCTGCGACAGCCCGTTTTCGAGTCAAAAAGCGGCATCAGGAGCAAAGGTTTTCGATTTCTCAATAAGCCTGAGTTAGACGGTTTGCTAAAAGGGAAATGATGAATTCTTGAAATGTTGCGGCTGTCTGCGGGTATTGCTGCTGCATTTTCTCTCATTCTTGAGCAGAGAGACGTTAGGGACTTGCATAAAAATAAAGTCCCAATTTTTTGAGGGGCGGCTCAGCCGCCCCTCAAAAAATTGGGATCTTAAATAAACGCAGATCCCTTAGAGAATACTGGGCTGAGTGGCGATCGCCCCAGTCGGGTGTGGCGATCGCGTGTAGAAGTCCATCTCACCAACCATCGTTCTCGCTCCCATCGTTTGCCCCAAGTTTGGTGCAGTTTTGACAAAGCTGACGACAGCGGAGGAATCAAGCCCACTGACAAGCCGATTAGCGTCACGACCGCTCACAGCTATTTGCAGATTCGTAAATTGTGAACGATGGATGAAGAATACAGCGAATCAGACAAAATTTGTGGATCAGGCTTTTATAAGTTTTCAAGCAATGACAAATTCAAGTTTCTGTAAACTAGCAAAAGAGATTGGAAACAAAAACCGAGATAATGAGGCGATTTTTCGCAATTGCTTATCGATTTTTGCCACAATTTTGCTCAAATTCAAAGCTGCGGGTTACTGCTGTGCAGGATGTAGGAGAGATTTCAGGACTACTTGATTTTTCTTCAAATCTTTAAAGTCTCAACTCAGAGCCTAAAGATTCCCTGAAGCCGAGCCTCAGAAGTTTTCTTGGCAGGCAATCATCGTTATGGTTTCTACTAACAACGTCAGCAGTACCTCAAGTTTTTTTCTGGGATTTCACTGAGTACGCCACCGTATAACTAATGTCTTAATGTCGGTGATACCCTCGCACTGCCTCAGAGTCTACTTTTAGTGCCCTAAAGACTGTCTTAAAGGGAGACTGCTGGAATTGAGTGCCTCGTCATTTTAATCTAGAGCCTGATTTATGCGGATTCTAATCTATTCCTACAACTATCATCCTGAACCTATCGGTATTGCTCCCCTTATGACCGAGCTAGCCGAGGGGTTAGCAGCGAGGGGGCACGAAGTCCGAGTTATCACCGGAATGCCTAACTACCCTGAACGTCAAATTTATGAAGAATATCGGGGTAAGTGGTATCTCACCGAGAAAAAGAATGGCGTTACAATTCAGCGCAGCTATGTCTGGGTACGTCCTCAGCCTGGTTTGGTGACGCGGGTGATGCTGGACGGCAGTTTTGTCCTGACTAGCATCGTTCAGGCATTTCGAGGCTGGCGACCTGACGTGATTTTGCTGACCGTGCCACCTTTGCCAGTCAGCGTTCCTGCGGCTCTGTTGAGCTGGTTTCACTCCTGTCCAGTTGTTCTCAATCTGCAAGACATTCTCCCCGAAGCGGCTGTTCATGTGGGCTTGCTGACCAATAGAGTTGCAATTCGCGTGTTTGAAGCTCTAGAAAAGTTTGCTTACCGGACGGCTCACACAATTAGCGTGATCACTGACGGGTTTACAGAAAATCTGGTCGGTAAGGGTGTACCTGCTGAAAAAATCACTTGCATTCCTAATTGGGTAGACGTTAATTTCATTCAACCTTTACCCAAAGAAAATAACTCCTTCCGGATAGCTCACCAGCTTGAAGATAAATTTGTTGCGCTTTATTCTGGCAACATTGCGCTGACTCAAGGTTTGGAAACTGTCATAGATGCAGCTAATCGCCTGAAGCACATTCCCGAAATTGTTTTTGTCATCGTAGGTGAAGAAAAGGCCCTGCGGCAGTTGCAGAGATATTGCGACGCTAAGGAGACAGCCAATGTGAAACTGCTGCCCTTTCAACCTCGTAAGAAGCTACCAGAAATGCTAGCAGCAGCAGATGTAGGGTTAATTGTGCAGAAGCGAAACGTGATTTCGTTCAATATGCCTTCCAAAACCCAGGTGATTCTGGCGAGTGGTCGTCCGATTGTGGCTTCTGTACCCCTAACCGGAACGGCAGCAAGAGCCGTAGAGCAAAGTGGGGGTGGCGTAGTAGTTGCGCCCCAGCAACCTCAACTTCTAGCTGATGCCGTTCTGGATCTCTATCAAAATCCTCAGAAGTCAGAGCAGCTTGGGCAGCAAGGCAGAAAGTACGCGATGGAAAATTATGAGTTTGAGCAAGCGCTAAATCGCTATGAGGCTTTGTTTGCTCAAGTTGTAGCTAATCCTGCTGGCAATCCTGCTGTAATTAAGGTGCCTGCTTTTGGGACAGAAAAACCTGTTGCAGATGCTCAAGGCTCGTAAAACAGGGGGTGTGGATCGCGGATTAACCCTTCCCTAGTTAGAGATTAGGCATTGGAAGACTAGAGATGAACCTCTGGTCTTCCAGTACTTTCTAATGGCTATAACTATGCGGGTTGGTCTTTTTCCTGGATTTCACCTTCTTTGGGGATCACTTCTAAATTGGGTAGTCCTTCTAGCTGTTCGTTCGGGGCTTCTATTTCGGTTTCTGGTACTAGAATTTTGAGTCCACCGGGAATGCATTCTACTTCAACTGGGGTATTACCCACGAGTTCGCCGTCTATCACTACTTTCTGAGGAGGGTCTGTGGTGACTTTAACTTTTCTGGCTCGGAGGTAGCCGATGTCGGGGCGCTCTGCTGGATTCTCGTTGAGTGCAGACTGAAGTAAGTGATAGCTGGCGGCGATCGCCCCTGCCACATTTGCCGGAGCCACGACGGTCACATCCAGTAATCCGTCATCTACTACGATTCCAGCGGGTCCTTGAGCTAGAACTGAGGTTGGTGGAGCAGCATTTGCTATAGTGACGGATGCGGCTGTAACCTGGATTAATTTCTCGTCCGTTTCAATTTCTACATCAAACTTGCTGAAGCTACGAAGCTGCTGTAGCCCCGCGAGCACATATGCCAGCATCCCAAACCGATTTTTGGCATCGCGGTTGGCGCGTTCGACGGTTTCAGCCTCAAACCCAATGCCAGCAAGTAGCACCATTGGTTTACCATTGCAGCAAGCAGCGTCTACATCACGTGTAAAGCCTTGCAATATTGTTTGGCAAGCTGCCTCAATGGTGTCTGGAATGCCCAGAGCCGTCGCAAAAGCGTTGGCTGTTCCGCGTGAAATTACACCAAAAGGAATGCCTGTACTAACTAGGGCCTCTGCTGCCGCAGACAGCGTTCCATCGCCACCAGAAGCAATAATCATTTCTGCGTCTCGCTCCACTGCTTCGGCAGCAAGCTGGTCGGCTCCGACTTCTTCAGTCGTTCTGCAAATATCTAGGTCAATTTCTGAGCCTAGAATCTCCAAAATTTTTGCCAGGTCTTGCTCTGGGTCTCCCTGACCTGCAACGGGATTAAAAATTAGGTAAGCGGAACGGAACATACGACCTTCCTAAGTAAGGTACCCGCAGTTTAACTGGGGACGGCCCTAGCTTACTTTAGGGAATTTTGAAGTTCCGTCCGCCGGAAAGCAGAGAATGAGAAGGGGGCGATCGCCCCCTTCTCATTCTCTGGACAGACCTATGAATTTGCCCTAAGAGATTGCCTGTTGACTAGAGTGCAGCTAGCGATCGCTCCACTGCCTGCAATGCCTGGTCGATCTCAGCTAGGCTAATAATCAGCGGCGGCACAAAGCGAACTACCTTTGGACCAGCGGGAACTAGCAGCAGTCCCGCATCCATCGCTGTTTTCACGAGTTCCACTGAGGTGAGATCGATATCTGATTTGAGAACTAAGCCGTTGATGAGTCCCCAACCTCGGACTTCGGCGATCGCATCAGGGTAGTTTTGGGCGATCGCTCTTAAGCCCTGGCGCAACTGCTCACCTCGTTCCTGTACATTGGCAAGCAGGTTTTCTCGCTCCAGGGTTTGGCAAACGGCTAGCGCGACTGCACAGGCAAATGGATTACCGCCAAAGGTGCTGGCATGATCTCCAGCCTGGAAGACATCACAGAAAGATTTACACAGCATCGCTCCGATCGGGATGCCGCCTCCCAATCCTTTTGCTGAAGTAAAAATGTCAGGCTCAATTCCTAAATTTTCGTAGCCCCAATAGTGTCCGCTGCGCCCCATGCCAACCTGCACTTCATCCATAATCAGCAGAATGCCTTTCTCGTCGCATAACTGCCGCACTCGCTGGAAATATACTAGGTCACCCGGACGAACGCCGCCTTCCCCTTGCAGTGCCTCTAACATAATCGCGGCAACCTGCCGTTCTCTGCTGTCAAGCTGGGCGATCGCTTCTTCTAGTGCCCGAACATCGTTATAAGGCACGTAGTAGAAGCCTGGAACTAACGGATTAAAATTCTTTTGGTACTTTGGCTGCCCCGTTGCAGTGATGGTTGCCAACGTTCGTCCGTGAAAACTGGCGTGGGCAGTTAGAACGATTGGATTGTCAATTCCTAAAACAGTATGGGCGTACTTGCGGGCAAGCTTGATTGCGCCCTCGTTTGCCTCTGCCCCAGAATTGCAGAAAAAGACGCGATCGGCGCAAGAGTGCTGCACCAGCCACTTCGCTAGTTCACCCTGCTCAGGAATGTAGTACAGGTTGGAAACGTGGTGTAGTCTTTGAATTTGCTGGGTCACTGCTTCAACCAGCATCGGATGAGCATGACCCAGCGTACAGGTGGCGATGCCAGCAACAAAGTCCAGGTACTCTCGCCCTTCTGCATCCCACACGCGACAACCCTTGCCTCGCTCCAAAGATAGGGGGAAACGCCCATAGGTGGCCATGACGTATTCGTCAAACTCTGCTGGACTCAGGCTTGCAACGGTGGCAGTTAAGGGGGATGAAACGAGGGTTTCTGCTGGACTCATCGGCTTTTCCTCTGCTGAGAAAACAATTCTAACAAGGGTAACAAATGGGGTAAAAATAAGACCTGGAAATACGGAACTAGCTGAATCAGAAGCTCAGACCTAGTATTGCTCAGATTTAGATTTAAGTTTGATTGTAGGTTACTTGCTTCTGCTGTAGGATTGGTTGCGATCGCCAAAAAAACCCTAAAAGCGTTGATTTGACAGCTTTATAGACGTTTCAGTACTAATTGTGAAAATTCAATGACATTTCAGAACAGAGTCATTTGCTCACATCTATATCAAGCTATGTCGAGTTGGTTCTTTAGCAATTTCTTTAAAGGGGTTGCTGAGAATCTTAAGATGTCTTTATACAACTGGCGATCGCCACTTTTATCTCAGTAGATAATTCTAGATATTAGCTATGCTATATCCAGGTCACGAAGGATGAAATTAAACAAACTTGGCTTACGTCTCAGAGTCGTCTAAAAGCTGCTAAACTCATGCTTTGCTTGCTATAGCCTCTAGTTTTGCGGAAGCTCGAGTCCAGGTTAGTAAAGAGTTAGCTGACAAGAAAATAACAGAGAGCGGTTGCTGATATTGGTGGCTAAGGCTTTCTTTCAATTTCCGATCGTTGCAATTTTTCATAGAAACCCATGACAGCTTCATCCCCACGCCGACCCGATCGGAACTATGCTGACGCTGTGATTGATGTGTACCCTCACATCCCCGAAGATGGAGGAACCTACCTTGACGCGGTGATTGACATCGGCGTTGACACGGTTCACGTTGACATGGTTGACACAGACGACTCAAACCTACCTGATCGACCTCACCAAGTTCAGCGAGGTGGGGCACTTGCTCCCACAAGCGGCAATTTTTCAGCATTTCTGGCTCCTCTTACTCAGGATACGTTTCGGCAGGTGGTGACGGATGTCGAGCAAAAGCTGCGTGTCGTCAACCAGACTCTCTCGATGCTTGACTCTGTGCTAGACAGCCAGGGTTTCGATGCGATTCTGAATGAAATGCTCCAGTCAATCACCCTCAAGACAGGCGAGTTGCTGGGGGCCGATCGCACCACGATTTACCTATTAGATGAAGACAAAAACGAACTTTGGTCAATCGTCGCCGAGGATGACGGGGGCGGCTCCCTGGAGCTACGCATTCCTGCTGACCAGGGGATCGCAGGTGAAGTGGCAACCTTCAAAAAGTCAATCAATATTCCTTTTGATTTTTACGATGATCCCCGTTCAGCTTTTGCCCAAAAGCAAGATAAAAAAACGGGATATCGCACCTACACTATGCTCACCCTGCCGCTGTTGAGCGAGAATGGTGGGCTGGTAGCCGTTGTACAACTGATCAACAAGCTTAACTTCCCAAATGATCCCGAAGATTCGCTATCTGAGCGGGTAAACCGTCAGGGATTTACGGAACAAGACCAGGATCTGTTTAACGAATTCTCGCCATCGATTCGCCTGATCCTGGAAAGCTCTCGTTCCTTCTACCTGGCAACTCAGCGACAACGGGCTGCTACAGCGCTGATGAAGGCAACGCGATCGCTCAGTCAAAGCAGCCTTGACTTGGACGCAACTCTGGCCCGGGTGATGGAAGAGGCCAAGGAACTGATGAACGCTGATCGTAGTACGCTCTGGCTCCTTGATCAGGAGCAGAACGACTTGTGGACAAAAATTTCTATGCCAGATGGTTCGCTTAAGGAACTGCGAGTGCCCGTTGGCGTTGGCTTTGCGGGTAAGGTGGCCGAAACCCGTGAGCCGCTAAATATTCCCTTTGACCTGTACGAGCATCCAGACGCAAACAATGCTAAGAGGCTAGACCCAACCAATCGCTATCGCACCTGTAGCCTGCTGTGTATGCCTATTTTCAACGCTGATGGTGATTTGATTGGCGTGACGCAACTGGTCAACAAAAAGAAGCAGGGCGATTTCCCCGAATACAACCCAGAAGATTGGCCGAAAGCGCCGGAATGCTGGAAGGCTAGCTTTAAACGCAGCGACCAGGAATTTATGCAGGCGTTTAATATTCAGGCGGGTGTGGCGCTGCAAAATGCCAAACTGTTTGCTACCGTGAAGCAACAGGAGCAGATGCAGCGAGACATTTTGCGATCGCTCTCCAACGCTGTCTTTTCAACTAACAAGGACGGCGAGGTAATTACCGCTAACGAAAGCGCTAAAAAGCTGCTGGGTTTAGACGAGCAGGCGAAAATCGAAGGGCGGCCGATCACAGAGATGATCAAAATTAAGGAGGGCGATTTTTCCAAGTGGTTTACCGCTGCGCTGAAAGGCACAGACAGCAAAAATCGACAGCAGTACTATCCTGACCAGACGCTACTTTCGTCAGATGTCGAGCAGCACAGTGTTCATCTGTCGATTAACTCAATTGCTGATGTGGCAGATGAGAATCATGTTTATGGCGCACTCGTGGTGATGGAAGACATCAGCGACGAAAAGCGGCTGAAAAACACCATGTATCGCTACATGACACAGGAGTTGGCAGAGGAACTGCTGAGGCTGGATGATCCCAAGCTGGGAGGCGATCGCAAAGAAGTTTCTATCCTCTTTTCGGACATTCGCAGCTTTACCACGATCGCCGAAAGCATGGAAGCCGAAGAACTGGTCGTCATGCTCAACGAGTACTTTGAGTCGATGGTTGAAGCCGTGTTTAAGCACAAAGGCACCCTCGACAAGTACATCGGTGACGCAATTATGGCAGTATTTGGCTCTCCCTTGCCGCTGACAGACCATGCCTGGTTAGCGGTGCAAACGGCAGTCGATATGCGCCATCGTCTAGAAATTCTCAATCAAAAGCGGGAAACAGAAGGCAAACCGCGAATCAGAATCGGCATCGGCATTAACTCTGATCATGTTATCAGTGGCAACATTGGCTCCAGCCGCAAGATGGAATTTACGGCAATTGGTGACGGGGTAAACCTGGGATCACGCCTGGAGGGGGCTAGTAAGCAATATGGCTGTGACATCATCATCAGCGAAACAACTTATCAACCCTGTGCTGACCAGGTGTGGGTGAGAGAGCTAGACCGAATTCGGGTGAAGGGTAAGAGCAAGCCCGTCAGCATTTACGAATTGGTAGGGCTGCGTTCGGAGCCAATTACCGAGGTAGATCTACGCAAGATTGAACTCTATCAGCAGGGGCGGGAGTATTACCTTGAGCGCAAGTTTGTCAAAGCAATGGCAGAATTTGCCACCATCCTTGACGAGCTAGACAATCAGGACAAAGCTGCCGATCTGCACGTCAAGCGCTGCACTCACTGGCTGACCAGCCCGCCGCCTGATGAGTGGAATGGCGTTTGGGATCTGACTGAAAAGTAAAATGTCTCTCGTTGTTGCAACCTTCTACAAATTTGTCAAGCTGCCCGACTTTGCCGAAAAGCAGACTCCATTGCTGGACTACTGTAACCAGCAGGGGATCAAGGGAACGATTTTGCTGGCAGAAGAAGGGGTGAATGGGGCGATCGCCGCCCCCCGCCAATCTATCAATGCAGTCCTCGCCTTCCTCCGCTCTGATCCCCGTCTGGCTGACCTGGAACATAAAGAATCTTTCACTGACTCCCCTCCCTTTGACCGACTAAAAGTGCGGTTAAAGCAAGAGATTGTCACGCTGGGCATTCCTGAAGTTGACCCCAATCAGCAGGTTGGCACCTACGTCAGCCCACAAGAGTGGAATGCGCTGATTTCTGACCCAGACGTAATTGTAATTGATACGCGCAACGACTTTGAAGTGGCGATCGGTTCCTTTGAAGGCGCACAGAATCCGCAAACGAACTCATTCCGGCAGTTTCCCGACTACGTTCGCACACAGCTTGACCCAGCCAAACACAGAAAAGTAGCGCTGTTTTGCACAGGCGGAATTCGCTGCGAAAAAGCCTCCTCCTTCATGCTGCAACAGGGCTTTCAGGAGGTCTATCACCTGCGCGGCGGCATTCTTAAATATTTGGAGGAAGTTCCCCCGGACGCTAGCCTCTGGCAAGGTGAATGCTTTGTGTTTGACCAGCGCATTGCCGTCCAGCATGGCTTAGCTCCGGGTACTCACAACCAGTGTTTGAGTTGCGGCCGCCCTATTTCTGATGCAGATGAGGCTTCTCCTCAATATCAAAAAGGAATTTCCTGTCCCCACTGTTTCGACAGCCTGACGGAGGAGAAAAAAGCACGGCAGGCAGAAAAGTTACGGCAGATGCGACTAACACAGCAAAAGAATTTGCTTTAGCAGAGCGATCGCTATCCTTACTTTCAATACTCCGCAGCGCTTAATGCAAGCTTGCCAACGCCAATACTTTTGTCAGAGACTAACTTTTAATCAGCAAACACCCTATTAGAGACTGTTTGTAAATAAATTTGAAGAAGCTGAAACAGGCTTCAAGACTTGATCCTCCCTAACCCTCCTTAAAAAGGAGGGAACCGAACCAAAAGCTTGAAGTCCCCCTTTTGAAGGGGAATTTAGGGGGATCTAAATTTTTGTTTAAAAAACAGTTTCTAAGTAAATTCTCCTTGAGTTAAGTTAGCTAAGAAAGTTCTTGCAACACATTCACCTAAATATTTTGTGCTTAAGTAATCTACTTCAGGCAGGATAGTTGAGGGAATTAATATAGTTTCTACTTGGATGGTTTCAACAGCGGACTGATGATATCGATCATCTCGGTCAAGTAGAGCAACGATTCCACTCGTGTCTGCTAGGACTCCTGAGTATCTTGCCATAATAATTCTTCATTTTGTTCTGATAGATTCCCTTTACCGCTAGCTCCCATTCCTACACAGGAAGGTAGGGATTGGTTATTATCTTTGTCTTTACAAGCATGGATAAGGTAGCTCTCAATTGCTTCTTGAACAATTTCAGCCTGCGATCGCCCCGTTTGATACGAAAGCCTTTCCAACGTCAATTTTGCTGCTTCAGATAAATCAATAATCATGGTTTATCTACCTCCATCTGCGCAAAGTGTTCCATCAATAATCGGTGCATGAAGATGTAGCCACCTCCGACTCTTTGAAGTAAGAGGCGATCGCGGACTCAATAATTGAGAGCTTTGAGGGCGACAGGACAAGACCGAGATCAATCTTCTAGGGAAGGAAGCAACGGTTGAAGCAAGATTAATAGCTCGGGCAATTCGTTCTGAGTCACGTCCCACACTATCTCTAGATCTACCTGATCATACTCATGTACGATCACGTCTCGCATCCCTACAATCTCTCGCCAGGAAATTTCTGGATGCTGCTGCCGAATATCTAGCGATAACCGTTTGATTGCTTCACCAATAATTGAAATTTGATAAAGAATTGCAGACACTTTCTCGTCATTGGCTTCAAGTTCAGCCCGATCGACTCCATTGGCATAGCGCAAAATTCGCCTTGCGGCTTGGGTTCTTCCGGATCTGAGGTGAAAATCGTATAATAGGCTACTTTTAGCCAGGTGTAGTGCCGATGGACATTCATCTTGATAGTTTGCTGAACTTACCTAACGCTACGGTTGAAAGCTGTACTCAGCA
>Ga0224723_1000697_pt1 | contig 22156 bp, 25 predicted proteins | sample Balambano_FR2_Me_FD_161647 | JGI IMG/M metagenome (GOLD analysis project Ga0224723, IMG submission 161647) | Freshwater sediment microbial communities from Lake Towuti, South Sulawesi, Indonesia - Balambano_FR2_MetaG | ecosystem: Environmental > Aquatic > Freshwater > Lake > Sediment | place... | reverse complement strand
AGACAGGTTCGCTCAACCCGCGCATGATGTCGCCTTCGCGCTGGAAGTCCGGGATGCCGAGCAGGATGGCGTTGATTTGCAAGCCGTAGCGTATATCATCGGCGACCACGCGGTCGTAGCGCGTCCAGTCAAAACTGCCGGGTGACGTTTCGATCCACTGCCAGTAAACGGGGAAGCGATTCCAGCCTGCACCAAGCAGCAGCGCCTGTCGATAGCGCTGCTCGCTGGCGGAGTGGTCGGCAGAACTGATGAACGTAATGCCGAGGCGTGGGTTACGCAGGTATGGGTCGGCGGGGAGTTGCGCGTAGGCGGGCGCAAGGGCGATGAAGGCGAGCAGCCAGGTGAATACGCGCAAGATGACTGACAGACGACTATGAAAGCGACGAGGTATCATCAAAACACCAAATGAAAAAACTTGTCAAAAAGAGCAACAAAAAAGCCTATTCAAGAGGTTAGAGGGGAAGAGGCTAGAGGGTTTTATCTTGGCGGTCTTTGTGTCTTGGCGGCTTAAATCTGAATTATTTGAACCGCCAAGACGCCAAGAACGCCAAGTGAAGAACCGGGAGTTACCGCCTCTAGCCTCTGCTTCTGCAACCTCTTGAATAAGCACTCTATTCCGCTTATTGCGCGGGCATTGCCTGGACGAACACCGTACACAATTCCGGTGCAGTTGCTGCGTACAGGTAGTGCAGTGTCTCACCATCGGCAGTGAACGTGCCGCTGCCCGCGCATGGCTGGATCGACTGCGCGCCCAAGCCTTCACCCCCACCGAGCGCGCATTGCAGGAAGTTATTGGCGATGCGATCCTGATTGATCACCGCCAACGCACCGATGCGCGGGATTTGCCCCTGGATGATGCCTGTGATGTTATTTTCCGTGTAGACGCGCGCCGCAACCGCTCCCACGCTGGAATAGCACTGGATCATGCGGTCGATCTGGGTGATCAAGGCTGACGTCACCGGATCACCGAGCAGCAGCGATGTATTGCCGCCGACGGCTGCAATCGCCGACGTGATGCTGGTCGCTTCGGTCGCTGTAAAACCCGCGATATTGGGCAGAAAGCGCTGGGCGCTGGACGGGTCGGCGGCGGTATCGCCGGTCGTTGGTACTGCGCCGCCGATGATTTGACCGGCACTGCCGCAGCCGGTAAGGCTGAACAGCACCAGCAGCAGCGCGAATAGTCGTAAACGCATGGCTCATCTCCTCAAACGTAACAGACAGAGTTCATTATAGATGAAAAACCAGAGCCAGTATTCGGTCTAAACCGCCAAGACGCCAAGGACGCAAAGATCAGAATGTATTTCTTGGCGTGCTTGGCGTCTTGGCGGTTCGACACGTATTGTTATGTGTTAAGTCGTGGCAGTCAGGATGATAAATAGGCAGTAGACAATGAAGAAGAGCGCGCCCATCCAGCGCTGCATGACATTCCGCAGCAGGAACGGCATCAGCGCCAGCGCGAAACCGATCATGAATACCATGTCGAACTGGTAGATGCGCTCTGCAACGCCAATCGGTGTGATCATCGCCGTAATGCCCAGAATCGCCAGAATGTTCGCCACATTTGAGCCGATGACATTGCCCATCACAATGTCGTTTTCCTTGCGCAGCGCGCCGATGACCGAAGCGGTCAGTTCTGGCAGTGATGTGCCGAACGCCACAATCGTGACGCCGATGATGAAGCTGCTGACGCCGAACGCCTGCGCCACGCCAACCGCGCCTTCGACGGTCCACTGCGCACCGAAGATCAGCAGCACAATGCCCGCCACCAGTCGCACCAGTTCTTGCAGTTTGTTGATGCCGCCGTTGGTAATGCCTTCTTCTTTTTCATACTGTGTCAGTTCCGGCATGATCTGGCGCTTGTCTCGTTGTGCCATTATCAGGGCGTAGACATTAAAACCAATGAATCCCGCGAACAGGATGAACCCATCGATCTGGCTGATTTGACCGTCGAATACCATCACCATAAGCGCGAACGAGGCGACAATCATCAGCGGGATTTCGCGACGCAGGAGCGACCATTCGATGGCAACGGGATAGATCATTGCTGTGACACCGAGGATCAAGCCGATATTGGCGATGTTGGAGCCGACGACATTACCAAGCGCAATATCGCTCACGCCTTTGAGCGCAGAGTCGATGCTGACGAGCAGTTCCGGCACAGACGTACCAAAGGCGACAATCGTCAAGCCGATGACGAGCGGCGATACGCCGAGCGCGCTGGCAAGGCGCGCCGCACCTTTGACGAGCCAGTTGCCGCCGAAGAATAACCCGACCAGACCGAGCGCAATCAAAGCAAAGTAATTCAGCATGGTCTTACGCCTCCGTGCCGTGATCAATACCTGTGTTGGACAAACCTGTGCGAAAAACGTAGCGGCGACTCGCCGGGTCGCCGTGCATTTACCCCATCTGAGAGTCTAATGGAGAAAAGGCGCGCTGTGAAGCAAAATCGATTGTTTGAATCGTAAATTCAAGCAGCGGTGTCATCGCCTGGCTGTGACGCTGCCGGAGGGGTGTCAACCGTTGACGCAGGCTCGCTGCGCCAGCTTTCGACCAGCAGTATCAGTACGCCGAGGACGATGGCGTGATCGGCAATATTCGATACATTCGAGATGACACCGGGGATGGTGTAGTGGATAAAATCGATGACCACGCCATATTCAAAGCGGTCGAGTGCGTTGCCGAGCGCACCGCCGACCACCAGACCGAAAGCAACACGGGTGATGTGCGCCTTTTCCGGCAGGCGCGGATAGTAGATAATGAGCGCAATGACGATGATGATTGCGAGTAGCAGGAAGAAATCGCCTGCTACGGGCAGAAAGCCGAACGCAGCACCGCGATTTTCGCTGCGGGTGAGCTGGAAGAACGGGGCGAGCGCGGGAATCGGGCGGGTGGTTTCGTAGAGGGTTAGCGTATCGACGACGATGCGCTTGGTGATCTGGTCAAGCGCCAGCACGGGGATGATAATTGCGATGAGCATGATCCAGCGTCGTCGTAGCGGCGACATAGAGTATATAACCTCTGAACGCAAATTGAGTATTGATTGTATCATAGGCACAGAGTCGGGAAGAGCGAGAAAAAAGCCTATTCAAGAGGCTGGAGGACAAGAGGATAGAGGGGTTGGAATTCTTCTCTTGGCGTCCTTGGCGTCTTGGCGGTTCAGATTCAGAATTAAACCGCCAAGACGCCAAGGACGCCAAGAAGAAGCATATTGAAGAATAAATCCCTCTAACCTCTTCATCTCTATTCTCTTGAATAAGCACTTTTCGTTGGTGATGAGGTGGCATGTCATGTACAGACTTGTGGTGATCGTTTTCGTTCTGGCGTTAGCGGTGATGCCTGTGCTGGCAGCGCCGCCCATCAGCGGTTTGGGCGACTCGCTGCTGCCTTACGCAGGCAACGGCGGCTACGATGTGCAGCATTACACGCTGGATATTGCGGTGCTGTCTATCGAAGAGGGCGATCTCCAGGCGACGACGACTATTGATCTGCTGGCGACGGCGGACCTGGCGACGTTCCATCTCGACTTCACGCGCCTGGACATCAGCAGCATCGAAGTGAACGGCGATGAGGCTGAATTCGACTATGAAGATGGTGAACTGATGATCACGCCTGACGAAGCGCTGGAAGCCGGAGAGGAATATACCGTCGCCGTCGCTTACGAGGGCAACCCGGAACGGGCACCCAACCCGGCGATTGGGTTTGGCGGCTGGACGACGTATCGCGATGGCATTTATGTCGCGGGGCAGCCGTTCAGCGCTGCCACATTTATCCCGGTCAACGACCACCCGCGCGATAAAGCGACCTACACCATTCGCATCACGGTGCAAGAGCCGTATCTGGCGATCAGCAATGGCTTGCTGGTGGACGAAATCGATAACGGTGACACGCGCACGTTCGTCTGGGAGATGAGCGACCCGATGGCGAGCTATCTGATCACGATTGCGATTGGCGAGTTTGAGATTCAGAAACAGGTCGGTCCGAACGGGCTGCCGATCACCAATTATTTCCCGCTTGACGCGCCTGACTCGTACATTGAACCGTTCGCGCGCCAGCCGCAGATCATCGAATATCTGAGTGAGTTGTTCGGACCGTATCCATTTGACAGCGCGGGCGGCATCGTCATCGATAATCCGCGCATGGGCTTCGCGCTGGAAACACAGTCGATCCCGATTTACGGTTCGATCATGATGGAGTTTGCTGGCGAGTGGGTGGTGGTGCATGAACTGGCACATCAATGGTTTGGCGACAGCTTGAGTTTATACCAGTGGCGCGATATCTGGCTCAACGAAGGCTTTGCCAGCTATGCCGAGGCGTTGTGGGCAGAACATGTCGCCAGCCCGCGTCAGTTCCGACGCTACCTGCGCGGGTTTTATGACACGGCGCGGCGCTCATCAGTGCTGCCGGGCAACCCGATGCTCAACCAGATTTTCGACGGTGCGATCTATCATCGCGGCGCGCTGACGCTTCATGCCGTGCGCGTGGCGGTGGGCGATGAGGTCTTCTTCGAGATTTTGCGCACCTATACCGAGCGCTTCCAGTATGGCAACGTCACCACACGCGACTTTATCGCCGTATGCGAAGAAGTCAGCGGGCAGGATTTGCGCGGGTTGTTCGAGGTGTGGTTGTTTGGGGAACTGCCGCCGTTCTCGTCGCTGGGGGTTTAAACCGAGTCAAACCCCCAACAACTGGGCTATCATGACCCCTTGTGAGCCACATGAAAGAAGTGTATGATGTTGCGCGTTACAAAGTTGTATGCGCTGCGCCCACAGAAGGCGAAACATCATGTACGAACACTATCCTTTCATCTGGGGCAAGAAAGACAAGCCCACCAAGCCCAAGACGGGCATTGCGGCGGCGACGGACAACGCGCCGATGACGGTGGAGACGTTTGATAACCACGTCTATTATTACGCCTCTGTGGACAGCGATCGCGGGCTGGCGCTGATGCGTGCCATTCGCGAGAAGGATCATCAACTGCGCGCCGAACAGCTGTCACGCGGGCTGGATGGTGTGCCGCTGACCCCGATCTGGCTGCACATCCATTCGTTCGGCGGCGACCTGTTCGCGGGGCTGAGCCTAGCGGATCAACTGGCAACGATCAAATCGCCACTGTATGCGATTGTCGAAGGTATCTGCGCAAGCGCGGCGACGCTGCTGTCACTATCGTGTACGCGACGCTATATCCTGCCATCCTCGTACATGCTGGTTCACCAGCTGACGAGCTTCGTCTGGGGAACGCATGAGCAGTTCAAAGATGAGATGGCGCTCCAGCAAATGCTGATGGAGCGGCTGGTACAGTTCTACGTCAGCAAGACGAAGATCAAGCAGCCGGACGCGATCAAGCAGATGTTGACGCGCGACTTCTGGATGGACGCCGACAAGTGCGTCGAACTCGGTTTCGCGGACGAAATCCTGCGCTAGAGATTCTCTTAACGCAGGGACGCAGAGATGGAGAGACACAGAGGGTATCCCCCTTTGCGTTCTCCGCGCCTTTGCGGTTCAAATTTATCTGGAACCGCAAAGACGCGAAGGACGCAAAGTATGACTAATTTTCCCTGAGTCTTTGCGTTAAAATGTGTTTGCATTCGTTCTTCAGAGGAGTTTATGTCCGAAATTGTGGTTGAAAAGCGCGATCATCGCGGCGAATTCCTGTTTCGTTACAGCGGGATGGTCGTTGAGCGCACGCCAACAAGCGTCTGCCTTGTCGCCACGTTCGGGCGTGACGACGTAGACGCGGGCTATGTCGTCTTCCGCAACGGTGACACGATGACCGAGTGGTTCTTCACTGATCGCTGGTTCAACATCTTCCGGTTGCAGAATGTCCACGATGGCAAGCTGAAGGGCTGGTACTGCAATATCACGCGCCCGGCGGTCATCAGCGAGACACTTGTTTACGCCGACGATCTGGCGCTGGACGTGTTCATCACGCCGCAGGGTGCGATTACCGTGCTGGATGAGGATGAGTTCGCGGCGCTGGAGTTGAACGCTGAAGATGCAGCCGGAGCGCAGGCGGCGGTTGAAGCGCTCCGGCTGCTGGTAATAGGGCGAGATGGGACGTTTGCGGAGATTGATGCTGCTGGTTAGCGGATGCTGCCGATGATGTCCATGACGGGCAGGCTGAAGCCGGGCAGCACGTCGCCGCCTTCAAGCATGTCGTTCATGCCCAGCATCTTCATCCCCTTGCGGCTGTAGACGATGACCGCTTCTTCATCTGGCGACACCACCCAGATGACGCTGGAGCCATTGCGCAGATCGCGCAGGATGCGCGCGGTAATCGAGGCGAAGCTTTCCGTCGCACCGATGATGTAGATGCCCAGATCAGGTGCAATCGTTGATTGCTGCATCCCGCGTGACAGCGGCGTAATTTGCAGCGGACCTGTGTTCTTGATGTGTGAACGAATCCAGGTATGAAACTTCATGCCAAGCGCGGCGTGTTCATATTTCGAAACAATAACCTCGTAACTCAACCCCGCAAAACGCTCAAAACGGCGCGTATTTCCAGGGCTAGCCGTTGTTGGCGACTGACCATTTAACTGAGGACCAATCATTGCAAATACTCCATCCCAGCTTCATAGAATAGAGTATAAGTTGATTTTGGCTCAACTGATCAATGCCATATCAATTTTTTACGAATTTAGGGTAACAGTTTCCCAACACAACCTTACGAACATTACGGGCGTGGGGCGGGTAAGTTAGCCCCGCCCCAAACATTCCTAACGACCGCGCACGATGCGGTTGAGGATAAAGAGCAGAATGACAGCGCTGATGAAAGCGACAATCACATCGAAGAGGCGAATGCTGATGGCAGCGTTTAGCGGCGGTCCAATCTGGACGTTGAGAAACGAAACAATCAGATTGCCAATAATCGCGCCGATCAGCCCGATGAGCAGGCTGCTGCCCAGCCGACCGCTGCCGCGCATCAGCCAGTTGGCAAGCAACCCGGCGAGCAGCCCTACGACCGCCCAGGTAATGATATTGATCGGATCAAACGTAATCGTCACCATGCGTCACTCGTCCTTTCCTTTGCTTGCTAAGTTAAGCCACACGAACAAGGGGGTTCAGTCCCTTGCCACAAGGGGGTGAACCCCCTTGTTCGATCACACGCAGATGCGTTGTTACTCTGAAGACGGCGCGCCCAATGCCGCCATATCTTCTTCGGTCAACGTCATGCCGAGGATGTTAAAACCGGCATCCACATACATAATCTCGCCCGTGATCGATGTGCTGAGGTCGGAAGCGAGGAACAGGGCGGCATTGCCGACATCTTCCTGTGACACCAGCTTGCGCAGTGGCGACGCCTTTTCGGAATACTTGAGCATCATGCGAATGCCCGGCACGCCCGCAGCTGCCAGCGTCTTGATCGGTCCGGCGCTGATCGCGTTGACGCGAATGCCTTTCTCGCCCAGGTCATTGGCGAGATAGCGCGTGATCGACTCCAGCGCAGATTTGGCGACCGCCATAACGTGATACTTGGGCATGACTTTTTCAGCCGCGTAGTACGTCAAGCTCATGATGCTGCTGCCAGAGCTCATCAGCGGCTCGGCGCGCTTCGCCATTGCGATCAGGCTGTAGGCGCTGATGTCGAGCGCCAGCTTGAAGCCATCGCGCGAAATATCCACAAAGCGCCCGCCCAGGTCTTCGCGGTTAGCGAAGGCGACACAGTGGACGAGCGTATCGATTTTGCCATAGCGTTCTTTGACTTTGGCGAACACGGCGTCTAACTGCTCATCATTGGTCACGTCGCACTGCTCGACAAAATCGCAGCCGATTTCCTGCGCCAGTGGCACAACGCGCTTGGTCAGGACTTCGCCCGCGTAGCTGAGTGCAATCGTCGCGCCTGCCTCGTGCAGCTTTTGCGTAATGCCCCAGGCAATCGAATTTTTGTTGGCGACGCCGAAAATCAGCGCGACCTTGCCATCCATCAAACCCATTTTCGTCGCTCCTTACGCACATCGCTGACTCTAACACGGCGGCGCTGGAGACGCTACGCGAACCAACCCTAGAAAAATAATCACTAGTGATTACAATAGATAATCAATTCTCGAAAAGTAGCCGTCAAACGGCGTTCAAAAGGTTGTCATCTACATGGCTTCGTATCACGCACCCAAAGCGCGGGTGATGCGCCGGTTTGGCGAAGTACTCGTCCCGCGTCCGAAATATCACAAAATCGTCGAAAAGCGCGGTTATCCGCCAGGGGAACACGGCAAGGAAAAGGCGTTCCGTAGCGGTCGCCGCAGCGATTACGGCACGCAGCTGAGCGAAAAGCAAAAACTGTCGTTCATTTATAACATCCGCGAAACGCAGCTGCGCCGTTATTTCAATCGTGCGCGCCGTATGCCCGGCAACACCGGCAGCAACCTGCTGATGCTGCTTGAGCGTCGGCTGGATAACATGGTCTACCGTGCGGGCTTTGCCGCGACGATCTGGGCAGCTCGCCAGATGGTCAGTCACGGGCATATTCTGGTCGATGGTCAGCGCCTCGATCTGGCATCGTACCAGGTCAACCCCGGTCAGACGATTGCCGTCATCCCGAAGATGCAGAAGAACGTGCATGTGATCGAATCGATGGAAAGCAGCATCCACAATCTGCCCTACCTGACTGTCGACAAGACCAACTTCAGTGCTCGTTTGGCGCATGTGCCGGAACGCGCGGACATCCCCGTGCCGTTGCAGGAACAGCTGGTGGTCGAATTCTACAACCGTCTGGTGTAGAAGGTATCAGCCGTCAGGTATCAGCTATTGGTGGTTGGGTATTGGCGATTGGGAAGGGGAGTGCGAATGCGCTCCTCTTTTTGCTCGAGTTGGAGGATTTGTCATGCAAACAATCGTTCTGCAAGGTGTGGTCACAGCAGATCGTAAACTCCAGATTGAACTACCCAAAGACACGCCCATCGGCGAAGTTGAGGTTGAAATTCGTATTGTGCAGGAGGAACCGTCTACGCTAGGAGCATTGCTGGCAACAGGTGCAGTTGGTTCGTGGGCAGAACGCACGGACATTATTGAAGATAGTGTAGAGTTTTCACGGCACCTACGCAAGCGCGCTTTTCCCCGAGACGCGCTATGACCGGGCTTATTGATACTAATATTCTGATTGATATATTGCGTGGGTATCCACGCGCCGTGAAATGGGCGCAATCTAATCCGCATATCACTTTATGGCTTCCATCTATTGTTCGCATGGAGATTGTTGCCGGGTGTAACACAAAACAAGAGTTACGTGATGCGCTCAATTTAATGAAACCTTTGAAGCTGGTTCATATCACTGAGGTAGACTCCGCGTGGGCAATGGAAAAATTTGAGTTGTTTCATTTAAGTCACAAAGTCGAAATTGCTGATTGCTTTCTGGCAGCGATGAGTATTCGGTTGCAACTGCCGGTTTACACCCGCAACACAAAAGACCTCCTTGTCTTTAAAGCCGTCCAGATAGTAAATCCCTACTGACGCTTCCTGTCCTCCACCAGCACAAACGCCATGAGCGCGCTGAGGAACGCCAGCCCCGCCGCACCCCACATGATCATGCGGAACGTATCGACAAACGCCCACTGCTGCGCCTCCGCGACGGCAGGCTGATCGGCGGCGGGGATTCCCTCCGGCACGGCGGCGTTCGCCAGCTTTGCGGACTCGCTTGTCAACTGCGCCTGTGCGTCGGCGGACAAATTGAGCGGTGCGACACGACTCTGCACGCCATTGTTGAAGACGGTCAGCGCCAGCGCCGTGAAAATCGCGATTGCCAGCACGCCCGCCGCGCGCGAGACAGCGTTGTTGATGCCGGACGCCGTGCCGCTCATCTCGGTCGGCGCTGACCCCATGACGGTCGTCGTCAGCGGGGCGACCGTGATGCCCATGCCGATGCCGAGCAGCAGAGAGCCGGGAAAGAAAGTCGTCCAGTATTCGCCCGCGCCGCTGGTGATGCCCGGCACGCCGAGCAGGAACATGCCGACGCCCGCGATGATCGGACCAATCGTCAGCAGCCAGCGTGCGCCGACGCGCCCGACCAAGCCGCCCGTGACGCGTGACAGGATGACGAGCGAGATCGCCAGCGGCAGCAGCGCCAGCGACGCGATTTCCGGCGGGTAGTTCTGGAGTTCGAGCAGGTTGAGCGGCACGAAGACGGATACCAGCGTCAATCCGGCATACAGAAACAGCGTGAGCAGGTTGGCACCGCTGAAGGTGCGCGAGCGAAACAGGCGCAGCGGCATCATCGGTTCGCGGCTGCGCGCTTCGACGATGACGAAGGCGATTAGCGCCGCGATGCCGCCGATGAGCGCGATGAGGACAAGCGGCTGCGTCCAGCCCTGCGCCGGCGCTTCCGTGAAGCCGTAGGTGATGCCCGCCAAGCCGAGCGTCGCCAGCAGCGCGCCGGGGATGTCGAGGCTGCCTGTGAGCGCCGTATCGCGCGACTCTGGCACGCGCGTCAAGCCGTAGAGCGCGACGAGGGCAATCGGCAGGTTGATGAAGAAGACGCCGCGCCAGAAATCTGCCGCCGCGAACTGCCCGCCCAGCACCGGACCGACGATGACCATGAGCGCGCCCGCCGCCGACCAGGTGCCGATGGCAGCGCCGCGGCGTTCGGGCGGGAAGATGGTGCTGATGAGCGCCAGGCTGCCCGGCACCATGAGCGCACCGCCGATGCCCTGGACGATGCGCGCGATGATGAGCAGTTCAATCGTCGGCGCAAGCCCGCACGCCAGCGACGCCGCCGTGAAGATGATGATGCCGATCAGAAAGATGCGCTTGCGCCCGTACTGATCGCCGAGCGAGCCGCCGACGAGAATGAGCGCCGCCAGCATCAGGTTGTAGCCGTTGATGACCCAGGCGATGAGGGTGTAATCGGCGTTGAAGTCGCGCTGAAGGATCGACTGGACGATGGAGAGCGCGCTGCCATCAATGAACGCCATTGATGAGGCGAGGATGGTCGCGACGAGCGTCCACGTTTCGATGCTGCGCGCGGCGGCTGTTGCGGCGGTCTGTGCGGTCATGGGGGTGTTTCCTGTCGGTAGATGCGAGCAGGCTGTGCGTGACGTGGTTTAGTGCGGGTGGGGCGGGGGATTCTTACGAGTTGACCTCCACTCCACCACTCCCACCGCCTGGAACCACGCTGGCTGCGGGTCGGGGTTGCGAACAATCCGCACACCGATTGTGCTAAAATACAGCCATCAATCCTGAGAGGCAACAATGGCAATTGCACAACCTGTTGACGTTATTGTCAGCGATCCAGATGTTCGCAATGGACAGCCAATCATTGCAGGCACACGCATTCGCCTGTCGGACGTAATTGCCAGCCATATCTTTCGCGGGCTGTCGCCTGATGATGTCGCGGTCAACTATCGCCTGACCCTAGCACAGGTGTATGCAGCGCTCGCCTACTACTACCAGAACAAACCAGAGATGGATGCACAGATGCAAGCTGAGGCAGAATCGGCACAAACGCTGCTTGCTGATTTCGAGGCACAGGGAAAGTTGATCCGGCTTGGCTGAATTGCGCTTTTATTTTGATTCCACCACTCCCACCGCCTGGAACCACTCCGGCTGCGGGTCCGGGTTGCGCTCGATTGTCATCCCCAGCTTGCGCATCACCGTCAGCGACGCCGCGTTGTCATACTCGGTCGTCGCGACTATGCGCTGCACATGCCACTCGCGGAAGGCATGGGCGATCATGGCGGCGGCGGCTTCGGTCGCGTAGCCCTGCCCGCGCTGGTCGGCGCGCACCGTCCAGAACATGCCGAACTCCGGGCGTGAGCGCGCGGGCGGCGTCTGCTTGAGCAAGCCACGAAAGTACGGCAGCTTGTCGAACGGTCCCCAACTCTGCACAAAACCGACACTGCCAATCAGTTCGCCGCTGTCCCGCCGCGTGATAGCGCGGTCGCCGTAGGGCGGCTGCCACAACCGTGCCAGCGCCGTGTAGTTCGCAACCTGCCACGCCAGCCATTCGCGCCGGATGCCTGCGCTGGCGTCCTCAAAGACGATGGTTGCCAGCGCATCCAGATCATCCAGCACAAACGGACGGATGTGCAGGCGCTCGGTGTCGAGTGTGAAGTGGTGGGGGGTGAGCATGGCAGTGTTCCTGTTATAGAAATGCATAACGGGCTATAATACAATCAAAGAACCATACCCAGGAGTCAATGTCACCCCAATGACCGAAATTGTAATAATCCTTGCCCTCACCTTCGTAAACGGCGTCTTTGCGATGTCTGAAGTGGCGATTTTGAGCGCGCGCAAGGCACGCTTGCAGCAGCAGATTGATCGCGGTGATGCTGGCGCACGAGTTGCGCTTGCGCTCAAACAGGACTCGACGCGCTTTCTTTCGACCGTTCAGGTCGGCATCACGCTTGTGGGAACACTGCTGGGCGCGTTTGGCGGTGCGACTGTCGCCGAGGATATCGCTGAAAGCCTCAAGATGAATGAAGCGCTTGCGCCGTATGCTGAGACGCTTGGCTTGCTGATCGTCGTTGTGAGCGTTACTTATTTGCAATTGATCATTGGCGAGTTAGTGCCCAAACAAGTGGCGGTACAAAGCCCGGAAGCAGTTGCGACACTGATAGCGCAGCCGATGAATTTCCTGTCGATTGTCACCTCGCCTGTCGTAAAACTGCTGACGGTCTCGACAAAAGCCGTGTTGTGGTTGCTAGGTCTTGCCAACTCGAAAGACAGCCCGCCGACAGAAGAAGAAGTGAGCGCGCTGATTCAGGAAGGCGTCCACGCGGGCGTCTTTGATGCCAGCGAGCATGAAATGGTCGAAAGCGTCTTCAAGATGGGCGAACGGCGCGTGACTTCGATCATGACGCCGCGCACCGAAACGGTGTGGCTCGATCTGGAAGACGCGCCAGAGATCAACCAGCGGAAGATTGCCGAAAGCCACTTCTCGCGTTTCCCGGTGTGCGAAGGCAGCCTGGATAATGTGGTCGGCATGGTGCGCGCGAAGGATTTGCTGCCGCGCATATTAAGCGGGGAAGGCTTTGATGTGCGTGCCAGCCTGGTGCCGCCGATCTTTGTGCCGGAGAGTATGACGGTCTCTCGCGCGGTTGCGCTCTTCCGCGAGACCGGCAAGCACATCATTTTCGTCGTTGGCGAATACGGCGGCTTGCAGGGGTTGGTGACGACTCAGGACATCCTTGAAGAAATCGTCGGCGATATTGATGAACCGGAGGCAGTGCAACGTGAGGATGGTTCGTATCTGATTGATGGCTTGATGGCGGTTGAGGATTTCAAGGAACTGCTCGATATTGCTGAACTGCCGGGGGAAGGCGACCTGTTCGAGACGATCGGCGGTTTCTTTATGGCACATCAGGGTAAAGTGCCGCGTGTAGGTGATCATTTCCACTGGGATCAGTTCCGCTTTGAAGTCGTCGATATGGACGGCAATCGCGTTGATAGGGTGATGGTCGCGCGACTTTCCCCACCGGATGAGGCGGCATCCGCGCCGAAAGATGCCAAAGCCGATAAAGGATGACGTATCGATGGTGGAAACGATTCTCCTGGTTGATGACGAACAGCATATTGTCGATCTGGCGCGGATGTATCTGGAGAAGGATGGCTTCAAGATCACGACTGCCAACGACGGTAAAGTCGCGCTGCACAAGATATTGCATGACAAGCCCGGTCTGGTGGTGCTGGATTTGATGCTGCCGGGCATGGATGGCTGGGAGGTGTGCCGCCGCGTGCGCGCCGAAAGCGACGTGCCGATCATTATGCTCACAGCGCGCAGTGATGAGATCGACCGCATCGTCGGTTTGGAACTGGGCGCGGATGACTACCTGACGAAGCCGTTTAATCCCCGAGAGCTGGTTGCGCGGGTGAAGGCAATCTTTCGTCGGGTCGAAAAGCGCGTTGCCCCCGCCAATGCGATGGGCGAAAACGCCCTGACGATCAACAACATGACAATCTATCCGGATCGGCGGGTGGTGCTGGTGGACGGCATCCCAATCGACCTACGCATGAAGGAATTTGATCTGCTGCTGACGCTGGCTGAAAATCGCGGTGTGGTCTTCACGCGCGAAAAGCTGCTGAACGTCGTCTGGGGCTACGATTTTGCGGGCGAGACGCGCACGGTGGATGTGCATGTCGCCCATTTGCGTCACAAGCTGAAGGGGATGCAGGCGCAGCTTGAGACGGTCTGGGGTGTAGGGTACAAGCTCGACTCATGAAACTCTCCTGGCGCTTGCTGGTCTCGTATTTGATCGTCCTCGGCGTGACGTTGGGGGTGATGGTGCTGGCGTTCTTCGCGATTGCGCGCACACGCCCCGCGCCCCCTGCCCAAACTTATGATTACCTACTGCGGGTGGCGCTTAACACTGATGTGCGCTCGCTGCTGACACAGGTAGACAGGGACGCTGCGCGAGACCTGGTAAACGAGGGCTTTCAGACGCAATTACTGGAAGTCGCCAACACGTTCGATGTGCGCGTGCTGCTGATCGACACGCAGGAGCGCCTGATCGTCTATGACAGCAGCGATGTGTTTGAGGTGGGGCAGACGATTGCGGTGGAATATGGCGAGTATGACAATCCGGGACAGTTTCGGCGCGGCGTGCTGAGGACGACGTATATGTCGTTTGGCAGCCTGAAGAGTGAGACGGGTGACGACTGGCTGTTCATCGCCTGGGAGTCGGATCCGCCGGGACCGAACCCGCCCGCGCTGGTATTTGCCGACCAATCCGGGCGACAATCGCTGCCGGACTCGCTCGGCAATTTCGCTGATAGTTTGTTGCCGCTCTTGATCCAGGCGGGCGCGGTCGGCGTCATCATCGCAACGATCATCGCCGGCCTTATCAGCCGAACAATTGCGCGCCCGTTGCAAAGTGTGGCGCTGGCGGCGGGCGGCATCGCGGCGGGCAACTACGCCGAGCGCGTGCCTGTGTCCGGTCCACTGGAGGTGCGCGCGGTTGCCGAAGCGTTCAACCATATGAGCGCGCAGGTGCAGCAGGCACAGCAGGCACAACAGGATTTCCTCGCCAATGTGTCGCACGACCTGAAAACACCGTTGACCTCAATCCAGGGTTTTTCGCAGGCGATTATGGACGGCACGGCGAGCGACCCGGTGAGCGCGGCGCGCATCATTCACGAGGAAGCCGGACGGCTGAATCGGATGGTGGTCGAACTGACCGACCTGGCGCGGCTGAACGCCGGTCGCCTGTCGATGAATTGGAAAGCGGTTGATATTGGCATTCTGACAGCGACGGTTGCCGAGCGGCTGGCGATTGTGGCGCGCGAGAAGCAGATCACGCTCAAGGCGGAGGTGCGTTCCCTGCCGACGATTGTGGGCGATGGCGACCGGCTGGCGCAGGTATTGACGAACCTGATCAGCAACGCCATTCAGTATACGCAGACGGGCGGCAATGTGTGGGTGCGCGGGAGCATGGTGCAGAACGGCGTGCAGATTGCCATACAGGACGACGGCATTGGCATTGCGCCGGAGGAACTGGCGCGCATTTTCGAGCGCTTCTATCAGGTGGACAAGGCGCGCGGTCCACAGCGCGGCACGGGCTTGGGGCTGGCGATTGTAGCGGAGATTGTGCAGGCGCACGGCGGCAGGCTGAATGTGAGCAGCGACGGCACAGGCAAAGGCTCGACGTTTACGCTGTGGCTGCCGTCGCCACAGATGAGTACGGTGCTGCGCAAGCGGGACAGGTGAGTGACGAGTTTTCCTCCCTGCGTCCTTCGCGCCTTCGCGGTTTAAATTCAGATTGAAGCGCAAAGGCGCAAAGGACACAAAGGATGCCAAGAGGTCAACGGATTTATATGACATTGTCACGCATTAGCCCGGTAAGTACACAGCCATGAGCTAGCGCAAGTGAAAAAACTGTGTCATCAAAGCGAGATGCACAAGACACGGGAAGCAGAACTCCTTGCCATTATCGGGCAACAGCAGCATATCATCGAGCAGCTAACGGCGCGGATAGCGCAGTTGGAGGCGCAGCTTGCCAAGAACAGCCGCAACAGCGGCAAGCCACCGAGCAGTGACGGACTGAAGAAGCCCGCGCCGAAGAGCCAGCGCGAAAGCGGGAAGCGGAAGCGCGGGGGACAGGTCGGTCACAAAGGCGAGACGCTGGAAGCGGTGGCAGTGCTGGAGGTGGTGGTGGTGCATGAGGTGGCAAGCTGTCCGCACTGCCAGCACGACCTGAAGGACGTGGCGGCGGATGGGGTGAGCACGCGGCAGGTGTTCGAGTTGCCGCCATTGCGCTTGCAAGTGACGGAGCATCAGCCGTACCACCACGCTTCTGTCCACTCCTGAAAGCCGCTGCGTGGCACTCATGGAACAGCCCTCCACCAGATGCGCCGCCACTGTCTCCGCTTTTTCCTCACTCACTTGCGTGTTCCACAGCGCGCTTCCTTTGCGCTCGCTGAACTCCTGCTGACATGTCCGGCAGCGCAGATACCGGATCTCGTCCTGCCCATACGTCTTGCGCACACGCAGGTTATTCCGTTCTGCCTGTGCATAGTCCTTGGACGCTGCCTTCACACACGCTAAAGTGTCCAGTGAGGGTCGGGTTGGGTGGTCTGTTTTGTTTCGCATACATTCATTCTAACGCTCCCGTCCCTGCCCCTGTGGAGATAATCTCACCCAACTACCCCATTTCTAAGCCAAAGGTTTATTGGATTTGCCGCGCACAAGATGAGATTCTACAAAATGCCAGACACAATCATAATTTGCAGTGGCGAAGGCACCCTCTACGCAAACCCAAACTAAGCATGGGGAAGGTCAGAATAAAATGTGTAAACAAGCGTCCAATATCATCAGGGCTTTGTGTGCGATTCTAACTGCGTTCGGGCTGGATGTACCTGTTCGCGGTGCTGGACTGGTGCTCACGCTTCGTCGTCGCCTGGACGCTCGACCTGACGCTGGAGATTGGCTTTGTCCTGGACGGAATGCGCTCGGCACTGACGACCGCTGCCCCTGGCATCTGCAACAGCGACCAGGGCAGCCACTTCACCAGCCCGCAGTACCGCGCTCTGTTTCAGGACACGTCTGTCCAGATCAGTATGGATAGCAAGGGACGAGCGTTGGACAATGTCTTCACCGAACGGCTCTGGCGCACCGTCAAATACGAGGAGTCCTATTTGAAGGATTACGCCTCACCTCGTGAGGCGAGAACCGCCCTCGGCGACTATCTGGTCTTCTACAACCATCGTCGCCTGCATCAGGCACTCGACTACCAAACCCCTGCATCTGTCTATTTCAAGGAAGGAGAACGACCCACTGATAAATCTGTCGTTTTGCTGTCTTGACAATGGGCTACACCTTACACGTGGGGACGACTGAACTGGCGGCGAACCTGTTTCGCAGCACACAGGCGGAAGACAAGCTGCGGCGCGAAGGTGGCAGGGCAAAGACAACGCCAACGCCATTCACTATCAGGCAGGGCAGGTCGTGCGGCGGGCGATTGCGGAACTGGGCGGCACCATGCCGGAAGATTTGCCGACGCTCGACATCATCAAGAAGCTGGAGCGCGGGGAGAAGAAGCGGCTGGGGACTGGGAAGTAGTAGGTGGCAGGCGTCACACTAAAAGATCATCCAGTGTGATGATTTCAGTGGTGTTGGAGAATCGTCTAAAATCTGATGGATTCAATGTGAAAAGGTATTTAATGCCTTGCACCTGCATCGTGGCAACCAGATTGGCGTCATAAATCTGCTTGCCACCCATTGGAATGGTTTCCACAAACCTAAACAATTGATCGGTCACAGCAGACGTTTCCTCTGCAATAGGGAATAAGCCAGCAAGACTACGCGCACGCGCCACTACATCGCGATTGCTCACAGGGACAGGAAATGATTGAGGGCGCGTAAGTACCATGCAGAATTCACGTAGGACTTGCCGACTGATCCACAACGTATTGCCGTCCGCCAACAAGCGTCTTATAGCTGCTTTTACACGCGCATGTTCTGGAGTTTCAACGATATTTAATCGGATTACGACGTTCGTATCGCAAAATACATCAGCGTTCGTCGTCATAGTACTCCTCGCGACTGAGCAGTTTCAAGCCTTCGGGCCACCCACCCACACTTAATGGCTCAAGCTCAAGGAGTGCAGCTTGACGGTGCTGCGCAGACTCCGCTTGTTCATGGAGTTCTGTGCGTAAAGCATCTCGGATAAGCGCCTGAAGTTCGGCAACCGTCAATTCAGAAACGCGCGTCTGTGCATTTAACATACTTCAACATTCCTTTCCTATGTGTTAGTCAGGGTCAGCAGCCCTACCCACTCGCCGGATTCGTCTTCGCCATATGATCGAACGACTCTTTGACCAGCGTCCGCAGCACGCCCTCGTCAATATCCGCCAGCCTGTTGATGTACAGACACGACTTGCCCGTCTTGTGCTTGCCCAGCTTACGCATCAAATCGCCATACTGTTCAAACCCCGCCGTGATGTAGAGCGTGATGTTCTGCTTGCGCGGCGAAAACCCCGTCAGCATGGCGTCGCCCTCGTGACCGCTGGCATATTTGTAGTGATACGACCCGAAGCCGACCATCGTATCGCCCCACATCTTCGGCTCGTGACCCGTTATCTCGCGCATGATCTCGACAATGTGCAGGCAGTCGGCGCGCTTCTTCTCATCTTCGACCGTCTGCAAAAACGCATCCACACTCTGCTCGTTCTGTTTGGTCTTTAGCTCTGCCATCACCTACATCCCCTTTTGACTCATCACTCGTTACTCATCACTCTCTTGACCTTTCAGCAGCCCGCCGCCCTGTCGCTGTGCCGTGCGCTGGATGTCCTTCAGCCAACGTTCGGCATCGCCTTTGCGCCTGTCGCCCGCCGCCTCGAACGCCTGCCGTGCCCGCTCCAGAAAGTTGATCGCGTTGGCGAGGTCGCTTCTATGCATGTAAACCAGCCCCAGATAGTACAGCGTCTCCGGGCGCTGCTGATCAGCATAGTAGGCATCCTTGAAATGCGCCAGCGCCTCGTCCCAGTTCCGGTCCTTGTAGGCGATCATGCCGCGCCCGTAATGCGCCACCATCTCGTAACGATTGATCACCAGCGCCGCGTGGAAGTCTTCAAGCGCCTGCTTCTGCTCGCCATCTTCCAGATACATGAAGCCGCGCGCCGCCAAGTACTCCGCCTTGCGCGGCAGCAGTTCAATCGCGTCGTTCATCGCGTCAATCGCCGTGTCAAAGTTGCGCTTCTTAAAGGCGTCAAGCGCGCGCGCATAATATTCGTCCGCCTCGTAGCGCGAAAAGCCCATCCGTTGGTTAAAGCTTGGCATAGGGCAGCACCCCTGTTTGAGTTACACAGAAGCTTATTCAAGAGGATAGAGCAGATGCGGATAGAGGGTTTGATGTTTCTTGCTCACCTTGGCGTCCTTTGCGTCTTGGCGGTTAAAAATTTCGTTGAACCGCCAAGACGTAAAGGACGCCAAGAAGGATCAAATTCTCTACCTCTCTTCCCTCTCTATCCTCTTGAATAAAAATTCTTCCCGATTAAAGTACAGTATAGACAAACTCCGGCATATAAGGAAAACGAGATTTGCGATGGACTTTGAACTTTCGCACGAACACAAGATGTGGCAGCGCGTGGTGCGCGAGTTTTGCGAGGCGGAGCTAAAACCCCACGCCGCCGTCGTTGATGAAGAGGGCAAACTGCATTGGGACGCCATCCGCAAGATGCGCGACATCGGCTTGCTGGCGCTCGAAGCACCGGCTGAGTTCGGCGGCATGGAGATGGACACGCTCGGCGTGGCGCTGGCGGTGGAAGAGTTGGGGCGCGTTTGTGGCTCGACAGCACTGTCGCTGGCGGCGCACAACGGGCTGGGCGTTGCGCCGATTGCACGCTGGGGAACGCAGGCGCAAAAGGAAGCATACTTGCGACGCCTGCTGAGTGGCGAAACGCTCGGCGCATTGGCGTTGACGGAGCCGGGCGCGGGCAGCGACCTGGCGGGCGGCGTACAGACACACGCGCGGCGCGACGGCGACGAGTGGGTGATCGATGGCAGCAAGGCGTGGATCACCAACGCGGGGATTGCGCCCGTCATCACCGTGCTGCTGCGCACCGACCGCGAGGCAGGAACGCGCGGCTTCAGCATGATGCTTGTGCCGACCGACGCGCCGGGGCTGACGATTCATCCGCCGGAAAAGAAGATGGGACTGAAAGGCTCACCCACGCACATGCTGACGTTCGAGAGCGTGCGCGTCCCCGCCGACGCGCTGCTTGGTGAAGAGGGGCGCGGCTTCGGGCAGACGATGATGACGCTCGACAACGGGCGTATTGGCATCGGCGCGCTCAGCGTCGGGCTGGCGCAGGCGGCGTTTGAGGAGGCGATCAAGTACGCCACGCAGCGACGCGCGTTTGGCAAACCGATTGCCGAACATCAGGCGATCCAGTGGATGCTCGCAGACGCCGCGCTGGAGATCGATGCTGCCCGCCTGCTGGTCTATCGTGCCGCGTGGCTGAAAGACAATGGCAGAGATTTCGCCAAAGCCGCCGCGATGGGCAAGCTGAAGGCGAGCGAAGTCGCGGAGAAAGTCTGCTTCAATGCAATTCAAATCCACGGCAGCTACGGTTATAGCCGCGAGTTCCCGGTCGAACGTATCTACCGCGATCAACGGTTGATGACGATTGGCGAAGGCACAAGCGAAGTCCAGCGCATGGTGATCGCCCGCAAGGTGTTGCAAGAAGCAGGATCATGACGCAGCGGGGCGAGCTTGTGCGCTACGCCTGGCTGTCGATTGCGGACGCCTTATGAGGCGTCCGTCCATCATGCGTAACCTTGCTTACCCCTCGCCCTTCTTGCGCGTACCGCTGCGGCGCTTCGGCTTGCTCGCATCAGCAGTCGGCGCTTCTGGCGCAAGTTCAGGTGCGGGCGGATGCGCGACAGGTTCGGCGGACGCATTACGTCCGCGTTTGCGCGCTTTCACCGTTGCGTCGGCGGCTTGCTGCGCGGGCGTTTGAATAGCAGGCTCGGCGGGCGCGGCTGTCTCCAACAGCGACGGTGCGTGACGCTTGCGCGTACCTGCCGCGCCACGACGATTGCGCACCTGCGCCGGTTGTGCCTCGCTCACAGCGGGCGCATCCGGCACGACCGCCGCAGGCGCGACCATCTCAACAATCGGCGCTGCTTCCGGCTGCGTCTGCACAGCCTGTTCCGCTTGCTCCTTGCCGCTGCGCCCTCCGCGCCGCTGCGATTGATTATCTGTGCGTCCTTCGCGCCTTTGCGGTTGACTCTGCACTTGGTGCTCTTGGGGACTTGGCGTTTCGACTACTTCCTCGCGCTCTTGGGGACTTGGCGGTTCGATTATCGCTTCTGCCGCCGCCGCTGCGCCGCCCTTGTTGCGCCGCCGCCCGCCGCGCCGCCGCCGCTTGCGCTTGGCAGGCGCGTCAGTCATCACTGTCTCGCCCGCCGCTGCCTCGTCGCCGTCACTTTCTGCCACAACCTCAGTAGCATCCTCTACGCCGTGCGCCTCCTGCGCGATCTGCACAATCGGCATCGGCACTTCAACCGCTTCCGGCACAGGCACATCCGCGACTTCTGCCTGGCGTGCTTCAAAGCCTGGCGTTTCGATCACATCCTGGGGTTCCTGGCTGCCTGGCATTTCAATTCCGGCGCCGTCTTCCGACTGTGCTTCCATCTGCGCGAACACCGCCCAGCCGCCGCGCAGTTCGCTCTCCGGGATGCCGTAGAAATAACGCGCCCCATCGGCAGTCCGCAGCACCAGGTCATAGCGCACTTCCGTCAGGCGGCGATATTTGCGCCACAAGCCGCACGCCCCGTTCCAGCGCACCCGTTCCAGCTGCACCGGATTAGTCTCGTTCTGCTTGATAACGTACTGCCACGCCTTCGCCTTGGTCACGCGCGTGATGTTCTTGACAATCGCTTTCGTCTGCAAGTCGCGCAGCGTGTAGATGTTCAGCGAACCGCGCGGTTCGACGGCAATCAACTCTACACCCACGCGTGGCAAATCTGCGTCTGAAACTGACGCAACTGCCTGCTGCGGCGCTTGTGGCGCAAAGGCTGACCGACCTTCGCGCGTCGGGCGTTCGGGGCGCGGGCTGCGCTCTTCACGCAGCGGACGTTCAGGGCGTTCGGGACGTGGTGGGCGCTCATCACGCTCCGGCACCGGATAGGCAGCTGGCTCTTCAGCAGTCGGCGCAGGCGCGGCTGTTTCGCGGATGTCCAGCATTGGCGGCAGCGGTCGGCGTCCCTCGCGCTCGCGTCGCTCTTCACGAC
>Ga0224723_1000696_pt1 | contig 22158 bp, 24 predicted proteins | sample Balambano_FR2_Me_FD_161647 | JGI IMG/M metagenome (GOLD analysis project Ga0224723, IMG submission 161647) | Freshwater sediment microbial communities from Lake Towuti, South Sulawesi, Indonesia - Balambano_FR2_MetaG | ecosystem: Environmental > Aquatic > Freshwater > Lake > Sediment | place... | reverse complement strand
AGCCGCCGACCCGGACCGGCAGCGGCTGCGGCTGCGGCACCGCCGTGCGCCCGGCGTAGGAATAGACCGCGTCCACCCCGGCCGCAGAGAGCGCGCGGGCCAAAGCGCCCGCCTCGGCGGTGCCGCCCAACAGAAGCACGCGCATCGTGGCTGATCCCTGGCTCGCCATCATCGGTGTCGGCGAGGATGGACCGGCGGGCCTGCCGCCGGCAAGCCGCGATGCGCTGGCGCGGGCCGAGGTGGTGTTCGGCGGCGCGCGGCATCTGGCGCTGGCCGGCGTGGCGGGCCGCGTCTGGCCGGTGCCGTTCGATCCTGCCCCGGTGCTGGCCGAACGCGGGCGGCGGGTGGCCGTCCTCGCCTCGGGCGATCCGTTCTGGTTCGGCGCGGGCGGGAGCCTTGCCGCGCATCTCGCGCCCGGCGAATGGGTGGCGCATCCGGCGGCCTCGACCTTCTCGCTGGCCGCCGCCCGGCTCGGCTGGCGGCTGGAGGAGACGCTGTGCCTCGGCCTCCATGCCGCCCCGGTCGAGCGGCTCCGCCCGCTCATGGCCGAGGGGGTGCGGGCGATCTGCCTTCTGCGCGACGGGCCGGCGGTGGGCGCGCTCGGCGCCTATCTGATCTCGATCGGCTTCGGGGCCTCGGCCCTGACGGTGCTCGAGGCGCTCGGCGGCCCGCGCGAAAGGCTGCGCCGGCAACCGGCCGCCGAGCCGCCTCCGGCCGACCTGCAAGCGCCCGTCGCAGTCGCGATCGAGGCGCGGGGAGAGGGGATGCCGCGTGCGGCGGGCCTGCCGGACGCGCTGTTCGACCATGACGGCCAGATCACCAAGCGGCCGGTCCGGGCGCTGACGCTGTCGGCGCTCGGGCCGCGGCCCGGCGAGGTCTTGTGGGACATCGGCGCCGGCGCCGGCTCGGTCGGGATCGAATGGCTGCTGGCGGGCGGCGGCGCCTGCCATGCGGTCGAGGCCGACGCGGCGCGGGCCGACCGCGCGCGCGGCAATGCGGCGCGCTTTGGCCTCGGCCACCGCCACCACCTGCACTGCAGCCGCGCGCCCGAGGGGCTCGACGGTCTGCCGCCGCCCCAGGCGGTGTTTCTGGGCGGCGGCGCCTCGGAGACGCTGCTGGCGCGGCTCTGGGCGCTTCTGCCCCCGGGCGCGCGGCTGGTCGCCAATGCGGTGACGCTGGAGACCGAGATGCTGCTGGCCGCCTGGTCGGCCCGCCACGGCGGGCACCTGATGCGGATCGCGCTCGCCGAGGCCGGGGCGCTCGGCACGCGGCGCGGCTGGCTGGCGGCGCTGCCGGTGGTGCAGTGGAGCGTGCGGAAATGAAGGTGGCAGGATTCGGGTTCCGGGCGGAGGCGAGCGAGGCGGCGCTCCGCGACGCGCTGGCGCGCGCGGGCGGCGGGCAGGGGCTGAGCGCGCTGGCGACGGCGGCGGACAAGGCGGAGGCCCTGGCAGGGCTTGCCGCCGCGCTTGACCTGCCCGTGCTGGCGCTTGACCGCGCGGCGCTGGAGCGCCAGCCGGTCGCCACCCGCTCGGCCAAGGTGGAGGCGCTTCGCGGGACCGGGTCGCTGGCCGAGGCGGCGGCGCTGGCCGGGGCGGGCCCCGGCGCGCGCCTCATCGCGCCGCGCGCCGTCTCGGCCGACCGGACCGCCGCCGCCGCCATCGCCGAAGGGATCGGGCCGTGACCGTGCATTTCATCGGCGCCGGCCCCGGCGCGCCGGACCTTCTGACGCTGCGCGGCCGCGACCTGATCGCCGCCTCGCCGGTCTGCCTCTATGCCGGCTCGCTGGTGCCCGAGGGCGTGCTGGCGCATTGCCCGCCCGGCTGCCGGATCGTCAACACCGCGCCGCTCAGCCTCGACGAGATCGTGGCCGAACTCGCCGCCGCCCATGCCGCCGGGCAGGACGTGGCGCGGCTCCATTCGGGCGACCTGTCGGTCTGGTCGGCGATGGGCGAGCAGCTGCGGCAGCTGCGCGCGCTCGGCATCGCTTACGACGTCACGCCTGGCGTGCCGTCCTTCGCCGCCGCCGCTGCTGCCCTCGGGGCGGAACTGACCCTGCCCGGCCTCGCGCAGTCGGTGGTGCTGACGCGGGTCGAGGGGCGCGCGACGGCGATGCCGCCGGGCGAGACGCTGGCCGCGTTCGGCGCCACCGGGGCGACGCTGGCGCTGCACCTGTCGGTGCATCTGCTCGACCGGGTGGCGGCCGAGCTTCAGCCGCAGTATGGTGCCGACTGCCCGGTGGCCGTGGTCTGGCGGGCCTCCTGGCCGGATGAGCGGGTGATCCGCTGCACCCTGGGAACGCTCGGCACCGCCGTCGGCCCCGAGGTCGAGCGCACCGCGCTGATCCTGGTCGGCCCCGCGCTTGCGGCCGAGGGCTTTGCCGACAGTCGGCTCTACGCCGGCGACTACGACCGGCGCTATCGCCCGGTCGGCGCCGCCCCGCGCTTTCCCGGGGACGGTCGGTGACGCCGGGACTGCTGATCGCCGCGCCCGGCTCGGGCAGTGGCAAGACCACGCTGATGCTGGGTCTCGCCCGCGCCTTCCGCGACCGCGGTCTGGTGGTGCAGCCGTTCAAGTGCGGACCGGATTACATCGACCCGGCCTTCCACCGCGCCGCCGCCGGACGGGAGTCGGCCAATCTCGACAGCTGGGCGATGCCGGCGGCGATGATCGCGGGCCTCGCTGCGCGGGGCGCGGCGGCCGAACTGGTGCTGGCCGAAGGTGCGATGGGGCTGTTCGACGGTGCGGGCGGCCGCGGCGCGGCGGGCACCGGCGCCAGCGCCGACATCGCCGCGCTGATGGGCTGGCCGGTGGTGCTGGTGATCGACGCGGGTGGTCAGGCGCAGACCGCCGGCGCGGTCGCACTGGGACTGGCGCGGTTCCGGCCCGGCGTCCGTGTCGCGGGCGTGGTGCTGAACCGGGTCGCGAGCCCGCGGCACGAGGCGCTCCTGCGCGCCGGGATGGCCGAGGCCGGCATCGCGGTGTTCGGGGCGCTGCCGCGGGTGCCCGAGATCGCGCTGCCCGAACGCCATCTGGGCCTCGTGCAGGCCGAGGAGCACCCCGCGCTCGAGCCGCTGATCGCGCACGCGGCGGCGCTGGTCGCCGAGCGGCTGGATCTGGCGGGGCTCCGGCACGCCGCCGCCGCGGCCGCCCCTGCCGCCGCGGCGCCGCCCCTGCCGCCGCCCGGGCAGCGGATCGCCCTGGCCCGCGATGCTGCGTTTTCCTTCATCTATCCGCATCTCCTCGACGCCTGGCGCGCGGCGGGGGCCGCGGTGCTGCCGTTCTCGCCGCTCGCCGATGAAGCGCCCGATCCGGCGGCGGATGTCTGCTGGCTGCCCGGCGGCTATCCGGAACTCCATGCCGCGCGGCTGGCCGCGGCCGGCCGATTCCGCGCCGGTCTGGCAGCCTTTGCCGATACGCGACCGGTGCATGGCGAATGCGGCGGCTACATGGCGATGGGCGAGGGGCTGATCGACGCCGCGGGCCGGCGGCACCGGATGGCCGGCCTTCTGGGCCTCGTCACCTCCTTTGCCAGCCGCCGGATGCATCTCGGCTATCGCCGGGCGGCGCTTCTGGCGCCGGTGCCGGGCTTCGCATCGGGGCGTCTCGCCGGGCACGAGTTCCACTATGCGACGATCGTCGCGCAACCCGATCCGCCGCTGGCCGAGGTGACCGACGCGGGCGGCGCGGCGGTGGCCGAGACCGGCTCGGCCCGCCGCCTGCCCGGTGGCGGGCGCGCCAGCGGCAGCTTCTTCCACCTGATCGCCGGGGACGCATGAGCGGGTTCGTCAGCTTCGTTTCGGCCGGGCCGGGCGACGCCGACCTGCTGACCGTCCGGGCGGTGGACCGGCTGCGCGCCGCCGACGCGGTGCTGTTCGACGATCTCGCGGCCGGGCCCATCCTGGCGCACGCCCGCGCCGGGGCCGACCTCGTCGGCGTCGGCAAGCGCGCCGGCCGTGCCTCGCCGAAGCAGCACCACGTTAGCCGGCTGCTGGTGGATTACGCGAAAGACGGTGCCCGGGTGGTGCGGCTGAAGTCGGGAGATGCCGGCATCTTCGGGCGGCTGGAGGAAGAGATCGCGGCGCTGCGGGCCGAAGGGATCGGGTTCGAGATCGTGCCGGGCGTCACCTCGGCCTCGGCGGCGGCGGCGCTGGCGGGCATTCCGCTGACCCGGCGCGGGCTGGCGCAGCGGCTCCAGTTCGTCACCGGCGCCGACGTGGAAGGCGGCCTGCCGTCCGGGCTGAACCTGGCGGCGCTGGCCGACCCGGCGGCCACGACCGCGGTGTTCATGGGCAAGCGGACCTTCCCGGCGCTGGCGGCGGCGTTGATCGCCGCGGGTCTGCCACCCGGCACGCCGGCGCTTCTGGCAGAGGCGGTGGGTCAGCCGGGCCAGGCGCTCCACCGCAGCACGCTCGCGGATCTGGCGCGGCACCTCGCCGCCAATCCCGGCCCGCTGCCGGGGCTGATCCTGTTCGGCCCGCTCGCGGCCCCCGCCGGACCCTGACCGGCCGTGTCGCATTCCGCCCCGATCCGCCGGATTGCGGCTTGACCCGCCCGGCTCTCTGGCCGCACACAGGCGAGGCAAGGTGTTCCATCAGGTGCAAAGCGCCGGAACTGAAACGGGAACGGGAACGGGCGGACCCCAGGCGGGGCGCCCGAGACCGGCCGCCCCCGCGACTGTCCGCGGCGAGCGGGTCTTCAGAGCGCCACTGTCCCGCAGGATGGGAAGGCGAAGACCCGCAGCGACCCGCCAGCCAGGAGACCGGCCTTGCGCGAGGACGAGACAACCGCCGTCGGGTGTGACGGTCAGGAGGGACAGGACATGCATATCGAACCGGGCCTCGTCGACGGGGCCAAGATCGGACTGAGTTACGCCACGGCCGCCGCCGCCGGGGCCACGGCGCTCTACCACTGCCGCGCGGCGCTGCTGGACCGGGGACCCATGTCGCTGATCCTGCGCAGCCTCGCCGCCACGGCGGGTACGCTCGTGTTCTTCGAGGTGATGCCGCATTTCCCGGTCGGCGTGTCCGAGGTGCATTTCATTCTTGGCTCCAGCCTGTTCCTGATCCTCGGCGCCGGGCCGGCGGCGGTCGGTCTGGCGCTCGGGCTGCTGCTGCAGGGGCTCGCCGTCGCGCCTGCGGACCTGCCGCAATACGGCATGAACCTGACGACGCTGCTGGTGCCGCTGTTCGCGCTGCAGGCGGTCGCGGACCGCATGATCCCGCCCGGCACGGCCTATGTCGATCTGCGCTATGGGCAGGTGCTGCGGCTGTCGCTCGTCTATCAGGGCGGGGTGGTCGCCTGGGTCGCGTTCTGGGCCGTCTACGGCGCGGGATTCGGGGCGGCGAACCTGGCAGCGGTGGCCGCCTTCGGTGCGGCCTATGCGGTGGTCCTGCTGGTCGAGCCGCTGGCCGATCTGGCCCTGCTCGCCCTCGCCAAGCGCCTGCGCGGGCGCGGCGCGCTGCTGGTGGCGCCGCAGCTCTACGGCGCCGCCTGACGCCGATGCGGCGCGGCCCTTGACCGGGGCCGCGCGCTGCGCCTGGAACGCCCGATGATCACGCTGTCGCTGGTCGGCATTGCCACCGGTAATCCCGACCATCTGACCCGGCAGGCGGTGGCGGCCCTGAACGCCGCCGACCTGATCCTTTTGCCCCGCAAGGGCGGGGCCAAATCCGACCTTGCCGACCTGCGCCGCCGGATCGTCGAGCAGGTGGTGACCGGCCCGGTCAGGATCGCCGCATACGATGTGCCACCGCGGGCCGCCGACGACGACTACCTCGGCGCGGTCGCCGGCTGGCACGACACCATCGCCCGGCTCTGGGAGGACGCGCTGGCGCGGCACCTGCCGCAGGGCGGACGGGCGGCGGTGATGGTCTGGGGCGACCCCTCGCTCTACGACAGCAGCCTGCGCATCGCCGCGCGGATCGGCGGGGTGAAGGTCGAGGTGGTGCCCGGCCTCACCAGCCTGCAGCTTCTGACCGCCGCCCACGGCGTTGCGCTGACCGCGCTCGGCGCGCCGGTCGTCATCACCACCGGCCGGCGGCTGCGCCGCCTCGGCTGGCCGCCGGGTGCCGACACGGTCGCCGTGCTCCTCGACGCGGGCGGCGCGTTCACCGCGCTCGACCCCTCGGGCGTGTCGATCTGGTGGGGCGCCTATCTGGGCCTTCCGGAGCAGGCGCTGGTCGCCGGGCCGCTGGCGGAGGTGGGCGAGACGATCCTCGCCGCCAGGGCGCAACACCGGGCGCGGCACGGCTGGATCATGGACATCTACCTGATGCAGCGCGGCGATGACCGCTGAGCTGCTGCGTCCGCTGTTGCCGCGCTACGGCCTCGCGCCGGACGCCGCGCTGCGCCTTCTGAACCTTTCGGAGAACGCCACCTGGATGGCCGGCGGCGACGAGCTGGTGTTGCGGCTGCACCGGCCGGGCTATCACACGCGCGCCGAGATCCTGTCTGAACTCGACTGGCTGAGGGCGCTCGACGGCCTGCCGGGGCTGCGCAGCGTGCGCCCCGTGCCCGACCGCACGGGGGAATGGGTCCAGACTGCGGGCGGGCGCCATGTCGTCGGCTTCCGGCCGATCGCCGGGCGCGAACTGCAGCCCGGCGATGCGCTCGGCGACTGGTTCGGGCCCCTGGGCGAGATCAGCGCCCGGCTGCACCTTCACGCCCGCGGCTGGCCGCGCCCGCCGGGCTTTGTCCGCAAGCGGTGGGATGGCGAGACCATCCTCGGCCCCCGCCCGCACTGGGGCAAATGGCAGGACGCGACGGGGCTCGACCCCGAGGGCACGGCGATCCTCGGCCGTGCGGCCGACCGGCTGGCGCGGCGGCTCGCCGGCCTCGCGACCGGGCCCGAGGCGTTCGGGCTGATTCACGCCGACCTCCGGCTCTCGAACCTGATGGTCGATGACGAGGGACTCTGGGCGATCGACTTCGACGACTGCGGCTTCGGCTGGTGGCTCTACGACCTGGCCGCCGCCCTGTCCTTCATCGAGACCGACCCGCGCCTGCCCGCGCTGATCGCCGCCTGGTGCGAGGGCTACGCCGGGGTGGCACCGCTGCCGGCCGGGCAGCGCGCGATGATCCCGGATCTGATCCTGCTGCGCCGCGTGCTCCTGACGGCCTGGCTCGGCACCCGGGCGGACAGCGACACCGCCCGCATGCTCGGAGGCCCGGCCTACACCGCCGGGACCGTGGCGCTGGCCGACCGCTACCTCGGCGACGGTCTGCGGCACCTCGCGGGGTAACGCTTGGCCGGGCCGCGCGCCGGATCTGCGAATTGGCGCTTGATCTTTCGCCGCGCGGCGGCACCTTGCGCGCGACGCCCCGCTGATCCGGCGCCCCCGACCAGCCGAGAGGACCCTGCATGACGCCATCCGAAGTCCGGTCCCGCGCCTTCGCCATGCCGCTGACCAGCCCCGCCTATCCGCCCGGTCCCTACCGGTTCGTCGACCGCCAATATCTCATCATCACCTACCGCACCGATCCCGAGGCGCTAGCGGCGGTGGTGCCGGAGCCGCTAGAGGTGACCGATCCGGTGGTGAAGTTCGAGTTCATCCGGATGCCGGACTCGATCGGATTCGGCGACTACAGCGAAAGCGGGCAGGTGATCCCCGTCTCGTTCCGGGGACGCGCCGGCTTTTACACCCATTGCATGTTCCTCGACGACCATCCGCCGATTGCCGGCGGGCGCGAGCTCTGGGGCTTTCCCAAGAAGCTCGGCAGGCCGAGGCTGCGCGCCGAGATCGACACGCTGATCGGCGAGCTCGACTACGGCCCGCTCCGGATCGCGGTCGGCAGCATGGGCTACAAGCACCGCCCCGCCGATCCGGTCGCCGTCCGCGCCGCGCTGGAGGCGCCGAACTTCCTTCTGAAGATCATCCCGCATGTCGACGGCACGCCCCGGATCTGCGAGATCGTGGAGTATCGCCTCGAGCAGATCGACCTGAAGGGCGCCTGGACCGGCCCGGCCGCGCTAAGCCTCGTGTCGCACGCACTGGCGCCGCTCGCCGAACTGCCGGTGCGCGAGGTCCTGTCGGCCACCCATCTCGTCGCCGACCTGACACTCGGCCTCGGTACGGTCGTGCACGATTATCTCGCCTGACCCCAAGGGCGCCCGCCCGCAGCACAGGAGCTTCGTCATGCGTCTTCAGAACAAGGTTGCCCTCATCACCGGCGCCGCCAGCGGCATCGGCAAGGAGATCGCGCTGGCCTTCGCGCGCGAGGGCGCGATCGTCGGCGTCGCCGACCTGAACGTCGAGGCCGCCCGGGCCACTGCCGTCGAGATCGACCCGACCGGCAAGCGGGCGATGGGGATCGCGATGGACGTGACCGACGAGGCGCAGGTCGAAGCCGGCACCGATGCGCTGGTGGCGGCCTTCGGCCGGATCGACGTGCTGGTCAGCAACGCCGGCATCCAGATCGTGGCGCCAGTCGCCGAGTTCGATTTCGCCAAGTGGAAGCAGATGCTGGCGATCCACCTCGACGGCGCCTTCCTGACCACCCGTGCCGCGGTCCGCCACATGTACCGGCAGGGCGGGGGCGCGGTGATCTACATGGGCTCGGTGCATTCCAAGGAGGCCTCGAAGCTCAAGGCGCCCTATGTCGCGGCCAAGCACGGGCTGATCGGGCTCGCCAAGGTGGTGGCCAAGGAGGGTGCGGAACACAATGTCCGCGCCAACGTGATCTGCCCGGGCTTCGTGCGCACGCCGCTGGTCGACAAGCAGATCCCCGAACAGGCGGCGGCGCTCGGCCTCTCGGAACAGGAGGTGATCGAGAAGGTGATGCTGAAGGAGACGGTCGATCTGGAGTTCACCACGGTCGAGGACGTGGCCGAAGCGGCGGTGTTCTTCGCGGCCTTCCCCAGCAAGGCCCTGACCGGGCAGTCGCTGGTGGTCAGTCACGGCTGGTTCATGCAGTGATCACATCCCCGGCAGGGGCGCCGGGCCTCGGAAGTTTCGCCAAAACCATCCCCTGATCCGACAATCCACGGCAGGGGGCTTGCTTCATCGTCGGTCGGGCAGAAATGTCTCTGCCCTGAACAGAACATGAGGTCCAACGTGAAACTCACTTCCATCGTCCTCGCCGCCGCACTGTCCCTGCCCGCCGGCGCGGCGCTGGCCCAGGAGGCCAATGTCGCCGACATGATGGCGGGGCTGTCGATGCTCGAGGCCAACACCCAGATGGCGCTGAACAAGTACGGGATCGAGGCCAATGTGATGGATCTGTCGCTCGGCCAGTTGGCGCTGATCGGCCGCGTCCTGACCGATCCGGATGCCGACACCGACGGCAATTCCCGCAAGGCGACAATCGCGTTCATCGTCGGCCGGATGTAGCGGCCATCGGGCCTGGAGGCCGGTCGCCCGGGGGCGGCCGGCCGCGGTGCGGCGCGCCGGGCCGGCAGCGGCCGCCTCAGGCGCAGAGGCCCCCTTTGCCATCGCAGTGGCCGGCCGGCTCGGTCCCGGCATGCAGCCAGGTCGTCGCGGGTCCCGCCGGCCGGCCGCGGACACGGCGCGGGATGTCGCGCCGGTCCACGCCGGCATCGGCGAGCAGCCGGTCGTCCAGATGGGACAGGGCATGAACCTGTCCCAGCGTCGTCCACCACTTGTTGATCGTCGTCAGCATCTTGGCCTCCTCGCGCCGGGGATCGTTCTGACGGCAAGATGGAGCATCGCCGACCCTTCGATAATCTGGCATTGTTCGCATGACCCATGAAGCGGGGCTGAACAATGCAGGCGGGTGACTATGCCGAGTTTCGCGCCTTTGCTGCCATCGTCCGGCATGGCAGCTTCACGAGGGCGGCGGCGCATCTGGGGCAGTCGCCCTCGGCGCTCAGCCAGACCATCCGCAACCTCGAGGCGCGGCTCGGGGTGCGGCTGCTGAACCGGACCACCCGCAGCGTCGCGCCGACCGAGGCCGGCGCGCGGCTGGCCGGGCGGCTGCTGCCGATCCTCGACGATCTCGCGGCGCTGGCCGCAACCGCGGCCGTCGCCGACGACGCGCCGTCCGGGCCGCTACGCATCAATGCCGGCCGGCTTGCGGCTCAGCATATCCTGACCGCGATTGTCGGACCCTTCCTCTTGCGGTTTCCTGCCGTCCAGCTCGATCTCGACGTGGACGATGCGCTGGTCGATATCGTGGCGGAGGGGTTCGATGCCGGTGTCCGCCTGGGCGAACGGCTGGAGGGCGACATGATCGCGGTCCGGCTCGGCGGCGACCTGCGCCTGATCGTGGTCGGAGCGCCGGCATATCTGGCAGCGCATGGCGTGCCGCAGACGCCGCAGGACCTGGAACGGCACCGCTGCCTCGGCACGCGCTCGCCCACCGACCGGAGCCCCTACCGGTGGGAGTTCGCGCGCGACGGCGCAGAGATCCGGGTGCCGGTCTCGGGACCGCTCGTCTGCAACGACGCGGTGCTGCGGCTCACGGCCGCGGCCGATGGTTTGGGGCTGGCTTTCGCCTTCGCGCATGACGCGGCGCCGTGGCTGGCCGCGGGCAGGCTGACCGCGGTGCTCGAGGACTGGACGCCGCCCTTCCCGGGCTGCTTTCTCTACTACCCCGGGCGGCGGCACATCTCGGCCGCGCTGCGCGCGTTTGTCGACTTCGCAAGAGAGACGCTCGGAGGCGCCGCGACCGCGCCCGGGGCGTGAGGGCGCACCACCCAGTTCATTGCGTGGCGAGAGTTACTCGCAGGCAGGTCGCGACCGGCCCGGTCACGTCGGTCGCAGGCCGAGGATGGCGCGCGCCTGCGCGGGCGATGCCACCGGGCGGCCATGGCGCGCGCAGAGATCCGCCGTGCGGCGCACCAGCGCGGCGTTCGACGGCGCGAGCCGGTCGCGATCGAGCCGCAGGTTGTCTTCCAGCCCCGTCCGCGTGTGGCCGCCGGCGGCGATGCACCAGTCGTTGACCTCGATCTGATGGCGACCGATCCCGGCCGCGCACCATTCCGCATCCGGCAGCAGCCGCGCGACGGTGCGCACGTAGTAGTCGAACACGTCGCGGTCGGCCGGCATCGCATTCTGCACCCCAAGCACGAACTGCACGTAAAGCGGCCCCTTCAGCCGCCCGTCCGCCTGCATCGCCGCCGCCTGGTGGATGTGGCTGAGGTCGAAGGCCTCGATCTCGGGCTTGACCCCGTGGGCCAGCATCTCGGCCGCCAGCCAGTCCACCAGATCGGGCGGGTTCTCGTAGACCCGGGTCGGGAAGTTGTTCGACCCGACCGCAAGCGAGGCCATGTCGGGGCGCAAGGGCAGCATGCCGCCGCGTTCGCGGCCCGCCCCGGACCGCCCGCCGGTGGACAATTGCACGATCATGCCGGGGCAGTGCGCGCGGATGCCCTCCATCAGGCGCGCGAAGCGGTCGGGGTCGCTGGTCGGGCGCCCTTCGTCGTCGCGCACATGCGCATGCACGATGCTGGCCCCCGCCTCGAACGCCTCCTGGGTGCTTTCGACCTGTTCGGCGATCGAGATCGGCACCGCCGGGTTGTGCGCCTTGGTCGGCAGCGACCCGGTGATCGCGACGCAGATGATGCAGGGTTTCATCTGGCCGGCGCCAGCACGAAATCATGCTCCACCGCGAGGAACGGCCCGGGCATGCCAGCCTCGGCGATGGCCGCGGGGTCGGCGACCGGGCGGAAGGCCGCCATCAGGCTCTGTTTCACTCCGAACACCGCGTCGGAATGGATGTAGGGGTCGTCGGGATCGAAGATATGCGTCACCAGCGTCTCGAACCCCGGGGCCGCGAGGATGTAGTGCAGATGCGCCGGGCGGTAGGGGTGCCGGCCGAGCCGTTTCAGCAGATCGCCGACCGTGCCGTCATCGGGGATCGGGTAGAACTTCGGCTTCACTGCACGGAACCGGTAGCGTCCGTCGGCCCCGGTGCGGAACACGCCGCGCAGGTTGAATTCAGGCTGGATGCCCTTCTGCTGGACATCGTAGAAGCCGTCGTCGTTGGCCTGCCAGACGTCGATCTTGACGCCTTCAATCGGCTCTCCGTCGGTGCCCGTGATGCGGCCCGAGACCAGCATCGGCTCGCCCTTGGCGTCGCGGCAGATGTCGGCGCCCATCGGCAGTTCCGGCGCGTCGGGCACGTGGAACGGCCCGAGCACCGTCGACTCCGACGCGCCCGAGGGCTTGCGGTTGTTGATCGCATCGACCAGCATCGACACGCCGAGCACGTCGGACAACAGGATGTATTCCTGCCGCCAGTCGGTGCACATCTGGCCGGTGCGGGTCAAGAACAGGATCGCGGCCATCCATTCCTCGGTGGTCGGCTCGATCTCCTTCACCGCGGCGTGGAGGTGGCGCACGATCACCTCCATCACCTCGGCCAGCCGGGCGTCCGGGGCCTTCGCGTTGCGCGCGATCACCACCTCGGCGCTGTTCTCTTCGGTGAAGTAGCCGCTTTCCTGCGTGTCCATCGGGGCTCTCCTCAGCGGGCCAGAAGGCGCTTCATCACCCCGCGCAGATCCGCGACGGGGTCTTCGGTCATCGCTTCCGACCGCCAGGCGACGTGGTGGTCGGGCCGGACCAGGACGCAACCGGTATCGCCGACCTCGCGCACCCGTGCCCAATCGCCCGTATGGTCCAGCAGCGCGCGGCGCGGGCCGATCACATGGGCATCGATGGTCAGGCCAAGCTCGGCGCCGATCACCGCTGCCGCTTCGGCCCAGGCCTCGCCACCGATGCCGGTGAAAAGCGCGAAGCGGCCATGGCCCGAGAGGTCGAGCGTCGAGTGCCTGGCACCCGCGGCGTCGAACAGCCAGACATGCGGGATGCGCGCGCCGGGCCAGGTGGTCGGCTGGTAATGCAGTTCGGCATCGAGCTCGAAGGCCGGCTCGATCTGGCCGTCGGTGATGACCGCCTCCGACCGGTAGCGTTGGTTCATCTCCACCCCATGCGCGTCGAACTCGTATTTCTTGAAGGCGATCGCCTCGCGCAGCGCTGCCCGCTGTGCCTCGGCCGCGGGCGTTGCGTCGCAGCGCGCATCCATGCTGGCGCGGATCTTGTCGTAATCGGTGCCGCCGGTCATGCCGAGCGCCTGGAAGATCGGCCCGAACTCGCCGATCGACTGGTTGGCGCGGGTGACGATCTGCCGCGCGATCGGCACCCGCTCGGCCGAGTAGCTGTCCAGCAGCCGCTCGCCGGCCTGCCCCTTCAGCACCGCCGCGAGCTTCCACGCGAGGTTGAACCCGTCCTGGATCGAGGTGTTGGAGCCGAGCCCGTTCGACGGCGGGTGCCGGTGCGCCGCATCGCCCATGATGAACACCCGGCCCGCCTGCATCCGGGTCGCGTGCATGTTGTTGACCGTCCAGGTGTTGGCGCTGATCAGGTCGATTTCGAGGCCCGGGTCGCCGACCAGCTGCCGCGCCACCTGCGTCGCCATCGCGGCATCGACGACCGGGGCGGGCTGGGCGATGTCGTAGCCCCAGATGATCAGCCATTCGGTCCAGGGCCGGACCATGCGGACCACGCCCATGCCGATGCCGCCGACGTCGGCGCCGGGCTGCATCACCCAGTAGAGCACGCTCGGCCGGTGCGCGACGTAACGCGACAGGTCGGCACGGAACAGGATGTTCATCGACCCGCCGATCCCCATCCGCCCCTCGAAGGGCAGGCCGGCATGTTCCGCGACCGCCGAATTGCCGCCGTCCGCGCCGATCAAGTAACGTGTACGGATGGTCACATTCTGCCCGGTCAGCCGGTCGCGGCAGGTGGTCGTGACCCCCTCGGCATCCTGCACATGGCCGATGTACTCGGTGCTCATCCGGCCTTGCGTCCCGCGCGAGCAGGCGGTCTTGAACAGCAAGGGCTCCATGAAGGTCTGCGGCAGATCGTTCATCAGCGTGGGCGAGGACAGCAGATGCTCGGCCTTCGACAGGGGATGCGTGCCCCAGGTGTTCAGCCGGCCGAGTTCCTCGCCGGCCAGGCTTTCGCAGAAGATGTTCTCGCCCATCAGCGTCTGCGGCGTCGCGTGCATGTAGGCCTCGGCCTCGACCTCGCGGCCGAGATCGCGGAGGACCTCCATCGTCCGCTGGTTGGTGATATGGGCGCGCGGCGTGTTGGCGAGCCAGCGGTAGCGGTTCACCACCATGTTCGGCACGCCATAGGTGGACAAGAGCGCGGCGGTCGCCGACCCGGCCGGGCCGGTGCCGATGATCAGGACGTCGGTGGTGATGTCGGCCATGTCAGCGCTCCTTGTCAGGCAGTGTGCCGCCCTCCAGCCGGCGGCGGATCGGGAACAGGTGCAGGCCGGTCCGGTCGGAGATCAGGCCCCAGAGACCGCGCGGCGCGAACAGCATGACGGCGATGCCGATCAGGCCGAGCGCCATCAGATACCAGCTGCCATAGTCGGCCAGCGTGTTCTGCAAGAGAAACAGCACCAGGATGCCGAGGATCGGCCCCTCGATCGTGCCGATGCCGCCGATCACCACGACGAAGATCACATAGGCCGTCCAGTCGGTGACGCTGAAGGCGGCGTCGGGCGAGATCCGCGCCTTCTGCAGGTAGATGACCGCGCCGGTGACGCCGGTGCCGAAGGCGGCCGCGAGATAGACGATCCAGCGGATGCGCGCCGCATCGACGCCGACCGACCGCGCCGCCTCGGGGTTGTCGCGCACGGCGGCGAGCGCGAGCCCGCGGCGGCTGCGCAGAAGCGCGTAGATCCCGGCGATGGTGGCGACGGCCAGGGCGAGGGCCAGCCAGTAGGCGATCGCATCGCGGGCGGCGGCGCTGCGCAGGCCGGTCGCCTGCTCGACGAACTCGAGCCCCCACATCGCGCCGGTCGCCTCGCGCGGCAGGCTGGTGCCGGTGCCGCCGCCGAGCGCCTTCCACTGCGCCACCGAGAGCCGCGTGACCTCGGCGATCACCCAGGTGCCGATGGCGAAATAGGCGCCGTAGAGGCGGAAGACGAAGAAGGCCGTCGGCAACGCCAGCGCCAGCGCAACCGCGCCGCCAAGCGGCACGGCCAGAAGCGGGTCGATCCCGGCAAGCGCGACGAAGCCGAACAGCGCATAGCCGCCGATCCCGACGAAGGCCTGCTGGCCGACCGAGACAAGCCCGCCGTAGCCGGCGAGCAGGTTCCACAACTGCGCCAGGGTCAGCATGGTCAGGATGAAGAACAGATCCTGCACGAGCCCGCGCGAGGCGACGACCGGCACCGCGGCGAGCACCGCGATCCCGAGGAACGCGGCCAGGCCCGCCGCGCGCGAGGCGCGGGTGCGGGTGACCGACCGCCAGGCCATCACATGCCGCCCCGCGGAAACAGCCCGCGCGGCCGCAGCGCGAGCACCGCGAGAAAGGCCAGATGCCCGGCAAGGATCTGCCATTCCGGGTTGATCGCGGCGCCGAGCGTCTGCGCCACCCCAATGATGATGCCGCCCGCCAGCGTGCCCCAGAGGCTCCCGAGGCCGCCGATGATCACCGCCTCGAAGGCATAGATCAGCCGCGCCGGCCCGATCGCGGGATCGAAGTTCGCCCGCATGCCGAGATAGAGCGCGGCGATGGTGACCACCACCATCGCAAGGCCGGTCGCGAGCGCAAACACGTTGTCGGGCCGGATGCCCATCAGCCGCGCCGTCACCGGATCGTCCGATGTGGCGCGGAAGGCGCGACCGAGCGCGGTGCGGTAGAGGATGAAGTTCAGAACCAGGATCACCGCGACCGCAGAGGCGAAGGTCAACAGCGATAGCACCCCCAGATTGACCGGGCCGATGGCGATCGATGCGGTCGCAAGATCGCCCGGCGGCAGCCGTTGGCTGTCGGCGCTGAACCCTTCCAGCAGCGCGTTCTGGATCACCACCGACAGCCCGAAGGTGACCAGAAGCGGCGGCAGGATGTCCTCGCCGAGCGTCCGGTTCAGAATCCCTCGCTGCAACAGCCAGCCGGCCGCGAACATCAGCGGCGCCGCCACCAGCGCCGCCGCGATCGGATGCAGCCCGGTCAGCGATACCAAGACAAGGATCAGGTAGGCCGCCGCTACGATCAGGTCGCCATGCGCCAGGTTCACGAGCCGCATGATCCCGAACACGAGACTGAGGCCCGCCGCGAACAGCGCATAGAGTCCGCCCAGCAGCACGCCCTGCACAAGGGTGTCGAGCCAGATCATGCCGCCGCCCCGAAATAGGCCGTGTGGATCCGCTCGCGGGACAGGTCGGCCGGGCGCCCCTCCAGCGTCACCCGGCCCTCCATCAGGCAGTAGACCCGGTCGGCGACCTTGAGCGCCGTGCCCACGTCCTGCTCGACGACGATCACCGCGGCGCCGACCGCCTTGATCCGCGGCATCGCGGCGTAGATGTCGCGGATCACCACCGGCGCGAGCCCAAGGCTGATCTCGTCGCACAGCAGGACGCGCGGGTTCGACATCAGCGCCCGGCCGATCGCCACCATCTGCTGCTGCCCGCCCGAGAGCGCCGTGCCCGGCGCGGCGCGGCGCTCGCGCAGGATCGGGAACAGATCGTAGACCGTCTCGAGCGTCCAGGCTCCGCCGGCCTTCCGGCCATGCGCGCCGATCGCGAGGTTCTCCTCGACCGTCAGCGATGGAAACAGCTTCCGCCCCTCGGGCACCATCGCGATGCCGAGCGCCGCCACCCGCTCGGCGGGCAACCCGCCGATCGGCGCACCCTCGAGCCGGACCTGCTCGGGGGCGGTGCGCAGAAGCCCGGTGATCGCCCGCATCAGCGTGGACTTGCCGGCACCGTTCGCGCCGATCACCGCCAGCGTCTCGCCCGCTTCCAGCCGCAGGTCGATCCCCCACAGCGCCTGGAACAGGCCATAGCGCGCGACAAGGCCGTGGGTGGACAGAAGGCTCATACCTCGATCCCGAGGTAGATCTCGCGTACCTCGCGCGACGCCATCACGGCCGCCGGATCGCCAAGCCCGATCACGCGGCCGAAATCGAGCACGAGGATCCGCCCCACCACCGAGGTCAGCGCGTGCAGCACATGCTCGATCCAGACGATCGTCACGCCGCGGGCCCGGATGTCGCGGATGGTCGCGACCAGGGCCTGGCATTCGCCCTCGGTCAGCCCGCCCGCGATCTCGTCCAGCAGAAGAAGCTGGGGCCCGGTCGCGAGCGCGCGGCTCAGTTCCAGCCGCTTGCGGTCGAGAAGCCCGAGCGTGCCGGCCACCTGGTTCGCCCGCGCCAGCATGCCGGTGGCATCGAGGATCGCCGTGACCTCGTCCACCACCGCGGCCTCGGGGCGGCCCTGGCCGTGCGTCGCGGCGACCATGAGGTTCTCGAACACGGTCAGCTTGCCGAACGGCTGCGGGATCTGGAACGACCGCCCGACCCCCATCCGGCAGCGCTGCATCGCCGGCACGCGGGTCACGTCCTGCCCGAGGAAGCGGATCGTCCCGGCATCGGGCAGAAGGTTGCCGGTGATGAGGTTGAACAGCGTCGATTTCCCCGCGCCGTTCGGTCCGATGATCCCGAGCGCCTCGCCCGGTGCGACCGCGAGGCTGACATTGTCGGTTACCTTGAGCGCGCCGAAGGATTTCGACAGGCCGTCGAGCGCGAGGATCGTCATGGCGCTGCCCCTTCCGGGGGCGCGCCCTCCCACGCGGCCTGCAACAGCGCGCGGAGCGCCGGCCGCTCGACCGGGCGGGGGTTCCAGTACGGGTTCTGCGTCGCTAGTTCGGCCGCCCGGTCGAGGTCGGCCTCGGCCATCCCGAGGTCGCGCAGCGCCTGGGGCGCGCCGAGGCCGGCGGCGAAGCGGTGCAGTGCCGGGCCGACATCGCCGCCGAGCAGATGGGCGAGCGGCGCAAGCTCTGCCGCCGCTGCCCCGGCGTTGTAGGCCAGCGCATGCGGCAGGATCACCGCGTGGGTCTCGGCATGGGGCAGATCGAAGCTGCCGCCGAGCGTGTGGCACAGCTTGTGGTGCAGCGCCATGCCGACCTGCCCCAGCACCGTGCCGCAGAGCCAGGCGCCATAGAGGGTCTCGCTGCGTGACGTCAGGTCGCCGGGCCGTTCGACCACCTTGGGCAGCGCCTCGAGAAACGCCGCCAGCCCCTCGCGCGCCAGCACCGAGGAAAGGGGGTTGCGGTCGCGGGCATAAAGCGCCTCGGCCGCATGGGCCATCGCGTTCAGCCCGCTCGCCACCGTGAGCCCGACCGGCAGGCTGGCAACCAAGGCCGGATCGTACAGGATCACCTCGGGCTGCACTCTTGGGTCGGTGATCGTGGTCTTCCGCCCGCCCTCGGTCTGGCCGAGGATCGCGGTCGCCTCCGACCCGGCATAGGTCGTCGGCACCACGATCTGCGGCAGGTCGGTGCGGAGCGCCAGGGCCTTCCCGAGCCCGGTGGTCGAACCGCCCCCCACCGCCACCAGGCAGTCGGCGCCGAGCCGCAGCGCCTCGGCCAGCGCATGCTCGGTCACCGCGACCGGCGTGTGCATCTCGGCCCCGGCGAACACGCCCGCGGCGGCCGGCCCGAGCGCCGCGGCGAAGGCCCCGCCCGTGGCGGCCTGATGCGGCGTGGACAGAACGAGCGCGCGGGTTCGGCCGAGGGCCGCCACCTCTTCGGCGACGATCGCGATCGCCGGCTCGCCGAAGCGGACACGCACGGCGGCGGTGCGGGCGGTGAAACGGGGCTGGAACAGCGACATCGGCGCATCCGCAGGGCTTTGGCTCCAGTTAGACCGCAAACGCCTGCAACTTGATCGAATCTGGAACGCCTAATATAACCCGCTGGTATGAAGATCGACCCGCGGCTTCTGGAGGTCCTCTCGGCCATCGTCGATCACGGCGGGCTGACCGAAGGGGCGGCAGCGCTTGGCAGGTCGCAGCCCAGCCTGTCGCGCTCGGTGGCGCTTCTCGAGGCACGGCTCGGCACGCCGCTGTTCCTGCCGAACCGCCGGCCGCTGCAACCGACCGAGCTTGGCGCGATGCTGGCCGAAGAGGGGCGGCGGATCCGCCGGGCGACCGCGGCGGCCGGCGACGCGGTGGGGCTCTACCGCACCGGCCGGGCCGGCGTGGTGCGGGTCGGCGGCACGCCCCTGTTCATGGACGGCGTGATCGCCGGCATGATCGCGGGCTTCCAGACCATGAACCCGGATGTGCGGATCGATCAGTCCTACGGCTATGCGCCGGATCTCGCCGATCGGCTGGCCAAGGGCACGCTCGACCTCGCGGTCTGCCCGATGCGGGGCGGGGACCGGCCCGAGGGGCTGTTGTTCGAGACGATCCTGCCGGGCCGGAACGTGATCGCCTGCCGCGCCGGCCACCCGCTGGTGCGGCGCAAGGGGGTGCGGGCCCGGGACATCGCGCCCTATCCCTGGATCGCGCCGCCGCCGGAAAGCCCGCTCCACGCCGATCTGCGGCAGGTCCTCGCCGGCCTCGGTCCCGAGGATTTCCGGGTCAGCTTCTCGGGCGGCAGCCTGTCGGCGGTGCTGGGCATCCTGACAGCCTCGGACGCGCTGACCATCCTGCCCTATTCGGTGGTGTTCACGCAGCGGCGGCAGTTCGGCATCGCAGCCCTGCCGCTCCGGATCGAGCACCCGGACCGCGACCTCGGCCTTCTGCACGCCCCCGCGGCCAGCGGCCCCCCGGCCGCCCGGCGCCTGCGTGCCCATATCCTGGCGCAGTTCGAGACCCTGTCGGCGACCATCCGCCATCACGAGAAGAACGCGCTCTGGCGGGGCTGAGCCGTCAGTCCCCGATCCGGGCCAGCAACGCGATCACCTGTGGCCCGAGCGCGGCCACGATCTTCTCCACGCCGAGGCGGCTCGGATGGATGCCGTCGGGCTGGAACAGCCGCGCCAGCGCCGCCGGGTCGGACGCCTCGGCCCGGAGCGGCGCGAAAAGGTCCGGCACGAGCAGCGCGCCATGCTCGGCCGCCAGCTCGGCATAGGCGGCGTCGAACGCGGCCTTGTAGTCGGGCCCGTAGTTGCCCGGCGCCGCCAGCCCCGCCAGCAGCACCGGCAGACCGCGCGCCGTCGCCGCCGCCAGGATCGCGTCGAGGTTCGCGCGCGCCGCGGCCGGATCGAGGCCGCGCAGCATGTCGTTGCCGCCGAGCGCCACGATCAGCGCGTCGGTGTCGGGCGTCAGCGACCAGTCGAGCCGCGCGAGCCCGCCGGCGGTGGTGTCGCCCGACACGCCGGCATTGACGATCACCACCTCCCGTCCCGCGACCGAAAGCCAGTCCTGCAGCTGCGGCACCAGCCCGTCGCCCTCTGCCAGACCGTAACCGGCGGTCAGGCTGTCGCCGAGCGCCACGACCGTCGCCGGCTCTGCCGCGGCCGGAGCCGCGAGGAATGCCGCGAACGTGAGGTTGCGGCTGGCGCGCAGCGCGCCATATCCCGCAAGCAGGCCAGACCGAAGGGCAAACCGAATGACCGACCCGATCCTCGCGCTCCGCGATGCGCGGCTGACGCTTGCCGGCAATGCCGGCCCGGTGGAAATTCTGCGCGGCATCACGCTCGAGGTGCGGCGGGGCGAGACGCTGGGGCTGGTCGGTCCGTCGGGGTCGGGCAAGTCGTCGCTCCTGATGCTCATGGGCGGGTTGGAACGGGCCACCGGCGGCGAGGGGCATGCGCTCGGGCAGGACCTGACGGCGATGGACGAGGATCAGCTCGCCCGGTTCCGCCGGGGGAATATGGGGGTGGTGTTCCAGTCCTTCCACCTGATTCCGACGATGACGGCCCTGGAAAACGTGGCGGTGCCGCTGGAACTGGCCGGCGCGCCGGATGCCTTCGACCGGGCGGCGGCGGAACTGAAGGCGGTCGGCCTCGAACCGCGCGCCGACCACTACCCGAGCCAGCTGTCGGGGGGCGAGCAGCAGCGCGTCGCGCTCGCCCGCGCCGCCGCGCCGCGCCCGGCGATCCTGCTGGCCGACGAGCCGACCGGGAACCTCGACGGTGCCAACGGCGCGGCGATCATGGACCTGCTGTTCGGCCTGCGCGACCGATACGGCGCGACGCTGGTTCTCGTGACCCATGCGCCGGACCTCGCCGCGCGCTGCGACCGGGTGGTGCGGCTCGGCGACGGCCGCGTGCAGGGCGACGTGCGGAGGGCGGCGTGAGCCTGCCGCTGGCGGCCAGGCTGGCCTTGCGCGAACTGCGCGGCGGGCTGGCAGGGTTCCGGGTGTTCCTCGCCTGCCTGACGCTCGGGGTCGCCGCCATCGCCGCGGTCGGCATCGTCCGTGCCGCGATCGAGCGCGGCCTGCAGGATCAGGGCGCGGTGCTGCTGGGCGGCGACGCGGCGATGGGCTTCACCTACCGCTTTGCCAGCGACGACGAACGCGCCTTCATGCAGTCCGAGGCGGAGCGGGTCTCCGAGATCGTCGATTTCCGCTCAATGGCGGTGGCGGGCGAGGGGGACGCGGCGGTGCGGGTGCTGACCCAGGTGAAGGGGGTGGACGGCCTCTACCCGCTGACCGGCGCGGTGGTCCTCGATCCGCCGCTGCCCCTGGCCGAGGCGCTGGCGGGCGCGGACGGCCTGCCCGGCGCGGTGATGGACCCGGTGCTGGTAGACCGCCTCGGCCTCGCCCCCGGCGACCGCTTCCGACTGGGTCTGCAGGAGTTCGTTCTGGGCGCGGCGCTGCTGCGCGAGCCGGATTCCGCCGCCGGCGGCTTCGCGCTCGGGCCGCGCACCATCGTCCGGACGTCCGGTCTGGCCGGATCGGGGCTGCTCGAGCCCGGTACGCTCTACGAAACCGGGTACCGGCTGGACCTGCCGCCGGGCACCGACCTTGCTGCGCTCAAGGCGCGCGCCGAGGCCGCCTTCCGCGACCGCGGCATGGACTGGTCCGACAGCCGCCGGGCGGCGCCGGGGATCGAGCGCTTCGTGGAACGGATCGGTTCGTTCCTGGTGCTGGTGGGCCTCGCCGGTCTGGCGGTCGGCGGGGTCGGCGTCTCGGCGGCGGTGCGGGCCTATCTCGAGGGCAAGACCGCGACCATCGCCACTCTGAAGACGCTCGGTGCCGAGGGCGGCACGATCTTCCGCGTCTACCTTTTTCAGGTCGGCGTCCTGACCCTGGCCGGGGTGGCGATCGGCCTCGCGCTCGGTGCCGGCGTGCCGATCGCGCTCGCCGACGTGATCGCGGCGCGACTTCCCTTTCCGGCGGTGTTCGCGGCCTATCCCGCGCCGCTGGCCGAAGCCGCCTTCTATGGCATCCTGACCGCGCTCATCTTCACCCTCTGGCCGCTGGCGCGCACCGTCTCGGTGCGGGC
>Ga0224723_1000695_pt1 | contig 22164 bp, 19 predicted proteins | sample Balambano_FR2_Me_FD_161647 | JGI IMG/M metagenome (GOLD analysis project Ga0224723, IMG submission 161647) | Freshwater sediment microbial communities from Lake Towuti, South Sulawesi, Indonesia - Balambano_FR2_MetaG | ecosystem: Environmental > Aquatic > Freshwater > Lake > Sediment | place... | reverse complement strand
TCCAAAGCCGTAGCGAAAGCCATCAGCAAAGCGGGTTGAGCAGTTGTGGTAAACGCCAGCAGCATCGACTCGATCCATAAACTGAGCCGCTGTCTCAGGATCTTCGGTAACAATCGCATCCGTATGTCGCGAACCGTAGGTGTTGATGTGGGAGATCGCGGCTTCCAACGAATCCACCACTTTGATGGCCAGAATCAGATCACTGTACTCCGTGGTCCAGTCTGTTTCGGTGGCGGGGGCCAAGTCAGAAAGCAGTTGGCGAGAGCGGTCATCTCCCCGCAGGTCTACCCCAACGGACTGGAGTGCCGCCACCAACTCTGGCAGCGCCGCTGGTGCGATAGCTTCGTGAATTAACAGGGTTTCGATGGCGTTACAAGCGGAAGGGTAGGCGGCCTTAGCATCTACCGCAATGGCGCAGGCTTTGACCAGGTCGGCGGCCTGGTCGATGTAGAGGTGGCAGATGCCGTCGGCATGACCCAGCACCGGAATGCGGGTATGGTTTTGCACAAACCGCACAAAGGCATTGGAGCCGCGCGGAATAATCAAGTCAATATACTGATCCAGCGCCAGCAGCGTCTGAGTCTCTTCGCGGGTGGTTAGCAACTGTACGGCTGCCGGATCAAACCCTGCGGTTGTTAATCCGGCTTTTATGGCCGCTACCAGCGCCGTGCAGGATTGAACTGCCTCCTTGCCTCCCTTCAGAATCACGCCATTGCCGGATTTGACAGCCAGGGACGAGATCTGCATCACCGCATCGGGTCGAGATTCAAAAATGACCCCCAGCACGCCCAAAGGACAGGTGACGCGCTTAAGAATCAGCCCATCATCCAGTTCTCGGTGAATTTGCATGACTTTGATTGGGTCGGGCAGTTTGGCCACATCCCGGACTCCGGCGATCGCCCCTTGCAGTTTTACCCCGTCCAGCTTCAGCCGCTCGTAAAGGGGTTTGGCGAGCTGGTCGCGCTGGGCGACTTCACAGTCGGCCTGGTTGGCAGCCAGAATGTCAGTTTCTCGCTGCTCTAGAGCCGCAGCGATGGCTTCAATGGCGCGATTTTTTTCCGCCGTTGTCGCGCTGGCCAGGGACTGGGCGGCTTGCCGAGTCGCCTGAGCTAGCTCAACCAGGGATAGTGCGTCGGTAGAAAGGGGTTGCACAGGAGAAGAAACTGTCATAGACCAGGATGGATAAAGGATTCACAGATTGATAGGCTGTCCAGATCTACTAGTCTATCGCTCAAGCCGTCACTGGTTGATACCAAAGAGTTGCAGTCCCCAGCAACCTCTATTAGCCCAGGCTAGATGACTACTCTTCAGGACTCTGTTTGCCAAAGTAGGCTTCTAGCACCTTCAGCGTCATTGGAGCAGCTACTTTGCCCCCGCCCCCACCTGAATTTTCGGCAAAGGCTACCACGACAATTTCAGGATTATCCATCGGCGCATAGGCCCCAAACCAAGCGTGAGATTTACCCGGCGGAGCTTCAGCCGTGCCGGTTTTGCCAGCAAAGGGGGGTAGATGAGGCACGTTAAGAGAGGTCGCTGTACCGCTCGTGATAACCTGACGCAGCCCATTGTGCAGGGTGTTTACCGTACTATCGCTGAGGTTAAGGGATTCTCGCCAGTTACGGGACTCTTCATTGTCTTTCAAAAGGTGAGGAGTGACTCGATAGCCATCATTGGCCGCTACCGCGAACATGCCAGCCACCTGTAGTGGGGTAGCTTGCAAAAATCCCTGCCCAATAGACATGTTAATAGTGTCACCAATCACCCAGTCTTCGCCCAGAGTTTCTTGTTTCCAGGCTTCATCGGGCACCAGACCAGAGCTTTCTTCAGATCCCAACTCAAAACCTGTTTTGCGGCCATAACCAAAGCGGCGAGTCATTTCAATCAGCGTAGGGCCACCAGTGCGCATGGCTACCTGGTAGAAAAAGGTGTCGCTGCTCCAGGCCATAGCCCCTGTGAAATTAAGCGGGCCAAAGCCAGCCCGGTTCCAATCACCAAATTGGATACCCCCGACCTGGATGTAAGGAAAAGTCTGTAGAACGTTATTTGGGGAATATTTTCCTGATTCCAAAGCCGCTGCCGTGGTAACAATTTTGAAGGTGCTAGCTGGAGGAAACGACTGTAACGCCCGGTTTAAGAAGGGGAAGTTTGCTCCCTGTAACTGCCGCCACTGAGCCTCTGTAATGTGAGTTGTAAAAATATTGGGGTCGTAGGTGGGCCAGCTAGCCATCGCTAGAATGGCACCATTTCTGGGATCCATTGCCACAATCGCTCCACGTTGATTGCCCAGGGCCGCTTCTGCCGCTCGTTGCAACTTAATGTCAAGGGTTAGCTGAATGTCTTGCCCAGAAACAGCGGGCTTCTCCCCCAGAATTTGAATAATGCGTCCAGCACTATCAACTTCGACCTGTTGCCCTCCCCAGGTGCCTCGTAGAACAGACTCAAAGGCCGACTCTGCCCCCATCTGCCCAACCACATCCCCCATTCGATAGCCCTGATCACGGCGGTCGGCCAGTTGTTGGTCTGTCAATTCGCCAGTGTAACCAAGAACATGGGCCGCCAGGTCGCCATTGGGATAGTTGCGCACCGCCTCGGCTTCCAGGCGGACCCCCGGCAGATCGTTGCTGTACTCCGCCAGTGCTGTAGCCTGGGCAGGGCTGATGCCACGGGCAATGGTAATCGACTCAATGGATTCGTAGCCAGCCTGTTCCAGGCGCTTTTGAATTTCTTCGGGAGGCATTTTAAGCACTACCGCCAGACGACCAATAACCTGGGGCCACTCAGAGCGAGGTAGAGCAATCGGCCAAATTGAAACAGTGTGAGACAGCCGACTGCCAGCCAAAATTTTGCCGTTACGGTCAGTAATCGTCCCCCGCGCCGGACGCTTGGGCACCAGCCGAATGCGGTTGCTATCGGCCAACTGGCTATTGCGCTCACCGTTTACGATCTGGAGATGGAACAGCCTTAATCCGAAAGCCCCCATCAACCCAATCGAAAGCGCCATCAAAAAAACAGCCTGAAACTTGCGGCCAACCGTGCGCCCCCGGAGTGGATCGATAACGTGGGTTAGGTCTTGGAGCAAGGCCATAGAATAGTCGCCATTGGCAACAGCGCAGCAAGGCGTGGATGCGCCCCATTATATAGAAAGCAATGATAGCATCAGGCTGGAGTGCCGTGGGCAAGGCTATGCAAGGACGGATATTACTGCCATTTTTGGTGTTGGGTCTGCTAGGAGCCTCAGTTTCGGCCTTTTTCCTCTGGCGAAGCTCTGCCCGTACTTACCAGTTGGTGCTGGCATCGGGTGGTCAAACTGGCGAATACTACGCCTTTAGCCAGGCCTTTGCTGAGGTCGTCACTCGTAACCATGCTCGCATCAAAATTGAGGTGATTGAAACCGACGGGTCGCCAGAGAATATGTCTCTACTGCGGGATAACCAGGCTGACATTGCCCTGGTACAGAGCGACACACCGGTAGAGCCTCCGGTGCGCGCAGTGGCGCTATTGTTTCCAGAGATGTTTCATCTAATTGCCCGCACCGAGGCCCAAATTACTTCGGTGGCTGACCTGGCCGGTAAACGGGTGGCCCTGATGCCAGAGGGCAGCGGTTCCTTTGCCTTGTTCTGGCCGCTAACTCAGCACTACGGCCTGTCTCCAGAATCGATGAAGACGTTTCCCATGCCTGCCGCCGATGCCCATGCCGCTCTACTGGCAGGCGAGGTAGATGCCATGTTTCGCGTAATTACCCTGGGCAACGACTCAGTGAGAGACCTGCTGCAATCGAACAACACTGAACTCTTACCCATCGACCAAGTCGATGCCCTGCGGCTATCGTTGCCTTATCTGAATGCCCATGTCATTCCCAAGGGCACCTACAATGGTGGACGACCGACTCCTGAAGTTGATCTACCCGTGGTAGCGGTTAATGCTCTCCTAGTGGCCCACGAAGACTTACCCGAGCACGTGGTTAACGCCCTGACCCGAACTCTTTACGAAAACCGCAATGAGTTAGTGAGCCTATATCCTAGAGCCGCGATGATTCGCCTCGATGTGTCTGGGACTGATTTAGGACTGCCCCTGCACTCCGGCGCAGAAGCGTTCTACAAGCAAGACGAACCTCAGTTCATTGTTGAATACGCCGAGCCGATGGGGTTACTGCTCTCGGTCTCGGTATTGGGGATTTCTAGTCTTTGGCAGGCGCGCCTGTGGCTGACCCAAAAGCAAAAAAACCGAGCTGATACCTACAACTTAGAAATTTTGGACTTAATCGACCGGATTGACGCAACTCAGTCAATTCCAGAGTTGATGGTGCTGCGCCAGGAACTGTTCGACATTCTTAAACGAGTGGTGGTGGATTTGGATGTGGATCGCATTACTACCGAATCCTTTGAGTCGTTTACTTTTCCCTGGGAAATTGCCATGAATAGCATTCGCCATCAGGAAATTTTGATCCGCAACAGCCACGATAGCCAGGTCGCAGACGCAACAGCCCAGGTTGTCCAAGAACAGATGTAATACTGACTACTACAGACCAGTGTAAAGGGCACCTGTATAGATCACATCAGGCTCAGAGCTAACCTGAGGAGCTACTACCTGTTCCGGCTGAGGTTGGGCTGACACAGAGGGGGTTAGATCAGGAACCTGACTTTGGGACTCAGCTTCGGGTTGATACGCCCCAGTTGGAGATAGGTGACTGGGCGCGGTAGTGGGAGCAATAGGAGGTGATGATTCTGATGTTGGCATGGGTGCCAATGCAGGAGAAGTTGGCACCAGCGGAGATGGATCGGCCAGGGTGGGATCTGGCGGCGTGGGTAGGTCACTGTCTGAATTGGGCACCAGGGATGGCTGGGGCTGAGTCACGGGATCATCCGAGTTTGGAGAGACTAGAGGGGCATCTCCAGGGACTGTTTCCAGGCGAGTAGGTAATAGAGGTAATCGCCTCTCCTGCGGCCCCAGAATAACCGGAGCCGGGGCCGAGGGGAGCGCAGACCCAGTGGGAACTAAGACTTCACCAGCCTCTGTCTCTGCCGATTCCCCAGTGGCCGACTCAGGCGATGTTTTAGACTCAGCCTCTAGTTGTCGGCGGTTGGCTAGTGCCCGCTGAGCCTCGCGCTGGCGAGCCTGCTCCTGAGCCCAAATTTGCCCCTGCCAATCGGCAATGGCCGCTTGAGCCTCATCGTAGAGCGCTCTTCCGGACTCAATGGTTCTAGCCTCACGGATGGCCTGGGTCAGTTGTCCACCCTCGGCCAGATAGCGCGCCCGATTGAGAATAGGGCGGTCTTCAAGGGTCTGAATCTGGTTAGTCCAGATGTAAATCCAACTTTGGGCCTCGCTGCGGAGCGCGCGGTTAGTTGCGATCGCGCTAGCCGATTCAATCGCGGCCTGCAATCCTTGAATGGTCTGATCGCTGGCTAACTCATGGGCGTTGGCCAAATAGGGGCGATCTTCCAACCGCTCTACCTCTAGCTGCCAGTGAGCCATCATAGTCTGCGCCTGGATGCGGCGAGGGTGGCCCAGCGGCACGGTTTCTGCTTGATGAATAGCTAGCTTGAGAGTGTCTAGATGGTTAATCTGCCCAGCGAGCTGAGCCGTCTGCAACTTGCCCAGAGCACCCAGGTGTGTGCGCCAGGTGGCCACGCTGGATTTGGCCTGAGGATAGTAGGGGCTATCGGCTGGTATGCGGTTAGCCAGCAGCATGGCCTTATACAACACCACCAATTGATCGGGAGAAGTACGCCAGGTGCCAAGGCTTTGCTGCGCCATTTGCCGCGACTGACTGAGCCAGATTAGCTCCTGGGCGGCTTTCGCCCGGTTTGGGTTAAGCGCTACATAGCGCCCCAAGGTCTGAGCTTGTTCCAACTTGGAGGCATACCAGAAATCCAAGCCCTGCTTGAGCAGCAGGTCGCTCCAGCGGTCTAGATAAACTTGGGCGGCTTGGTGGGTAAAGGTATCTTCGTCAATTTGGCTGGCGGTACGGATGGCTTCTCCTAACCGCTCAACCCCGCCGGGGGAGGCGATCGCCACCGCCTGTTTCAAGAGTGCCTGGGCCTGCCGCTCCTGGCGGACTTGGCGAGACAACGCCTGCACCTGTTCAATGCGCCAGTGGGGATTTTGTAATTCAGCCAGGGCCAAGACCTGAGTCGAGGCCGTGCCCCAGTCCTTTTGCTGAAGGGCGGTTTCAGCCTTAGCCAGCAGGGCGGCTCCTTGATCCCATTCGGCATTCCACTCGGCCAGAGAAGCTTGACCCGCTTCATACACAGGGCTAGAGGCCGGAATTCGACCAATTAGTGACTTGGCTTCCTCTATCTGGCCATTACGTAACTCCTGTTCAGCCGCCTTGAGTGCTACCCAAGACCACTGCTCAACCAGGGGCTGAACTTCGTAGTAGAGGGGATGGCTAGTCGTCCAAGCCCCAACCAGCGACAAGCTGCCCAGCACATCCTCAAGTTCACCCGATTCAGCGGCCAGTTGAGCACAGTAGAGTTGCGCCCGGTCAGTCGTGATAGTGGTGGCATTGTCACAGTTGGTTGTAGGGGGTAGGTTGATTAACCACAAAAATGCCCCTACAGCGGCGACGCTGGTAGCACAGCAACTCAGTAACGAAATGAGTAGCCAGCGCCAGTTCTGGTTATCTTTAGCACCGTGTGGGCCATGCTGAATAACCTCCGGCAGAGCTAAATAGGCATCCGTTTCTGGAGAGGGAAGCGCAAAACTATCCATCCCAGCTGATGCCTGAGCAGATGGCCCATCAGTCTGGGGGATGGAGCGAGGCTGCCGGTTTGCCATAGTCATCGCATACTCCTCGACAAATCACCTGCTTCAACTTTACCTAGAATTTACGGCGAACAGGGAAGAAAAGTTAGGATTTCTTAGCCAGGCACTGCCTAAAAGTATGAATTAGGGGTAATCTGCGATGCAATTTTCAGAGTGTGGCGCTACTCATATCCGTGAGAACGGCAAAAAAAGAGTCTAATCCGTTAATTCCTGAAGGGAATCCGATTGTTAGTAGAACCTAGAAATCTGGTAAGCCTGAAGTTCAGGCGTAAACACAGAAGAGTTTAGAGGTTACTCCCGCATGACCGGTGGTTGCCAGTCGCTGAAGGTCTCTAGATGTGACCAGTAGCCCCGGTAGCCAATAATCGCCCAAATAAGCGCCGCCACCAGCAACACCACCGCCCCAAAAGTACGCCAACCCTGGTTATTGCGTAGATACACCAGCGTAGGAGCCGCTAGCACCCCCCCCAACCCGGTGAGGATAAAGCCTAGCCCAGCAACCAGAGGCATCCCGGTTTGCTCCAGGTTGATGATTCTGGCTCCGATCACAATCGAGGCCAACCCTGCAAAGAAAGCGTAGAGAGTGAGGGTAAGCAAGTCCCAACCCTGGGCGATCGCAACCGCCGCTGTCACATACAACCCACCAAACAACACAGTGGTTTCGCCAAAGGAAATATTGAAGCTGCTTGGCACTGGCCAGGTCCAAATCATGTGCAGGCCCGTAGCCAGGGCAATGGCCCCAACCAGGCCAAACCCAGGCACCCAGCGCTTTAAGTTGGCTCCATCTAGCCCTCGATAGACAAAGTCAGCCAGTAAGACTAACCCCGCTACCATATTGATTAGCATCAGCGTGATGTAGTCGATAAACATATCACTTGGCCAGCGAATACGCGGCGATAAAGCTGCTTCAGGAAAACATATCGCGCTTATGGCGCTTGGGTTAATGGTACAGCTTCCGCTGCACAGGCATGGCCTTGAAAAGTAACTGGGTTTGGAAACTAGAGATGCGCCAGTGATCCGAAACGGCCAAACCAGTGATTTGTCTCTATGGCAGTGACTTTAATCACCGCGAGTCCAAAATTTGTCTGTCAATCAAGGCTGGCATACGAGCCATATCAATCAGTTTTTTGATAAAGCTGGCAGTAGGGACAGCCAACAGCAGCCCCAAAAAGCCAGCAAATTTTGCTCCTACTAGCAGGACAATGACAACCACGGCTGGATTTAGCCCTGTAATGCCTCCAATGAGGCGAGGAGCAATTAGATTATCGTTAATTTGTCCTAGCACAAAGGCGATAATCAGCACCTTCAGTCCTAGCCAACCATTTTGAAACGCCAACAATGCACTAATACCCAAAACCGCTACTGTGCCTCCAAACGGAATCAGGCTGGCAATACCAATTACGAGCCCAAACAACAGGCCAAAGGGCACATCTAGCAAGATAAAAGCAATGGACTGGGCAGCGGCCAGAATTAGCGCCAGAGTGGCCTGACCAGAAAAATAGCCCTGAAAACTAGGCCGTAGAGAGTTGCGAATGCGCGCTTGCCAGGGTTCTGATAGCCAGCCCAACAGTCCACTCCACAGCGATTCACCATTCACAACCAGCAGAATCGCCAGAACAGCGGTAATCAATACGTTGAGGGAACTGTTGATAGTGCTGAAAGTAACATTTATGACCTGACTGGTAGCCGTCTGAAGCGCATTGGAGAGCTTATTCGCCGCCTCAACAGTGAGTTGATCTAAGTTGATAGGAAGGGTCTGAAAAATAGCCCGGTCTTCTAGCAGCAGAATTTCAGTTTTAGCTAGCTCAATCCACCGGGGCAGGCGTTCAGCAAAGTCGTTAAGCTGTTGCCAAACCAGCGGCCCCAAAAAGACAACTAAAACCATAGTCAATACAATAGCCGCCAGCAACACCAGCAGAATGGCCCAGCCACGTTGTAAACCTTGCTTTTCTAGCTGATCGATCGGATATTCAAGCAAAAATGCAATTAAACAGGCCGTAATGACAATACTGGGAACAGGCTGTAACTGTGCCCCTAGCCAATACAACAGCAAGCCATTTAAGCAAATGATGGGAAAGGCTAACCCTATAGTTGCCCATCTCGGCCAGTTAGAAAGAGAGACCATAGGAGCTGTTCTACCGATTGCGTTCTAGCTTGCCAACAGCATACGGGTAAACCTGCTGGGGAGAACTATCCTTCTGGCTTCTTGTGGCAAAAAACCGGCTTTCCATTGGGTAACGGCTACAAATCTCTGTCCACCCAAATGAAAAAAACCGGTTTCTATGCCAGCGTTCTAGCGCTTTTCAGTGCCCTGGTTAGGAGCGCCTTCCTTAACGGTTTTGCTGCTGCCGCTTTCTGGCTGGGCTTCGTCGCGACCATCGCCTTCTTCATACATGCCGGTATGACGTTGAGTAGGCTCAATGGGTGTATTGTATCCGCTGTCAGATTTCGTTGATTTGGTCGAATCTTGCTTGTTTTTCTCCGATTTAGCCATGATTAATCTCCTTACTGACTATATAGCCGTATAGTACTCACTCCCATTGCTAGATTAGATCTCTCTTAAGGGAGGAGTAGCCCCAGTCTTGGGAGGGAGATTCACCCAAGTCAACGGCCCAGTCGCTAGGCCAACTGGTTTAAGTCTGCCGGAGTTAGACGCAAGACGAGATCAACACCATCGGCCAAATCTGGCGGTGCGCCCTGGAGTTGACGATGCATGCGCTCAATCACTTCGGCAGGCACCTGGCGTAATCTCCCCTGATTGCGCACCAAGGCTAACTCGAGGGGCACATCAAGCCAGTACAGAGTAATGGGTGCAAAACCAAGCTGACGAGCCGCTGCAATAGCGGCGCAGCGCTGGCGGCGGCTGGCGTTGGTGGCATCGTAAATCAGGCCGTCTAGCTGGCCTTGGGCAATCTCGTCGATTCCGGCTTGCCAGCCCACCAAGACTTGGGGCCAAATCTTACTCCAGGCTCCTTGAGTAGCTTCATCACCATAGAGGGCAGCGCGGCACTGATCAGTCGCAACAATTCGATAGCGAGGATTAGCCTCAACAAACCGACTGGCCCAGGTAGATTTGCCGCTACCAGGAATACCAACCAGCACCATCAACGGCTGCATCATAGCCAAGCCCTGGAGCGGCTTTAGGATGCAAGTGTTAAATAATCATGCCATCGGGAATGACTGCATTCTTAAGCACCACTACAATGCCACTGCGGATGTAAAAGCCCAAATCTTCCCGCTCGGCTTCCTGAACATTTTCTTTATTAACAATTTGCACATTACGGCCAATACGAGCGTTTTTGTCAATAATGGCGCGGCGAATAATGGAACCTTCGCCTACTCCCATCGGGATTTTGCCCCGCGTCAGGTGCTGGCTACTTTCAGACAGCGGCTCGTAATAGTCGGCCCCCATCAGCAGCGAGTCTTCAATTACGCAGTCGGCGTTGATGCGCTGACGTAACCCAATAACCGAGTGGTGAATGCGGCAGTTTTTGAGAATGCAGCCCTCGGTAATGCTGGATTCTGTAATGTGGCAATCTAACAGTTTATTGGGAGGCAGGTAGCGAGAGCGAGTATAGATAGGCGCGTCTTCGTGGTAGAAGCTAAAGGATGGTTGGGGCTGCATCGTCAGCGCCAAATTAGCTTCGTAGAAGGCTTCAATGGTACCGATGTCTTCCCAGTAGCCATCAAACAGATAGGCTTGCACATTGTGGCTCCGGGACGACAAGGGGATAATTTCCTTGCCAAAGTCGGTTTGATCCAGATTTCTCCGCAACAAATCAAACAAGACTTGCTTCTTAAAAACATAGATGCCCATAGAGGCGATGAAGGGCTGTTCTTTCGCCTGCTCTGAAGTAAGGCCCAGCACGGTAGTATCCACCCGCATGGCTTCTAAGGCATCGCCCTTTGGCTTCTCGCTGAAGTCCACAACTCGCCCGGTGCCATCAATTTTCATCAGGCCAAAGCTAGAGGCGTTTTTGTACCCCACAGGCACCACCGATAGGGTAATGTCGGCATTGGTAGCCCGATGCCGCTCTACAAAAAGGCTGTAGTCCATTCGGTAGAGGTGGTCGCCAGAAAGAATTAAAAAATCTTCAGCATCCCAAGAGTCAAACAGCCAGAGATACTTACGCACCGCATCGGCTGTTCCCTGGAACCAGCTAGGGCTTTCTGGAGTCTGCTGGGCAGCTAAGACTTCTACAAACCCTTCAGTGAAGTGAGAAAACTGATAAGTCCGTGAAATGTGGCGATTGAGGGAAGCTGAGTTGAACTGAGTAAGAACGTAGATCTTAAGGATCTCGGAGTTGATGCAGTTACTAACGGGAATATCAATTAAGCGGTATTTACCAGCCAGCGACACGGCTGGCTTAGCACGAAACTTGGTCAATGGGTACAAACGGGTGCCGGCACCCCCACCTAAAATTATCGCCAGTACTGATTTCACAACTCTTCCTCGTTGATCCCCGCGAACAACCTAATGCACATCTACAGTTTCGGCCTGACGGTACACCTTGACAAGGGGGATCACAGAAGTTTGTGGTGAAATGTGACCTAGACAACGCTGACTACCGCACCGCCTGACCTGAATTGGGCAATAGTCATGGGCTTGTAGTAAGCCCGCCCTTAACGATCAGTTACCGTTAACCCTAGACAACCGTTGGAAGCGCCAGCAGACTGTGTCAGCGGCTGGACGACTCCTCTGGTGCTGTCATTATTTTGGAGTAGCGAGCTAGTGGTTGTCCCCTACCATTGGGACGAATCGTACGGGAATGGTGTACTCTGTGGATAGACCAGTGAGGTGGCGAGTAATCACCAAAATAGTCTGGCTGGAGTGCCCCACAGGTACCACCAGTTTGCCGCCAGTGGCCAGTTGTTCAACCAGGGCCTTAGGGATACGAGTAGGCGCTGCGGTGACTACAATCGCGTCGTAGGTAGCATGTTCAGCCCAGCCTTCGTAGCCGTTGCTGCATTTAAGGAAGATGTTTTGATAGCCCAACTGACGCAGGGTATGCTCAGCTTGCTGGGCCAGCGGAGCCAGAATTTCGATGGAGTACACTTCGGCGGCTAAAGTGGCCAAAATAGCAGTCTGATAGCCAGAGCCGGTGCCCACTTCCAACACTCGACCGTTGCTTGGAATTGAGGCGGCATCGGTCATAAAGGCCACGATGTAAGGCTGCGAAATAGTCTGTCCGCAGCTAATGGGCAAAGGCTCATCTCGGTAGGCACGATTCACTTGGTGGGTGGGTACAAACCGATGCCTGGGCACGGTTAGCATGGCATTGAGCACCCTGGGGTCACTGATGCCTCGGGCCATCACCTGCTGGTACACCATTTGCTGGCGCTGCTCGGCATACATTCGACCTAACACCCCATGACCTGCTCTGGGTAAAGGCAAAATGTCGAAGGTAGGGGTGGTGGGGAGCGTTTGTTGAACAACATCAGTCTGGGCAATGGAATCCGCGCTGGCCATAGCAACCTCCTAACCCAGGTTGAGGAATGAAGTGCAGTCAACCGTGGATCTACTCTGATCTTACTGCTTGCTCATGGCGAACAATTCCCCATTTATCCCCGGTAAGATCCCTCCTTGTCAAGCCGCCTAGGAGGTCGCCGCCAGCATCATACCGCCACCCAACTCAAGCAAAACGCCCTGGGTGCATTCAGAGGGGGTAAAGGCAGTAGCACTGGCAGCGTCCCTAGCCCTGTACATAGTCCGGCAAAGAGACTGGCAAGAAAACCGGAGGCAAGGGAGTTCATAGCTAATGTAATGGCTAAATTGGAAAAGGCCTTGAGACTCTGGCCCCTAGTCTTTAAGGCTGGGTTCTCTAGGACTATATCGAAAATGGCTAGGCTCAGATTAATTCACACCACAGTTCAAGCTCGGTACAATCAAAGCGTCCCTTAGGCTCTTTAAGTGTGATGACTCTGGCTACTGGTTATTCCATTCCACAGGAAGACCCGCCGCGATCGCCCCGCGAAACGCTGCCTACCATGTACGACTTACCCAGCGAATTTCCCGAGGAACCCGGCTTGCCAGACGTCTTCCATGACCTTCAACCCCAACTTTTAAGTCGCACCCTGCGCCTAACAGACTATAGCCAGGATAACTATTTCACCGCCTCAGACTTAAACCTCTATTACGATGTTCATCATCCGCTGTGGCATAAGCGGCCCGATTGGTTTCTGGCAGTGGGAGTCCCTTTTTTATATGACGGGCATGACCTTAGACGCAGCTATGTAGTGTGGCAGGAGGGCCAGGCTCCTGACCTAGTGATAGAGTTCTTATCTCCTCGCACCGAGCGCGAAGATCTAGGCCGCTTTTTTGAGGAACGAGACTGGATTTCTGAAAATACAAGAAATCTAGAATTGGAACCAAATTCTGAGGAGAGAGCGGTACGACCGGATGAGTTAACCTTGCCTCCTAGCAAGCTAACCGTCTATGAGACCTATTTGCGGGTACCTCACTACATTGTCTACAGCCGCTACACCCAACGACTGCGCTATTTTAAGCTGGTTGGTAGCCAGTACCAGGAGCAGCCAGTAGGTAATACGGCTCCGATGATCTGGCTAACCGATCTAAACCTGGGGTTGGGGATCTGGTTGGGTACCTTTGAACATACCCAGGGGCACTGGCTGCGCTGGTGCGATGAAGCAGGTCAGTGGTTTTTAACCGACACCGAACAGGAGCGCTTAGCCAAAGAACAGGAGCGCTTAGCCAAAGAACAGGAGCGCTTAGCCAAAGAACAGGAGCGCTTAGCCAAAGAACAGGAGCGCCAGCGAGCCGAGAAACTAGCGGCTAAGCTGCGAGAGCTAGGCATGAATCCAGATGATGTTTAGAACATGGCCTGGTGAGCAGTTAAGCTTCTGCCAATAGGGACAACGCTGGGGAATATGGCTTGATATATTAGTTGGATGCCTAACCTGGCAATTACCGCTTAAACCTGTAGCCACCTATGACGACTCCTGCTCTAACCCAATTTGGCGAAGAAATGTCTCACCTGACTGGCGTTCGCGCCATTATGAAAGACATTATCGAAACTTTAAGAGCAAGCCATGGGCGGCAGTTTATTAACCTCAGTGCGGGCAACCCGGTGATTCTGTCGGCCATAGAGCAGCTCTGGCGAGACTGCACCCACGATTTATTAAACAGTCCGGAATATGGCGAGGTAATTTGTCGCTACGGCAACAGCCAGGGTTACGAGCCGCTGATTGAAGCCATCCGCAACGACTTTAACCAGCGCTACGGGCTGAAGCTAACTTCTCGTCACATTTTAATTACGCCTGGTAGTCAGGCGCTCTATTTTTTTGCCGCCAATGCCCTGGGCGGCTTTGCCAGGAATGGCCAGATGAAGGAAATTGTGCTGCCCCTCAGCCCCGACTACACCGGCTACGGCGGCATTTCTCTGGCACCAGAAGCCGTCAAAGCCTACCGCCCTGCCCTGGAAGTCGATGAAGCCAGCCATCGGTTTAAGTATCGGCCTGACTTTAGCCAGCTAGAGATTAACGCGGAAACTGGGTTTGTTCTGTTTTCGCGGCCCTGCAACCCAACCGGCAACGTGTTGAGCGATCGCGACGCGCGCCAAATTACCAGTCTGGCCGCGGCTCACAACGTCCCTGTCCTGATAGACTCAGCCTATGCACCACCGTTTCCGGCCCTCAATTTTACTGAGATGACGCCAGTATTTGGCGATAACATTTTGCACTGTACGAGTCTCTCCAAGGCTGGGCTGCCCGGCGAACGGCTGGGGGTGGCCATTGGCGATCCGGCCCTCATTCAGGTGCTGGAGTGCTTTCAGACTAATCTTTGCATTCACTCGTCACGGTATGGGCAGGCGATTGCCGCCCGTGCCATTGCCTCTGGAGAGTTGGCTCGCCTGTCAGAAGAGGTGATTCGCCCCTACTACCAGGACAAGTTTGCGGTGCTGGCCGCCGCCCTCGACCAAACTATGCCCCAGACCGCCCCCTGGTATCTGCACCGGGGCGAGGGGGCCATTTTTGCCTGGCTCTGGTTTGACCAACTCCCCATTAGTGATGCTGAACTCTATGAGCGGCTTAAACAGCGCGGTGTGATTGCGGTGCCCGGCCATCCCTTTTTCCCCGGCCTGCGGCAAGACTGGCCCCACACCCGCCAGTGCCTACGGATTAGCCTGACGGCCAGCGCCGACGAGCTGGTGGAAGCTGCGCAACGGCTGGCTGGTCTGGTGGATGACTTATATCAAAGCCAAACCCATCGAACGGCAGCCGTAGCCGTTATGGTCTAAGCGTTCTATGGCGGCAGCAGATTGGGTTGAAATCGGGCGAATTGTAGCCCCCCAGGGGCTGAAAGGAGAAGTCAGAGTCTACCCTAGCAGCGACTTTCCTCAGCGGTTTCTAGAGCCAGGGCCACGCTGGATCCAGCGTCCCAAAGCCTCTACTCCAGAGCCAGTGCATCTCCTTTGCGGACGGTGGATAGACGGCAAAGGGCTATACGTTTTGCAGCTAGCGGGTATTGGCGATCGCACCCAGGCCGAAGCCCTCCGGGGGTGTACCTTGTTGGTGCCTGCCAGCGATCGCCCTCGGCTTGAAGCAGGTGATTTCTACGTGGCCGACCTGGTTGGATTGCGCGTCATTCTGCAGGAGACGGGTCAGGAAATTGGCCTCGTTACTGACATTTACGAAGCCGGGAATGATTTGTTAGAAGTAACGCTACATAGCAATCCGGAAAAGTCACCCAAAAATCCTAAAACGGCTCTAATTCCTTTTGTTGAATCGATCGTGCCGGTAGTAGATGTTGAGCAGGGCTTCTTAAAAATCAATCCACCCGTTGGATTGCTGGAAGGGTAAAGTCCTTCTTAAGCAAGAAGCCAGATCTCTTATGAAAAAAACCTGGCTTCTTTAGGGGATTTATTACTCAGCTTTAGCCGAGTCATCTACAGGGGTTTCGGTGTCATCCAGAACTTCAATGGTGAGCGGTTCTGCCGTTGCGGTTTGGTCAGGCTTGGCTACGCGGCTATAGGCCAGATCAAGCAGCGATCGCAATCCCCGCACCAGGGGTTGGAAGGGCCGATAACGAACACCGTATTCAGCCGTCATATCGGCATCAAACTGAACCATTTGGGTTTGCAAGCGAACCAGAAGTTGCTCAGCCCAACCAATTTTGCGGTCGTTAATTAGAGCCAGGACTTCAGCAAAGATTTCTCGCCAAGTAGGGGCTGAAGCGTTAGCTTTGGTTTCTTCAGTGGCTTCATCCACTGGAGACTCAACTAGATCTTCAACCACAATGGTTTTAGCTTCAGCCGCTTCTTTAGCTTTAAGTTCAGTGATCATCTCAGCTAACGACTGACGACTCATAGATTCAATTTCGCTGGAGCCATCCTTCAGCTCAGATAGAGCTTCAACGGCGGCAGCTTTAACAATTTCGCGAATCCGTTCAATCCGCTGACCGCCTTCCTTTTGGGCTTTTTCCCAATCGGTCTTAACTTTTTCTTGCACAGAGTTGGTCATAGAGTACATCCTTCAAAAGAACAAAAAATGAGAGAACAAACCTGAATGAACGAAGGCTTTGTGTTGCGGAGTAATAACCCGGAACCAGGCGTTAAAAGTCTTTAACTAACTGGCCTTTTATTCCGGGTTCTTGGCCCTGTTCTAACTACCTATTTGGGTAAATGACTATTGCACTAGTGCTATTTCCCTAGCCAACGGGAACAGACTCGACATCCACTACTGTGGCATCAGCTTGAGTAGAATTCGTAGCCATTTTTTGTTGAGTAGCCGCCCGCATGTTGCGCTTGCGATCAAGCAAGATTTGAGTTACTTCAGTAATGGCGATCGTGGCGATTAAGCCATCATCAATCCAACCCACAATGGGGAACATATCGGGAGAAATGTCAATGGGGCTAACGATGTATAGCAGCGTCCCCAACAAGACAACCCAGCGATACTTAGAGTTACGAACTAACTGGCGATACCAATCAATAATGGTCTTACCAAACAGCCCCTTTTTCATTATCATCTCCGTTGCGTTGACATCCTTATCTTGCCAGAGACAACAGGTTTGCACAGGTGTGGCTTACCCTTGAAATAGCAGGGTTTTCACACCGAATTAACCGTATCGAGAAAGCCGAAACAAAGTATGATATGTCAGATTCAATTGCACCCTGCTCTCTATGGCTCCTCAACTTCGTATTTATGTTCCGCCCCATCCGCTGGTTAAGCACTGGTTAGGGGTTGCCCGCGATGCCGATACGCCCTCGCCGCTGTTTCGCTCGGCTATGGTAGAACTGGGTCGGTGGCTGACCTACGAGGCCATTCGGGAGTGGCTGCCAACTTTAGATACCACCGTCAACACCCCGTTAGGGCCTTGTCCGGCCACGTTCATCAATCCCGATGTACCAACGGTGATTGTGCCGATTTTGCGGGCTGGGCTGGGGCTGATGCCGGGAATTCAAGACCTGCTGCCTCTGGCATCGGTGTATCACGTGGGGTTCGTGCGTAATGAAGAAACTCTGGAAGCGAGTTGCTACCTGAACAAACTGCCCGATAGGTTGGATCCTCAAACTCGCGTCATTATTAGCGAACCAATGCTGGCGACGGGGGGCACCATTATGGCGATGATGGCCGAGCTAACCCAGCGTGGTATTGACCCAGCTGCGATTCGGGTAATTTCGATTGTGGCGTCGCCGCCTGCCCTGCAAAAGCTAGCAGACGCTTACCCCAGCCTGACGGTGTACGCTGCTGCTATCGATGAGGTGGTCAACGAGAAAGGGTTTATTGTACCGGGGCTGGGGGATGCGGGCGATCGCACTTTTGGCACTGAATAGAGCAATTAGTCTGTAGAAATTCTGTAGAAGTCAGTCTTTGCAACTGACCAGGAACAGGCAAATCCGTCAGAATAGGGGCATGGTGGTAGGGTATGACCAGGTTTGTTATAAGCGTTTTAGTTAGGTTAACCGGGTAGGATCATGAGTCAACAAGGCAATTTTGTCGGTGGGTTTTTACTAGGAACCCTGGTTGGCGGGGCGCTGGGTGGAGTTGTAGGAGCCTTAGCTGCGTCGCGGATACAGTCTGGTCAACGAGCTAGACCCCTGACTAAGGGCGGCACAAATCTCGCATTTGGAGAGTTTGGTGAAACCACCGAAGAAAACATGGAAGCAGCCCGCCTGGGTCTAGAGGCTAAGATTGCTCAACTCAATGAAGCCATTGATGATGTGCGCCAGCAGCTTGGCGGCATCAATGGCCATGCCGACTCTCCTTGGGAACATTCTTCTAGGATTGATTCGTGATCCAGAGTCTTCCCCTGGTTGAATGGCGGCTGCCAATCTTGAAATATTCTTTGGTCAAGCCCAGTCCGCTAAGCAATCCGTTACACTAACTGACAGTTGCCAGTTATCCATGTATTGTTGGTAACGACTACAGCCGAGGTTTCCAGATGAGCATATTGGTACAGACCCTTTTAACTTTTCTGTCAATCTACACGGTTCTGCTGATTATTCGTATTTTGCTGAGCTGGTTTCCCAATGTGGATTGGTACAATCCTCCCTTCTCGGTGCTCAGTCAACTGACGGATCCGTACCTGAATATCTTCCGGTCGATTATTCCTCCCCTGGGTGGCATTGATCTGTCGCCGATTCTGGCCTTTCTACTGCTGACTTTTGTGCGGCAGGGCATTATTGCGATCGCCATGGCCACCGCTTCGTCCTACGCTTATTTCTAGTTCTCTTAAATGCGTTGAGTAGGTTGGGTTTGCTTTGTGCATTACCCAACCTATTTGCGTCTAAGCTAAGCAGCTTGAACTAGGAGGGAGTAATGACTTGTCTAGCATCTGAGCCGTTAATAAATCCGCCGACGTCGTTGCCAGGTAAGAGTATAGGAACCCAGCCTTGCCCTTCGAGGATCGCATCTTTTTCTATTTGAGATAGCTGGTTAAAGATGTCATCGTTAATGGTTAGAGTCGTACCAAATGGCACCTCTGATAGAGCGGAGCTGGCCTCTGTAGCGCGTGCTCTAATCACCGCAGAATCCGTGATCACAACTAACTGACCAGGTTCTTCAAAGGTTGAGTTCTGAGCAACCACCTCTATATCTGGGAAAGGACTCTGAACAAGGGGATCAAGATTTAGGTTTAAATCCGGTTCTGGATCTAGGGGAGCAAGTTGGCGATTAGACAATCTCAAAAGAGGCTCCAAAAGCGTCGGGTTAGTGACCAGGGTAATGACTACAGCAAATCCCAGAATTAGCGCAAAGGGGGGAGTGGAACTGCCTTTGTCCTTGCCTCCTTTTGAGTCTTCAGGCTTACCCAGGGTTTTGAGTGCATCTCCAATTGCCTTACCCATTTCGCACCAAACATCCTTGGGTGGATCTTTCTTCTTGGGCAAATTAATGAAGATAAATAGACTAATGACGAACAGAATAGCCAGAGATTCCATAGCAGACACCGCGTTTCAGGACTGCTCTGAGTATGGTTGGCTTAGGTTAAGAAAGAAATGGTGTTAAGTTCAGGAAAATTCAGCAGAATTTGGAAATTTTCTGACACGCTATAGGTTTTTGGCGCTTTCATAAAAATTATCCGCAGTCTTGGAGCTGATTGACTAAAAAAACGTTGACGCCCGGCGGTTCAAATCACGGCTACACTACCAAAGTCGGCCTTCGCCAACTACTCGACCCGGTCATAAACCCGCGTAGGCGGGTTTTGTCTGTGTAGGCGCGGCTTCTAGCCGTCAGCTTTGAGAGTTTTGTCAGTTAACCATATCTTGGAGTGTGTCTGGCGCTGACCAAGACACTCCCAGGCCGTTATAACCGAGGCAATCAGGCATTTTTCAATAACTTTGACGTTCTGCTTATAGACCAGAAGACTCAGGTTTTGCATCCAAATAGCCGGGATCTGGCCCTGCCGGGATAATGCCACCGGGGTTGAGGGGAAACAGGTTGCCGTAGTAGTCGCGCTTGACGGCTTCTAGATCGCAGGTGGTGGCTACTCCAGGCAGGTGGTAGATGTCGCGCAGGTAGTAGCTGAGGGCGGCATAGTCTTGAATGCGGCGGCGATTGCACTTAAACAGGCTGTAGTAGACCGCATCGAAGCGAAAGAGCGTGGTAAACAGGCGCACATCGGCCAGGGTGATGGTGTCACTACAGAGGTAGCGGTGGTGGGTTAGGGTTTCTTCGAGGATGTCCAGGGTTGCAAACAGGTCTGCACAGGCTTGGTCGTAGGCGGCTTGGGTTTGGGCAAAGCCACAGCGATAGACGCCGTTGTTGACGGTAGTGTAAATGCGATCGTTCCACTCGTCGATGGTGGCTTTGAGCGGCTCTGAGTAGAGATCTAAATTGGGCTGAGTAGCAAACTCGTTCAGCGCTTCGTTGAGAATGACGATAATGTCAGCACTTTCGTTGTTGACGATAGTGGCTGCTTGCCGATCCCACAGCACAGGCACGGTAGAGCGCCCGCTGTAGCCAGAGCGAACCTGGCGGTAAAGCTCTGGCAGGGTGCGACAACCCCGAAAGGGTTGAGTAAATGCCCAGCAGCCTTCATCCGGGAAGGGTTCCACTGAGATTAGAGAGACGGCTTCTTCCAGACCCTTTAGCGCCCGTGTCACCAGGGTGCGGTGAGCCCAGGGACAGCCCATGCCGACAATCAGACCATACCGATGGTTAGCGGGAGGGTGGGAGCTATCTGGAGTAATCCAGGCCCGGAAGTCACTGCTAGGACGCTGGTAGTGACCAGTTGGGTTAGCCGGGGCCATCTGAGCCATCATCCGGTGCCAGAGGGTAGTCCACACATACTTGCCAGTGCGAATCAACAACCCTGGCGGTAAAGATGCCTTACGTAGCGTCATAGTCTTTCCTCTATGGAGGCGTGGCGAGTTAGCGCGCTTTTCATACAACTAAATTTTAGGTCGGCTTGAGGAGCGCAAGGCCCAGCAGTACAGGGTATTTGGCTTCCGGATCCAACTTGAATTGACTTTTCAGCTCGGAGTTTTGTAGTTTCCCTTGCCCAAATTGAATGAAATTATGGTTAAACTCTATGCAACGATTTGTTATCTTCAAATCGGTTCAGGTGTTCTTTTCCCCGAGGCAGCCCCGGAATGATCGGTGCGAACTATCTGGGTCAGAATCAGTGTGAGTTTAGGGTATGGGCTCCCCTGCGCCAGGATGTAGCGCTTAAGCTACTGGGTGCCAGCGAGCGAATAGTCCCTTTAGAAGCGGAACCCGGTGGCTACTGGAGTGCCGTAGTGGATGGTATAACCGCCGGTACCCTGTACCAAATTTTGTTAGATGGCGATTTGTTGCGGCCTGATCCTGCTTCTCGTTACCAACCCCAGGGCGTACATGGCCCTTCGCAGGTAGTGGATCCCAAGGCTTACCAATGGAATGATTCAGCCTGGGTAGGGCATCCACTGACTGACTATGTGCTTTACGAACTCCATGTCGGCACCTTCACCCCAGAGGGCACCTTCGATGCTGTGATCCCCCGTTTGCCGGTGCTGAAGGAATTGGGGATTACGGCTGTAGAAGTGATGCCAGTATCGCAATTTCCTGGTGAGCGCAACTGGGGCTACGATGGCGTTTATCCCTTTGCGGTGCAAAACAGCTATGGCGGCCCAGAAGGGCTAAAACGCCTGGTAGATGCCTGCCACCAACACGGGCTGGCGGTAGTGATGGATGTGGTCTACAACCACTTTGGCCCCGAAGGTAACTACACAGCAGATTTTGGCCCCTACCTGACCCGCCGATACAACACGCCCTGGGGAGCAGGTATCAACTTTGACGATGCCTACAGTGACAATGTACGCAAGTTTGTGATTGAAAATGCTCGTATGTGGGTGCAGGACTACCACATTGACGCGCTGCGGCTGGATGCCATTCACGCTATCTACGACTTTAGCGCTACCCACATTCTGGCCGAATTGAAGACCGTTGTAGCTCCTGTGGCTGAGGCGCGGGGCTATCCCTGTTACCTGATTGCCGAGAGCGATCTCAACGATGCGCGGGTGATTACCCCCATCTCCCAGGGCGGCTACGGCATGGATGCCCAGTGGAATGATGACTTTCACCACTGTTTGCATACTCTGCTAACGGGTGAAGCCGACGGCTACTACGAAGATTTTGGCAGTCTTGATCAGTTTGTAAAGGCATGGCAGGATGCGTTTGTCTACGATGGCGTATATTCGCGGTTCCGTAAGCGCCGTCACGGGAACGATGCCAGCGATCGCTCTGCCCATCAATTTGTGGTCTGTGCCCAAAATCACGACCAGGTCGGCAACCGCATGCTGGGAGAACGACTCAGCACCCTGATTGGCTTTGAAGGGCTGAAGCTGGCGGCGGGGGCGGTGTTGCTCTCCCCCTATATCCCTCTTCTCTTGATGGGAGAAGAGTACGGTGAAACTGCTCCGTTTCTCTACTTTATAGATCACGGTGATCCCGACC
>Ga0224723_1000694_pt1 | contig 22223 bp, 15 predicted proteins | sample Balambano_FR2_Me_FD_161647 | JGI IMG/M metagenome (GOLD analysis project Ga0224723, IMG submission 161647) | Freshwater sediment microbial communities from Lake Towuti, South Sulawesi, Indonesia - Balambano_FR2_MetaG | ecosystem: Environmental > Aquatic > Freshwater > Lake > Sediment | place... | reverse complement strand
ACCAGCGCGTTGCGAGGTTCAGTCAAAATGGCTGCCAGCGCATCTTCATCCAGCGGATCGACCACTGCCACGACGGGCACACGACCGATAAACTCGGGAATCATGCCGAACTTAACGAGGTCATCGGGTTCCATGTGCTTGAGCACGTCAGCTGCCCGTTTTTCTCGCGGCTGGTTTTCTCCTGGCTGAATGAAGCCCATCGACTTTTTGCCGATGCGCTGCTCAACTGCCTTATCCAGTCCGACAAAAGCGCCGCCGCAGATAAACAGGATGTTGCTGGTGTCAATCTGGATGCAGTCTTGATAAGGGTGTTTGCGTCCTCCTTGAGGCGGAACATTGGCGATCGTCCCTTCCAGCATCTTGAGCAGGGCTTGCTGCACGCCTTCTCCAGACACATCGCGGGTAATCGAAGGATTTTCGCTTTTGCGGGCGATCTTATCAATTTCGTCAATGTAGATAATGCCCCGCTGTGCCTCTTCTACGTCAAGGTCTGCCACTTGCAGCAGTCGCAGCAAAATATTTTCGACATCTTCACCGACATAGCCTGCTTCGGTCAGCGTTGTCGCGTCGGCAACCGCAAAGGGCACATCCAGCATTTCTGCCAGCGTTTGCGCCAGCAGCGTTTTACCACAGCCTGTGGGTCCAATCAGCAGAATGTTCGATTTCTGTAGCTCCACGCTGTCATCAAGCTTGCCGCCTTTGCCTTGAACAAAGCTGAGCCGCTTGTAGTGGTTATAGACGGCGACAGACAAAACTTTCTTTGCTTCGTCTTGCCCGATCACATGCTCGTCTAAATGCTTCTTAATTTCTCTGGGTTTAGGAATTTGATTAAGCGTCAGGCTGTGGGCGCGCGTCTGCCGTTTCTCAGGCTGTTGCTCTCGGCGAGGAGAGGGTTGAGGAACGGCAGCGCTCGAGTCAAACAACTCCTCATCCAAGATTTCGTTACAGAGGTCAACGCACTCATCGCAAATGTAAACTCCAGGTCCGGCAATCAGTTTACGAACTTGCTCCTGCGATTTACCACAGAAGGAACACTTGAGATGGGAGTCGTATTTTGACATAATTGCCCCTTATTTCACTGCGGTAACAGACTCTCCCGGCATTGGCAAATTCTGTCGGGAAATGACTTGATCAATCAGACCATAAGCTTTGGCTTCCTCAGCGGACATAAAGAAGTCTCGCTCTGTGTCTGCTTCAACCTTCTCAAACGGCTGCCCAGTATGGTGAGCAAGCAACTCGTTCAGCGTGCGCTTGTGATACAGAATTTCTTTTGCCTGAATTTCGATATCGACCGCTTGCCCCTGAGCACCACCCAAGGGCTGGTGAATCATAATGCGAGAGCTGGGCAGCGACAGCCGTTTGCCTGCGGCTCCTCCTGCCAAAAGGAATGCGCCCATACTCGCAGCTAACCCAAAGCAGATCGTGACTACATCAGGACGCACCTGCTGCATCGTGTCATAGATTGCCATGCCTGCGGTCACAGAGCCACCAGGGGAGTTGATGTAAAGCTGAATGTCTTTTTCGGGGTCTTCTGCATCAAGGAAGAGCAATTGCGCCACGATCGAATCTGCCACTGCGTCATCTACTGGAGTGCCGAGAAACACAATGCGCTCTCGCAGCAGTCGTGAGTAGATGTCAAACGCCCGCTCACCCCGACCTGACTGCTCCACAACCATGGGAATCACATTGCTGGAGCCGACAGCATTGCCTTCAAATGCGTGAGCGCTGATCACTGGAGAATTGGCGGACTGAGATACAAGCATAGAGAACAAGTCAACTCCAGAAGTACATCTTCAACGAAAATTTACGGATCTGCCCGCTCGATTCGCCATATTCGACATTATGCCTTAACTGACCGAGACTCGCTGGATGATCCAGGGTAATCTAAAGAATCCGATTCAATTTAGCTTTCGTATCTTAGATTACCTCTACGCTCATTCTAGCGATGACCTTTCGGCTTCGTTGTCACCCGACTTCAGCAAGCGCTCTACCTGTCACGACTATTCTTCAATAGATTCTGCTGCGGGTTGAGCCGTTTGCCGAGCCGATTCGCTGTCTGGAGCATCTGCCGAGTCTGTTGCTGTCAAGTCCGTTGCTGCCTCGATCGCCGTTTCCTCGACGGTTATTGCTTCGGCATCCACTGTTGCCGTGGTGGGATCGATCGCTTCGGCATTTGGTTCTTCTGCGGTCTCAGATGAGGTTTCTGCGTCAGCCTCTGATTGCAATGAACCTTCGGGCAGCAGCTCAACCGTGCCGTGTGCTTCTAACCAGGCAAGAATTTTTTCTTTGAGCAGATCTTCTTCGACCACTTGCCGCAGTCGGTCTGGGTCAACATCTTGACCGGCATAGTCTGCCATTAGCTCTTTGACTTTGGCATTAATTTCATCGGGTTCTACTTTCAAAGATTCTTGCTTGGCGACTTCTCCCAATGCCAGAGTCCGCTGAATGCGAGTAATTGCTTCGGGACGCGATCGTTGCCGCAGTTGGTCAATGATTTCGCGGGTCAACATCTGTTTTACGTCAATTCCCTGCTGACTGAGCTGCATTGCAGTTTGCGCCACCATGTAATCTGCTTCCTGTTTCACCAGTGTTTCGGGAATTTCGACTTCGATGTGCTTCACCAACTCGTCCAACAGCGCTTGCTCTTTGTTGTTTTTGGTTTTTTGCTCAGCTTCTGCTTTGAATCGAGATTCTAACGATTCCCGCAGTTCTGCCAGCGTCTCAAACTCGCTGACATCTTGAGCAAAGTCATCATCAAGTTCTGGCAGCTCCTTTTCTTTGAGTTCTTTTAACGTGATGCCGAAGACAGCGGGTTTGCCTGCCAGGTCTGTTTCGGGGTAATCTTCGGGAAAGGTCACCGCCACTTCTTTGGTGTCGCTTGGGTTCATACCCACAATGCCGTCGATAAATCCAGGAATGAACCGTCCTTCTTCGAGGTCGAGCTGAAAATCTTCGGCGCTGCCTCCCGGAATTTCTGGCGCGTCGTCAGTGTCAGCTAAGCGACCGACAAAATCTACAACCGTGACATCACCCATCTGGGCAGGTCGTCCTTCGACAGGCACCAGCGTGGCAGATCGATTGCGGTAGCTTTCCAAAACGCGATCGACCTGCTCTGGATCAAATTTCACTTCTTCTGCCTGCACCTTGAGGTCTGTATATTGATGAAGCTGTACGGCAGGGGACACATCGACCGCTGCCGAAAAGGTGAGGGCGGAGCCAGGTTCAAACTGGTTGACCAGCTCTTCAAACGAGGAGCGCAGCTCAAAGTTGCCGATTGCTTCGATCTTTTCTTGCTCCAGCGCTTGCTTGAGGCTGTCTTCGATTAAGTCTTCAATGACTGCCGCTTTAATCCGACTGGCACCAAATCGCTGAATCAAAACTTGACGGGGCACTTTGCCCTTGCGAAAGCCAGGAATATTGGCAGAGCGAGTGAAATTTTGCAGCACTTTTTCATACGCCTGCTTCGACATTTCGGGGGTGATCTCAATCTCCAAACCAACTTGGCTGGCGGGAAGTTTTTCCTGGGTAACTTTCATCGGCTCTCTCGCAACAGGCTATCTCGCATCATATGATTGGGCAACGCCGTCAGTTCAGCATTGCTGCAATTAGCTATGGTAGCGGATTCTGATTGAAGCTGAAGGCGATAGGAACAAATCTCATTATCTTTTGCTCAAGAGACTTGAACCTCTTGAGATGGCACACAGGTTCGATCGCCGCAGCATTAGCGTCACATCAAATGGGCGTGCAGCCTCGATACCTCATTTCAAACTGGGTGCATCGCACTGTTCAAACTGGGCGCATCGCACTGTGCTGTTGAGCTGCTTGAGGGTCGAGCAGCTTGCAGCTAGCGCAAGGTTCATCTAATCTTAAAGAACCTCTCAAGCGGGTGCTCACTGTCACTCAGGCTGAATTCATTTGGCAAGCCTGGGCAGACTGATCTAGCCAGTTGAAGATGTACTTGTTATGGTTGATACAACTCCTTTATCGCTTCTCAAAAACCTTCAGAAGTTGCTGTTCATCTTACGGGCTGCTCATTTTGTTAGTTAGACACAGCAAAATAACCGCTCTGGCGATCGACTCAATGACGCAAACACAGTCGGGTAACTGAAACAAGCAAATATTGATATTCCCTGACGGTGTGAGACAATCATGACTGCTCAGCCCGTCAGGTTAACATCAAGCTATTTTACAAATTTGATTAGTTCCAACCCCTTTGACATTACAAATACGATTAAGCACTGTCACAACCTGGAGGATCACCGCTTGCCTCAATCCTACCGAGTCGCTGTTCTGGGAGCGACAGGCGCAGTTGGCGCAGAGCTGCTGACGCTGTTAGCAGAGCGTCATTTTCCGATCGCAGACCTCAAACTGCTGGCATCGCCGCGATCGGCAGGACAGACCCTGACGTTTCAGGGAGAAACCCTGCCCGTCGTCGCTGTAGACGCGGCTGCTTTTGAAAGCGTCGATCTGGTGCTGGCATCTGCGGGTGGCTCTGTCTCTAAAGTCTGGGCACCTGTAGCGGTCGCAGCCGGAGCCGTTGTGATCGACAACTCCAGCGCCTTTCGGATGCATCCCGACGTTCCTCTGGTGGTGCCAGAAATTAATCCAGAAGCAGCAGCAGCCCACCAAGGGATCATCGCCAATCCCAACTGCTCTACAATTCTGATGAATGTGGCAGTTTATCCGCTGCATCAGGTTCAACCGGTGCGCCGCATTGTTGCTGCGACTTACCAGTCTGCCAGCGGCGCAGGGGCGCGAGCCATGGAAGAAGTCAAGGCGCAGACACAGGCAATTTTGCAGGGCGAAGCGCCGATCGCTGAAATTTTTCCTTACCCGCTGGCGTTTAACCTGTTTCCTCACAACACGCCGATCAACGCTCAGGGCTATTGTGAGGAAGAAATGAAAATGGTTAATGAAACTCGCAAGATTTTTGGCGCTCCTGAGCTGCGGATCACCGCCACCTGTGTCCGGGTTCCCGTATTGCGCGCGCACTCGGAAATGGTTAACTTAGAGTTTGAGACACCATTTGACGCACCACAGGCGCGAGAAGTTTTAGGTCAAGCTCCTGGCGTTAAACTAGTGGAAGACTGGCAGGCAAATCATTTTCCGATGCCGATCGAAGCCAGCGGTCGCGACGAAGTGCTGGTGGGACGGATTCGGCGAGACATCTCTCATCCCTGCGGCTTAGAGCTTTGGCTTAGCGGCGATCAGATTCGCAAAGGGGCAGCGCTGAATGCCGTTCAAATCGCTGAACTGCTGGTTGCTCAGGACCGACTGCAATCTGGCAAAGCAGCGGCGATCGGGGTCGGGCAGTAGATATTCAGGCAACCCGTTTTAGAAACATCATAATCTAGCATCTGCAGCAGACTTCACGACATCTGTGCCTACCGCTAATTGTTTGCACCCTGACAGATAACTACGGCAACCCGCAGGTGAGAAGAAGAGTCTGAGAAGAAGAGTCTTTGTGAGGAGAGGAGCATTGAGAGCGTGTCAAGCGTGACAAACTTGGGACGGGTATTGACGGCAATGGTTACGCCGTTTGACGACAGCGGCAGCGTGAACTACGCAGTAGCAGAAGCGCTAGCGCTGCACTTAGCCAATCATGGCAGCGATGCGCTGGTGGTCTGCGGCACCACGGGCGAATCGCCAACCCTGAGCTGGGATGAAGAGTATGAGCTGTTTAAGGTGGTCAAGCAGGCGGTGGCAGGCAAAGCCAAGGTGATTGCTGGAACCGGCTCTAATTCTACTCATGAGGCGATCGCAGCAACCCAAAAAGCAGATAAACTAGGACTAGACGGCTCATTGCAGGTCGTCCCCTACTACAATAAGCCGCCGCAGCCAGGTTTGTATCAGCACTTTCGCTCGATCGCGCAAGCGAGTCCCGATTTGCCGCTCGTCCTCTACAACATCCCAGGACGTACCGGACAGAATTTGCTTCCTGAAACCGTCGCTCGTCTGGCAGAAATTCCGAATGTTGTTGCAATCAAGGAAGCCAGTGGCAACCTTGATCAGGTCAGCCAGATTCGTCGATTGACGGCTCCAGAGTTTCAGATCTATTCGGGGGATGACTCCCTGACGCTGCCCATGCTGGCAGTAGGCGCTCAAGGCGTAGTTAGCGTCGCCAGTCACATCGTCGGTGACTCGCTACAGCAGATGATCCAAGCCTTTGAAGCCGGTCAGCCCCACGATGCCTGTAAGATTCACCTCCAGCTTTTTCCCTTGTTTAGAGCTTTGTTTGTAACCACCAATCCTATCCCCGTCAAACTTGCTCTAAGGCTACAGGGCTGGCAGGTTGGCTCTACCCGACTGCCATTGGTAGACGAAGGCGAAGATGTGTCCCAACTGCTCAAAACCGTGATGGCAGATTTAGCGCTGCTGAAGACTGCCTGAGCCGCAGCTTCAGGTTTCCCAAAACTGAATATTGGGGCGATCGATCGTCCCCGTTTGATTCGTTTCCAACCGACTGACTGAACTCACCTTCAGTTGTCTACATCCCGTACAAATCTCCTGATACTCAGTCAGGCTGACCTTATTTATTCCAACTCTTTGATTGCAAGAACCCACATGAGTCAAACTGAATCTTCTCTCAGCCTCAAAATTATTCCTTTGGGAGGCTTACACGAAATTGGTAAGAATACCTGCGTATTTGAAATTGACGACGAGATCGTTTTGCTCGATGCAGGGCTGGCATTTCCAACCGATGGTATGCACGGTGTCAATATCGTTTTGCCAGACACGACTTACCTGCGGGAAAACCGCCACAAAATTAAAGGGATGATCGTCACCCATGGTCACGAGGATCACATCGGCGGCATCCCGTTTCACCTCAAGCAGTTTGATGTGCCGGTGATCTACGGTCCTCGCTTGGCGATGGCGTTGCTTCAGGGCAAGCTCGAAGAAGCTGGAGTCGCCAATCGCACTGAGCTGCGAACCGTGCTACCCCGCGATGTCGTTCGCATCGGCAAAAACTTTCTGGTTGAATATATTCGCAACACCCACTCAATTGCTGACAGCTTCACTGTCGCGCTGCATACGCCAGCCGGTGTGGTCATTCACACGGGAGATTTCAAGTTTGATCACACCCCGATTGACGGCGAATATTTTGACCTACAGCGGCTGGCAGAGCACGGCGAAAAGGGCGTACTCTGTCTGATCAGTGACTCAACGAACTCCGAAGTTCCTGGCAGCACGCCTTCTGAGCGGTCGGTCTATCCGAATCTCGATCGCGCCTTTGCTCAAGCCAGCGGACGCATCTTTGTCACTACCTTTGCGTCTTCGGTGCACCGGGTCAACATGATTCTGGAACTCGCCAAGAAGCACGGGCGCGTTGTTTCGGTGCTGGGGCGATCGATGCTCAATGTGATCGCTCACGCCCGCAATTTGGGCTACATCAAGTGCGAAGACAACCTGTTTGTGCCATTGAAGATGCTCAATAAGATTCCCGATGAGAATGTGGTGATCCTGACAACGGGTTCTCAGGGTGAGCCGATGGCAGCTATGACCCGCATTGCCAATCAAGAGCATCAGGTCAAAATTCGGGAGGGCGATACCGTTATCTTCTCGGCGAATCCTATTCCTGGCAACACGATCGCCGTGGTCAGTACGATCGACAAGCTGATGATGCAGGGCGCAAAAGTCGTTTACGGGCGCGACAAAGGCATTCACGTCTCTGGGCATGGCGCTCAAGAAGACCAAAAGCTAATGCTTGCCCTGACTCGCCCCAAGTTTTTCCTGCCCGTCCACGGCGAACACCGCATGTTGGTGAAGCACGCTGAGACCGCACAAAGCATGGGCGTTCCGGCTGAGAACATGGTGATTATCAACAACGGTGATGTGGTCGAGCTTACGCCAAACAGCATTTGCGTGGTCGACAAGGTTCCGTCTGGGATTGAGCTGGTCGATGCCTCTCGCTCTGGAGTGGTCAACGAGCGGGTCTTAAAAGAACGGCAGCAGTTGGCAGATGATGGCGTGGTGACGATCGCTGCTACCGTTGGCTGGGACGGTAAATTGGTTGCAGTGCCCGAAGTTCATCTGCGGGGCGTGGTCACGTCGCTGGAAAAACTGCGTTTGGAAAAGCTCGTCATGCAATTGCTGGAGACCGTGCTGGTCGATCGCTGGCAGGAGTTCACTCACACCTTCGAGGATGGTGCCGCCGAAGTAGAGTGGACAAAGCTGCAAGCTCATTTAGAAAGCGAGCTGCGGCGACTGCTGCGACGCGAGCTGCAAAGCAATCCGCTGCTGGTGTTTTTGATGCAAACGCCGATCGAACCGCCAATTCAATCGGCTCGTAGACAGCGCTCAGCCGCAAAAGTTGCTTCTTAACGGCGCATCTTAACGGAATCATTACGGCGATCGGTTGCTGCATTAAGTCTTGATGTAGGGTCATGCAACGGTATGACCCTACCGGAGCATGTCGGCTATAAATCAGGTGAGCTAGCATTCTGATGCTTTGGAGTGTTACTATTCTTTGTGAAATTTCTGTAACTTTAGATGGAATCTGCCGAAAATAAGTGATTCTACCCGATCAAAACTTCCGGATATTGGGCAGAATAACCGCGTTAGGTAGAAGACCGCTGTTAAAGTTCGGCAATCACTCCACAGCTCACCGCAACAAAAGTCAACACAAGTCCATCAATACGAACAGCGATCCGAGAAGTTCCCTCGAACTTGTGTAGGAACTCTACAGATGACTCCGTTCTTCATTGCAAGAAAAGCAGAATAATGAAACTCTTGGAACACAACAACCCTGAGTTCGTCCTTACGAGCTGGGTTTGGCTCAACAAATCAGACGCTGTCGTTGAACCAGCACCCGCATCTAACCCAACCCTCCAAAAGCCTTCCAGATCCTCGTTCGACTGGTTCCGTCCTATCCGGCGCTGGATCGACTGCATCGAAGTCCGCACCCCTCAAGCAGCGCGATCGATTTGTAAGCTGATTCCTGCCCAATGTCCTTTTGAGCGTGACGTCAAAGCCTTCGGACGCACACTGCTGCACATTCCGCCGCTGTGCAAGCTCAACCCGATTTATGACGAGCTGGTTGGGCTGCGCTTCCGGGCGCTGTGCTATTTAGCAGATGAGTGTGGGGAAGACATCAGTCCCTACTGCTAAGCGCAATTTTTCTGATCGATCAGCTTCAGGATTGGCAGAAACGCCCAACCAGAATCTGGCTGTTTTCGCTAACTGTCTTTACAGCACTGGCTGTCACAGCACAGAGCTGTCACAACACAGAGGTTGACTCCGAGTCGTTGGTTGTTTGCTCGGCAGCTGGGAGTTCCAAACAATATCCAGCCCCATAAACCGTCTTAATGTAGCGAGGATGACGGGGATCAGGCTCTAACTTGGTTCTCAAATGCCGCACATGAACGCGAATGGTTTCAATATCGTCATCGGGATCATAGCCCCACACTTCTTTGAGAATCTCGCTGGGGGAAACGGTTTGACCATGCCGCTGGAGCAAGCAGTGAATCAGCTCAAACTCCAGATGCGTTAGCTTTACGGTCTGGTCAAACCAAATGGCTTCCAGACGTTCTGGGACAAGCGTCAGCGGACCGTAGTTGAGAATCTCGCTGTGCTTTGCCGCCTGGGGAATGCGATCGGTTCGTCGCAGCAGCGCCCGCACCCGCGCCAGCATCTCTTCTACTTCAAACGGCTTGGTCAGGTAATCATCAGCTCCGGCATTAAACCCTTCAACCTTATCCTGCGTTTGCCCCAGCGCTGTCAACATCAGCACCGGGATATCTGCCGTGCGCTCGTCGCGTCGCAGCCGCTGGCAGACCGTGAAGCCATCTACCTTGGGCAGCATCAAGTCCAGCATGATCAGGTCGGGCAAAAGCTGGAGCGCCAGTGCCTGACCTTTAATGCCATCTACGGCTTGGCTAACATCGTATCCAGCCATTTCTAAGTTGACTGCGACTAACTCTGAGATTGCAGGGTCGTCGTCAATGACGAGTATGCGCGGCATCATTCAATAGAATTTAACGACAGAATTCAGCAACAATGTGTTACGGGACGATGCGGACTGCTGCGGAGTAAGAAGATTCCTGTACAGATTATAAGCAAGGATCATTAATTCTTCCTATTGAAAGTTGCAAGGACGATAGAGCCTGCCCTTTTGACTGAGGTGCGATCGAAATCAGCCGCTAGCCCTGGTATGTCTGAACTGCGTATTCGCGGAAGCGATCGAGGTCTGCTCGCAGCGTCGATTCGACCACGCGACCAATAAACAAATTGTCGAGCAGCTTACCGAGAAAGCCTGGAATCGCGTAGGCAACGCTGATCTTGACGATGCTGCCTTGTGCGCCACGATCGTAAAACCGGATGGCTCCGCGATTGGGCAAACCGTCGATTGATTCCCACTGAATGATTTGCTGCGGCACGACTTTCAGGATGCGTGACTTCCAGGTAAATTCTAAGCTGCCCGTCACCAGCCGCCACAGCGAGAGGTCAGGGGTTTCTTGGGGCACCGTTACCGAGTCAATCCACTTCATCCAGCGTGGCATCTGTTCTAGATCAGACCAGAGGCTCCATACATGGTCGATCGGTGTGGGAACTTCGACCTGAACGCTGTGTTCTAGCCAATCGCTCATGGGCGGTAAGGGGTTAAGGGGTTATACAATCCGGTTCCTTGCACCCGATAGCCCGTGGGTTCCAGAACCGCCTGAGCTGCCTGTTTACCAGAAATTGTTGCGCCCTCCATGCTGTCGATGTAGTCTTGCGCGGTGTAGCTGCCCGCCAAAAAGAAGTTAGCGATCGGCGTTTTCTGGCTGGGGCGATAGGGTTCCATCCCCGGAGCTTCTCGATACAGCGACTGTGCCAGTTTGACGACGCTGTGCCAGGTCATGTTCAGCTCTCGCGATGAAGGAAACAGGTCATGCACTTGCTTGAGGACATGCTGGGCGATCGACTCGTTGCTTTGCTTGATAAAGGGATCACCGGGCGTTAACACGACTTGCAGCAGCGATCCCTGCCCTTCGCGGTAGTAATCATCAGGGCTGGTGAGCGCCAAATCGGCAAAGCAAGAAAAGTCGGCATCGGGCGTGTAGAGCAAGTTGTTGATGCCTGCGGCACGATCGAGCTGCTGGCGCTGCTGGCGATCGTGCAGTTCGGTCACCCAGCCGTCAAAGCGCAGTTGCACAGTGGCAACAGGAACGGCATCCAGCTTGTAGATATTGTCAAACTCAGGCATCTGCCGCCAGACTTGGGGCAGCAGCCGCTGAATGCCTGGAACATCGCAGGCAGCGACGTAAGCATCGGCAGTAATCGTTTCCTGCGCTTCGCCTTTTGCCACCGCCAGACCGGTGACGGTCGTTCGTTCGCCTTCGCCTGTAAACAGCACCTGCCGCACCGCTCGACGCAGATGAATTTTAGCGCCCCGCGCCTCCAGGTAATCAACGATCGGCTTGTGCAATCGCTCGTGCGGCGAACCGGAGAGCATCCGCAGCACCGATGCTTCGGTCTTAGCGGCAAAAAACTGAAAGATTGTCAGCATGCACCGAGCAGAAATCTGTTCGGTGTCGATAAACCCCAGCGCGTAGGCGATCGGATTCCACATCCGCTTCAGGCTGCCGTCAGAGCCAGCGTGGCGGCGAAACCAATCGGCAAAGCTGATGCTGTCGAGGTCGCGGATTTGCCGCATCGCACCCTCAAAATCCACTAAACCCCGAACGATCGGACTGGTGCCCAGGGCGATCGAGTTTTGCACTTTATCCTGCACCGATAGCTGCGATGTGGTAAAAAATGCCTTGAGTCCGTTAAAGGGTGCGCCAGTGATAAAGCGAAAATCCAGCGCGCCCGTTCTGCCGCCGCGATTGATAAAGGTATGAATGTGTTCTTTGGGCAGCAGGCGATCGAACGCTCCCACCTTTCGCATCAGATCAAACAAGTTGTAGTAGCAGCCAAAGAAGACATGCAGCCCCATTTCAATGTGATTGCCGTCGGCATCGACCCAGCTTCCTACCTTGCCGCCGACAAACGGACGCGACTCAAAAATTTCAACCTCATGCCCTGCATCAACCAGTTCTACAGCCGTTGCCAGCCCTGCTAAGCCTGCCCCAACGATCGCAACTCGCATTCAAACTCTTTCCTGCTCAATGTCTTCACGTATTTTAGCGGCATCGCGGGTCGTCAAGGCAGCATCGTCGGAATTGCGGCTCAACTCATACCCGATTTCAAACGGCACCTGAGGCAGCAGTCGCCGAACGATCTTGAGATATTCCTCAGCGGCAGTTTTGTCAGCGTGGTGGTTTCATCGCCTTGGATGGTTCAGATTGACAAGAAAAGGTGATGTCGATGCTTCGATCGCGGTTAAGCTCTAAAGCCTAGCCCAGCGTTGCCTGACTGCGGGGATTGCTGCGGCTCTTGCGAGACGAACGGCGAGCGGGTGACTTGCCGTCGTCGGTGGGGGTCGATCGCTCCTGGGCAATGGGAATCGTGAAGTGAAACGTGCTGCCTTGATTTCTGCCCGCCGACTCTGCCCAGATGCGTCCGCCCAGACCCAGCACAATCTGACGACAGATTGCCAGTCCTAATCCGGTGCCGCCTGCGGTTCGGCGCAAGGCTCCTTCTTCTTGATAAAAGCGATCGAACACGGTTTCCAATCGATTGGGTTCAATGCCGCGTCCGGTATCGGCGATCGTCACCTCCAGCATTTTGCCGCCGTTGCGGTGTGCCTCAATGACAACCTGACCTTCGGGTTCTGTGAATTTGCAGGCATTATCGAGCAGCTTAGACAACACTTCAACCAGCCATTCCCCATCGGCACGCACTAGCGGCAGCTCGATCGGCACCTGCGCTGAAATTTGCGGTAGTGAGCCAGCGGCAGGGCTACGGAGGCTGCTCAGCGCCAGATCAACGCATTCTTCCAGAGCGATCGGTTCCAGATGCCACTCGACGCGACCGCTTTCTAAGCGCGATAGGGTGATAAAATCTTGCACCAACTTTCGCATTCGTTCGGCATCGGTGAGCGCCGTGTTTAGCATTACCTGCCGCAGTTCCAGTGGCATATCCGGTTCGCTGGCGAGGCTTTCCAGACACACCTGAATCGTCGAGAGCGGCGTGCGAAGTTCGTGTCCGGTGATGGCGATTAAATTGCTGCGGGTGCGCTCCAGGGCTTCAAGCTGTCGATTTAATTCTTCCAGATTGGCATAAGACTCAGCCTGAATCAGGGCAACCCCAAGCTGAGCGGCAATTGCCTCAACGATCGCCACGTCATCGCCTGACCACTGATGCGGCGCAGAAGCACAGCTATGCAGTTCGACCATGCCCAACAGCCGCCCCTGATAGACCACCGGCACCAGCAGCCAGGCGCGGATCTGCCACCGCTCAATCAACGGCTGTGGCGGAACCAGCGTGTCAGGCGCTGCATCGTGTGTGTCTGCAATCGCCACTGATTCTTGCTGGTGCATGACTGCCTGAATCAGCGGATTGTCTTGAAGCGCCCAGGTCTGACCGCTCAACGACGGCAGCGATGGGTGCGAGAGATATTCGTGAGCGATCGTCGCAGTCGGATCATCAGTGCGACAGCGATACACAATCGCACGACAAACCCGCATCGCTTGCCCCAGCTCGCGCACTGCCACCTTAAAAATCTCTTCGGGGTCAAGCGATCGACGCATCGCAGCGCTGACGGAATTGACGAGCCGCTCTTTGCGTTCTTGAGCGGCAATCGATCGATAGGCTTTAGACAGCTTGTATTGACCTGCCTGCAAATAGGTCAGCAACCGCTGCACAAAGGGGTCAGGGTCGATATCGCGCACGCCCGCAGGCATGTCAATGAGAAATTGCGCTTTGGCAGCCGCGATTTTGTCGGCTAGCTCTGGGCGGTAGGCGAGAATGCGATCGAGCAGAATGCGGGCAGCGACCAGACAAACCTGGCGATCAAACGTCCAGATGCCTTCAAATCGTCGAGTCTGGTCAGCAGCAGCTTGCACCGAGTCTAACCCCGGCGTTGACTGTCGTTCGCGACAAATCAAACAGGTAGAATATTGCTGCCCAATCACAACCAGATGCCACTCGTGGCTGAGTTCATCGCTGGGGTCAAAGGCGATCGTTTCGTAGTGCTCAGAGCTGTTTTTAAAGCTGGTTTCCGGCGCTGCCAGCACGTAAACCTGCGGCGATCGATCGGCGATTCGCAGATAGCGGTGCGCTTCTTGCCGATAAAATCGCTCTCGCTGAAAGTTGGCAATCACCAGTGGCTGACTGTTTCCCGCCAGCACCTGGTCTTCCATCGCGTGAGAGAGCGCAGTCAGCGAAGACTTAAAGTAAAGCTGCGGTCGCAGGTGAGGCAGGATTTGCAGTAACTCTTCTAATACAGAAGGTTGAGTACTCATTCAGCGTCTGGGTTTATCCGATCGGGCAACGCAGCGGTGTTCCCACCGGCTTCAGCTTGTTCGGTGGAACCGCCAAACAAGCTGAAACTGGGACGCGCTGGTGTACCACAAGATTCAAGTGAATCTAGCAAAACAGAATCTGAGAACCCATTCTTAAGCAACTGAGGTGCAGAGTCATGCTAACCATGTCTCAGGCTTCGAGACAGGCTCTAATTCCACTATATATTTTCGACTAAGTTGGTGTGATTTAAAGATTTCCTTTTCAGGATCGCAGAATCTATGGCTCGTCAATTCACTCTAACGGCAGATCTTCGATCGCCCCCTCACGCAAACCAGGGCTTTGCTGTAAAGTGACAATATGTATGACGACGACGACATAGCCACACTTGAGGCAGAGATTGAGTCGGGCAGTCCGCTTGACCACATGGGCGCATTCAGTGCCGCAGCAGACACTGCCCGACCTGACCCCGACGCGATGCTGCTGCTGTTGAACGCGTCCCAAAGTCAACAGCGGATGTTAGCAGCCAGAGCGTTTTGTGACCTGGAAGACGAACGCGCAGTGCCGCTGCTGATTCGGCTGTTGAGCGACCCCTGCCCGTTGATTCGAGTCAGCGCTGCCTATGGGCTGGGACGCAACCCCAGTCCGATCGCCGTTGAGCCATTGGTCAATCAGCTCAAGCAAGATTGGAACGGCTATGTGCGAAAAGGTGTGGTTTGGGCGCTGGGAAATTGTCGCGACCGTCGATCGCTTGACCCCTTAATTGATGCCCTGAAAACCGATATTTCTGCGGTGCGCCTCTGGGCTGCCAGTGCGCTGGCGCAAATGGCAAGCGTCGGGTATGAAACTGTGGTTGCCGCGATTCCCTGCTTGATCGAAGCCCTGCGGCAAGACCCGGTGGCAGCCGTGCGGAGTAACTGTGCCTGGACGATTGGTCAGCTCTGTCGGGAGCTGCCTTCAAACGTGGTGTATGCGACAGCGATCGATGCTCTAATCGAAGCGTTTGCCGAAGATGAAGAGCTGGGGGTGAGAGAAGATGCCCGCGCCGCCATGCTCAAAGTCGGCGACCCGCGAAGCTTGCAGGTGATTGAAGAGATCGAGCGAGACGGACTGCTGTAGGGGCGCACAAACCGCCCCTACCCAAGATGCATCGGCAGTTTCCTAGAACACGAAGGAGCTGGCAGTGATGGTAGAGGCTGCTACATTCTCTAGCGTGACAAACGATCGGAAGCTGGCGCTGGTGCCGGTGCCATCTTGATCAAGCTGCACGATCGCATTGCTGCCCTGAGCGACCACGCGGATGTAGCCGTCGACGATTGCATTGCCGCTGTAGCCGCCGGAAACCAAACTGTCGAGCAGTTGGGTGAGCACGATCCGGTCTTGACCCACAGTGAAGTCGGTGATGCGATCGCCTGCATCACGAGTGCTGAGGTAGACAAACTCATCTGCGCCTGCGCCACCTGTAATCAAGTCGCCGCCAAAGCCACCGGTGATCCGGTCGCGGTCAGCCGTGCCGATCAGCGTATCGCGTCCGGTCGTGCCGTTAATGCTTTCGATCGCCGCGATCTGATAGACTGCAACGGTGTTGCTGACTTCATTCGCGGCGATCAGCAGTGGAATGCCCGTAGGACTGTCAGCCGCCGAGACAAACGCTAACCCTTCAGGACCCGAATCGTTGCCGGGAGCCGTGGGTGCAACTGCGAAGTTGCGGCTGTTGAGGTACTGTACAAACGTCGGCTGAATCGGGTTTGTGACATCGTAAACCATGATGCCACCGATCCGTTCTAAGCCCACAAAGGCGTAAGTGCGATCGTGAATTACGCCAGTCACCACGCCTTCCGGTTCGGGACCCTTGTTATCGCTGCGGTTGTCGAGCGTGTTGGAATCGTTGTTGGCATTGAAGTTTGCCGGAAGCGCCGCTGCTGTGATCTGCTCAAAGTCATCGCCGCTGTCGTAGACTAAGGCGACACTGCTGTCCCAAATCGAGAAAGAGCGGGCACCAAAGACTTCGATGCGATCGAAATCGCCGTCTCCGTCGATGTCTCCTGTGGCAGTCGTTACGGTCAGCCGTCCCAGATTGGCGTTGTTTTTCAGCACCGCCGCGTTCGGGTAAGCAATCGGGTCCAGCACATAGCTTGATGCTCCCACCCGCACCTCTTCAGTGCCAGCGGCGTTGATGCCAACGTATTCTCGCGCATCGCCTTCGTTTGCCGTGATGTAATACGTCTGTCCGTTAGCGCTGAAGCTGGCGATCGCATCAGGCTGATACAAGCCAAATACCGGCTGCGGACGGATATTAATGCTGGCAGTGCCGCCCGCCCCGTCTCGATCGCTGGCATCCAGGGCATTCCTGGGATTATTGTGGTCTTTTGTCCCCAGCGGCAAGATGTCGGTGACGATGGCAGCGGCGATGTCAACAATGGCGACCGCATTATTCTCTTGCAGTGTCACAAATGCGGTTAGACCATCGGGCGACACCGCGATGTATTCCGGCTCCAGGTCTTGCGCGACCGTGGCATTGGGTCCAAAAATTCGCACACCCGCTGCTCTGAGGGCATCAATCTGACTGTTGAAGGCAGTGAAGCCTGCCGTTTGCACGGTGGCGCTGGCAACTCCGCCCGATAAATCAATGATGCTGACCGAGCCTTCGGGGTCAACCGAGGTCGGCTGGTTGTAGCTGTTTGGCTCACCCTCGTTTGCCACCAGCACTTTGCTGCCGTCTGGCGTAAAAGTGAGCATGTCCGGCAGCGCTCCCACATCCACACCGTTGAGGAACGTGCCGTCTGCGGTAAAAAAGGCAACCTTGCCCGTTTGCTGTGCGCCCGTTGTGGTATTGCGTACTGCATAGGCAACAGCAACCACGCCGTTTTTGACTGCCACACTGTTGGGAATCAGAGCAGTGCCAGCGGGGGCAGAGAAACCGGGCGTGAGTGTGCCGATCAGCGTCGGACTGGCGGGATTACTGAAGTTGAGAATTTCAACGGTGTTACCGGCAACCACAAACAGCCGATCGCTTGTTGGATCAAATGCCGGAATTTCTGCGCCGTTGGTGCTGCTAAATCCACCGATCTTCTGCATGAAGGATGGATTGCTGGGAATAGGGGGGCTAGACATAGGTTCGTTATCCGAAATTAACAAATAAGTGTGTATAGAAGACGCAGCGGGGCGAGAACTCCCGCCCCAACCGCAATCGTTGTCTTAGAACACAAAGGAGCTGGCAGTGACGGTAGAGGCTGCTACATTCTCCAGCGTGATGAACGATCGGAAGCTGGCGCTGGTGCCGATGCCATCCTGATCGAGCTGCACGATCGCATTGCTGCCCTGAGCGACCACGCGGATGTAGCCGTCGGCGATTGCATTGCCGCTGTAGCCGCCGGAAACCAAACTGTCGAGCAGTTGGGTGAGCACGATCCGGTCTTGACCCACAGTGAAGTCGGTGATGCGATCGCCTGCATCACGAGTGCTGGTGTAGACAAACTCATCTGCGCCTGCGCCACCTGTGATCGTGTCGCCGCCAAAACCGCCGGTAATCCGATCGCGGTCAGCCGTGCCGATCAGTGTGTCGCGACCCGGGGTGCCGTTGATCACGTTAATTGCAGCAGAGATGGTTAAGCGTGCTAGCAGTGGATCGTGGTCACTTGCCCGCTGATCGGTTTCAGCAAACTCAGCGTTCACGTGAACTGCATCAAACTCAGCGCTGGCAAGCAGGCTATCGCTGACCAGGATATGGTCGAGAGACTGAGAATTGCCCTGGAAAATAAAGCTGTAGCGCTCATTCTCAGGCAGCGTGTTGGTCAGGTTATTCAGGCTGCTGCCAAGAATGTCTTCAATGGGAGAAATAAACTCAAACTCGTTGAAATCGCCCAGCACGACCACCTTTGCGTCTGAGTCGCCTGCCAGGATGGGATCAACGAAGTCTTTAACGGCTTGAGCCTGGGCTTGACGTTGGTCGAGGCTACCGTTAACGGTCGGGTCTTCCTGCCGTGCCTCAAAGGGCTGCTGTACCCCGAAGATTGGGGCGCTGCCGCCTTTAGAGGAGAAGTGATTGGTCACGACCGTGACGGCTTCACCATTAAAGGTAAAGTCTGCTGCCAGCGGCAAACGGCTGCCCGAGAAAGCAGCCTGGTCATTCACGGTTCTCACCGTTCCGGCAACCAGCTCAACGCGATCGGGGTTATAAAGGAAAGCCGTGCGAATGTTACCGCCCGGTTCGCCGCCTACCTGACCATCCACCACAAAGGGATTGTCAATGAACTGGTACTGAGGTCCACCGGCAGCAGCAATGGCATCCACCAGCGTTTGCAGCGTCACATCTGCCGCAGTCACACCGTTGTTTACGGAACCAGAATTGTCCTGAATTTCTTGCAAACCAATGATGTCAGGTGCATTCAGGTTATTAACGATCTGGTTGGCGATCGCTGTGAAGCGACCATCCGCAACATCGGTATTCCCATCTTGATCATTGGGGTCGAGGTTGAGGACGTTGTAGCTGGCAACCGTGAGCTGATTTTCAGTACCTTCCAGGCTGCTGACTTCGGGTTGCAGTGGCGAAGCGACAGCAGTGAACGCTTGAGTCGGCTGGATCTGAAAGTTGCCAAACTCGTAGGAGATCACCCCAGTGACATCGCCAAGTTGAGCACCCGTTGCGACCTGAGGCAGCACAAATCCCGGCAGGATGTCTGTATCTTCATCAATCTGAACTCGCTCAGGATTGAAGTCGTTGGGGCTGATGTTGAGGGTGCCACGATCGCTGAGTCCTGTGGCACTTGCGCCGCCATCAACCACGGCAAAAATTTCGCCGAAGGCGTTCGTGCCACTGACAGCGACGGCATTTTGAGCCGTGACTCGCATCGCTTCTAGCGATTCAAAGAAGTCAATGCCGTCGGTTACCGGATCAAAGCTGCCAAAGGCGTCATCGTCGATGTTTTCAGAAGGCGGCACGCGACCCCCTGCGCCCAAAATTACCGCAGCAGGCAGGGCATTCCCGGTAGACAGGGTGGTGATGGTTAAATTGCCGCTGATCTGAGTGGTCGAGAGGTTGCCCGTGGCTTGCCCGCCGGGGAAGAATTCACTGACCGTTCCTGCGACCCGCACCTCGCTGCCTACGGTCACTGTCGGAGCCGAGCGGGTAAACACAAAGATCGCGTCGGACGTACTGATGTTGTTGTCTCCAATCGGGTCTTGCAGGTAGAACCCGTTAGAATCAACTGCCGTGACGATTCCCTCGGTGATGACGCTCTGACCGACGAGCGGTGAGGTATGAGCGGCACCCTGAATCGTAAAGATTCGGGTAATTTGAGGAGCTACGTCGTTGTCAGCGATCGTCACCGTTGCCGTTGTGGCGCTACCCAGGTCGTAGTCAGCGGTATCGACCAGCGTCAGGATCACGGTTTCATCCCCTTCCACCAGGGTGTCATCCACAGGAGTGATTGTGACATCCACAAAAGCAGCTCCGACGGGAATCGTAGCGGTGCCGGTCAGGTTGGGGGTGTAGTCGGTGCCATTTGTCGCCGATCCCGCCACCGTGTAGCTCACAGTCAGGGCAGCAGCAGTGCTACCCGTGCGGCTGATGCGGAAGATCCCAGGATCGCTGCCTGCTTCGGCGGCGGCGGCATCGCTGGCGGCGATCGAAACCGTGACCGTTTCGGGTGGCGTGCCTGAGCGCAGACTGTTGATATAGGTCGTATTCGCGCCCCCGTTTGCTTGCCCCGGCGTGGTGGAGGCAGAGGGAATATTGGTTGTCCAATTGGCAGTGTTGGCTGCACCCGCCAGATCAGAGTTGAGCGCATAGCCGGTGTTATTGACGCTGGCACCAAAATTGACGATCGCGGCAGCCGTAAATGCGCCAACTGCTGTGCCAATGTCAACGGCAAAGCCATTGGCAGAAATTGTGGCTCCAGTGTTGGCGGTGTCTACCCAAACGATGTCGTCGCCAGCAATGTCTCCGGTATTGCCGGAGTTGGCGTTGGGCAAAAAGGAACCACCCGCATTTAAGAGAATGTTCCAGTCGCCGCTCGTGGGGTTGTAGGAAGTATCTTGGGCGAAGCGAGCTGTACCCCCAACGGCAATAATCGTTCCTGCCTCGAAGACGGGAGCGATCGCTCCCATATTTGTGAAGTCGTAGGCAGAAAACTTACTTGCCTTAGCGCTCGTGGAATCACCCACAAAGAAAGCGTTCAGTTGAGCAGCGGTCAAATCTTCAACCAGTAAAAGCTCGATAAACTCATCGCCTGTGGTTAAATTACCACCCCGGTAAAACTCATTGATGATGATCTGGGGCATATAAACCTCGTGACTCGATTGTGTGAAGTGAGTGGGTTGGATGCAACCGCGGAGTCGGCTTGGGGCGATCGTCAGGCTGGCAAAAATTGCCGTGACATTGCCCGTGACTAAGCGGACGGGGCGATGAGATTCTGCTCATCTCCCCATCCACAAATCCGATTACAACGCAGCAGGCGATCGATTAGTTGGCTTGACGGCGACGGAGAACGCTGATACCAAACCCGATTAACCCCGGCAGCAAAGCGGGTGTCGGAATCGGATTAACGGGAGCATTACCAATTTGCAGCGCCGACGACGTAATCACATCGGAGTCGTCGATCACCCCGATACCGATCGTGAACGTGCCAGCCGTGGGAAAGACGTAGCTGTAGGTGCTCACCCCAGTCTCCCGCAGGAACGGGTTCGATGGCAGAGTGGCATCGAGCACGCTCACAAGGTCTTCGATCTCAGAGCCGATGCTGACAAAGGCAAAGTCCAAATTGCCGTTCGTTTCCGGCTCGTTGGTCAAGAAGTTGTATCCAAAAGTAAATTCGTCTCCAGCCTGCACCGTCAGTGATCGCTTGATGGCAGAGCCTTCAAGCGAATTATCACCCAGCGATCCAATTGGCAGCCCCAGAAAGGATTCCACCTGATTGATATCGACGGGGTTACTGCCAGACAGGTTGAAGTTCACTGCGCCATCGTCACCTGCAAAAGCGTTGGTGAGAACGCCGCCTTGTGTGCCATTCACAGACACATCGCCGACGCGAGTCCAAGTTGTGAAGTCTAAGGCTTGGGCAGGAGCAGCCAGCAGCAGCGCACCCAGGCTCAGCAGAGTAATGCTGCTGGTATGCAGGACAAAACGCGGGGAGGAAGCAGATTGAACAGATGTAGTTGCCATAGGATTCCGATTGATTGAAATGAGGTGAGTAAGGTGATAGGGTCGGTTGCCCGACCCCAAACGATGCAAGTCTTAGAACACAAAGGAGCTAGCGGTAACGGTAGATGCAGCCACATTCTCCAGCGTGATGAACGATCGGAAGCTAGCGGCAGTGCCAATGCCATCCTGATCGAGCTGCACGATCGCATTGCTGCCCTGAGCGACCACGCGGATGTAGCCGTCGGCAATTGCATTGCCGCTGTAGCCGCCCACCACCAAACTGTCGAGCAGTTGGGTGAGCACGATCCGGTCTTGACCCACGGTGAAGTCGGTGATGCGATCGCCCGCGTCGCGGCTGCTGAGGTAGACAAACTCATCTGCGCCTGCGCCGCCTGTAATCAAGTCGCCGCCAAAGCCACCGGTGATCCGATCGACCGCCGCTGTGCCGATCAGTGTGTCGCGACCCGGGGTGCCGTTGATCAGGTTGCGGACAATCACCGCATCGCTGCGGAAGGCGAGATTCTGGATGCGAGTGTCTTGTGCCGGAGCCACATCAGGCGCGCTGAAGGGCGTGGTGCTAAAGTTTGCTGTCAGATATTCCGCCAGCGCGTCTTGCTCAGAGCCATCGGCAGCAAACGTCGCCACCCCGGTGCGAGGCGCAGTGGTGGACTGGAGCAAATCAACCCGATTCGCCCCAAAGGCTGGGAAGGGATAGTTGTCGCCGCCCAGCGCCGGTGCGGTCGAAGAAGCATTTGCC
>Ga0224723_1000693_pt1 | contig 22223 bp, 23 predicted proteins | sample Balambano_FR2_Me_FD_161647 | JGI IMG/M metagenome (GOLD analysis project Ga0224723, IMG submission 161647) | Freshwater sediment microbial communities from Lake Towuti, South Sulawesi, Indonesia - Balambano_FR2_MetaG | ecosystem: Environmental > Aquatic > Freshwater > Lake > Sediment | place... | reverse complement strand
GAGGGGGAGGGATGGGGAGAACAGCTACCCTCCAGTTTTATGGTTGAAACTGCTTCACCTCCTTATTCAATGTGTTGAGGTAATTTCTAGCGGCGATCGGCTGGAACAATCATGTTTTGCAAGTATGCCATGCCGCGATCGAGAATCAGACCAACTGCACCGATGTAGAACAGTGCCAGAATAATTTCGCTAACGTAGTTGTTCTGATAAGCATCCCAGATAAAGAAGCCAATTCCCACGATACCGGACATGACAATTTCTGCGGCGATGATGGCTAACCAGGCTAAGCCGATGGCAATTCGTAAACCTGTGAAAATGTAAGGTAACGCAGACGGAATCAAAATTTTACTGAAAAACTTCTGATTGGAGAGCTTCAAAACGCGACGAACGTTGATGTAGTCCTGGGGAATTTGTTGCACACCAACGGTTGTGTTAATCAGAATCGGCCATATCGCCGTGATGAAAATAACGAACAGTGCCGCAGGCTCATTTTGTTGCAATGCCGCCAACGAGATAGGCACCCACGCCAAGGGAGGTACGGTTCGCAAGAACTGGAAGATAGGGTCGAGGGCGCGATACATCAAATCGCTCAATCCTACGATAATACCCAGCGCAATTCCGACAATAGCTGCGGCAATGTAACCAATCGCTACCCGTTGCAAACTGGCCCAGGTTTGCCAGAACAAGCCTTTATCCAAACCACCAAAATCGAAGAAGGGGTAGAGCAACAGCATCCGGGTGCGCTCATCGGTGATGATGCTTAAAGGTCCAGGCAGTTGAGTAATGCCGCTACTGTAGAGCAGTTGCCATAAGGTAAAGAAAATCAGAATGGCAACGACAGGTGGAACGATGTATTTAGCATTCTTTTTCCAGAAGTTAGCGATCGCTTCAACAGGATTGAAACGATTATTTTGCGTTTCGGCATTTGCAACCATAGTAGCTCCTTCGTGTTGATTGAATCAGGCGATGAACTGTTATCGGCGTTACGTTTGATATTCAAGTCAAGCTTGAAATCTGTTTATAAGCTCCTGCCTTGTAGTAGTTGGCAGAAGCTTTGTCCTTGCTTTCCCTAACTATGTCAGGGAAAGAAACTAAACTCGCTTAATTGCCAAGCTATCAAGATAAGCTTGAGGATTTTCTGGGTTGAACTCCTTGCCATCGAAGAAACGCTCAATACCACGCGATGTACTGCTGGGAATATCGGCAGCAGGAATGCCTAGAGATTGAGCTGCCTCTTTCCACAAATCTTCCCGGTTGACGGCATCGATAATGCGTTGAGCATCGGCTAAAGTCGATTCAGGCAAGAAGCCCCAACGGACGCTTTCTGTCAAGAACCATAGATCATGACTCTTGTAAGGGTAGGAAACACTCCCCTTGTCATCCTGCCAATACAACGTGCCCTTCTTCGCATCGCTAACATCAGGCTTACCATCTCCCATCTTGTATTGCCCTTTGAATGGCCCAGCTAGGATTTCCTTAGGTAGATTGAAGAAGTTGCGCCCAGACAAAATCGTCGCTAGTTCCTCGCGATTAGCTGAATCATCGCACCATTGTTGCGCTTCCATCACAGCTTTTAATACAGCTAGCGCAGCTTTAGGATTTGCATCTACCCAATCGGCGCGAATTGCCAGGTATTCTTCGGGATGGAATTGCCAAATCTCAGATGTCAAAGCCGACATGAAGCCAATATTATCTGCCACGATTCGATATGGCCAGGGATCACCTGTACTGAATGCATCCATTGTTCCTGTCTTCATGTTGGCAACGGTTTGAGCCGCTGGCACTGCCAACAAATCAATGTCGCTGTCAGGATCAATTCCACCTGCGGCAAACCAGTAACGAATCCAGAAGTCCTGATTGGCTTTGGGGAAGGTGTAAGCTGCTTTGAAGGGAGTGCCTGCTGCTTTCAGTTCTTGAATGTATGCCTTTGCTCCACTGATATCTAAACCGAGGCCTTTACCTGCGTGCTTGTTGGCGATCGCAATACCATTGCCCTGGGTATTCAATTGAGCCAGCACATACATTGGAATCTTCTGATTGTTCTTGGTGATTACTCCTTCTGAAATCAAATGGGGCATAGGCATTTGCCATTGTCCACCATCAATACCTCCAGCAGCCGAACCAATTTCCACGTTATCCCGTGCTGACCCCCAATTAGCTTGCTTAGAGACTTCAGCCCCCGTCATACCATATTTGGCAAAAAATCCTTTTGCTTGAGCAACAATCAGGGGTGCTGCTTCTACGATGGGGATATAGCCCAGTTTAATGTTTGGAGTTTCTGGGGCATCTGCCGGATTCACATTAGCTGCTGGGGTTACTGGAGTCGCTGTTGTGCCAGTGGGTGTCATACCAGGTGGATTGCCCACACATCCTTTCAACAGCACGGCTCCCGTCGCAGATGCTCCAGCCGTAAATAAGAACTTCCGTCGAGTTAATCTGGAAAAATTAGACATAAACTCCCTCGCGGCTCTCCGTGAAATGGAATGACCAACGTCGCTGATGACGACTAAGTTATAAAAAAACATGGTGAGAACTGGTTATTAAGCATCTCAAACTGAGGTTCAATAGAACCTGCTAAACTGGCCTTCACACCTTTAATAACTGAGAGGCTAGTATCTGAGCCGTTTGAAGTCAACAACCAATCTGACCTTGTAAGTAAGCTTACCGTTTTTTGCAGGGAAAACAATTAGCTTTTTAAACCAATTTTTAAAAAACTATTAAATGACACTCATAAGTTGATTTATATCATTTCTCTAATTCCGGTTCTACTCACTTCTACCTATCGATAAAGCTCTATTCATTGAGATGTAATTGCCCATTCTTATGGAATTTTATCGATGAACTATTAACTATTATTGATGGTAACGATAGTCGTTCTTCCAAGTCATTTCTATCATCCTTCGTTCTATCTATCTATTCCATTGAAATCACCCGTAGCTGATTAACTGACACATCTTTCTGTAAATCTCATTACCCGCCCTGCAATCAATTGCAGGCTGACAACTGCTGTCCGTAGAGCACCCAACGATCGCACTCCTTCCACCCGTCTGCTATCTTGCCCACTGCTGCAAGATGTAGGTATAAAATTGCTCAATATCAACACTGTGCAGTGCCAGAATCTTTCTGCCACCTGCTTGGACTTGAATTCGTCCCTGACTGGCACCGTGTGTAATTACGCTCGTTTCCCACTCTTTTAATTGATAAAACTCTGGATGAGCTAAGTAAGCCGTCGCTAATACATCCCAAAAATAATAATCCTGGGGAATCACCAGCGCGTAACACTGTCCTGCTAAATCTGATAGGGGGTAGTAGCGCTGTCGCCCTAAATAACGCACAAATTCAGAGGTTACAGGCACCGTATTCGTGATATCCAATGGGCACATCACAATTGGAATGCGAGTTTGCCAAACTTGATGAACGGCGATCGGGTCCCAATAGGCATTCCACTCGGCGGTTCCATCTTGATTCGGTTCCAAATCGATCGCCACATTTCCTGGAACATTTAAGGCTCCACCCATCCAGATAACGTCTTGTATGTAATTTTCAATATCAGGTGCAATGTCCAGAGCAACGGCTAATGTAGTTAATGGGCCTGTAATTAACAAATGTACAGGTTCACTTGCCTCTCGCAGCCTTCGCACCAGAAAATTTTGCCCTGGCTCCTCGACTAATGGAGTTTGTATAATATCTTGCTGGTTGAGAATAGGAAAGTGATCAATAATTAGCGAGTCGCGGCGATAGAGTTGAGGAAAAGGGTTGACTCCTCTAACGGTGCTCTCAGCCACAGGAATATTGATGCGCCCTACTAAATCAATTAGTTTGCGGGTAATACTCACCGCAGGTTGAATGTAACAGTCAGCAGGAGTGACCACCACGCCGATCGGCTCAACTTGCTCCATTGTCAATAACAGCAGGGCCGCTAGATAGTCATCAACAGCACCATCATGATCCATAAGGACAAGAGGTTTTGACATGGGGGCAACACACCTAAAACTACTGCAAATTTAAGCGTAGCATTCTTGGGGATAGGAACCACAAAGACACAGAAGGCACAAAGGAAGCAATAGGCTATAAACCTATTGCTTTGTGTCCTTTGTGCCTCTGTGGTTTTTCAATCTAACGTTGTTTTTGCCAAACTAACGTCATGAGTGGCTAATGCTGCTGACCATGAGTGCGCTGGGTTTAGCAAAGTCGCCTTCCAAAGCAATACCGCGATCGTTAGCCGCTAGATGGCGCACGATTTTGTAGATGGCTTCAGTTTGGTCAGGTGCATTGAGTTTCTGGGCGATCGCCTCTAGAGAAAGCGGTTGGTTCGCTTGCCGAATGGTAGCAACCACCTTGTTCTGTAAATCCAACACAACGGCAGCGGCTTTTTTACCTGCTTCTACACCTGGTTGATGATAAGCGTTAATATTGACCAACGAGGCATATAAACCGACTGCACGTTCATAGAGCGCGATTAAAGCACCGACATGACGAGGCGTGACTTGGGGAACGGTGACTGTAATCGAGTCGCGTTGATTTTCATACAACGCTTGTCGTGTTCCCTGCAAGAAGCCTGCTAAATAATCTCCAGAAGTAATACCGGGTTCCACTTCTAGCGATTGAGTTTCCCGGTCTTTCAACACTTCGATAAATGTGAGAAAGAAATTGGGCACACCTTCGCGTAATTGCTGTACATACGCATGTTGATCGGTGGAACCTTTGTTACCATAAACGGCAATGCCCTGATAAACCGTATTGCCGTCCAAATCCTTTTCCTTACCCAGAGATTCCATCACCAACTGCTGCAAATATCGGGAGAACAGCAACAAACTGTCTTTATAGGGCAAAACAACCATATCCTTTTCGCCTTTACCGTTGCCTGCATAGTGCCAGCTCATCGCTAACAATGCAGCTGGATTGGTTTTCAAATCGGCAACGCGAGTAGCAGCATCCATTTCTTTGGCTCCTGCTAGCATGGCATCAATATCAATTCCTTGTAAGGCGGCAGGCAGTAAGCCTACGGCTGACATTTCGGAGGTGCGACCGCCAACCCAATCTTCCATAGGAAACGTTGCCAACCAGCCTTCTGCTTTGGCCAACTGATCCATCTTGCTGCCCATGCCCGTAATGGCAACAGCATAATTACCAAAATTTAACCCCTTGTGCTCATAGGCGGCTTTCACTTCTAACATGCCATTGCGAGTTTCCGGTGTGCCTCCCGATTTAGAAGTGACAATGACTAGAGTGGTAAACAATTTGTCTTGTAGACGACTGAGAACACGATCAATACCTGCGGGGTCAGTGTTATCAATAAAATGAACCACCAAGGGGGGCTGCTCTGGTGCTAACGCTTCCGCAACGAACTGTGGACCTAAAGCAGATCCACCAATGCCTACGGAAAGCACATCGGTAAATTTTTCTGCCAGGGGTGGACGGACTTCTCCACTATGAACTTTTTGCGTGAAGCTATGAATTTGCTCTAGTGTGCCAATAATGTCGCGTTTTAGTTCGGGAGTCGGGGCTAAATCAGCGTTGCGTAACCAGTAATGTCCGACCATGCGATTCTCATCGGGATTGGCGATCGCCCCTCCTTCTAAAGCTGCCATATCTTGAAATGCTTTTTGCAACTTGGGTTCCAATGCTTTGACAAACTCATCGTCAAAGCGCATCCGGCTAACATCCAGGTACAACCCCAAATCAGAGTGGTAGTAGAGCCAATCTTGATAGCGTTGCCACAGTGCTACAGCATCCATAATCTGTTTGACCTCTTTTGATTTACCATTCTTGACCTTTCATAGTGTAAGGGGGGAAATCAAAAAAACAAAAGATGCTAATACACCTTTAACATCAGGCTTTGGTAAGGACACAAATTTACCCTCCTCGTCCTCCTCGTCCTCCTCGTCCTCCTCGTCCCTCGTTCCCAAGCTCCGGCTTCTTCCCTCGTTCCCAAGCTCCAGCTTGGGAACCTCTTTTTTCCTCGTTCCCAAGCTCCAGCTTGGGAACCTCTTTTTTCCTCGTTCCCAAGCTCCAGCTTGGGAACCTCTTTCGGGAAGCTCCAGCTTCTTCCCTCGTTCCCAAGCTCCAGCTTGGGAACCTCTTTTTTTTCCTCGTTCCCAAGCTCCAGCTTGGGAACCTCTTTTTTTTCCTCGTTCCCAAGCTCCAGCTTGGGAACCTCTTTTTTCCTCGTTCCCAAGCTCCAGCTTGGGAACCTCTTTCGGGAAGCTCCAGCTTCCTGAACGTGAATTCAATATACGAGCTTTAAGCTTTAGGGATTCTTCGCAGCGCGAAGAATCTTCAAAAAACCATGTCGGCTGTGCTCGCACAGCAACATGAGGCTACCGAATTCACATTTCCTGAAGGTAGAGAAGCTGGAGCTTCCGGAGAAGCATTAACACGAGCGACAAGGGATTTTGGTTGTTCTACTGGCGTTGGGCGGAATATTGATAAAGCGCTGCAATAATTTGTAAGTTGGCTTTGGGAAAGGGAAACTGCTCCAGCTCGCTGACCTCTACCCAACGAACTTCGTCGCATTCTAAGGGTTGAGGTTCACCGCTGAGATAACGACAATGATAAGTATTGAGTGTCACTCGGAGATGAGTGTAGGTGTGGTCGATGGTCACGAGGCGATCGCCCACCTCAATCTCAATTCCCAGTTCCTCTCGAATTTCTCGCCGAATGCAGGCCTCGATCGTTTCCCCAGGTTCTACTTTACCGCCCGGAAATTCCCAAAGACCGCCCAATAAGCCCTCTGGACGACGGCGATCGATCAGCACTTGCCCTTGCTCATTCCAAATTACGGCCACCCCAATCATCTTGTGAGGCAGGGGAGCACGGCTCTCTGAAATCGGTAAGTCGTCTTGCATATTGATCTGGTGAGCCTGACAATGCTCTATCCAAGGACACAGTAGGCAAGCGGGCCTTTTGGGGAGACAGACGGTAGCACCCAGATCCATCAAAGCCTGATTAAAGTCACGGGGATTGACAAGATCTAGTAAAGCTGTTGACCAGTCCCACAACTGCGGTTCAGCTTGCTTAAGAGGCACGTCCAAAGCAAATAGCCGCGCCAACACTCGTTTTACATTACCATCCAGAATGGCAACAGGGGAATTAAACGCAGCACTTAATATTCCTCCGGCTGTGGTTCGCCCAATTCCTGGTAGAGTCATCGCCGCTTCAAGTTGAGTTGGGAAGTGACCGTTGTGACGCTCAACAACAATTTGAGCCGCTTGATGCAAGTTGCGGGCCCGAGCATAATATCCCAATCCTTGCCACAGTTTTAGCACTTGTTGTTGATTGGCTACAGCTAGCGACTGAATTGTAGGAAATTGAGCTAACCACCGTTCGTAATAGGGAATCACGGTTTTCACCTGGGTTTGCTGCAACATAATTTCGGAAACCCAGATGGCATAGGGGTCACGACTTCTGCGCCAAGGCAAGTCGCGACCCATGCTGGAGTACCATTGCAGGAGCGATCGCCGCAATTCTTCAACAACCAAGCTCGACAGAACACAGGACTGCTCTGTCGAGTACTCGTTATGATCTGCATGATTAAAGCGACGCTGCATGTCGTCAAGTCAGTATCAAACCTGATGAGAAGATCCTAACTCGATAAGGGGTGCTTAGCAGAGATCCACCCTCTGTAGTATTACTCGCCTTCTGTAGGGACAACACCAGCAGTATGGAAGGAACGCTCAAAGTTCATGCGCTGTTCAGCATTCCGCAAGAAGTAACCACTGACCATAGCTGAAGCCAGGAGACGGCCTAAATGCTCCCGATTGGTGGTTACAGTCACATCAAACTGCTCTGAGGGCAACGCCCCCAACAGTCCAATAATGTTGCGCTCCATCACTTGAAACACTTCGTTTGATCCAGGTTTAGATAGCTGAGCCACTGTCTCTGGAGTCATCGACTGGACGTACTGCCATAGCGTGTTGACATCAGGATTACCCTTGAAAAATTCTGAGACTTGATTGGATGAATTGTTCACAGCAGGAACCTCACTCAGACAACTAGACCGTTGTAATTTACTTAACACTTTAACAGTCCAGAATTAGTCTTAGCAGTCTGTAGAACCGAACCAAATAGGGGTAGTTTCTCACTCCCTCGCCCCCAAAGCTCTAGGTGCGTAAGTCCTATTCAAACTACAGCGATGCATTCAATTTCAACTCGCACGTCTTTGGGCAAGCGTGACACCTCAACACAGGCACGAGCGGGTGCATTTCCTGCTCCAAAGGACTGGGCATAGACAGTATTCATGGCGGCGAAGTCGTTCAAATCGATCAAAAAGACAGTTGTTTTGACAACATCCTGTAATGTCGCGCCTGCCGCCTTGAGAATGGCGGTTAAGTTGGCGATCGCCTGCTCAGTTTGCTGAGCGACATTTTCGCCCACCACTTGTCCGGTTTGTGGATCAAGGGGAATTTGCCCTGCTACGAAAATCATGCGGCCGCTAGCTGCGATCGCCTGACTATAAGGGCCAACGGGAGCGGGAGCACGTTCGGTTAAGATAACTTGTTTCACCATGATGCTAAATCAATCGAGGACGAAAGCCGTATTCACGATAGTAACGGTAATCCTGCAAAATGCGATCGTGGTCAAAACACAGGGGTTTGGGAATCTGCCAGAGATCAAACAGTTGCAGTGTCTTCGCATCATCCTGGGCAACGGGTTCTCCCTCTGCCGTTGCTAGGAAGACAACACTCACGGTGTGCTGTCGGGGATCGCGATCGGGAGCAGAGTAAACCTGAAACTGCTCAATTAAACGGACGACCAAACCCGTCTCCTCCTCAGCTTCTCGCAAAGCAGCCGACTCTACTGATTCACCGTAATCCACAAACCCTCCAGGGATGGCCCAACCATAGGGGGGATTGAGGCGTTCAATCAAAACGATGGGACGAGTAGGGCGATCGATCATTTCAATAATGATGTCAACTGTCGGCACAGGGTTGCGATAAGTCACAGCAGAAAATACTCCAGCGGCTTGAGACACCCGTAGGATGGGCACTGCCTACGATGCTTAAAGTAATGCCCATTAACTATGCCACAGGTTGTAACAATTGCTTCACTGTTTTTAACATTTCTTTAGGGTGAAACGGCTTCGTAATGTAGGCATCGGCTCCCTGTTTCATGCCCCAATAGCGATCGAATTCCTCACTTTTGGTGGTACAGATTAATACTGGTATGCTCTGGGTTCTGGGTTCGCTTTTAATCCAGCGACACAGTTCATAACCATTCATCTGTGGCATGATCAGGTCAGTAATCACTAAATCTGGCCGATTCAATTCCAGTTTCTCTTTAGCTTCCAGCCCATTCGTCGCCTGCAATACTTCTATGCCATCAGACTGCAACAGGTCAAGCAACATTTGCCGTAAGGTCTGGCTATCATCCACAATCAGAACTGTTCTCATAACTTTCAAAATAGAGTTTCCACTCAGCAGGTCAGGGTTGTGCAACGTTTCGTTTAACAGGCCAATTGGCCATGGAGGAAGCATTCTTTGGGAGAACAGAGGACAGGTTTTTGAGTTAGAGCGCAGTTGTAGATGCTGGGCGTAGACATGAGTGATGCGATCGCCAACCTAAGGATAAGGTTCTCAATTGTTCCTGATGCAGTTCAAAGAACATATTCTAAATACTGCACCCTTCTGGGGGTTCTAACTACATTTCCATGTTCCTCTTAAGGATTCCTCATAATTTCTTATAGAAGAAACATCGCGAGCTTCCTCTATTCCTTAGGACTTACGCAGTTGGGGGATTTGATTTATGGGTGCGACGCGCCCCACAAATCCCCAATCATCCCGGTCTACGCACGAAGTGCGTAAGTCCTATTTGTGTTTGATTCAATCAAGGCAAGATCGAACTTCATCCTTTCTATAAGGTTTGTTTCATGAGAAATCTGACAAACTTCCCATTCATGGCATGATATTTAATGAGAAAACTTAATTCTACTTAATCACGAGCGGCTCCTATGGGGTTTGCAGACCTATCAATTGTTGAGATTGCTGAGGACTACAGTCTTCCTGTGGAAGATGTTCTGCATCTCTGTGACAAACTAGGTATTTCTTACAGCACTCCTCAAACTCGGCTGGCGCTGGAGGATGCTAAGGCAGTTATTGACGAAATTCTGGCTCAAGGTCGTTGCTCTGATTCTGATCAAACGCTGTCGTCTTGATGATTAAGTTGTGCTGCGTTGATTTCTGGGTAATTGAGATCGGCTAAAAATTTGTCTTTTTTAAGGAGAACATCATTCGTGTTTAACAGATATCTATGTCTCTTAGCAGCGACCCTCGTTTTCTGCCTCCAGGCTTTCGTAGGAGGCGCGATCGCTGCTGAATTAGATACCGCTACCCGCACTCTGCCTCTTAATGAGGTGGGAGACACAGTTGTACTTTCACCTAAGCAAGTCGCTGAGGGCAAGCGGTTGTTTAACTACGCCTGTGGTACATGCCACGTTGGAGGAATCACTAAAACTGATCCTAATGTGGGTTTAGATCCGGAGGCGTTGGCCTTGGCAACTCCTCCCCGCGATAACATCGAAGCACTGGTGGATTACATGCATGATCCAACCACTTACGACGGGCTGGAATCCATTGCTGAAATCCATCCCAGCACTCAAAGCTCAGACATTTTCCCCAAGATGAGGAACTTAACTGAGGATGACTTGTTTAGCATCGCTGGACACATTCTGCTGCAACCTAAGGTGGTTGGAGAGAAGTGGGGTGGCGGCAAGATCTATTTCTAATGCCTGGTTTCTTGATGCTAGATCCTCGATTCTTCAGCCAGCATGAAAATTAGCTGCTAAATTTCAACCAGAATCGGGGATCTAAACAGCTTTTAAGCAACCCATTGATTAGATTTATTGAAGTCTCTAACAGTGGACTTAAGATCTGTTAAGCATTCAAGCTAAAATTAGATCAAATAATGGTTCAACTTAAATCTCCATGAGGTAAACATGAAGTTGATTGCTCGCATTGCTCGGAGTTTAAGTTTAGTCCTCTTCGCGGTTGTTGTGATGCTCAGCAGTCTTGTACTGATGGTATCCCCCGCTGCTGCTGAAACCCATACTGTCAAGATGGGTTCTGACAACGGCATGTTGAAATTTGAGCCTGCCAACATTACTGTCCATGCAGGTGACACCGTGAAGTGGGTTAACAATAAACTTCCTCCCCACAATGTTCTTTTTGATGACAAGCAAGTCCCTGGTGCTGATAAAGCCCTGGCTGCTAAGCTGAATCACTCACAGTTGGTCTTCTCTCCTGGTGAATCTTTCAGTGTGACTTTCACTGATGATTTTCCCACTGGTTCATACTCCTATTATTGTGCTCCTCATCGGGGTGCAGGTATGGCTGGTAAGATCACTGTTGAAGGTTAGTTATTGGATTGCATGAGGGCGATCGCTAATTGCAAGCGCAATCTGTAGTCCGTCGTAGGCTGGAAGTAAATTTTTAGCCATTGGGATAGGTTGCTTAGAGTAGGGACTGCGACATGTTCGCAGGGCAAGGTCTAAGCCTCCTATCCCGTTATGATTTAAAGGTTCATCTACGCTCTGTGAGGAGGTGTTGAGTGGTTCCCCTGCGGGATGATAACCCAGTTCAGATTACTCCCTACGTCACTTATGCACTGATCTTGATCAATGTGCTGGTTTTTCTGTATCAACTTACACTACCGCTACCTGAGCTAGAACAGTTTTTCCGAACCTGGGCAGTGGTTCCAGCCCAATTAACCGCCAGTTTTCAGGGCGAATTGCCACCAACTGAGTGGATCACTTTGATTACTTCCCAATTTCTACACGGTGGTTTTTTGCACATTGCTGGGAACATGTTGTATCTGTGGATTTTTGGCAACAATATTGAAGAGATCCTGGGTCATGGCAAATTCCTCGTCTTCTATTTACTCTGCGGTGCTCTTGCAGCACTGACTCAGTGGTTCTTCTCTGCTTATTCCAACATTCCATCTTTGGGAGCAAGCGGGGCGATCGCGGGAGTTATGGGGGCTTATATCCTGCGTTTTCCCAGAGCCACAATTTTGACTCTAATTCCCATCTTCTTCTTCTTAACCACAATTCGGATTCCAGCGGTCTACTTCCTGGGATTCTGGTTTATTCAACAAGCTTTCTATGGACTGGCCAGTTTGGGCACCTCCGCCAATATTGGTATGGAGAGCGGTGGTATTGCCTATTGGGCCCATGCAGGCGGGTTTGTGTTTGGGGCAATTTTGGGACCGTTGTTTGGTCTGTTTAGGCCCAGAGGAAATTATTACAACCGTTGATTGGGCTAACGCACCAATGCTTCAATCTCTGCAACTTGAGTTGGTAAATTGCCTGTTAATACCTCATATCCCGATTCAGTGACCAGAACGTCGTCCTCAATCCGAATACCTCGGACATCTGCGAACTTTGCTAATCGATCCCAATTCACCACAAATTGGTATTTTTCTCGATTGATCGGGTTCTGCAAAATAGCAGAGACTTGATAAAAACCTGGCTCAACAGTAACTACCATACCCGTTTGGAGCGGGCGATCGAGGCGCAGGTAACACAACCCGAAGCGATCGCTTCTGACTCGTCTAGGAGCATATCCGGCTAAGTCGCCTAGATCTTCCATGTCATGCACATCTAGCCCTAAAAGATGCCCGATGCCATGGGGAAAGAACAGGGCATGAGCGTCCATCGCCACCAGATCCTCTGGCTGACCCTTCAGAATCCCTAAATCGACCAATCCTTCAGCAATTGTCCGGGCTGCTAACAAATGAATGTCTCGGTACTCCACACCGGGAGCCACTTGTTCAATGCAGCGATCGTGGGCTGCTAGCACAACCTCATAAATTGCTCGTTGCGTAGGCGAGAACCGACCAGACACCGGCCAGGTGCGTGTGATATCAGAAGCCCAACCCAATTCGGATTCGGCTCCCACATCAGCGAGCAGTAAGTCGCCCGCCTGCATTTTATGGTGATGAACGTCGTTATGCAGAACCTCTCCATGCACTGTCACAATACTGGAATAGGCACAACTCATGTTATGTGACAAAATCACCTGTTCCATAGCCGCCCGGATTTGTGCCTCCCGTTGGGCTGGCAAAGTAGCCGCCATCCCTGCCCGATGAGATGCCACAGAGACAGCCGCAGCTTGTTTGATTTGGGCGATCGCCCCTGCATCATGGCAAAGGCGGAGTTGAACAATCGCCTCAATAAGTTTCACGTCAATCTCTGAAGGGGTAATTGACGAATTGTAGGGTGATAGGGGGCGATCGAGCAGGTGCGCTTGTTGTAAGCGTGTTACCGGATCTTGAACAGCGATCGTTGCTGCTCCATTAACACTTGTCAGGTGATCTAAAGGAAATGCTGCATCGGCCCCAATATGCTCAGCCCACTGGTCTCGCGTTGGAGAAGCACCATGCCACAAAATACTGGCAGGAGTCGGGTCATCCATGTAGAGTTCTAACCGACCAACTTCAAGGCGAATCGCAGCATTGTGAAACGGCAATCCTGCAAAATAAAGAAAATGACTGCTGGCTCGAAAAGGATAGGGATTAGCAGGAAAGTTCCGAGCTACAGAACAACCCGACCATAGCACGACTGGAAAATTGACTAAATCAGAAAGCTTTTTTCGTCGTTGTGTCAATATCCTTATTGGGAGCGAAGCATCAGAAGATTTACTCATAAATGTCTGTAGAGTTGACATGCTGGCTCTTTCCAAACTACTGAAAACTGGGCATTGCTAAATCTAATACCATTTTGGGTGATATGTGCATGATTTCAATTGCCAGAACGGTTAGCTGGTCAAGCATTCTGCAATCCAAAATCGGAAATCTATAATCCAAAATGGTATAAGGGTTAATTTTGCTGGTGAGGACGTAGTCTTCACCAGTAAGATCATCCTTAAAATTAGCAACAGGATATCCATCGCTGATTAATTTTTGGGTTTTGTGTTGACGCTGATGGGGCCGTTCACAAGGGTCTGACAAGCTAACCGATAACTCTCCGGCTTCTTCTTCAACTTGCGATTCTCTACATCGGTTCTGGGAGACAAGTTTTCCATGCCTTCCACAATTTCTACAATACAGGTGCCACATTGCCCATATCCACCACAGTTCATCATCTTGCCCCAAGTGGTGTAGATATCCACACCATTCTCTAAAGCCTTGAATCTGAGATTAGCGCCATCAGCAGCAACCACTTCTTTACCTTCTTTAAGAAACTTAATGTTAGCCATATGCCCCAAATTTCCTCTATTGCACAGTTTCACTTGTTTGTCGGTGCTTGCATTCGCTTTGGGCACTAGTTTACACTTTTTCATACACTTTCATCTTTACAGGCTTATCACAGGCTATTGCGGCATCTCGGTACAAGTGCTGTGTAGTGGAGAGCAGAGGTTTTTTGTCCTTTGCGATCGCCTATCTGGTAGGCTTATTTGTATCAGAAAGCTTCATAAAATCTTGTAAGTGTTCAAACAAATTAGGAGGGGCGTAGTCAATGGGACTACCTTGGTATCGAGTACACACAGTCGTTCTGAATGATCCAGGGCGGCTGATCGCTGTACATTTGATGCATACTGCATTGGTCGCAGGCTGGGCTGGTTCGATGGCGTTATACGAACTGGCCATCTATGATCCTAGCGATCCTGTACTCAATCCCATGTGGAGACAGGGCATGTTCGTCATGCCATTCATGGCTCGTTTAGGGGTGACTCAGTCTTGGGGTGGCTGGAGTGTTACGGGTGAACCTGCGGTTAACCCTGGCTTCTGGTCATTTGAAGGAGTAGCTGCGGCTCATATCGTTCTGTCTGGTTTGCTATTCTTAGCAGCCTGCTGGCACTGGGTTTTTTGGGATCTGGAATTGTTTAGAGATCCACGCACGGGTGAGCCAGCGTTGGATTTGCCCAAGATGTTTGGTATTCACTTGTTCTTGTCTGGTTTGCTCTGCTTTGGATTTGGAGCCTTTCACTTAACAGGCTTATTTGGTCCTGGTATGTGGGTGTCTGATCCATATGGATTGACGGGCAGCGTTCAACCCGTTGCACCATCTTGGGGCCCAGAGGGTTTCAATCCATTTAACCCCGGTGGTATCGTTGCTCACCACATTGCAGCCGGTATTGTTGGTATTATTGCTGGACTTTTTCATCTGGCTGTTCGTCCTCCAGAGCGCCTCTACAAGGCGTTGCGTATGGGCAATATCGAAACAGTTCTTTCCAGCAGTATCGCTGCGGTCTTTTTCGCTGCTTTTGTGGTTGCCGGAACCATGTGGTACGGCAGTGCCGCAACGCCGATCGAACTATTTGGTCCAACCCGCTACCAATGGGATAAGGGCTATTTCCAACAAGAGATTGATCGTCGTGTTCAATCTGCTTTGGCTGATGGCGCAACTGCTTCTGAAGCATGGTCGGACATTCCAGAGAAATTGGCTTTTTATGACTATGTGGGCAACAGTCCTGCTAAGGGCGGTTTGTTCCGGGTTGGTCCTATGATCAATGGGGACGGTATTGCTAAGGAGTGGTTGGGACATCCAGTCTTTAAGGATGGTGAGGGTCGTCTGCTGACGGTTCGTCGTTTGCCTAACTTCTTTGAAAACTTCCCTGTGATTCTGACGGATAGCGATGGCGTAGTTCGAGCTGACATTCCTTTCCGTCGGGCTGAGTCTAAGTACAGCTTTGAGCAGACGGGAGTCACTGTATCTATGTATGGTGGAGCGCTCAATGGTCAGAAGTTTACCGATCCGGCTGTGGTGAAGCAGATTGCTCGCAAAGCTCAGTTAGGTGAAGTGTTTGATTTCGATCGCGAAACAACCAATGCAGATGGTGTCTTCCGCACCAGCACTCGCGGTTGGTTTACTTTTGGTCACGCAGTGTTTGCGCTGTTGTTCTTCTTTGGGCACATTTGGCACGGTTCCAGAACGTTGTTCCGGGATGTCTTTGCTGGGATTGATCCAGATCTGTCAGAAGAGCAAGTAGAATGGGGCTTCTACCAAAAGGTGGGTGATAAGACCACTCGCCGCAAAGAGGCCATCTAGTGTCACATTGAGTTGATGCTTCAGTTCCCTGAGGGGACAATCTTGGAAAGTTATGCTGTTAAATTCCATGCTTTCTTAAGTTTTGTTCCCTTTTTTAGTAATCTATGTAGTAGTAGGGTTTGGGAGATTTCCTATGGAAAGTGTTGCTTACATTCTGTTTCTGGCTGGTGCTTTAGCGGTGTTATTTTTCGCGATCGCTTTTCGTGAACCTCCCCGAATCAGCAAAGACTAATAGGGGAGCATAGCTTTGAGGTCTATCTTGAGGGAGTGCAGGCAACGCCTGCACTCCCTCAAGTTATTTGTTCCATGATGGGAAAGCTGGAACTGCCCTTTGTTCTTTACAAAGCTTATTAAGCTAGCTCGTTTCTGGAGAGTCTACTGAAGCCTGAGCTTGACTTATGCTTTTACTAGATTTTTGTTGATTCAACTCAGGTAGAATCGTTTTTTTCTGGCATCTGAACTATCATGACTTCAGATGAGGAGGGTAGTAAAATGCTTTCCTCTCGGCTGGTGTGCATTCTACTAATCAATTTTTGTAGAAATCATGATCTTGTATCACCAGTCAATCTTCCTCGCCCCAAAAGACCTTCCCCATGCGCTGTCCATTTTGCCAGTTTACAGATAATCGAGTCCTCGAATCGCGTTCGGCTGAGTCAGGTCAAAGTGTGCGCCGTCGCCGTGAATGTTTACGCTGTAACCGTCGCTTCACCACCTATGAGCGCGTCGAGTTTGTTCCCATTATTGTGATCAAGAAAAATGGCGATCGCGAGTCATTTGACCGCTCCAAACTGCTACGCGGGGTCATGAGAGCTTGTGAGAAAACCTCCATTTCCCAAGTACAAATGGAGAATCTGGTGGATGAAATTGAAGCGGAATTACAACAACGCTCGGTGCGAGAAGTAACCAGCGTTGATATTGGTGAACTTGTTCTACAACATCTGCAAACTCTCAACGAAGTGGCTTATGTCCGCTTTGCATCCGTCTATCGGCAGTTCCAGGGCATTCGTGATTTTGCTGAAACCCTCAACCATTTGCAAAACTCTGCCAATCGTGGACTCCGTATTCAAGGAGATGCAGATTATAGCAAGATGAATCACAACATCGTAGACCCAGACAAGTCGGCTGATCTGATTGATCCCCAATTTACTAATGAGAACCCTGAGGGCGATCGCTCCCATATTCCATCCTCAATCACACACTGATCCTTTCTCCCGCTGAATTCCTTAACTCTTGACTCCGGTAGATCCACCTGAGTGCATTCCGATTTTGCGAGGGGTGCCGGCGCAACCCGCGTCCCTCGCAAAATCGGGCTGAGAGATGACAAAAGCGGGATGTATTCGATACCCCTTCCCTAGTCCTGAGGAATTTAAAGGGTACTGGATTTTAGGTTTGACAAGCGATTTTTCTTTGGGGCGGTGGCGCAGCCTGCCCCAAAGACGATCATCGAACTCGCGCTTCGTTTAAATTTTGATGTCACTAAGAATTCTAAGAGGCTATACTGTCTTAGAGTTTATGCGGTATTATGGTTTGTCTAGGGTCAACATGACTAGAATTAGAGTTGCATACAATTGTTGTCGTTAGAGTGCTGGCGAGGAATATCTTTTGCCGAATGCATGTTTACCATCGTTGTATGAGTCAAAGGAGACCACAAACACTGCGGAGAAAGTCACTAGGAAACATTTAGCATGGTCAATCAGCAAGTAAAGGACATCGGTTTTACCCACGAAGATTTTGCTGCCCTCCTCGACAAATATGATTATCATTTCAGTCCTGGCGATGTTGTGGCAGGAACAGTTTTTAGCATTGAGCCGAGGGGCGCTCTGATTGACATCGGTGCTAAGACAGCCGCTTATATTCCGATTCAGGAAATGTCAATTAATCGAATTGATGCTCCTGAAGAGGTGCTGCAATCTAATGAAACTCGTGAGTTTTTCATCCTGACAGATGAAAACGAAGATGGACAACTGACTCTTTCCATTCGTCGGATTGAGTATATGAGGGCCTGGGAGCGGGTTCGACAGTTGCAGTCGGAGGATGCGACGGTTCGTTCCAGCGTCTTCGCTACTAATCGAGGTGGAGCACTGGTGAGGATTGAAGGTTTGCGCGGATTTATACCTGGTTCTCACATTAGTACTCGCAAACCTAAAGAGGAATTAGTCGGTGAAGAATTACCCCTCAAATTTTTGGAGGTAGACGAAGATCGTAACCGCCTAGTCTTGAGCCATCGTCGGGCGCTGGTTGAGCGTAAGATGAATCGTCTAGAGGTCGGTGAAGTTGTGATTGGCACCGTTCGAGGACTGAAACCTTACGGCGCTTTCATTGACATTGGTGGTGTCAGCGGTTTGTTGCATATCTCTGAAATTTCCCATGACCACATTGATACGCCGCATAGCGTTTTCAATGTCAACGACGAAGTGAAAGTCATGATTATTGATCTGGATGCGGAGCGCGGTCGCATTTCACTGTCCACTAAGCAACTTGAGCCTGAACCGGGAGATATGGTTAAAAATCCTAGCCTGGTTTATGATAAGGCTGAAGAAATGGCTGCTAAGTATCGTCAAAAGGTTTTACAGCCTGCTCAACCTGTAGTTGAGGAAACTCCTGTTCCGGAATTGATTGAAGAAGATATTCCACCCGCAGATGAATAGGCAGATTCGTTAATTTTTAGGAATGTAAATTTAGACAAAACCCGGAACTTTTTTGTGGGAATCGCGGCCTTGCAACATTTCCCACAAGGCGAAGATTGGTCTTATTTTATCTTTAATTCTTAGATGAAATAATCTGTTGATTAATCGATTAAAGGAGGGTGTTCCCTCCTTTTTTTGGGTTTTCAGTCTCACAGAGGAGAACTGACATTGGCAACACTGCGCTGTAATGAGTTAATCATGCCTAACATTGAAGCGGTCATTTTTGACAAAGATGGAACTTTGGCAAACTCAGAAGAATTTCTTCGCAACCTGGGACAGCGTCGAGCACGTTTGATTGATGCCAAAATTCCAGGAATTCAAGCTCCTTTACTATTGGCTTTTGGTTTGGAAAACCATCGCATCGATCCTGCTGGTTTGTTGGCAGTTGGGACACGTTATGAAAATGAAATTGCCGCCGCCGCTTATGTTGCCGAAACTGGGCGAGGATGGGTCGAATCAGTGACGATCGCTCGATCAGCCTTCCAAGAAGCAGATCATTCCTGGCCTCGAAAAGCAGAGCAAACCCCTCTATTTGAGGGTGTCAAGCCGTTACTCCAATCTTTAACTGAAGCTGAGGTTAAGGTTGCCATCCTTTCTTCAGATTCCACAGATAATGTCAAGGATTTTGTGCAAATTTATGGACTGGAACCCTACATTCAACTCTCAATGGGTGTAGACCAGCGTCCAAGCAAACCAGACCCCGAACTGCTTCATCTCGCTTGCGATCGCCTCCATGTCTCGCTAACCGCTACGCTCATGGTGGGCGACTCTCAAGCCGATATCGACATGGCCCACGCGGTTGGGATACCCTGTATAGGTGTGACCTGGGGATGGTCAAATCCGCCAACTCTACAAAGAGCTAATGAGTGCATCGCGTCTTTCAATCAATTTCAAGTTGCATGAACGGCTCTCCAGACTGATATAGTATGAGTCATTAACTTTCTGCACAACACGCAGTGCTGTAAACCCTGAGCGAAAGAGAGGTTGTTAAGTTTGTCTCGTCATTACCTGTTTACTTCTGAATCGGTTACTGAAGGTCACCCTGATAAACTTTGTGATCAAATATCGGATACGATTCTTGATGCTTTGCTCACCCACGATCCTTACAGTCGAGTGGCTGCGGAAGTTGTGGTGAACACAGGACTGGTTTTAATCACAGGGGAAATCACCTCTTCAGCACAGATTAACTTTGTAGATTTGGTTCGCCAGAAAATTGCTGAAATTGGCTACACCGATGCGGTCAACGGTTTCTCGGCCCAAAGCTGTTCCATTTTGATCGCATTAGATGCTCAATCTTCTGATATCGCTCAGGGTGTGGATACAGCCCACGAAATGCGAGAGCAGTCGAGCGATGAGGAATTGGATGCTGTTGGAGCCGGTGATCAAGGATTAATGTTTGGTTTCGCTTGTAATGAAACCCCAGAACTGATGCCCCTGCCCATCAGTCTGGCTCACCGCATTTCTCGGCGGTTAGCCGCTGTTCGCAAGACAGGGCAACTGCCCTATCTGCGTCCAGATGGTAAAACTCAGGTCACTGTTGCCTACGAAGATGGTAAGCCAGTTGGCATTGATACCATCCTGGTTTCTACCCAACATACTCCAACCATTGAAAATATTACTGATCCAGCTTTAGTCCAATCGCGGATTCGTGAAGATCTATGGGAAATGGTTGTCCTTCCCATTTTTTCTGACTTAGAAATCAAACCAAGCCAGAAAACCCGATTTTTGGTCAATCCGACTGGTAAGTTTGTCATCGGCGGACCTCAAGGAGATGCTGGATTAACGGGGCGTAAAATTATCGTAGATACCTATGGTGGTTATTCCCGACATGGTGGTGGTGCATTCTCTGGCAAAGATCCCACTAAGGTCGATCGCAGTGCTGCCTATGCCTGTCGGCATGTTGCCAAAAATATTGTGGCAGCCGGATTAGCTGAGAAATGCGAAGTGCAGATCAGCTATGCGATCGGTGTGGCTCGTCCGGTGAGTATCATGTTAGAAACTTTTGGCACGGGCACAATTGACGACGATCGCCTGCTGGAAATGGTGCAGCAGACGTTTGAGTTGCGTCCTGCTGGCATTATCCAGGAGTTTAACTTACAGCGTTTACCTGCCGAACGGGGTGGGCGGTTCTACCAAAATGTCGCTGCCTATGGGCATTTCGGTCGCCCAGATTTAGATCTACCGTGGGAGCAGACAAATAAAGCAGAGGTCTTGAAGGCAGCCGCAGGGCAACTACTTTCCAGTGCCACCCGCTAGTGGTCTGTCAATATTGATTTGCGGGGTATCCCACAAATCAATATTAAATTCAATGAAGTTTTGAGGGGTCTGTGACCCCTTAAAACTTCATTGGCAAAGCACTAGTAGGCTAAGGCACAAATAGGCATATGGTTTCTCCGCCTAAGAATCAGGCGGGCTTAAGCCCCTTGTTCAAGGGTGGGATGAACTTATGCCATAGCCTACTAGTCTTTAGCTGTACTTGGTTGCGATAGGGCAGAGATACTTGTGAGGCGGCTTAGCCACCTCACCACATATTCTGATTAGATGAAATGTTACTCTGGTTTCAGCCCTTGTGGGCTTTGCATTTACAACGTCCAATGGTAAAAAGTTTGTGGAGCGATCGCCCCTCCACCCTCACTGAGCATCCCCAACCCGCTTCATCAGGGCTTCTCGAATTTGCTGTGCCGCTCGGTGATTAGGAAACACTTTGAGAAAATCCTCCAGATCCTGAATTGCGTCTTCTGAAGATAGACTTTGTATCGTTCCGCAAACGGACCTAGCCGATGTCCCTGCTGCTCTAACTGCTCAGCGACCCGTCTCATCACCTCAAGAACTGTACTATCGGAGTCACTGGTATAGGCTGTCAAAAAACCTGCTTCCTCCGCAAGCCGACGAAATTGTCGCAATAACGTACTTTTGCCAACCCCTCCTTGTCCCCAAACATTAAAGAGAAAACACCAGTCTGCTTTGGCTGCGGCGAAACTCTCCTGGATTACGTTCAGCACCTCTCACTCCTTTCATTAGCTCTTGGTGAATTTCTCGAATTAATCGCAACGATACAGGTAAATCTTTAAGTCGCTCAAGACCATATTTAATTGCAGCAATGTAATTCACGACCTCTGCTACTTCCTGAGGATTATTTGGTTCTAAAGCTTGAGATTCAAATTCTAGGACATCAATTAAAGATGCTTGTGTACCCTCAATTTGGCTTGACAAAACTGCTTCTTTACGAACGTACATAAATACAAACAAATCTGGGTTTGGGAGTGCATCAGTTGCTCCATCTAGACGGCCCAATGCACGGTCTGCTTGAGACAGCAAATTCCACATTTCCTGATCCATCAGGATCTCAGGCACAGGCGGCAATGGATTTGGAATGAAGGCGCTGTAACCTTCTAGCTATTTTACATACTGTCCTGCTCTAGAAGCCTCAAGCATTGTTATCAGTTTCGATAATAACGCGATGTGCAACTTGATTATCCGTTACATTTAGTCTTTGACTAGCAAGTCAAAGGCTAACGGGTTAAGACAATCGCGTCTGAGCCAGAAGCAGA
>Ga0224723_1000692_pt1 | contig 22243 bp, 21 predicted proteins | sample Balambano_FR2_Me_FD_161647 | JGI IMG/M metagenome (GOLD analysis project Ga0224723, IMG submission 161647) | Freshwater sediment microbial communities from Lake Towuti, South Sulawesi, Indonesia - Balambano_FR2_MetaG | ecosystem: Environmental > Aquatic > Freshwater > Lake > Sediment | place... | reverse complement strand
CCTCCCCTCTAGCCCCTCCCCTTCAACCACTGCTGCACAACTTGCTCCATTTGAGGTGACAGTTGCAGAGGGAGGTGATCGACCTGGAGGTGTAGGTCACGTTGGGGAAAGGGAATTTCGACTTGATTCTGACGTAGCAGTGCTTCCATGCGGAAATAGAGGTCGCTTTTAATCACAATTTGTTTACTGGGTTCTGCGGTCCAAACCAATAATTCAAAGTCAAGGCTGCTGTCGCCAAAGCCTTTGAAGAAAACTTGTGGCTGAGGGGTTGAGAGAATTTTGGGATGGTTTCGCGCCGACTCTAGCAGTGCCGATCGCGCGGCTTCAATATCTGAACCATAGGCAACGCCGACGGGCAAGTGAATTCTAGAAACGGGGTTATCGTGACTCCAGTTGATCAATTCCTGTTCCAAGAAGCGCGAGTTTGGCACGATGATCGAAATTTGATCGAGGGTACGAATTAGCGTGCTGCGGGCTCCGATTCGTTCGACGGTGCCTTGAAATTCTCCAACTTCAATAAAGTCCCCAACTTGAATCGGACGCTCAAACACCAGCACTAAACCGCTGCCAAAGTTTTTGGCGATGTCCTGCAAGCCAAAGCCAATGCCCACACCGAGGGCGCTAACCAAAATCGCCAGAGAGCTAATGTCTAGCCCCCAAATTTGCAGCACCACCAGCGAACCGATAAACAGCATGGCGTAGCGAAGGATCACCGCGACAGCTTCCTGTGCGCCCCGGTTTACGCCAGTCATTTGTAGGATGCGGGACTTCAGCAGGTTTGTCACCATCTTGGTGAAAATGATCAGCCCCAACAGCATGAACGCCAAAATTAGCAGGTCTGTCAGCGAGTAGCTGCTTTGCCCCAGCGTAATTAGGGGAGAGGTAAAGCTAGCCACCAGGCTGTTAAAGATGCGATAGCCCCACTGTCGGGTCAAGGGAAATAGGTTGGTGATATAGAGCGCTGCGCCCAGCCATACTCCTGTACGGGCGATCGCCAGCAGCAAACCCAGCAGTATATTCAGCGCTTGAGGATGTTCGGTGTTTTCATCGGCTTCAGACTGCGGCAAAATTGCTGCCAGTGAAGGACGCAGCGATCGCTGCCAAACGCAATGCTAGCGGCTTGCAGAATCTGCCAAACCGCAGATAAAAGTCGATGAGTTGTCAATGAATCTCCGTCCCAAGCGCTCGGCTCCCGATGCCATTTTGCCTCAAGCTGAGGTGAGAGAGCTATTAAAAATGAGGTCTGCTGTGCAACTCGATACTTTCCAGTTTCCTGCTAAAAATCATCCAAAGCTCCAGGATCATCCAGGAAATCTTCTGCGGTTTGGGAGTCTGATGACGTATCGGTGGCGGGAACAGACTGTCCGCGATCGGTTCCGACACTCGTTTCGCTACGGGTTGCGGCAGGCGAGGCAGTCGGGCTAGCCGCCGGACTGGAAGGGGCGGCATTGGAGGTAGCCTGAGCCGTCTGCACACGGCGAATCTGCTGCCAGTTGACGTTACCCTGCTGATCAACGTTGACGACCACTTCAAGTAAAACAGGTTCAGGCTGGCTAGCGGAATTTGCCGGGTCAGATTGACTGGTTTCGGCTGAACTGGCTTGAGCGGCTTGACCGGGCTGACTGGCTTGAGTAGATGGGTCAGACTGAGAGGAAGGGGCGATCGCACCAGCCACCGCACACTCAAAACTATCTCCAGGACGATTTACCCGATAAGTACTGCCACAGTCAATCGTTGGCTGAACACCAAGCTCACTGGCAATTTCTTCCTGAAACTGCGCCTCTAAAATTGTCAGGTTCAGTAGCCCTTTAGAATTGGGAATTTCCCACTCGACGTTCCCAGTCTCATCCTGAGGCGTAACGGTCACCCAAAAAGCATCGCCTGAGTCTAGCTCTCCCATACAGCTAAACGCCTCCCCCACTTCGGGCTGAACCCGCTGAGGGCAACTTACTGAAATGACTGGAATTTCCCCCTGGTTTTCCAGGTCTTGCAAAATCGCCGTCTCAATTCCCTCGGTTCGTATCCCTCGCTGACAACCCGTTAAGGCAAGCCCAAACATCAGCAGAGAGATTGCCCCTACCCCTCGCCGCATATCCCTGCCATCCTTTTCTACACTACGTTCCCACTAACTATCACCGTATCGACCGAGCGTAAAGAGGAAGTTAAGGCGGCGCTGGGAACGAGGCATGAGGGACGAAAGATGGGGGATGAAGGATTAGGGGTAGGGATTGTTTCAAATTTGATTGAGTTATCTCAGTTAGCAGTGTATAAAGTTCAGGATATAGACAGATGACAAACTGTTTTGATATCCAGGTGGAAGTCTATGAGCGGGTTTGGTTTTGCGGGTCGATTTGGGTTTTCGCGGCGAGTGTGGCGATCGCTCCTTCAGTTTTTCACGTTGTTTAGCCTTTGTATTGCGCTGATCGTGGGCTGCACGGGTGCGCCTGACACCGAGCAAGCCGCTAGTCCAGCCGCCAGCGGTGAAGCGGGCAGCAGCCGGATCACGATGGGCACAACGCAGAAGGTGGAAACGCTTGATCCGGCAGATGCTTACACGATTTTTACAGGCATTTTGCTCTATAACATGGGCGATCGCCTCTACACCTACGAGCCTGGCACAACAGACCTGGTTCCTCAACTGGCAACCGAGATGCCCACTGTGAGTGAGGATGGATTAACCTACACCATTCCGCTGCGAGAAGGCATAACGCTGCACGATGGCACCGCCTTTAACGCTGAAGTGATGAAATTCTCAATCGATCGCTTCATTCAAAATGGCGGCGGTCCGGCATTTCTGCTCGGAGACGTAATTGATTCAGTCGAAGCTTCGGGCGAGTATGAATTGACCCTCACGCTCAAGTCTGAATTTGCCGGATTCCCGGCTCTGCTGTCCTTTTGGGGTGTAACTCCGATTCCACCTGACTCCTATGAAATTAGTGAAGGCAGCTTCAAGCCCGACTCCTTCATCGGCAGCGGCCCTTACAAACTGGCTTCCCTCAACGCCGACTCAATCAAGCTAGATGTGAACGAGGACTACTGGGGTGAACCTCCTGCCAACCAGGGCATCGACATCCAGATTTACGCAAGTCCGGCAAACCTATACAACACCTTCCGCACGGGAGGGTTAGACATTGCTTACCAGACCCTCGACCCTGACCAAATCGCCAGCCTGCAACGAGAAGAAGAGAGCGGCGGCTGGGAAGTGATTGAAGCTGGCACGAACGTAGTCAACTACATGACGCTGAATCAGAAGGTTGAGCCGACCAGCGACCTGAATGTGCGGAGGGCGATCGCCGCTATGATTGACCGCAACCTGATCAACGAGCGAGTCTTTCAAGGCAACGCCCAGCCCCTTTACAGCATGATTCCGACCAGCTTTGAGATTCACAAACCCGTATTTGAAGAAGCTTACGGCGATGGCGATTTCAACAAAGCTAGAACGTTCCTGGAAGAAGCCGGATACTCAGAATCCAACCCGCTCAACTTTGAAATCTGGTATCCCTCTGCCTCCACCGAACGCAGCATCATCGCCAACACGCTCAAAGAATCGATTGAGCAAGGGCTTCCTGGACTAGTCACCGTTACCGTCAACAGCGCAGAACGCGCCACCCTTTCCGAAGGCGTTGACAACGGACTCTACCAAACCGTTTTGCTTAACTGGTATCCCGATTTCTACGACCCAGACAACTTCACCCAGCCTTTCTTTAGCTGCGATCAGGGTTCACCTGAAACGCTTTGCGAAAGAGGTGCGAGTCAGGGCAATGGCTCTTTCTACTACAGCCAAAAGGCAAATGACCTGATCACACAAGGACGAGCAGAGCAGAATTCTACTGCCCGTGACGCTATTTTCACTGAATTGCAGGATCTGTCTGCTGAAGACGTTCCCTACATTCCCCTCTGGCAAAACAAGGATTATGTTTTTGTTCAAGACGGGGTAGAAAACGTCAGCATTGAGCCAACTCAGCAGTTTTTGCTCTGGCAGATTTCTAAGTAGGAATAGGGGAGGGCGATCGCCCTCCTTAAATTTATGAAATTTGCGGTTGAACTCTACAAATGTTGCTTTTGCTTCTAATAGACATAACCTCATTGTTTAAGCAACTTACACATCACCGCGCATTCTTGCCAATACCTGCTTTAGCGGTTCTAAATCAGTTGAGCATATTTTGTATATTTCTTCAGCGTCTATGTTGAAGTAATCGTGAGCTAAGATATTCCTGATTCCTTTAATACTCAGCCAGGGAATATCTGGGTATTGGTTGAAAAAATCAGTCCCAGCAACCTTTTCAATCCTCTTAATATTTTCACTAATTGAAATCAGCATCATACTAATTCCATCTAACCGATCAAGTCCATTGTCATCACAAATAAAATCTTCAGGTGAATTAATATCTACAAATCGGCGCTCAATTCTTCTAATTGCTTCATCAATTTCAATAAATAATTCTAAAAGGAAGGAGCGATCATACATAAATTGCTTCCTGATCTATTCTTGCCTTTAGATAATCATTCATGCCATGCCAGTATCGAATCACGTCAACTTTCTTACCAAAATATAATTCTAATTCTGCTTTGAGGCTTACACGCTTTAGGAGATCAGGTGCCATGTCTACTACGATATCGATGTCACTTTCGTTGTGAGCTTCATTACGTGCTACAGAACCAAATATCCCAATGCGAGTCACACCATAGCGTTGCTCAAGTTTGGGTTTCAGATAACGCAATTTTGTGATGACATCTGTGTTGTCCACTGCTTTCTTCGTGTTTCTAATAAATCAACGGGGTAATTGACCTGGACTAGCTTATGTCTCAAGAGTGATAAATGAATAAGTAAATTGTGATATGACTCACAATCGTGGACATAGGCACATCAGTATAATCTCTCTGCTGGTTTAATCCGCTACATATTTGGGCTTTCACATCTACGCATTTATGGGAGTTTAAAGTTCCAATGGCAAAGCAAGTTCCTGCGGTTCTGAAGGAAGTATCCGTTAGTCTACCGTTTGGCATTGGCGCTGCCAAGTGGCAAGCTGACCCGACTGAGCAAAATGCAGCATGGTCACTGTATGTGGAATTGGTAACTCGTATCGCAGTGCAATCTTTGGGAACGGAACAAGGATTGCTGAGGGAAGTACTCAATTCCTTGTATACGCTGTTTGGAACAACGCGAGAGGTGTTGAAATCATCAGGTCCGAAGGTGGGTGCATCGCGACACTCAGTGGGCGGAATCGCAATTGCGGTTTTGAACAGGCTTGCGCCCATTTATGACTCGCTGGCACCCGGCATTGGAGGAGTGGGAAGTACAGCGGCCTGACAACATGAGTAAAAAGGTGCATGAGCAGAACTGGACAGAAGCTGTAAAGATGCGCCAAGAGTTGGCGGAGTTGCGGAATGACTTGGAAAAATATGCGATCGCGCTAGCAAAGATTGCAGGTGTGGAGCAGTAGTCTAGGAGCAATGAATAATGCAGAATCAGGCTGAATTCGATGTCTTCCTATGTCACAACAGCGAAGATAAACTTGAAGTTAAGGAAATTAGGAACCGTTTGAAGCAACTTGGGATACGTTCTTGGTTGGATGAGCAAGAGCTTGTTGCTGGTGGAAGTTGGCTGACACGACTACAAGAGCAGATTGTACAAGTTGACTCAGCAGCAATTTTTTTCGGAGGTCACGGCATAGGTAAGGTGCAAAAGTATGAAATAGAAATTCTCTCGAATGAAGCTATGGAAAGAAAGTTGGCACTTATTCCAGTTCTACTCAATAGCATAATAGAAGAGCCAGAACTCAGTCCCCTTCTAAAACTACGTGGATGGGTGGACTTTCGTAAGCCAGATCCAGTCAAGAAGCTTTTTGAAGGAATTAAAGGTAAGCCAATTGATATCTATCTACAAGAATTAGGAATTAAAAAAAAAGCTTTAGATCAGCAACTCAGGGAAGTGGAAATGGAGATTAAGAACGTAACCTCTTCTCTAAAGAGAGACATTGATCCAGGTTTAAATGCAGTTTTAGAATGGTTAAATGGAAGGCAAAGTTTAGCAAGAAAATATGGAGGTCTAGCTTTAAAGAAAAATTTAGAGCTAAAGCAAGAATTAAAAGAAAGAAACGAACTGGAACTATTTTACATAGAAATTGATAGCTATTTAGAGTTAGTTTTATACGCTCTCTTAGGAAATGACGAATCTCTTCTATACGAGCCGGGAATACCAATGTTAGCGGATGACGAAAATTACAAATTTTCGAGTACTGCTATATACATAGAGACCTTTGAGATTCTAAAACGGAACATACCTGACTTTGAAGCTTCCGCAAAACGCAAACTAGAGAACTATATTGATCAGTTAGCAAATAGACTTCTAAGTGAGTAGGCTTCTAGTGAGATCTGGGCAAGTTTATAGATTACTACGAAGCAATATAAATTCAGAGTATGGGAGTGCTCAGACTTTTGTGTAAATCCCGTCTCTAGGAACGCAAGATCGGGGGTTTCAGCCCGATTAGCCCCGATTTTCTGAACATTCCCCAGTATCTAATCCAGTAGATGTGCCCGAAACGCATCCAAGTTTTGTAGTTATAGCGCGAGCGTTTCACTCGTGAGCATCCCGCCCGCGCTGTAGCAATTAATCGACTTGCATAGGCAGGATGCGCCCTGCTCCCCAACTACGGAAGTCATCTCTTCAATTAGTAGGTTGCTAAGTTTACACCGTAGTTTGCTAGTGGTTCAAGCGACTGCTCTAAACCTAATTTCCATATTCCTTGAGTAGTCTCTCAATTTGCGCTAATTCATTGAGATATTGTTCGACAGCCTCTACATCTTGCGTCATACGAAAAATCTCCATGCGTAACCATCTTTTCCTATGAAGAAGCTCATTTATGGACATGACAAATACTCAGCGTTAACTACGCTTCATATTTGCTAGACAACTTAGAAACATCCGGAGGAGAAAAAGCTCTTCAGATTGAGCTTTAAGTTTGACTGGTAAACTTAAAGCCATAGTGAAAAAGTATAAATTTATCCTGCTTGATTCGTGTTGTTCTGTAAGCGATCGATTTGCTTTTCCACCTCCCTGATCTGCTCCTTTACTTGCTGTTTTTGCACGACCAGATCTCTAAGTTTTTCACAAAGCTCATCCGTTGAATTTGCTTGCGAACCATTATTCTGTGACATAGCCCGGATTTTTATAGTACACTTATACTATACAGCGATCTTATTTCCGATCCGGACATTTTCCTGACAATGAAGAACGAGTGCTGCTGCTAAAAGCCTATTTGTTGACTGTCATAGTATGTATACAAACAACATTTCGACATAGTGTTGACTGAGGTTTTCGCCTCGCTTATTTATCTCAATCAATAGATAAAGTCGATATAGGCTTTTTTACTTACCCGTGTAGGTTGAGGATTGATTAACAACTAAAATGACAATTAGCCATTTAGCATCTTGAGCCTGGCATTTTAATTCTTCATAAACTGCTATCTTCATGTCTCGTTCTAGCGCCCTCGGATACTACATTCTCTCTCGCCTCTTACTTGCACCGCTAATGCTCTGGACGATCGTGACGCTGGTGTTTTTGCTATTGCGGGCGACACCGGGCGATCCGGTAGATGTAATTTTAGGGGGAAGGGCACCGGAGGCGGCAAAGGAAGCGCTGCGATCGCGCCTCGGTTTAGATGATCCGCTCTGGCTGCAATACATTCATTACCTGGGAGATTTGCTCAGGCTCGATTTGGGCATATCGCTCACCAGCCAGGGACAATCTGTTTGGACAATTATTCTGCAATATTTTCCAGCTACGGTTGAACTGACCGTTTTGGGAGCAATCATTGCAGTACTGGTAGGGGTGAGCATCGGCGCACTAGCAGCTTCAAAACCCAACACACCCGTCGATGCGGGAGGACGGCTATTTGGAATTATTACCTATGCACTGCCAACCTACTGGGTGGGAATGCTGTTGCAGCTTATATTTGCCGTGCAGTTACGCTGGTTTCCCATTGGCACTCGCTTTCCGCTATCCCTAACGCCCCCCGATAGACTAACGGGGCTATACGTCGTTGATAGCTTGTTGCAGGCAAATTTTGGGGCACTGTTCACCAGCTTGTATTACTTAGCGCTGCCCAGCTTGACGTTGGGAATTTTGCTGAGCGGCGTATTCGAGCGAATCGTGCGAGTAAATCTGAAGCAAACGCTACGCTCAGACTACGTAGAAGCGGCTCGCGCCAGAGGCATTCCTGAACGGCAAATTGTCATGGGTCATGCCCTGAAGAATGCGCTAATTCCTCTAATTACAGTCCTGGGGCTAACGATCGCCTCACTGCTCGGAGGCGCAATTCTGACTGAAGTGACGTTTTCTTGGCCAGGGTTGGCCAATCGGCTGTATGAAGCGATCGGATTTCGGGATTATCCAGTCGTACAGGGAATTATGGTGTTTTTTGGGGTGATTGTGGCGATCGCCAGTATCCTGATCGACATCTTCAACGCCTACGTCGATCCTCGGATTCGCTACTGATGCAAAATCGGCGGCTAAACGGCACTAAAGCGAGGATCGCCCCTCAAGATAGTCGGTTCGAGGTCTTGCATCCAGCGAACAAAAGAACCTGAAAGCGCCTTAAAATCTGTTTGGCGAACTAGCAAAGCCGTGTAGCGTGCCCGCTGTCTAACCACGATCGCACAGTAGCCTGCTCCATGAATTACAGCATGGTGAAAACCTTCTAGCTGCAAAGAAGAGACTAGAAGCGATTGCAGTCCTAGAGCTTGAAAGATCGTTTGCACCCAGCTAATATCGCCGCTCTCCGCTGTTGTGAAATATTCCTTAGGCAAACCGCTTAAATCAAAAATGGCTGCCCCAATCACGGAGTCCGAATAGTTCACCCGCACATCCTTTACGATGATGTGATTTGCATTGACGCGATTTGCTGTTGCTTCGGCAATTTTAGTGTTGATCACCTACGAACCTCAAGAGACTTTGAACTTAACTTGAGAGGTGCAATTTATCTGCCTCTGTGTAAGCCAGTTCAGGTTAAATTTTTCCTATCGTTAACAGCTTAAGAAACAAAAACTCTTTCTACGACCGCAAGAATACCCATTTGAGCTGGGTAGATCTAAGAGGCTTACAAGGCACATTTCCTACAGCTCTGTCAGGACTGACGCAGAACAGAACGTAAGAACGTAAACTTAGGCTTAGGCGATCGCCACCCTACCAAAGGGTTTAGCCCCTTGTTTTATAGAGAAATGCGTAGGTCTTGAGTGTCAGAACGCTGTAAAACGGTATAGGGGCGAGCGACCATCCGTCCCTACCGGGACCTGTATCTTACTCAAGTTTCAATCAGAGTGTCTGCGGTTTCCTAAAGTTCCGAAGGAGTATCAGGCGCAACCTCGACTCCCTCACCTTCACGAACAACTTGCTGGTCGGTGATCAAGTCACTTAATTCATTAACCTGTACGCCGATTTGACTGCAAGCCTGCTGAAGCTCTTGTTTAAAAGCATTGAGATCCTCACCATATCCACAAAGCCCCGCAGCAGTTTCTATTCCCTGCTTTGCATTTGCTTTAGCGCAGTCAATTAGCTCTATGCCTTTTAGCGGTGTGGATGCTGCCATACTTTTTAAACCTCAAAAGAGTTTGTGGACTCTAGGGATTGCGGATTTATTAATGTGTAATTCTCCCCTGTAGGGACATGGCAATGCCATGTCCCTACAGAGATTCTGGTTTTACAGGTTATTTGATCCACGATCCTAACCTATAGCAGAGTACACAACTTCCTGGCGGGATTCATCTTCCTAAAGGCAGCAAAAGCTAAAAGCAGCACGAGGGAGACAGAGTTAATCTTGCCAGTACTTGCAGGCAGCATACGCCATTGTGACGACTCCTGTAACGATCGCCGCTTCGTTTACATGAAACTGAGGATGGTGGAGCGGGTAGTTGGGCTGGTCGGGGTAGGCTACACCGAGTCGAAACATCGTACCTGGAGCGTGATCTAAATAAAGAGAAAAGTCCTCAGCCCCTAAGGATGGTTCGGGGAGACGCTGAACGCGATCGCTTCCCCAGGCTTCTTGGGCGGCAGTTTCTACCATTCGCGTTAGGGCCGGGTCGTTCTGCACTGAGGGAACGCCCCGCCGATAGTTGATTTCATACCGTGCCCCAAAGGGTTGACAGGTGCTAGCAACGATCTGCTCGATCCAGGTTGGCAAGGCAGCGCTGGTTTCGGGATGGAGCGATCGCACCGTTCCTAGCATTCTCACCTGATCGGCAATCACATTGGGTGCCCTGCCGCCTGTGATTTGCCCGATTGTTAGCACGACTGGCCGCAGCGGATTTTGAGTGCGGCTGATTGCCTGCTGGAGCGTCGTCAAAACTTGAGAAGCAATCCAGATTGCGTCGATCGCCTCGTGGGGCCGCGCTCCGTGCCCCGACTCTCCTAAGATAGTGATTTCTAGATCATCAGCAGCGGCGGTCAGCGCCCCATAGCGAATGCCAACGCAGCCACCGGGAATCGTCGGAAATGTATGCAGCGCCAAAATTGCTGATACATCCTGCATAACTCCATCTTTGACCATCCATCCGGCTCCCTGAGCCGTCTCCTCAGCGGGTTGAAACAAAAATCGAACGGTGCCCGGTAGTGTTTCACCCAACTGAGCCAGCACCATCGCCGTTCCTAGCCCTACTGCGGTGTGAACATCGTGACCGCAGGCGTGCATGATGCCGACTTGCCGAGAAGCAAATTCCAGCCCCGTTTTCTCTTGAATGGGCAAGGCATCCATATCGGCTCGAATTGCCAGAAGGCGGCGATCGCTTCCTGAACCGAGCATTTCACCGACAACTCCCGTTTTGCCAACCAATTCCTGTACGTGCAGACCACAAGAAGAAAGCACTCCCGCTACATAAGCAGCCGTTTGATATTCTTGACCACTCAGTTCGGGGTGGCTGTGAATGTGGCGACGAATTTCTATTAGACGAGGGGCAAGGGTCGCAGCAATGTCTTTAATCCGACTAAGCATCATTCCAGAGTGGTTAGTTTTACCTCATGATAAGCAGTTGTTAAGAAAAATACTGTAAGTGCAATGGTGGATGCAATGTCAGACTTCTGTTCACTATAGCTTTTGTCAGGAAGCGATCGCCCCCTTCCCTGCACCCCATTCCCTAATTCGCGTCGCCCACCTCAACCCTTAGGCTCTCACCTCAGCCTCCCCAGCCCTACCTCTAGCGCAAGTAGTGCAAAAGTACGCTGTTCTAATTCTATATCTAGTGTCATGATGGGTTGAGAAGCTGCACCTGCCTGAGTGTCTGTGGCTTCTCTCCAATCATTTTGCTTGAGTTGGAACCTATGCCCTACACGCTGTCTGCTGCTAAGTTACAAACCTACTATCACTGCCCCCAGGCTTACTACTTTCGCTATGAGCGGCGACTTCAGGGGGCTGCATTTTTTGGCTCAGCAGCACTAGGAACTTCATTACATCAAGCATTGGCGCAAATTTATCAGGACTGGCACTATCAGGATGCGATTCCACGCTATGAGTGGATTGAATATTGCTGGAGCCGCCAGAACAAAGACCTGACGGCAAACCAGATGGCAGAAGGGCGATCGATTTTGAAGCGCTACTACACCGACTTCATCGTTAGCCAGTCGGTGATGCGGCGGCCTGTAGCCGTTGAAGGCAGAATTCAAGGGACGCTACAGGTGCAAAATCTGGAGTTCACTTTGTCAGGGCGCTATGACCGTCTAGATTTGCTGGAAGACGGGTTGGAACTGATTGATTACAAATCCACGAAGGAAGTCGATCCGCCTCAGCCTGACGAAATGGATTTGCAAATCGGACTGTATTATCTAGCTTTAGAGCAGCGCTATCAGTACAGTTTGAAGCGACTAAGCCTGGTCTATTTGCGGACAGGAGACAAGGTAAGCTTTGAGGTTACACCTTCTCATCGGCGGCAGGTGGAAAGTGTCATCAGCGAACTAGCACTTCAGTTGCGGCACGATCGCAAGTGGCTACCGTTTCCGGGTGAACAGTGCGATCGCTGCGCCTATGCGCGATATTGTCCTGCGATTAGCTCTGAACCTGAACCGCTACCCGAAGATGCTAAACCAGAATCAGGATTGCAGCTTGTATTAAGTCTCTAGCGTACTAAGGAGACTAATTTGATTTTTGTGAGATGCGGGCAGAATGCCCGCATCTCACAAAAATCTGAACACACTCTACTAAGTTTCTAATAAAGTTCGGCTTGGTTTGAGTGGCAAAGTTACAGTGAATTGGGTACCAATGTCGATTTGACTGCTGAATTGGATCTTTCCCTGATGCAGGTCTACACACCTTTTTACAATTGCTAACCCCAATCCCGTGCCTGAGATCTTGCCAACATTGCTGCATCGATAAAAAGTTTCAAAAAGGCGGCTTTGATCCTTAGTCGGAATTCCAATTCCCTGGTCTTGAACCAGGAAAGTGGCAACGTTATTTTGACAGTTCAAATCAAATTGAATGTCGGTTTCCGCAGGTGAATATTTGATGGCATTAGCAATAAGATTCACAAAAATGTGTCTCAGTAGAGCGACATCCATCTCAGCGCTAGTGCAATTTCCTTGATGAGTAAAAGTGATGGTGTGGCGATCGCCATCATTGAACTGCATGGCTTCAACTAGTTCTAGACAAAAGTTTTCTAAATCTAGTGGAGCAGGTTTATACTCTAGACCACCTGCTCCATCGCTGCCCAAAAGTAAAACTTCATCTAGCAGATTGAGCATTTGATCAATAGATGTCTGAATTCGATTGAAATACTGCTCTCTTTTTTCAGGTTTGATCTGCGATCCCAGACATTGCAATAATTCTGCCGAAGAGCGAATGGTTGTCATTGGAGTGCGAAACTCATGGGAAACCATCGAGATGAAATTGGTTCTTATCAGGTTCAGTTCACGCTCCTGATGAAGCGCTCCTAGTATATTTTGTTCACTGTTCTTCAGACGCTTTAAGATCTGCTCACGTTCGATCGCGTAGCGAATTGATCGCACCAATAGCTGAATCGTAATTTGATCTTTTACCAAGTAATCTTGTGCGCCGTTTGCCATTGCCTGCAAAGCCAATTCTTCATCATCTGTCGCAGTTAATACAACAATAGCTAGGTCAGGAAGCGCAGCACGAAATTCTATAATGGTTTCTAGCCCGTTGGAGTCGGGCAGATGCAGATCAAGTAAAACGACATCAAAGGGGCGATCGCGACAGGCACTAATTGCATAGCTCAGTCGGTCAACGTGAGACAAATTCCAGTCTTGTCGATTTGCCCTCAAGAATGCCTGACGAAGCAAATTTGCATCGGTGGAGCTGTCCTCAACTAACAAAATTTGAACTATTGTTTTTTTCATAAAATGTTTTTAATAAAGAAATATCTAAACATTTGTCTGATGCCGCTTGTACATAAAGCGACACATTTTGAAACGTTCCTCGTGTACGCAGATCCATTCGGAGTATGCAGCCTTAAAGGGAATTGGGATGAGAGCAAAAAATCACGACTTACGACGCGGTCGAAGCCAGCATCAAATCGGGAGTACTCACCCGCGAATAGGCTAGCAAGTCCTGAATCAACCGCTGCATTTGCCAAGTTTCGTCTACAATCCAGTCCATGTATTCCTGTGTAGATTCATCCAGAAGGTCGGCTGGTACAATCTTCCATTAGTTTTACATTGGATTAAGTCCGCGATTGCAATTCAAAATAAGTTTCAAAACAATGTGTGGAAGATTTACTTTAACCCAAACAAGTGAGGCGATCGCCAGTCACTTTCGGCTGTCTGAGGTGCCCGATTTGCCACCCCGCTACAACATTGCGCCAACTCAACCCGTCGCTGCAATAGTGCTAGATCAAGAACAGCGGCGGTTTAGGCATTTCTATTGGGGCTTAATCCCTTCTTGGGCAAAAGATCCAAAAATCGGAGCGCGAATGATCAACGCTAGATCCGAAACCGTCTCGGAGAAACCTGCTTTTAGGACGGCTTTTAAGCGCAGACGATGTCTGATTGTGACGGATGGATTTTATGAATGGAAAAAGGTAGAAAAACAGAAACAGCCGTTTTATTTTTGTCGCAGCGATTACCCCGAAGGGGGAACTGCTTCGCATCGCCCTCCCTTTGCGTTTGCCGGACTATGGGAACATTGGCAAAGTCCTGAAGGAGACACCATTGACTCTTGTACCATTTTGACGACTGAAGCCAGTGACTTGATGGAGCCGATTCACAACCGAATGCCCGTAATTTTAGATGAGCCAAACTACGATAGTTGGCTTTCTCCAATGTCTAAACCTGATCTGCTAGAGACTTTGCTGCGTCCTCATTCTGCTCAGGGAATGGAGCGCTATCCGGTCAGTAGTCAGGTCAACCGTTCAGCTAACGATAGTCCTGATTGCATTCAGCCTCTCGCTGAACCTTTAAGCATTGCTGAAACTCAAATATGAAGACGCTGCTGAAGCAAGCTGAGCGAAACTGGGAGGCGATCGCCCACAACCTGCTGCTAAACTATCCTGATTTGCCCAACCCGGTCAGGCAGATTGCCCAGCGAATTGTATTGGTCACGCTCTGTCTGGCGATTTGTGAAGAGCGCAAAGTTGTCACGCCAGGTCAGCTTCAGCAAATTTCTAACCAAGCAAACCTCTACTTGCGGTTGACCGATTACTGGTGCAAGGTTGGGCTGAGCCATGTCTCCAATTTTTCAATCGATCCCCAGCAGCTTAATCTGACTATTGCAGATGATTTGCTGCGTGACCTGTTGAGTGAGTTTGCTCAATCGGTTTCTCGAGGTGATGTAATTCCCATTGGGGCGTTGGGGCAACTACACGAGATGTTTTTGGCAAAGGATAGCCCCGCAGCAAAGATGCCTGACGTTAGCAGGCGAAAAGCGGCTGGAGCTTACTACACCCCAGGGGCGATCGCCCATTACATAGTTCAAACTACAGTGGGACGTTTGCTCGAATCGTGCCCTGAAAGTGACCCAAAACCGCTGCGGATTCTTGATCCGGCTTGTGGAGGAGGCATTTTTTTGCTGACCGCTTACCAGTTTTTGCTAGACCAAAAAAAACCTCTCACTCAAACCGAGTGTAGCCAGATTTTGCTTAATCACCTGTACGGTGTTGACCTCGATCCCCAGGCGGTTGAGGTAACGCGACTGTCGCTATTGCTAAAACTGCTAGAACCACTGCCCCAAGCCGACTTGAACCAACTGCCCGACCTCAGCCACAACATTCAGGTCGGGAATACCATTGTCGGGCAAGGTGTGCCTCCGCCCGATGAAGCGCTGCAATACGAAGCACTTCATCCGCTGGATTGGCAATCTGCATTTCCACAGGCGATGCAAACGGGAGGATTTGAAGTGGTGATTGGTAATCCCCCTTATATTGACTCAGAAACGATGACGCGATGGTTGCCCCATTGCCGCCACTACTGCACGACTCACTATCAGGCGGCAACTGGCAATTGGGATATCTTTTGTGTGTTTATCGAAAGGGCACTGCAATTGTGCAAACCAGGTGGATTGAGCAGCCTGATCGTGCCAAACAAACTGCTGTCAGCAGACTATGCGGCGGGGGCGCGATCGCTCCTGCATCAAAACCAGCTTCTCTCAATTCGAGATTACTCTCGTGTTTCAGTATTTGCAGTAGCGGTTTATCCTCTCGTGTATGTGGTGCAGAAGAAAACTTCCTCCCTGGATTCGATGATCCGCTATGAGTTGATGCAAAGTGTGGAAGAAGTCGCCCGCTCTCATCTAATTTCTCAAGCGATGGATTTTGCTCAGTCCGATTCCAGGCAGGATTCTAAGCATTCCAACAAAAGCTCACCCTGGCTGATTGCCATTCAGCCGCAGCAAGCTGATCTGATTGTGCGAATGCGGCAGTTTCCTAAGTTGGGTGCGATCGCCCAAGTCACGGGAGCCGCAACCGTTGCCGAAGCGTATGCCATTCAGCCGCTGATTCAGGACAGCCAAACCCCTACCGTTGCAGATCTGCAATTAGTTAACAGCGGGACGCTCGACCGCTACCGTTTCCTGTGGGGGGAGAAACGATTGCGCTATTTGGGTGCGTCTTATCTGTATCCGGTGATTCCAGCCCATCTACGGCAATATCTGCCTCGCAAACGAGAACAGCAGGCGATCGCTCCCAAAATCTTAATCGCAGGAATGACCAGGAAATTGGAGTGCGCTTTAGACTCAACGGGTAAAGTCCTGGCGGCAAAGTCAACTTCCGTCATTCAATCAAACCTCGATCTGCGCTACTTGTTAGGAATACTCAACAGCAAGCTGATTCACTTCTATTTCACCAGCAGTTTTGCGAGCAATAGTCTCAGCGGAGGCTACTTGCGCGTGGGGCCGCCGCAGTTAAAGCAAATTCCAATTTGCTGGGAAGATGAGGGAAAGGGGAAAGATAGAGGCGATCGCCATAATCATCTCATTCATTGGGTTGAACAAATGCTGTTACTGGTATCGGCTCAACAGAAACTTGCTGAACCCGCAGAATTACAGGAATTCCACAACCAAATAAATGCCGTCAATCAACAAATTGACCAGCTTGTTTGTGGACTCTACGGTCTAACTGAAGCAGAAATCGCAATGGTATTAGCCTTTGCCCCCGATGAGAAAGTTTTTGCCCAGTAACGGTATTACAGAGTCTGTCCAAAATTCCGTGTCAAATAGCCTTGAATGAGAATTTAGGCTCAAAGCTAAAACTCGTTAAAACTCTAGATCTGAAACGTTCCCCAACATTTGGACTTCACGCTTGAATGTCTGAGCTTCACGCTTGAATGTCTGAGCTTCACGCTTGAATGTCTGAGCTTCGCACTTGAACGTCTGAACTTCGCACTTGAACGTCTGAGCTTCGCACTTAAACGTCTGAGCTTTGCGCTTGAATGTCTAAGCATCACGCTTGAATGTTTGAGCTTTGCGCTTGAATGTCTGAGCATCACGCTTGAATGTTTGACATTCAAACTCAAATAACTCACCCTTGCGCTTAAACGTTCAACCCTTAACCTCGAAGGTTTGACATCGACTTCAGACCTCAAAATTTTGATCCTCAAATTGCGATCGCTGAGCTTCATCGCGACATCCATGCTCAGGAGTTAAGATATTTTTAACTTCCTCCCTTCCCTTCTGAAAATCCATGTCACTCACAAATCAGGTCTATCCCGTCGTTTGGCAGGGCAATTGCGTTTTGCTCATCGACCAAACTCGCTTACCGGGTGAATATGCCGTTGTCGAAATTAGTCGCTGCGATGATATGGCCCTGGCGATTAAAACTATGATTGTGCGAGGTGCGCCTGCGATTGGAGTTGCTGCGGCTTACGGTATGTATCTGGGTGCGCGAGAAATTGAAACTAGCGATCGCGACGAGTTCCTGACCCGTCTAGAAGCAGTTGCCCAAAAGCTAAGGTCAACACGCCCTACAGCCGTCAATTTGTTTTGGGCGATCGACCGAATGCTAAAAACCGCCCGTCAAACGATTGGTCCCGTTGACCATTTGCGGCAGTCTTTGCTCGATATGGCTCAGACAATCAACGCAGAAGACTTGCAGACCTGTCGCACTATTGGCGATCGCGGACTAGAAGCTTTACCCTCTAACCCCACTCAACTGCGAATTCTCACCCACTGCAACGCGGGGGCACTAGCAACTGCGGGATATGGAACGGCCTTGGGCGTAGTACGATCAGCCTGGTACAGCGGTCGGCTGGAGCGAGTCTATGCGGATGAAACTCGCCCCCGCCTACAGGGTGCAAAGCTAACCGCGTGGGAATGTGTGCAAGAAGGAATTCCAGTCACAGTCATTACGGATGGCATGGCGGCTCACTGTATGCAGAGAGGCATGGTGGATGCAGTTGTCGTAGGGGCCGATCGAATTGCCGCAAACGGCGACACTGCAAACAAAATTGGCACCTATAACGTTGCTCTGATTGCTAAAGCACACAATATCCCATTTTTTGTTGCGGCTCCATTATCTACCGTTGACTTTGAGCTTAGCGAAGGTCGCGAAATCCCGATTGAGGAGCGTAACCCCGAAGAGGTTTTTCAAATCGGTGGCACAACCATCTGCCCGCCCGGAGCCGAGTTCTATAATCCCGCTTTTGATGTCACCCCAGCCGAACTCATCACCGCTATCATCACTGAACACGGTGCGATATCTCCTAGCCAACTGGCTCAGTTTCAAACCAAACAAGTTGTTTGAACTAACCCTCAACGGGCGGTATAAATAAGTGTGCCGCTACTTGACTCCTATGCATCTTCCAGTTGAGAACGCAGCCTCTCTAGCTCATCGTCTGACTCAGAAGTACTGGACGATGAGGGTTTGCTAGATGGCAAGCTTGCTGGAGCCGCACCAGAAGAAAGCTGAGCTTTCATAGCAGCTAGTTCCTCATCGATGTCGCCGCCACCCTCTAGCGCCGCAAACTGTTTCTCTAAATCGTCAGTACCCAATTCGGCGATCGCCTCAGATTGCGCTTCAAGCTGCATCACTTTTTCTTCCATGCGCTCAAATGCAGCCATCGCGCTGCCTGTACCTACACGCCCCATCATGTCGTTAATCTGCTGAGATGCTTTGGCAGAGCGGGCACGGGCGATATACATATCTTTTTTGGTTTTTGCCTCGGAGATTTTACTCTCCAGGGTCATCATGTTCTGCCGCAGCTTAGTAACGACGCTGCTTTGTTGAGACAGTTGCCCTTTGAGCGCATCTGCTGTTTCCTGGTAAGATTTGCGGCGGGTTAGTGCCTCACGCGCTAGGTTGTCATCTCCTTTTTGCAATGCTAACTGCGCTCGCTGATACCATTCATTTGCAGTTTTTTCTGACTGGGCTGCCTGCCGCTCAGTTCGCTTTTGGGTGGCGATCGCCTGTGCTACAGACTGCCGCAGCTTAATCAAGTCTTCCTGCATATCTAGCACAGTCTGCTCCAGAATCTTTTCTGGATCTTCCGCCTGACCGACTAGGCTATTCAAGTTGGCGCGAATCACACGAGCGATCCGGTCAAAAAGTCCCATAACAGATCTCCGCTAATCCTGCTGCTAGAGTGAAGACAAAAGCGCCCTGCATAGCGCCCCTAGACTTTCCACATCCTACATTTTCAAAGTCAATCCCATAGTATCGCACCTTGCGATTTCACAAGGTTTACCAAAAGTTAGGGATTACACCAGTTTTGTAAACAACTCGATATTGATTAATATCGATGCTAGTTAGGCAGCTCAGCCGCAAAATCTTCACACTTGCAAAATTCATACGGACCCATCAAAGCTCCCCATAGCCCTTGTCCTGTTTCAGGATCAACTCCGCGATCGTGGCTTGCAAAGAAATTTGAGCTAACATCAAACCCCAACACCACCTGACGAATCTTGCCCTCATACTTAAAGCAGCACTTTGTTTGGGGTAAGGGTTGGGCTTTGAAAGCGCTACCCTGCTGGGTGATAGAGAGTACACAACCAGGCAACGGCTCTAGGTCAGAAGCTCCCAATTTGCTTAACAAATCAGCATTAGCACCTGCCCCTCGAAACTGGTCGGGGTGCTTGAGCGCTAGATACTCAGCTTGAAGGCGATCGCCCTTCTCCGAAAGTACAATCACCCGCTGACGATAAGGCTGATTTAGGTAGAGCGCATTTGCCTGTTCTGCAAACAACGCCAAATTCTCTTGGATTCGCTGACGCAAAGGACGCTGCCACAGGCGCAAATGAACAAACCAGGCAGGCTGTTCACTCGCCTGCTGCCGATTGTCAAACTCTCCCGCCAACCACTGCGCCAAAGTCATTAAAGTTTGGGAATCAGACATTAGTTGAATCTCGATATCTGTAACGTGCCCCTGATAAAGCAATCTTTGATAAAGCAAACCTAAATGGCTCTATCAACCCGCTCGTCTTAACAACTGATTCATGCCGTTTGGTCATGCACTCTATTCCATTCAGGTGCTATAGTTGCCCCGACTGGTTAGTAGTTTGCAGCAGCATCGCCAGCTTTCCAGTTCAGGCATTCAATATCTCTCTAGGCATAGGAGCGCTTGTGGAAAATCTTGGGTAGTACTGGAATATGGGAAGAAGCACTGTTTACTTTACTCCAACCATCGCCCAGCTTATTCAACCCATTGAAGACCCAGTTGCCATTTTTCTGATCATTCTGGCAATCATGCTGGTGGCACCTCTACTGTTCGAGCGATTGCGAATGCCAGGAATCATTGGGCTGATTCTAGCAGGGGTTGTCGTTGGTCCCTATGGGTTGGGTTTGCTCCAACGCGATAGCACTATTGAGTTGTTAGGCACAGTCGGGCTGCTGTTCCTGATGTTTTTAGGTGGGCTAGAAACTAGCTTGGATGACCTCAAACGCAATGCTGGAAAAGCTATCGCCTTCGGGTTAGCAACGTTTGCCTCGCCCATGATTATTGGCACAGCCGCAATGTTGCCCTTAGGATACTCATTTTTAGCTTCAATTCTGGTAGCGTCCTGTTTCGCTTCCCACACGCTTGTCTCGCTACCCATTCTGAGCAAACTGGGGATCATGCGATCGCCAGCCGTTACCGCTGCCTTTGGCGGAACTCTGATTACTAATGTATTGGCGTTGCTAGTCTTGGCGATCGTCGTCAAAGCAGATCAAGGTAATCTAACGTTGCAGTTTTGGCTTTTCCTCATTCCTTCTCTAGCAATCTATACTTTCGCTACACTTTGGGGCGTTCCAATTGTCGGCCGCTGGTTCTTCCGACGGTTCGGGCATGACGAAAATGCCGAATTTATGTTCGTCCTGGCAACGCTGTTCATTGTTTCCTTCATTGCAGGCAGAATCGAAATCGAGCCAATCGTTGGAGCTTTCTTAGCTGGCATCGCCATTACTCAGCTCATTCCTCAACTCAGTCCGTTAATGAACCGGATTCAGTTCATTGGCAATAGCCTTTTTGTTCCGTTTTTTTTAATCTCGGTTGGAATGCTCGTTGACCCATTAATCCTGGTCAAAGATCCTCGCTCTATTCTGGTTGCAGCAGTAATGATTGGAGCAGAATTCCTTAGCAAATTCCTAGCAGCGTGGCTACCTGGCAAATTTCTTCTAGGCTTTCAGTTCCCCAGCATCATGGTAATGTTTGGGCTATCGGTCGCTCAAGCAGCGTCTACACTTGCTGCAATCACGGTTGCATTCGATATTGAATTGGTCGATGAACTTACCGTGAACGGCATCATCGCTATGATTCTGGTTAGCTGCGTTGCCTCTCCCTGGATCACAGAGCAATGGGGCGCAAAAGTGCAAACCGAAGCAACTGGAACTGTCGATCGGGAGGAAAAACCTTTGGGCGATCGCATTCTCGTCCCAGTTGCGAACCCTAGCACGGAAGACAATCTGCTAAACCTAGCACTAATTCTGACCAAAAATGCAGGAGGTACTCTCCTACCTCTACACGTCCTTTCTGATCGAGAAGGCCCAATCTCAGCCGATGCAAAACTCCGCCAACAGCAATTGTTAGCAGCCGCCGAAACAATTGCCCATGCTGCTGTCACAATAGTTGAACCCATTGGCCGAGTAGATGACTCCATCGATTACGGCATCGTCCGTACTGCGGAAGAGCGCAACGCCAGTTTAGTCATTTGTGGATGGAAAGGCTACTCAACCTATCGCGAAAACTTTTTTGGCAGTGTTATTGACAACGTAGCTCGATTAGCAACAATGCCTGTCCTTATTAGTCGTTTTGCCCAGCCCATTGAAAATATTCAGCGTGTGCTGTTAGCTACCAGCGACTTGGAAATGACTCCCACAATGTTTCAACAAACTCTAACATTGGCGCAAACGTTAGCAGCGGAGCTAAAAGCGAAACTGCAAGTTCTCCAAGTTTTATCCGGCGTAGGACGCAAACAATTTGACCTCAGCTCATTTGGGCTTGATACTGAAATTCCAGTACAGCGAGAACAAGGCAGCTTGGTCAGCAAAGTTAACAAGCTTCTAAAACCAGACGACTTGTTAGTACTAATTGCTAACCCCAGAAGATTAGGGCAACCTGCTATTGGTAGAGTACCAGAGGCGATCGCCCGCAACCAAACCCAAACCTCTATTCTAATTATTCACTTCCCTGAAAATTCATCTGATAAGCCTTAAGTCTTTTTCAGACGAACACCCATTGAGTTAGGAGTGAGAGCAGCATCATGCAAGCATAAAAAAATGAGTGAGAGTTGCTCTAGTTTTCGAGCGACTCCCACTTCTTTTTTTATAGATAACCTGGCACCGAGCTATTTTAGCGGGAGGCGACCCTCCGACTATCTTTGCCGCAGCGATGTTTCACGAC
>Ga0224723_1000691_pt1 | contig 22312 bp, 20 predicted proteins | sample Balambano_FR2_Me_FD_161647 | JGI IMG/M metagenome (GOLD analysis project Ga0224723, IMG submission 161647) | Freshwater sediment microbial communities from Lake Towuti, South Sulawesi, Indonesia - Balambano_FR2_MetaG | ecosystem: Environmental > Aquatic > Freshwater > Lake > Sediment | place... | reverse complement strand
GCGGATCATTTTTAGTGGCTTGCTTGGAGTCTGCCTCATCGTTGACTACCATCGTGCGAAATTTGATGCATCCAAAGGGCTTGTTGCCCTCACCGTTGCGTTGTTGAATGAAAAACACCGGGCCTTTAGAGTCGAGCTTGATCAATACGGCAATGATAGGAATTAGCCATGAAAGAATCAGAATGAAGAAACTAACCGTAAAAAACACATCAAACGCTCGTTTGATGACCTGGCTAAATACTTCGTCAATACGTACAATGGCCATGTCGAACCCAGGCTGACTTTCGGTGCCAAAACGCGCAGAGCGATTGTTTTTTGGAAAAATGACTTTCACCTTAATCAACGAGTCGAGTCCAAACTTGACCAATGACTGCAACGAAATTTCGTCAGTATGATCAAGGCAGCAGAAAATTTCATGGACATCGTGTTGTTTTATTATTTCTTCCAATCTAGCCAGCAAATGTTCATTGTATGTCTCATCAACATAAGTAACAAACCGATATCCCAACTCCGAATTCAATAAGTAGTACTTCCTTGTTTGGAGAGCGATTTCATTACGCCCAATAATCACGAAAAATCTATAGGTTGGCTCCTTAACATAAAGCTTGCGGACAAAATAGAAGATTATACGGTATAAAAAGAATGATAGAGCAAAAGCAATGTAAAGCAGGGCCAGTTGTAATATATCCAAATGTCGCTCAAAAAAGGCGATCAGATACAAACTAACAAGAAGGTGAATAAATAGAAAGGAGGTTTGGTTTCTCAGTACCCTAGAAAGCGACCAAGATTTAGTTGGGTTGTAAGGAGATGCAACTAAGACCAAGTAAATCCATGTCACATTGCTGTATACAAAAAAATAAATCGCATCTTGGCCAAAGATTTCAGTAGAAGACGAAGCACTAAATGAAAACGAAATTGCGATTGAGATATTCAGTAGTAGAATATCGACAACAAAAAAAATAAGTCGGGTTAGTGCTGACATCTATTAATCCGCTTCAGCATTTGTGCTCAAGGGTAATCTTTGTTCACTTGCCATTAAACCCGAACAAGCCTGATGTAAGAAAGCAAAAAATACGATACCCTGGTACCGTCCTAAAAAAACTTCGGTAACACCATATACCACAAAGGGAAAGATTGATATCACTGTAAGCATATTTTGAGACTTTGCCGCCCGATAAAGCGGATATACCAGCATCGCGAGAAATCCAAACAAACCCATCAAGCCATTTGCCAAAAGCACTTGTAGTACTTGATTATGTGCGTTCAAGCCCTCAATAGCGTACTGCTCCAAATCATGACTTCTAAAATACCTTGCGAGCGCATTCTGATCTGCTCCGGTGCCTGCTCCTACCACAATATCTGGAATGGCATTGATGGAAGCATCCCACAGCACCACCCTGTCCCAGACATCGCCTTGGCTCCAACTGAACCCGCCTAGCTGGATAGCAAATACGGTGACAAGCATGACGACAGCTATGCCGACTACCCATTTCTTCTTTTTCGTCTTCTCCTCGTTCAAAAATCGAAACAAGAAAAATGACAACACAAGCATCAGTGTGATAAATGTGGTCTTGCTGGAAGAAAATAACAGGCAACAAAAGAAAACTAGTGTGGAGAGCGCTTGCAAAGAAGTCTGCGGCTGGTCTTCCTCATAGTAGATTGAAAACAGATTAAAAGTGATCCCGAAAACCAAGTAATAAGAAAAATAGGTGGGCTGAAACCCCAGCAGGTCGGTGAAGCCGTAGTAGGTAACTTCGCCCGCATTAGAGGTGAACCAAACGCGATAAATGGCATAAACCGACAAAATTGCACACGTTGTAAGTAAGCCAAGATTAAATGATTTAAACAACGCATAAATTCCATCCTTGGTGATCTCCGGAAGCGCTACAAAAACAACCGGCAAGGCCAAAAGAGGGAAGCTGGTTTCAAGAATACGGATACCAAGCAATGGTTGATCTGAATGCACCATGCCAACACCTAATATGAGCGTGTAGAGCAAGCAACTCCAGCCAACTTGAAAGAGTTGCGCTACCCTAGGTCTGTCAAAAACCAATAATGAAAGAATAAACAGGACCACCAGCATGCGAACGCTCAGGTACTGACTCAGCGGCAATAAAAAACAGAAAAAATTCACAACTGCATTTCGTTCAACCAATTCGACAATGTATCTCCATTTCCTCATGTTGTAAAGTTATTCTAAAACGATTAGAATCGCATAAAAACTCAATTCTGCCTAAACCGCCCGATTTATCAACTATCTACAACTGACTTTGATAAACTCCCCCAATGTATTATCATAGATAAACAGCCAAGAGAATCCCTTCTCAACAACTTGGGCTCTCACAGTCTTCAAACTCACTACGTGGTTTTCTATGGCGTCATAGTGCTCAAATCCGTACCCGCTAAACCATGGGTTTTCTGAAATACACTTCTTACTCAGCCCTCCATTGATAGAGGCTATTCCCGATAAGGCTGGTATCAAGAGGGGCTTTTCAAAGCATTTCAAAGGCAATTCAAACTGTAATTTTTCGAAATCAATATATATCAAGGCCTTGCTTTTAACTTCCAGAGGGAGCTCATCTAGGTCCGATAGCTTTTTGATAAAGCTCCGAGCCGGCTCAACACGTAAGGAATCAAGGTAAGGTGAATTTAATGGACTCCAGATCGCGGAGCGCATAGCTTCAGTCAATTTCAATAGCTTACTTGGTCCGTTAAATTTATCGGGGGTTAATAAACCTGGCGGACCAAGCAAGACATTATATCTTGTTAAATAGTTAGTCCGAAGCATTTCGTTTCGATAAATACGAGAATTCGAGTTCCAAATCCAGACGAAATAAAAACAGATAATGGTAGCCAGAATTCTCCTTAAATATGGAGGTTTGTCAATCAGTAGTAACTTTTTGGTATCATAGAGAGGGAGAAGGGCCAGCAGAAACGCTACAGCAAACCACGCGTGAATTTCAGTGAAATAGTCTAGGTGGCCACTATTGATAACGACCAAAAAAGCTGGAGCCAAGGATGCCAGCGCCATCATAAACACAACCTCCAGCAGAAGTCGTTTGCTATCGGTACTGGTCAGTGAATTTCTATTCAAGCCGAATCGATAAAAGATCAAGAGGACCCAAAGCCAAGTAAACTTCAGCAAAAAAAAGAAGACAATGTTTTGCTTGTTAACTGTAAAATTATGAAACCAAGAAAGCACCCCATCGCCATATCTTGAATCTCTCGAAAAATTGAATAAAATAATGAAGCTGGTAAGGATCATAAGAAATGACACCAAAAAAACAGCTTTATATAATTTCAATCGAACGAGTAAAAAAGCAATCACTACAAATAAGGCATAAAGCGTAGATATTTTAGAAAATCCACAACAAATGAAAAGGGAAGGAAACACAACTATCAGTAAGATCGCATTACTTACTTTGTTTATACTTTTAGACCTAATGTTCTGATAGTAATTCACGCAAAGAGAAAAGAAAATAAACATGAAAATCAAAGAAACCGTGTATGAATCACTTACAAATAGAATAGGCGATCCCAAAAGCATTCCGGAGTATTCTGGCAAATTGCCACTCGATTGATACAGTGTATTCTTATAAAATCCGACAAAAGCAATGAGCAGAATTGAAACAAAAGGTATCCCAAACTTATTCTCAATGTGCAACAAATTTCGTATCTCAATAATTAGAACTAAAAACGCATAGACGAATAATGGTGCAATAGCTATTGCTGGAAGGAGCACATATGCCTCCAATAATGAAATATCAAGAAAGTTAGCAAGTCCAACATACAATACAGTCGATCCGTAATGATACGGTATGTACTCAACTCCATTAATACCTGTTGAAAGAATGCTATAAGTGTTCAACATTTGGGAGTTCGCAACGTGATATAAGGTGTCCACTTTCCATAGATGAGATCCGCTGACAAGATCCTCATAAAAAAGCGGCTTTACATGGTATGTGTAAAGAACTGAAGTAATAAATGAGGAAAAAAGCAGTGTCAAAACTGTGACTATACCAACTTTCAAAAATTCCTTTTTGTTTAAGATCCGTATTAATAACGAAGGGAATAAGACAAGACCGATTAAACTAATGTTGCTAAGAACTGTAGTGTCAATCGTCCGATTTATGTAACCTAACAACGTGAACGTTATTAGTAGCAAGAATAACGCAAAGGATGTACTCCTATACCACCTACCGTCTCTTTGTGCAAGAAACAGGGGAGATATGAAGAGCAGAAAAGAGAATCCTAAAACCTTCAGTACAGAAAAGTAATCATGTTGGTACCCCGCTCGAAGGAGCAGATAAACTAGAGAGCTAGTGATAGCAAAAATACAACCTCCAAAAGCAACATAAGTTGTCACCGCGTTCTTACTCTCTCTTAGGTGAACGGTATCAAAATTTTCGCTAGCAGCTGCAAATTTTAGGCTCCACACTCCCATGCTCAGATCTCTAAATCAGAGAACGCAATATTCTAATAGCCATCAGGGTTGTTTGTCACAAGAAAATTGAGAATAAAAGATGGTATTAAAAAAAAAGAAAAAAGCTACACCTTTCTGAACTGAAAAAGTTGACTCTACCAGAGAAATCAGAATGAATAAAATCAAAAATTGTAGGTACAGTAGATTTCTGCTTTTTATAGCCGCATGAAACGAAACGGCAAACAATACTAAATTGGACATCAGTCCCAGTATGCCGAGAGAAGCTGCACTGTCAAGAAAAAGATTGTGAGGATTATATTTGTTTTCATAACCTTCGTTAAAACCTCTTTTTAGATAGGCCTTCTGCAATTCATCTTGCATGTCGCCAGTCCCCGCCCCAAATACGGGAGACGCCATAAAAACTTGCATCGCTGACTCCCACTGAGCGAATCTCCTATTTACTCGAAAAGGCTCATTGTACTTATGAATGTTCTGATTGAGGAGCGCATCAAATTTGTCTTTCACCATTTGCGTATTCATCCCCAAAATAAAAAAACCGCATAAGAAAATCACTACCAGTAAAAGGCCTTGCAATAATCTCTTGGCTAAATAAGCCTCATAAATAATAGAAGGTACAAAAAGCCCAACAAATGACAGAATGCCCACCCTTGAAACTAAGAGTAACTGAAAAATGCTCAAATAAATAATCAAAATTACACCAACCCATAGCATTAATTCCTTCGTTCGCACAAAAAAGAGAACAATAAAAACACAAAAAGCGCAGTAGATCGAAAAGTAGTTAGGATGAAAACCAAATCGTTCCACTAAATTTTCCGATGAGAATACCCAATTGTTATTAAACTGAAAGACATTTCCAGCAAGGTAATTTGTGTAAAACGTATGAACAACACATAGCGCACTGATCACGATGCACGAGACAAGGAAAGCTTTCAGGGTAAGTTTAAGAATACCTTGATATAAAGTTGACCCAAGGAATATCAATGGAAAGACCAAAATAACGAGGCGCGTCTCAAGTTTTGAAAAAACAGGATGCAAATTAGAAGAATAGAATAGTGAGAGTAAGGTCAGAAAATAAAAGGAGATAAATATGGCTAAGGCGTACCAGTTAAGTTTGATTTTCCCTCCACTGGTTAGCGTATGTAAAATCCAGACTATAACCAAAAGGGCAATAAAAAGGCTATTCAAACTTATCCATTTCAACGGCAGAGTAGCTGACACCGCCACTAGTAGAACTATTTTCAAGCGCCTTAAGAACGACTGCACATCAATATCGATAAAATTGAAAGCCATGCTTCAAATAAAACTTAAATGAACTTTTTATGTGTTCGAATTTCAATTTCGAAAAGATTCTCTTCGAACTCTCTCTCTTATACGAATGAACAGCCATAAATTGCGGGCTATAACAAATCTTGTAGCCTTTCTTCCTAAGACTTAGGCAAAGATCTGCATCCTCCATATACATGAAATACCTGCTATCGAATAATCCCACCTCAAATAAGACCTCCTTTCTAATCAGCATAAATGCACCGATCACCCAATCTACAAAATTCTCGCTGTTCCGATCCAAGTCCGTTACCATATAATGCTTATACGCCTTACTCTTACGAATAAAACGATCAAGTTTCATCATACGTAGCAATTGAATCATCAAATTTGGAAATCCTCTAACAGACTCCTGCTCCGATCCATCTTCGTAACACAGGCGAGGGGCAATAATGCCAATGTGCTGGCTATCTTGCAGGCGCCCACAAAGGTCTCTTAACTTGGTCTGGGCCGTTAACAAAATATCAGGATTTAAGATCAATATAAAGTCGCCTTTTGCTATTCTAAATGCCTGGTTATTTGCGCGAGCAAAACCAACGTTTGACGAATTAGAAATTATTGTTATTTGATCGGAAATTTCCTTGATACGTTTTATCGTGTCGTCCGCAGAATTGTTGTCAACAATCAATATTTCAAAATCCAGGTCCTTTACTGTGTCAAAGATTGATCGAACCATTCGCTCAACCTCAGGAGCGGAGTTATAAGTGACAGTAACAATTGATAGTGTAACTGATTTACTTCCTAAATTCATTATTCAGAAGGTTACTCGCATTGATGACAGAATACTCTTCCGGATTATTTAGAATGGAAACTTTTGCTTTAAATGGCAAAGCTTTTAGTGCCATTTCGGCCATTTCTAAACCGGAGTTAGTTGAGACGATAAATCCGTTATTAAGTCCCAGAACTTCACTGGCAATTCCGACATTCGTTGTCACCACTGGGGTCCCGCATGAGAGGCTCTCCAATAGCGTCAAAGGTACAGATTCGCTCAACGAAGTCAATAAGAACACATCAGCTAGGCTGTAATATTTACTTAGTTCATGTGGGTTATTGATTGGTCCTGTGAAGACGAAGTATTGCTTCAAATTTTTATCATCAATATAGTGTCTAATGGTATCCTCATATTCTCCGTTACCCACAACCATGCCCACCCAACTTCCACTTTGCATTTTATTTAGTTGTTCAATTGTATCCACAAAGTGTTCTAATCCTTTTACTTTTGTTAACCTACCTACAAACAAAGCAACTCTCTTCCCGTCTAAACTATATTTGCGTTTAATGCTAAACGGATCGTTATACTTGAATATCTGGGGATCCACATAATTTGAAAAACGAATTACCCGATCAGCACCAATGATGGACTTGAGCATTAAAGCGATGTCGTTATTTACTGCAATTGACTTAAATGATTTCCTGATGACACGGTACCGCATTCCTTCCCATAAATGCTGAAGAACTTTAACCTTTGCCAATTTTCCGCCTGAAACTTTCAAAGCATTTACGTAGGTATGTAGATGGTGAATATACCGAACTTGATAAAACGACAACCAAAATGCCAGTTCTTCCGAATGGCTGTAAATAAAATCAATATGATGTTCTGCTAGTATCTTTCTTAATCGGCAACCGTATACAAAACCTAATATCCGATTGGGTATAACACTTGACGTTGGCTTATAAAAAAGCGGAAGGAGGCTAATTCGTTCACTAACTTTCACTTCTCTGCAGAGCCTCTCTTTATTATGTGTCATTCCTAACAACACAATCTTTTCTCCGTCCAGATATGGCAAAATGCCCTTAATGACACTGTTCACTCCCCCAGTTTCGGTAAAATCCGGATTTTCCCAATTGTCGAAATTAACTAAAGCTGTTACGCCTATGCACTTCATCGGTCTATGTTCAATTTTTATGATTCTGTCGGTCAAGCGCCTAAAAGAAAGTCTATTTTATCGCGTATAGTACAAGTTGACTCGATCCTTGGTATTTTGAGATCCTTACCTCGCGAAGAAAGACTTTAGAAAAACCAACCGACTTCACCCGATCACAGATGTCATTCTTTGAATGGTGATGAAACACTGGCGATGAATTCGCGCCATCAATTCGACTATCATGGTATTCTGGTTCGCCATCGAAAACGACCTCACCATTTACGATCGATGCCTTTCTAGTTGTTTCTTTAGTATCGTACCATGGAACTGTGAAGACAAGCGCGCCTCCTGTACGCAGCACTCTAAAGCATTCTGAAAAACCTCTTATGTCATCCGGGACGTGCTCAAAGACTTGATTTGAGGTTATTATATCAAATGAGCTGTCGCTATATGTTAGTTTTTGAACATCCTGGTTATCTATTCCTTCTACTAAAGTTCCAAGTCCTTTACCTGGATAATACTCACTTGACTGAACCCGTTCAAAATTTCGTCTTAAAAACTCCAATGTACAGCCGTAAGATGATAATTCGTAAGCTGATTTCTTGTAGTCTCTCTTGCAGTGCTCCACGACAATAGGAATCAATGACAGATTTGTTACATTGCATTTACACCTCAAACAACGAGTCATAAAGGGATCCGCGTTGAGAGAAACAAAATACGATTTACCGCACAACGGACAAGTGTCCCGGCTTACTCTCCACTTATGAATAGGTGCAGCCCATGATAAGTACCGAGCCATTGATGTTAGTCTTCTAAATCTCATGCCTTAAATGTGAAATTTTACGATAGCTGATTGGAGTTTTGCTTTTTCATTATAGCCAGAAAAGACAAATAATAAGTAGAATATGGGAACCACAGCCGAGTTAATTATGTGACCTGCAACAAAAGCCATAGACATCCACACCAAAAAGACATATTTATTGTTGCCGGATGCATCCCTGATAAAAAAAATCTTAAAGTAAAGATAAAGATAAAGCAAAGAGCTTAGGCCGAAATAAAAATACAAGTCGAAAAAATCCATCTCAATGTAAGAAATAGCATCCCCCGTTATAAAATTTATCACACCCCAATGCTCAGAAATATGAGTCTTTACTCTAACTAAATAATCAAGTCGGCCTGAGGTTAAAAACGAATAAAAATCCATAGTCTGATACTTCTCGACAAGGAAACTAAGATATTTGTCTTGCAGAACCTGCCAATATAAAATGATAAAGTAAAGCATAACCGCCAAACTCGGCAATACGAGAAGTACTAACGTTTTTACTCTGTACTTATATAAATAATAGCCACCGATAAGTAGTAACGTAAGCAAAGTGGCTTTCGTACCTACCAAAATCGAAGCGATACAGGTTGTTACCAGCATCATTGTCTTGGATTGATTATACTTAAATGCTTCCCTAAAGAAATAGGCCACACCTAATGTGTATATGGCCGCCACAGCATTTTGCCCCCAAATCAACCCTTTATAACCAAACCTCCATTCATCACCGTACTCCCCATATGGATCGTATGTGGAGAGCATTTTTATTTTAAAAAAAAATCCAATAAAAATGAAAGCATTATTGATTACAAAAAAAGTTTCGAAAATTCCTTTACATTCTTTTTCAAAAGAATCTCTCTTTGACCAAGCCAAAAAAGCAAGGCTCATGACTAGAAAAAAGAAGTACCGATTTAATACCACTAAGGACTCTATCGGATCAAAACTGGGGTTGTTGAAATAGGAAGCAAGGAAACCTGTTACCCAAAACACAAGTAGAATGACAATTGACATGTACACCGAATAAAATGTCTTTTGACGGAGTTGTGTAAGGCATATTATCAACACCAAAACGAATACCAAGCCCTTTACGAATAGCCCAATACGAGCAAAAGGCACCTGAAGAGTTAGCAGAAGTCCGCTTAGGAGATCCACCAAAATAACTGTCCAAATGATAACCGTGCTTTTCTTCATTTGAGCAGTTTAATATTTTTCAGTCTAGAGATGTCTGTAAAAGCTCAATAGTTGACCAAACTGGGCCACAATACAACATCGTTGTAAAGTTCAGGCTATTTAAGCAACTTAAGCTCACCCAAAATTTTGATAACCATCTGCTTTTCTCTTGCCCCAAACACCTTCAAGGAAATTCCTAATAATAAAAAGAGGGCCGAATAACCCAAGCCACAAAGAATGAGTGATCCCCAATCGCTAATCAGCATTTTTTGCGAATACAAAGCGATGCCTGATAATGCCCCGATCAAGATAGGCTGTAAATAACATTGCATTACAATTGTCTCAAATTTGATCATCAGGTGGTTTTTGAGGCTTACAAATAGATAAATGATGTCGCAGATACTACCAACTAGTACGCCTAAAGCAGCTCCTGCGAGTCCAAGCGGTTTGATCATCGTCAGAAAACCAATACCCATGGCCGAGCTTTTTAGAATGCTATACAAAGTAAAAAAACGCATACTATTCATAGCCACCAAGAAATTGTTCAGTATCGCCACCGAAATCACGCTAATATAGTAGGCTACTGATAAGATTAGTAGCGGCATTTGCGCCTGCGATGCAAAGACAGGATCAATCCAGACGTAGACAAATCGGTCGCCTGCTGCGAGCAGAAAACTAAAGAAAAAAGAAGCAATAACAGTTGTTAATTTTGTTGATCTTATGAACAAAGTGTTCAGTTCGTCTTTACGATTGGTGCTGTAAAGTTCACTTGCTTTTGGAAATGTGAAATTCATAATGCCATATATGAGCCCTGAAATTGCCATGGTAATAAGGTAAGGGATCGAATAAATTCCAACAGCGGCAATTCCGACCCATGCACTTAAAAGAGATTGGTCGAGTCTCGAAAAAACCATTCCAGATAATCTCAATATAAAGCCATACCCGATCAAGGGTCTGATCCGATTAATCATTTGCTTTTCAAAACCTGCCGAAAGCCTGTAGTTTACAAACATGATTTTCAAGAAAATCATGTATGCAAAACTTGACAGAAAAAAACCCGTGACCCTAGCCAACACAAAATACGTAAGCCCCATGCCTTGGTATACCATCACAATTCCCGCAACGGTTGAAATCAAGCTTAATATTGTGTATACTCCATTGGCTATATCATAACGATGCATCCCAATAAATACAGCCTTACCCCACATGCTTAGTATGTTCCCTAAAAAGCCAACACCCGTAATCCAAAAGACGATTTTAGCTTCACTCTTCAAGAAGTCAGGAATGTGAAATAGAGAATGCAAGTACGGCTCTAGTATTAAAATGATTACCATGCCGAGAATCCCAATCAAAATATATAATTGGAAGGTGTTGCTAAGGAGGCTATCCCGATTCGTGAAATCTTTCTTTACATTAAATTCCGCAAGAAATTTCGTTATGGGAATATCCAGTCCCATATCGGCAACCATCAAGTAACCCAAAATCACATTAACAAGACTCTGAAGTCCATAGGCCTCTTTACCGAGCTTTTCCAACAGGAGTGGAGTTGCTAAAAAATTGATTGCCATGGGCAGAATGAAACCTGCACCTCCGGATATCATATTAATACCGGTCCTTCTGAGTTTATCCATTAGAAATATAGGTGACTAAGTTAACATGAGCCCAAAATGAGTCTATTATTTTGGATTCGAATAGCAATCAATTTTTTTTAGAATCCCGGCCACAACATTCGGTGTGTAGTACTTATCAAAATCCTTACTCGCCAAAAAGTCTTTAGCCTTTCTTAGCATTACAGTTGCCTGTTCCTCACTAAAGTTTAAAAGATCGTTTTCCAGATCATTAAATGATTTATACTTTCTGAAATCAATAAATGAACCTTCTGGAACGAAGTCTTCTATATCAGGAGCTCCAAAATAAATGGGAATACACCCGGCCAAAAAACAATCAAAAATCTTCTCTGTAACGTAACCAGGGAAAACACAATTCTCGAAACATAGCGCAAATTTGTATTGTGATAGCACTTGAATTTTTTCTTCCGGTTTTATTGGTCCCTGAAAAGCTCGCTTGGCTGCCATGTGGTACCTTCGAGGGAATCCAGCAATGGGGTTCTCCCATCCTTGCCCATATAGGTGGAAGTCGTTTCGCTTTGAGAAAAAGTAAATGGCCTCAATCCTGTCTTTATAAAGTTCACGTGAACGTATCCATGGATCAATCTGTTTTAGCCATTCGGTCCTAACTCGAGATAGAAAAGAATGCGCAAAATCAATTATCGTTTCCGTATCATTACGGAACATTCTTTTATTACGGTTAATCAACACTACAAAACGCTTGTTTAACCATTCCAATGAATTAAGTGGAATCCTTTTATCCGTTGGGTAATACATTGGCGAAAACTCGGTTTTCATGTCAGAAAGACGCTCATAGGTACCTCTGAATTGAATATTATGGAGAAATCTTCCCGCCAATTTTTTGATATTAATATAAAAATCTGCCGCAATGAGCGGAGACTCAGTACACAGGCATAGTATTGGAATGGCGCCCCTATCTAATATTTGGGAAGTTCTCTTGGTATACATGTCTGTAATACAAAAAGCAGTGGTTGAAACTCCTGGTGACTTTAAGAATACATCACCAGTCATCACTTCAAATCCTTTCGCCCTAGCTTGTTCGGCCAGTTGTACAGTAAAACTGTGACCGGGTCCTTGTGTAGCAAATACAGGCTCGAAGCACTTGTTTTCCAATGCCCCTGGATGGCTGGAATCATAAACTATTATACTCATTCTTACACCAAAGATGTTTAATCTAAATTCTTATCCATGATTCAGGACACACATCCCTCGTAATGATTTTCTTGTCGTTGAACCAGTTAACAGGCGTCACCACAGTCTTATTAATGTTTGTGCTAAGCCAAGCTGCCCACCATGCAAAAGTACTGTTGGAAATAATGAAGTGTTTGCACGCTTTCATTAGTTGCAAATAATCGCTGTTATCTGCACCATGGTGTGCCAGTTCTTTCTCGACAAAGCAGACATTTTTAAGATTTTTTAAGTTTTCTTCACACCATTTACTATCATCAGAAAAAACAAAGAAGGTAGGATTTGTCACCTTTGCTGCTAACAACACCACTGCCCGTTCGAAATAACTTAATGAAGTGGTTTGGTGAAGTTTTGCAATAGTTGAGTTATTAACGTAGTCTCCTCTCCTCACTTGGACACAAATCGAATTTGAATTTTTTATCTGAGCGTGTATCGATTTTCCCTTATCAAGAATGTCCCTCTTAAAGGAAAAATCAGCTCGTATTACAGACTCAACGCTCGAGAAATACTTTTCGCTCATCCAATGCCCATCAAAATATCTGTCTTCAGTTAATTCCATTACTCTCGGATCAAAATGAAAAAAAGTTTCCCTTACATAAGGATTTGATCGAAGGCGCGGAAAGAGTCTGCTTAATACTCTGGTTTGCGAATTCTTAAATTCTGCGATTTCCCTCGGTTGTGCAAATTCCTCCTGTATCTGAAAAATGGACAATCCATAGTCACGCCTCGTGACGTTATTATCAACCCTGGTACTTATCAAAAAATTTATGTCTAGCTTTAATACTTGTTTGCCCAGATGGGCCGCTCTCCTGCCCATTGCATATTGAAACATCTGGTTACCCAACCCACCCTTTAAATTAACGATTATCATTAGCCAGCAAAGCCTTTTGAACTCGATCCACTACCTTTCTGACATTCGCAAAAACAAGTTTTGCTTCCACGACAAACATGTAAACAATCGTGGACGCTGAAATAAAATCAAACGGTACAATTACTAAAGACTGCCAAAAGTATAATTGAGCCAGCTTCATCTGAGACTTTTTGAAGTATGCCGTACCAAAATATCTGTAATAATACCGCCATGCCATGCGCATATTCAACCCAGGATAACTCGAAGTCTTATAAATTAGTTTTTTGTACGCTCTTTTATATTTTCCTGTCGCCCTAACCATTCCCGTTTCGGTGATCCTATACAAGGCAAGCGATTCATCTATGTAACCAAACTCATTATTTTTCATCGCTATCCTGATCCATAGGTCTTGGTCCTCCAAACCCCAAAGGCTTACATCAAATCCATCGACACTCTCTAATAAACTTTTCCTTACCATGACAGTCAATACTCCAATTGAATTTTTATAGCATATCTCCGGGTAAAGTTTGCCGTATTTGTATTTACGCAAATGAACGAAGCCTCTGAGTGGTCTTCGTATCACTTTCCCATCCTTAAACGATTTGAAATCTGTGTGACTTATTCCAATATTTGGATTTTGCTGATGGAACCGGATTTGCTTTTCAAGTTTATCTTCATGCCAAAGATCATCCGAATCCAAAAAAGCGATGAATTCACCTCTTGCGATTCTCCAACCTTCATTCCTTGCGTTTGATAATCCGCCATTTCTAGAAAGCTTCAATAAAACTATTCTTTTCTCCTTTTCGGCAAAGTTATTGGCAATATAAACTGTGTTATCCCTCGAGCCATCATCAACAATAATTAGCTCCCAATTTGCATAGCTTTGATTTAAGACACTCCGTATTGATTCAGCAATTGTTGCACTTGCATTGTATGCTGGCATTATAATTGAAACATGTGGGAGGGTTGCCATGAGATGTTACGCATTAAGGCAAATTCACGAAGTCCGGATCATTTACTTAGCATCCGTTTTCAATTCCCAATTTTCCCACACAAACTCATATTTATAGGTTAAACGATGAGTTCTTTCCAATGAAGCTTGGATTTTTTTCATTCTAGCATGTGCATTCGGCACGAAATCATGAAATTGAATTTGCAAATTCTTAATAAAGCTAATGGAATTAGACTCAATAAGCTCCTCAATCAAGTCATATTCTCCGCCTTCGATATTGATTTTCATCAAATCAATTCTTAATGCGTTTTCGTTCCTAATAAATGAAGATGCTTTCTTAATATTTATTTGAAATGAAACCCCAGCTTTCTTAAAAACGGAAGAGCCATCATTGCTTGAATAAAGCGTCATCAACTTATCTTCCTTACCCAGGCCAAACTCAAAAACCTTTATATGGGGGTTCCTTGCAAACCTGTTTCGAATATTGTTTGCATAATCTTTGTACGGCTCAAAAACAAAAACTACACATCTATATTTTGAATAGATGTCACTAGTCCACTGGCCTTCGTAGCCTCCCAAGTCAAACACCACTGAGTTTTCCGATAGGTCATAATTCAATCTCATTGTTTTATCTCCGTTCGCCCGCACCCAGGGTTTTACTCTTCTCGCTTGCTTACTAGGAATAACCTTTTCGAAGATCTTGGACAGAATGCTTGCCATACCTTTTTTATGTTCGATTACTCGAAATACTCATCATACACATTTGAAGTACCTTGACTCCGGTAAATTTCATCAGGAGCGAACTCTGATAAAGATAATCAACACGATCAGTATTAGATAAAGAGCGTCTTTCCATTGAGCCACCTCCCTGGTAAACCTTCGAAGGAGAGGGTTTGGCTAAGTATACTACATTTTGTCTAGTGATTTCTGTGCTTAAGGCTTTTCTCACAGTTGGGTAGGTTTATGGGGCGTAAAAGTAATAAATACAAGATTTCAGTCCTATTCACTAGATATGTCTGTTCCCATCGCCGTAGTTAAGATCATAATCGGGTTGGATAGTACACAACTATTCAGAATTTTTTGGACACCTTTATAGTCATTAATATGCTTTGTAATTGCATCGATAGATTCAACGAATAGATCATTATAGAGAGGCAATCTGACTAATACCTTCAAATATCGCTCATCGTGGTAGCTTGGGTGCATTGACAGGCTAGATGATCGCCCAAATGGGCTCGAATGAAGTGCCAAGTAATGGAAAATTGCATTCACTCCTTTTTGGTTCAAAAAGGAGCAAACCGTCTCGTTCTTCTTCTGACTCGGTGAGCAAATAAAATATATGCCCGTTATGAGCAACCTCAACTGCCAAAACTGGAACGCGCACGTGAGGTAATACTTCTTTGAACTGGAAATAATAGTGATTGCACAACTTAAGGCTTTTCGCTAATATCTCGTCAAACTTCTCCAACTGCGCCCCGAATAGGGCGGCAGTCACTTCTGACGGTATGAGCGCCAATGTAGCCAACTCCGCCTGTTACCAAAATTTTTCCCGCCATGTTATAGGGCTTGCCTGTGTGTTGCCAGTTGGTATTCTGGCTTAATCGTCAACTTCAAATCGATCTATGTTAATCCTGAATTGCCACAACCGCCCTTAATCCGTAATTTCGACCGCAAATTAAAAACAATAGCCAAACATAAAACAAGTTTGCCAATGGACGCCCCTCAGAAACCAACTCAATCCGATGAAATCGATCTTGGTCAAATTTTTGCAAAAATTGGTGATTTCTTCAGAAATCTAGGCCTTGGGTTGTTGCGCTTTCTCGCAAGAGTAAGGAGGGTACCGGTCGAAAACAAACTGATCTTTCTCTCCTCATTGATTCTGGTGTGCGGGCTCTTCCTCAGCTACGGGATATTCCTCAAAAAGAAGTTCTATGAATCAACTATGATTCTGAGTTCCAACTACCTGAACAAGCGGATCGTGGACAACACCATTAAAAAATTAAATCTGCTGGCGGAAGAGGAAGATGCACGGGGCTTGGCAAAAGTGCTTCAAATACCAGATACCCTGGCAGACAACATTGCCCTATTCGAAGCGAAGCCGTTCGTGGCCGAGACCGACCTGATTGAACTGGAGATCCTCAAGGAGCAATTAAAGTCTGCTCAGGAGGGGAATAAGAATTCCAAGGTGATCGACCAAGTCATTCAGCGCATTGAGATTGAAAACCGTCATGCCTTTGAGATCAAGGTACGGACATTCAACCCCACCGTTATTCCCAATCTGCAGGAAGCGTTGGTAAAGTTTTTCCGCGAGAATGACTATATCCGAAAGCGAATTGAGATCAACAAACAAACCCTGTTGGCCAAACAAGGTAAGCTTACGCAGGAATCAGAAAAGTTAGATAGTTTGAAATTGGTGATCTACGCCAACTATAAAAGCATGGCAGAACAAGGTCGGCAAGGGTCTAACAATGTGATTCTTAGTGACCGAGCCGTTACAAATCCGATCGAGGTTTATATCCAGGACCTGAACCTCTACAACCAACTTCAAGAAGTTGAGCGCCAACTCTACATTCAACCCGATTTTGAGGTGATTGACGGCTTTACCGAGTTTAGCGAGCCAGCCAGCGCCAGTCTTCCTAAAATACTAGCGCAAGCAATGTTAGTCGCAATTGGGGTGGGGTATTTGATCGTGGCCCTGCGCGAATTCAACAATTACCTGGCCAATCTTGCTTAGGGGTGCTGGCACTGCTCAAAAGAGACATCACTCGAGGTGCAAATCGGTCTTGGCCGGGCTCGTGGTGTATCTTTACTTAAAAAACATCTTAAGCGTTAAATAGTAAGCTAACGCAGTCTAAGCGCCCCCGAAATTTTGAAGGTTTCCGGCCTTTACTATGCTTTCCAAGCCGGTTCGCAAGTTTATTTTCGGTTGCCACCCCAAGCTGATCATTTTTGAACTATCCATCATTTTCCGCGGTGTGCCGTCAGGTTTAGAAAGATCAAATTCAACCCGCCCGCGGTAGCCTACTACTTCACAAATCAGGTCTGCCAATTCTCTAATTGAGATTTCTCGTCCGAAGCCAACATTAACAAAATCCAACCCCGAATACCGTTTCATCAGAAAAAAACATGCGCCCGCTAAATCATCTACGTGCATGAATTCGCGCAATGGAGAACCAGATCCCCAAACTTGCACCGCAGGCTGACTCTTAGATTTAGCCTCTAGAAACTTTCTAATCAAAGCTGGTATCACGTGAGAGTTACTTAGGTCATAGTTATCATTCGGCCCATATAGGTTAGTGGGCATAGCACTTATAAAATCACAACCATATTGTCTTCGATAATTCTCGCAAAGTTTTATGCCTGCAATTTTAGCAATAGCATAAGGTTCGTTTGTTTCTTCCAAATAGCCTGACAATAAATATTCTTCTTTTAGAGGCTGAGGCGCCAGTTTTGGATATATACATGACGACCCAAGAAACAAGAGCTTTTTAACTCCATGCACATAACTGTGATGGATTACATTGCTTTCAATCATCAAATTATCATACAAAAATTCAGCTCGATATGTATTATTTGCCATGATACCTCCAACCTTGGCTGCTGCCAGAAATACATATTCTGGCTTCTCCGATGTAAAAAAGTTCTCGACAGCTATTTGACTTCTCAAATCGAGTTCAACAGATGAACGGAGAAGAAGGTTGCTGTAACCCTCTCCAACGAGCCTTCGAACTATTGCTGAGCCGACCATTCCTCGGTGGCCGGCAACAAAAATCCTCGATGACTTCTCCATTACTCGTGATATTGAAAGATTTTGTGCCCACCTTCCTTCAAGTAATAGTCCCTTTGGAAGAGCCTAAGGTCGCTCTGAATCATATCATCAACTAAGGAATCCAAATCATACTTTAACTTCCAACCGAGTTCCTTCCTGGCTTTAGACGAATCACCAATGAGTAGCTCCACCTCAGTAGGTCTGAAATAAGCTGGGTCTATTTTCACGACTGTGTCACCTTTCTTAACCTTCACATCGGGATTTTGAATGTCAGAAACGATACCTGTTTCATTGATACCCTTGCCTTCAAAGGATACCGTAACACCCAAACGATGAAATGCTTTCAGAATAAACTCTCGAACGGTAGTTGTGACACCCGTTGCAATGACGAAATCATCCGGCTTGTGATGTTGAAGCATCAACCACATGGCCTCAACATAGTCTTTGGCGTGTCCCCAGTCGCGTTTGGCATCGATATTTCCCATGAACACGGTCTTCTGTAGGCCCAAAGCAATGCGGCATACAGCACGAGTGATCTTGCGGGTAACAAACGTCTCCCCTCTTAAAGGAGACTCATGATTAAACAAAATTCCATTGCAGGCAAATAAGTTATAAGCTTCTCGGTAATTTACTGTAATCCAATAGCTGTAAAGCTTAGCCACTGCATATGGCGAGCGCGGGTAAAAGGGAGTTGTTTCGCATTGAGGAACCGCTTGAACTAATCCATAAAGTTCGGAGGTAGATGCTTGATAGAACCTGGTCTTTTTTGATAAACCCAGAATTCTAATGGCTTCTAATATCCTTAGCGCTCCAATACCATCTGCGTTCGCTGTATATTCCGGCTCATCAAAACTTACTTTTACATGTGACATCGCACCCAGATTATAAATTTCATCTGGCTGAACTTCCTGAATGATCCTGATCACATTTCCTGAATCTGTTAGATCTCCGTAATGCAGTTTTAGTACTACATTTTCCTCATGCGGGTCTTGATAAAGGTGATCAATACGATCAGTATTAAACAATGAACTTCTTCTTTTCAGGCCGTGCACTTCATATCCCTTTGCAAGTAACAGCTCTGCCAAATATGCACCGTCTTGTCCGGTGACTCCCGTAATCAAAGCTTTTTTCACTGAAACAAATGTTTAAGGGTGCAAAAATAGCAATTTAAAACTTCTTACAGGCTTGAAAATCCTACATTACTGTCTTCGTAGTGTAGTGCCCACGAAAAATCGCAAATAATTTCCCTTCCAAATCCCATTTAATTCTAGAGGGCAAATTCTGCCGCTCCACATAGCTAACGAAAGCATCCGTTCTAGAAACTAAAATTCAGCTCTTTCAAAAACGGAAGCATCCTATCCTTGTCCGACAAAACGAACTTGCCAGGACTCAAAATCCAGTCAATTTCAAGATCAGGATCATCAAAACGAATTCCTCCGTCAGCATCTTTGTTGTAATATTCATCGCACTTATACAAAACTTCTGCCTCAGCGCTCAGCACTAAAAAGCCATGAGCAAATCCTTTTGGCACGAGGAGCTGCCTTCTATTGTCGGATGACAGTCTGATTGAAAAATGCTTTCCAAATGTAGGCTGACCTCTTCTTAAGTCCACCACCACATCTAAAATTTCGCCTGATAATGCGCGTACTAACTTAGTCTGTGCATACGGAGGCCTTTGAAAGTGTAACCCCCTTAAAACACCTGTTGATGATCTTGATTGATTGTCTTGAACAAAGTCTATCCTGATGCCCACTTCCGCAAAGCTTCTTCTGTTATAAGACTCCATGAAATAACCTCTGTCGTCTTCAAAAACTCTCGGATCCAAAACAAGTAAATCCTTAAAGTCCGTCTTTTGTACAGTCATAACGTTAACTAAAAGTCTTCTCGTTAACGATCCTCACGAGGTACTGGCCATATTGATTTTTCAGAAGCGGCCTAGCCAAAGCAATTACCTGTTCTTTAGAAATATACCCCTTTCTAAACGCAATCTCCTCCAGGCACGCTACCTTCAGCCCCTGCCGTTCTTCAATCGACTCGATAAAGTTTGAGGCCTGCAACATGGATTGGTGAGTACCCGTATCCAGCCACGCCATGCCGCGGCCGAGTAGCTTAACGGTAAGCGTCTTGTCGGCCAGGTACATTTTATTCAGGTCGGTTATCTCTAATTCGCCCCGGGCCGAGGGCTTTACCTGCCTGGCTTTCTGAACTACCGAGTTGTCATAAAAGTACAGACCTGTTACGGCATAGTTCGACTTGGGCTCTTTGGGCTTTTCTTCGATCGACAATACATTTCCGTGGTCGTCAAACTCAGCCACCCCGTAACGCTCGGGGTCGTTTACGTAGTAGCCAAATACTACCGCCCCCTGCTTGAGGGTGCTGGCCTCGGCCAACAGTTTTGAAAAGTTGTACCCATAAAAAATATTGTCGCCCAGCACCAGGCAGCACGAGTCGTTGCCTATAAACTCCTCACCCAATAAAAACGCCTGGGCCAGCCCATCGGGCGAGGGCTGCACCTTGTATTGAATGGAAATTCCCAGGTGACTGCCATCGCCCAGCAGGTTCTCAAATAAGTGAATGTCAGTAGGGGTGGATATGATCAATATCTCGCGGATATTCGCCAGCAGCAATACCGACAGGGGATAGTAGATCATGGGCTTGTCGTAAATGGGCAGTATCTGTTTGGATATTGCCTTGGTAAGCGGATATAGTCGCGTGCCCGAACCACCGGCTAATACGATTCCTTTCATGATGAAGTTTTATAGTTTCTGATTTGGTGCACCAACTCGATGGATGGCCGGGCATCGGTAAGTCCGAACCCCTCGCCCTTGATGATAGACTCGTAACTGCGCGTGTGAAGTTCGGTAAAGCCATCGCTAAACTCTATCGACTCACCATTCATGGTTAAGGTGCGAAAGGTGCGCTTGCCCTGGTTGCGAACGGCTGGCGGCAAGTGGTCGGCATTGATGCTCAGATTCCAGCGAACGCGGGCGCGCTCCAATTCAAGATAGCCCGAAGCACCGTCGGCTTGAAGGGTGTTTACCACCAGGCTTTTTACAGCGCCAAAAACCCAGATGAGCATGTCGAAAAAATGAATGCCTATGTTGGTGGCAATGCCACCCGATTTCGACACATCGCCCTTCCAACTGATGTGGTACCACCGCCCCCGCGAGGTAATGTAGTTAAGGTCAACATCAAATATCTTTCCTGGCGCACTATTCAGCACCCGATCGCGCAAAGCGATAATACTGGGGTGTAACCTTAGTTGCAGAATGGTGTAAACCCGCTTGCCGGTTTCTTTCTCAATTTCAGCAAGGGCATCCACGTTCCACGGGTTAAGTACGAGCGGCTTTTCGCAGATGGCATCCGCACCGTGCCGCAGTGCGAATCTGATATGCGAGTCGTGCAAGTAGTTGGGCGAGCAGATGCTCACACAGTCGATGCGCTGCCCCTGACGTTTCAATTTGTCCAGGTGCCGGTCAAATCGTTCAAACTCGGTAAAAAAATCAGCCTGGGGAAAGTACGAGTCGATCACCCCTACGGTGTCCGACTTATCGAGTGCGGCCAGCAAGTTGTTACCGGTATCGCGAATGGCCTGCAGGTGGCGCGGAGCAATGTATCCTGCCGCGCCTATCAATGCAAACTGCTTTACTCCTGTCGTCATTTGATGCTAACCTTATATACCATGCCCTCACTCAATTGATAATGCTCTCCACTTTCGGGGCAGGTGGCGCGGCCCTCGGCATCAAAAATAAGTTTGCAGCCATACTCGCTCATCCACCCGGCCTGGCGGGCGGGGTTACCCACCATCAACGCATAGTCGGGCACACTCTTGGTGATCACCGCGCCCGCACCAATAAACGCGTAACGGCCAATATCGTGCCCACAAACAATGGTGGCGTTGGCGCCTATGGTGGCCCCCTGCTTTACCAACGTTTTGGCATATCGGTTTTTTCTGTTTACCGCGCTGCGCGGATTTACCACGTTGGTAAACACCATCGAAGGGCCAAGAAAAACATCATCCTCACAAATTACCCCGGTGTAAATAGATACGTTGTTCTGCACTTTTACATTTTTGCCTAAAACCACTTGCGGAGACACCACCACATTTTGCCCCAGGTTGCAGTTTTCACCAATCACACAGTTGCTCATTACATGCGAGAAATGCCAGATTTTTGTACCTGCGCCAATCACACAACCTTCATCGATGACGGCCGTAGCATGTGCAAAGAAAGGGCTACCCATGATAAAAGCTTTTGATGGCTGCCGTTATAAATTCAATCTCTTCCTCAGTCATTTCCGTGTG
>Ga0224723_1000690_pt1 | contig 22337 bp, 17 predicted proteins | sample Balambano_FR2_Me_FD_161647 | JGI IMG/M metagenome (GOLD analysis project Ga0224723, IMG submission 161647) | Freshwater sediment microbial communities from Lake Towuti, South Sulawesi, Indonesia - Balambano_FR2_MetaG | ecosystem: Environmental > Aquatic > Freshwater > Lake > Sediment | place... | reverse complement strand
CCACAGCCCCCGCCGCCGACGCCCGCGCCGCAGCCGACCGCCGGCCCCGTGCCGACCACCGCGCCGTCGTCGCAGGTGAACCTGATCATCGAACCCAACTCGATTTTCATTGATCCGCCGCAGCCCGTCTGCGGACAACCCTTCACCGTCGGCATGACGATCCGCAACGCCAGTACGGTTGAAAGCGCCACCGGCACGGCGCGCATCCAGATCGTTCGGGTCAGCGACGGTCAGGTGTTCCGCACCAGTGCCGACGCGCTGGTCTCGGTCAATTTAGCGCCCAACGGCACACACCGCGTCACGCAGCAGTTCACGGTCGATGTGTTCGTTGGTGAAAGTCACCGTGTTGAGTATATCGTCGATGTCAATAACACAGTGGCGGAAACCAACGAAAACGACAACCGAGCCGGAATCCAGTATTCATTTGGTTCCTGCCCGTGACCCCTTGAACCTCCGTGGTGATTTGTGGGGCGGTCGCCGGATCGCCCCAGTCTTTATTGCTGTGGAACGGGACACACGGCGTTATCCGGGTAAAGGCTGCGACCTGTTTCAGGAATCGGCTTCGGTACGGGCGCAATGCACTGCGCCCCTGCTCGGAACTCATCACTCATCACTTTTGCGAAGGACACCCCATGCGTGATGCCACCCGTGTGATCCGCGCCGGGCAGCCCGCTCCTGAACGCGGCCAGCCGCTGCACCCGCCGATCACCTTCGCCTCGACCTATCACACGCCGGGCGACCCCTCTGAGTCCGACTATACCTACGGGCGCTATCACAACCCGACCTGGACGCACTTCGAGGCCGCGCTCAGTGAACTGGAAGGCGGCCCGGCGCTGGCCTTTGGCTCTGGCATGGCGGCGGTGGCGGCCGTCTTTGGATCGACGCTGCGACCCGGCCATGTCGTCGTGCTGCCCAGCGACAGCTATTACACCACACGGCTTTTAGCCAACGGCTACTTCACGCAGCTCGGCGTGGAGGTGCGGATGGCCCCGACGCGGGAGGACGCGCAGATCGATCGGCTGGACGGCGCGAAACTGATCTGGCTGGAGACGCCCAGCAATCCGCTGCTGGACGTGTGCGATATCGCCCGCATCTGCCAGGCAGCCCGCGCGCGCGGGGTGCTGGTGGCGGTCGATAACACCACGGCCACGCCGTTAAGCCAGCGCCCGCTGGAACTTGGTGCGGATTTTTCCGCCGCGTCGGACACAAAGGGTCTCAGCGGCCATTCCGATCTGCTGCTGGGGCATGTGGCCGCCCGCGACCCGGCGCTGCTGGACGCGATCCGCGCCTGGCGCACCCAGATCGGCGCGATCCCCGGCACGATGGAAGCCTGGCTGGCGCATCGATCGCTCGGCACGCTGCATGTGCGGCTGGAACGCCAGAGCGCCAGCGCCCTGAAGATCGCGCAATTTCTGGCCGTGCACCCGGCGGTGATGGATGTGCGTTATCCCGGCCTGGAAAGCCATCCCGCGCGGGAGATCATCGCCCGGCAGATGCGCTTCGGCGGCAGCATTGTGGCGTTCACGCTGGCCGATCGCGCCGCTGCGGAACGTTTTCTGCGCGCTTCCCGGCTGATCACCGAGACGACCAGTTTCGGCAGCATCCACACCACGGCGGAACGTCGCGCGCGCTGGGGCGGCGATGCGGTCCCGGAGGGATTTATCCGCCTGAATGTCGGCTGCGAGGACGCCGATGATCTGATCGAGGATCTGGCCGAGGCGCTGTAGGGCCGCTGCGGCCTGTCCCTGCGGCCCTGATTTCATTCCCCAACCTCTGATCCCGGCCCGCTACTCGCCGTCCGCGATCCACGCCGCGATGTCCTCGATCACGCTCGCGTCCACATTGCCGGGGCGATCATACTCCTCGGCGGAAGACGGCCCCTCCCCGGCCATGAACAGATGATTAAGCGCCGGATAGGTGCGGATCGTCACGTCGTCGCGGTCGGCCAGCGCGGCCTCCCACAGCGGCAGATCATCCTCAACCGTGACCTGATAATCGCGCTGGCCCTGAAGGATCAGGATGCGCTGCGGCAGCTCGGCGGCGATCTCCGGCGCGGGGTTGGCGGCCAGATCGATCCAGTAAGAGGCGGGCGCGCCCAGGATCGGCAGCGTTTGGTCGGCCATGTCTTCGGTCAGGCCCTGGATCGCCTGCGCCGACACGCGAATCTCGGTCAGCGCGGCCTCTTCTTCGGGTGAGATTTCGTCGTCGAGGTTGATCAGATATTCTGCCTGGCGCAGGATCGACGCGGCAAAATCAGACGCGATGCCCGCCGCGATGATGATGCCCGCCAGTTCCGGGTTCTGCCGGGCGATACGCGGCGCGGCATATCCACCCAGGCTGTGGCCGAGGACGAAAATCTGCTCAGGATCGATCGATCCATGCGCTCGCAGCAGATCGATCGCCAGCCCCGCGTCTTCGATGATCTCATCCTCGATCGTGAATAACTGATCGGCGAACCACTGCGGATGCGCCACCGAGCGTTCATCGTAACGCAGCACCGCGATCCCGCGCGAGGCCAGGCCCCAGGCGATGTCGCGCAGCGGCTTGTTGGGGCCGATGGTAGAGTCGCGGTCGGTCGGGCCAGAGCCGCCGATCAGCACCACCGCCGGGAACGGCCCATCGCCCACAGGGATCGCCAGCGTGCCGGGCATGAAAAGCTCGCCCTCGCCGAGGGTGACTTCGGTCTCTGTGAAAGCGTCCAGATCGGCATAGTCGGGGATCGGGAAGGCTTCCGGCGGCGCTTCGGTCGGCGTGAAGACAAACGCGCTGATCCGGCCGTCGCCGTCCACGCCGATCTGAAGGTCAATCGTCGCCAGCGCGAATTGCAGCGTGATGATCACCACGCCGGACGGTTGATCCAGCCGTGTGCCGGTGGTCTGTTGATACTCGCCGACCTGTGCTTTCAATGCCGCCCAGAATTGTTCGAGCTGTTCGAGCGTGATCGCGGCGGCCACTTCCTCATTGACCATCGCGTAGGCGGCTTCAAAATCCTCCGCGACGATCAAGGCGGCGAAGGCTTCCGCCACCGCTTGCACGTCATAACGTCCTTCCGGCGTCGCGCCTTCCGGCGTCGTTTCCTGCGCGTCGATGCCCGTGGCCGCCAGCAGCAGCCCGATCCCTGTCAGCAGCGCGATCCATGCCCGTGCCATCGTGTCCTCCTCCTGTGTGCGCATACGCGCGAGGATAAGGATCATCCAGAAACAGCCCGCGGACAAGGGGCACTGCGGCTGTGCCGACAGGGAGCGATCGCCGCCAGGACATTTTCCGGCCCGATCAGGACGGTGTTTGTCCGGCAGATGGCGGGAATGCCCCCTCTGCAATCACCCCGAACGACGTGTTAGTGCAGCCCGATCACTGTGTGCTGAGTTCCTCGCCGGGGCGCAGTTCCTTTTCATATATATCCCAGGCGCGGAAGACATGCATCCCGGCCCGTTCGTACAGGCGGGTCGCGCCGGTGATGCTGGCTGCGTCCACCCCCAGGCCGACCTTCTTCACGCCGCGCGCCCAGAACTCGCTGAAGGTGTGGTGCAGCAGCGCCAGCCCCAGGCCGCCACGCCGATATTCGCGCTTGACGCCCAGGATGCCGACCCAGCCTTTTTCCTTGTCGTCCCAGGCTTTCGGCCAGCACAGGCTGAACCCGGCGATCGTGTCGCCGTCCATCGCCAGGAACCACAGATCGGGCGTGAAGTCCTCGTCCGTCGTGATCTGGTGCAGCCAGCGCGGGAAGCCGATCTCGAACGGCTCCTCGATATACCCGCGATGATCGCGCCATACCTCGCGGAAGGCGCGGTAGACGGTTTCGTGATCGTTATAGCTGGCGAAGGTGGTGATGTTGATGTTGGCGGGAAGCTGAGGCGCGGGCGGGGTTTCGGTCAGTTCGATCAGCATGTTCCAACTGCGGCGGTGGGTCGTCATGCCGAACGACTCTAACAGGCGGGCGGTAGGTTCGGCATTGATCGGCGCGGACGTCCCCAAGACCACACGGGCATGATCTGGCACACGGCTGATGACCTCCTGCGCGCGCTTTTCCGCCCAATGATAGAGATACGTCTCGATGCCGTGATGGCGATAATCCGGATGCACATAGAAATAGAGCCACGGGCGCACCGGCGTCGCGCCGACATCCCAAAGCTCGGCATAACCGACCAGTTCGCCGGCGGAATTTAACACCAGACGGGTTGAACGGGACAGATCAAAGTCCGGCGTGGTGTATTCGTTGCGCAGGTCGTTGACGGTGGCCGATACGTGCCCGTAATATTCACGCTCGTTGATGTGCAGCAGCGATACGATCAGTTCCAGGTCATCCAGCGTGGCGTGGCGGATCGTGAAATTGCCTTGCAGTTGGGGTTCGGTGGCTTCCAGGGTCATCGCGTATCCTCACGAGTTTGATTATGCATTTAAGAGCATAATCCACAATCTGTGGATTGTAAAGGGTCATGGCGGTTCTTTGTGATCCGGCAGGTGTAGCTGCGGTCAACCAGGGCGATGGGCCTGCACGCGCTACTCAATCCCGCCATTTTCCGTTATCATAACGCGGATTTTCGCAAGACCTCTCACGACTCGGAGTCGCATTATGCAGCAAAAGATGACTCAGCGGCTCACGGTGATCTTCGGCGCCGTGATGGCCGCGATCCTGGCGCTTTCCGCCATCCTCCCTGTGATCAGCCCGCAGCAGACCGTGCCGCCCGCGCGCCCGACCAACACACCGCGCCCGACCGATGTGCCTCCGGTTGCGGATTATGAAAGCATCGTCTTTGATCAGGAAGACTATCTCCACCCCTCAGGTCTGTTCGCTATCCCTGTCCCGGAAGGCTGGGACCCAACCGCCCCGGTCAACACCGGCGTGCAGGCCCAGGCCAGCCTGAACAACCCCAACTCCGCCAGCGTGATCGAGGTCTATGTGGAGGACGCCGGCGGCATCACCACACTCGATCAACTCAGCGCCCGCTTCGATACGAACACGCTCGATCAAAGCTGGAACGAGTATGACGAGTGGACTGAACTGGGCGGGCAGGCTGGCCGCCGTTTCGACGAGACGTCCCAGCGCATGTTCATCGATTTCGCGTTGAGCGAGGCGGGGCAGCAGTATCTCGCGCGCCAGGCGACCTGGACGGATACCCAATGGATTTACGTCGTCCGTGTGGTCGCGCCGGAAGGCAACCAGGCCGCGTTTTTCGACTTTATGCTGGAAAATATCATCTCGCGCATCCGCGCCAATACCCAGTTCCAGGGCACACCGATCGGCTGGACCGGGTATTATGACCGCACCTGGAACCACATCATCCGTTTCCCGCAGGGCTGGACACTAAGTGACGGCGGTGCGGGCCGTCCCGCCAGCCTGGAATCCTTCGCGGGCGGCACACTCCGTGTCGAACAGCGCCCACAGGCGGTAGACAGCGAAGACGCGGCGCGTGAGTTTGTGATGTCTCAGCGCCCCAGCGCGGAAATCCTCAGCGTCACGCCCATCACACGCGGCGAGGCGGAAGGCTTCCAGGTCGCCTACAGCTACACCGATCCCGACGGCGCGGGTCGCAGCGGCCTGACCGTGCTGATCAACGACGGGAACGGCCAGGTGCATGTGGCGGATGGCACGGTGGCGGGCGGCGCGGTCGATCTGATCACCGAGGATGGCCGCGCGCAGTATTTTGAAGTGACCACCGCGCTCGATACCTTCTCGCTGCTGAGTGGGTTCGCGCTGCCGGAAGAGGAACCGCTGCCCACGCAGACCCCATTCCCGACCATCGCGCGCACCCCACAGCCCGGCGTCCTCGATGTCCTGGGCGAACTGACCGCGCCGGCGGAGTCCGAGATCACGCCGGAGGGTGAAGCTACCCCGGCGGCGGACGCCACCGCCGAAGCGACGGCTGAGGAGTAGGATGTGCCGCTGCCACAGGGCACGCACGCCCGTCCCTTTGCAGCGCCGGTAAATGACATTCGCGGCAGGGGCAGGCGCACAGGCCTGTCCCAACATAAGCCGTCATTCTCATCTTGTTGATGTACTTGAAGGAACCGTGTGGACTCGTCGGAGGATGACGATGACGAATAAGTCTCTGGACTACTACATGGGGCTGCCGTATACCATCGAGATAATCCCTGATGAGGAAACAGGCGGTTATGTGGCTCGGGTGAAGGAGCTTCCCGGCTGCCTCACACAGGCGGATACGTGGGAGGCATTGCACAGCATGATCGCGGATGCCAAGCGAGCATGGTTGGAAAGCGCGCTTAAGGATGCGGAGCCGATCCCTGAACCGGAGCGCGTTCAAAACCATTAAACCCTGATTCCACCACCGTATCGAATCAAGAAATTATGTTCTGATCCGCAAGCTGTGATACACTGATAGCACGGATAGCAAACGCTGACCTTCACCGCTGGCGGAGTGGCCCTAACGCATGATTACGTATGTGATCGGTGACATTTTCCAGAGTCCGGCGCGGGTGCTGGTTAACCCGGTTAATACTGTCGGCGTGATGGGACACGGCCTGGCCTATGACTTCAAGCTGTGCTTTCCGGCCATGTTCGAGCGTTACCGCGATCTGTGCGCGACCGGAGCGTTCAGCGTCGGCCAGTTGATGCTTTATAAAACGCCGCACAAATGGGTGCTGAATTTTCCGCTCAAACGGCACTGGCGGGCGGCAGCCCGGCTGGAAGACATCGAAGTCGGCTTGCAGAACTTCGCCGCCACCTACGCCGATCGCGGCATTACGTCCGCCTCGTTCCCGCTGCTGATCGGCGACGGCGAGCTGGACTGGGCGCGCGATGTCCGCCCGCTGATGGAACGCTATCTGAACCCGCTGCCGATCCCGGTGTTCGTGCATCTGTATGACCACGATGACCCGTACATCAACCCAGAGCGCAGCATCCGCGCGGTGCGAACGTGGCTGGAAAACATCCCGCAGCCGGTCAGCTTCAGCAAATTCTGGCGCGATCTCAGCCGCGTGCTGGCGCGCGATCATAAGCTGATGACGCTCGACGGCGCGACCTCGTTCACCGTTGGGCGCGATACACGGCGCAAGGGGCGCAGCCTGGTGATCATGATCGCCGGGGAGCCGCAGCCGTTGTTTATCTCAGAGAGCCTGTTGATGGAGCTGTGGGCTTATGTGCGCGGCGCGGGTTATGCGCTGCCGATCAACTTCCCCGGCGGGCTGGATGCGCACGGTCTGGTCGTCGCGTCGCTGCTGGCCGCTCTGGAGCCGGTGCGCCCGATTCACATCCTGGGCGAGAATGGCCGTAGGCATATCGGCGTGCAGGTTGTGCCGCCCGCCACCCGCGACGGCGTGATCCGCGTCGAACTGGAGTGAGTAATAATGAGGGAGGAAACGTGATGTCTGACAAGAAAGTTCTTTCCATTGAAATCACCTCTGAACAGGAATCCCAATTGGAGTCGCGGGCCTCTGAGCGCGGTTTTACGTCACTGGCCGATTATCTGCTCGCGCTTGTAGAAGCCGATATGTCTGAGGTTGAGCCTGACGATGAACGCATTGATGCAGTGGAATCCTTTAAGCAGGGTTGGCATGAGGCCATGACAGATCAGGTTATCACGCTCGATCAGATGTGGGCCATGCTAGAGGACGAGGATGACGAGTAAATCGCCTGTTCAGGTTATTGCCGCCATACATTTCGCAAAGAACCTCAAGCGGTTGAGCAGGAAATATCGACATATCCAGGATGATGTAAGCAATTTGATCCATCGCCTTGAGCAAGGACTCACACCAGGCGACCAGGTTCCTGGCGTCGGTTATACCGTCTACAAGGTTCGCTTGAAAAGCATCGATCTGAAACGCGGCAAACAGGGCGGTTTTCGAGTTATTTATTATGTTCGCCTTGCAAACCAGATTATTCTGATCACGATTTACGTGAAATCGCAGCAAAATGATATTTCGCCCGAAACGATTAAAAGGCTTATTGAAGATTATCATCAGCCTTAGTGTATCCACTGACTACGGCGTACGCCGCTTAAAGCTCACAAGGAGACCCGCTCATGACCCTCTTCGGAACCCGGACCGTCGCGCAGATCGCTATCGTGGTGCGGGATATTGAACGCGCCCGCGATCACTTCGCCCGCCTCCTGCACACCGACCCGCCGCCCGTTGTCGTCAGCGGCCCGCAGGAGGAATCGAAGATGACCTATCGCGGCCAGCCGTCAGACGGTCGCGCCAAATTAGTCTTCTTCGACCTGGACAACTTGCAGATCGAGTTGATCGAGCCGTTCGGCGGCCCGAGCATCTGGCAGGAACATCTTGATCAGCATGGCGAGAGTGTGCATCACATCGCGTTCTGGGTGAAGGATACCGACGGCCGCAAACAGGCGCTGGCCGAACACGGCATCGACGAAACCCAGCGCGGCTACTTCACCGGCGGCATGTACAGCTACTACGACTCGATCCCGCAGCTTGGCGTGATGATCGAACTGCTGGAACGGTTCGACGGGCAGGGGTAAAAGCAGGATTGTGTCGGATCGCTTTGAGATAGAAGACCGGCGTTGTCTGGTGAGTGCTGTAACTGCTGTGAGGAGGCAGGCCGCAGCCCGCCTCCTGGGAATGTGTTGAAACGCTGTCTGTGCCTATGGCACGCGTGTCGCCTGGAGCAGGTGGTCGCCTAGAGCAGGCGGTGGACGATCGGGCAGTTGACGATGATACCGGTCGAACCGTAGGCGCTGCCGCCCGGCCCGGTCACCCAGCCCTGTTCGACAAAGCCGAGGATGGCGAATTCTTCCGTCAGGCGTGAGGTGTAGCCATTATCGATCGCTTCCTGCGTCCATTCACCCAGATTCAGGTCCCACAGTGGGCTGTAATCCGTGGCGATCGTCGGGATGCCGCCCAGCACGTTCAGCGGCGAGCCTTCGCCGGAAAGCGCGCTGTTGAAGCCCTGGCGCTGCGGGTTTTCCAACCCGACCGGGCCATTGGCGAACGCGAAGATGCGTTCCACCGCGCTGAAGGCGCTGTCGTCGCGGCCCACGGGGATATCGCTCAGGCCGGGGGCGAGGGTCACGCCTTCCATGGTCGCCGCCAGCGGATCACTCGCGTCCAGGCTGACGTAAAGCACCGGGCGCGCGAAGCTGAATCCCAGCGTCAGCGACAGGGTGACGGTTCCGTCTTCCGGGCAGATGGCGACCACCTTGTCGTGCAGGATGCTGTAATCCACACCGCCGTCGCAGAAGCTGATCTGATCTTCGGTGACGTTATACGCGATCAACGGGGCGTTGTAGATGTAGCCCCCCGCGTTATCGACGCGCACCAGCGGGCTGTAGGATTCATCGCCAACTGCGCCGGGCTGGAAATCACTGGGCGGGAAGGCGTTGGGTGCTGCGCCAGGAGTGATCGAGCGTTCGGGCGAGAAATCGACCGCACCCTGATCGAACGTCAGCGTGGCATCGCTTTCCATGCGGGCGGTGCGGACGGCGTTACCGACCTCGGCATAGCTCAGCTTGGCGGAGAAGTTCAGGCCGAGCGCGGCGGCGTTGGCCTCGTCGTTAGTATCGGTGATCACAAACCATACCGGCTCACCGCTCGCCATCTGGCCGGCATACAGCGGCAGCGTGATCGTCAGCGCCTCAACATCGACCGTGCCCGCCTTCAGGAGCTGGTACGGGCCGATCAGTTCCGGCTGGATGGACGAGGGCGCGGGGCCGAAGTAGGTGACCGGGATGCTCGCGCCGATCGAGGGCGGGGCGGGCGAGACATCATCGCCCAGTTCCGGCTCTTCTTCCTGCGCGAAGGCCGGGCCGATCAGCAGCGCGGCCACCGCCAGCAGCACGATCAGCGAGAGGAAAGGAGTCAACTTGCGTGGATTCATTGAAATCCTCCAGAATAGGGTAAACGTGAAAACAGGACTGCGTGTTCGCGCGAACGTTTATGAGGATAAAAACGGGGTCTTAAACAAACATAACCGCGCGCTTACAGATGTCTTGCAGTTATCTTGCAAATTGATTGCATCGCCCGCTGGCAGTTCAGATCGCCTGAAGTTGGTAAGTTTTCGTGATACCCTGTTGCCACAGGGATCACTGAACGGGCGCTGCGCTTTTGTTCATGTCTCGTCACTCATTGCTCACGACTCAAATCCTGCATTCAATCGCTGATCGGGGAACCATGATCGAAAGCCCGCATACGCCGCCCACGCCCAAAATCTTTATCTCCTACGCCCGCGAGGACGCCCGCGACATCGCCATCCGCCTGCGCGATGATTTGGTCGCCGCCGGGCACGATACCTGGCTCGACCTGTCAGAGATCGCTGCCGGCGCGAGCTGGTCGCGCGATATTGAGCTGGCGATCGAGGCCGCCGATCTGGTGCTGGCGCTGTTGAGCCAGGGCAGCTACGTCAGCGATATCTGCCGGGCAGAACAGCTCCGCGCGCTGCGCAAGGGTAAGCGCATCGTGCCGATCCTGGTGCAGCCGGACGCCGACCGCCCCCTGCACCTGGAAAACCTGAATTACATCGACCTGTCCGATGTCACCGGCTACGGCGCGGCCTTCCGCGATCTGCTCACCGTGATCGCCACCGGCCACATCCCGCGCCCGACGACCAGGATCACCGACACGACCACGATCCCGCTGCCAAAAACGCTCGCCACCTTCACCGCTCACGTGCCGGAACTGAAGCGCGACGCTCGTGCCTTCCGCCGCTATCTGGCCGATCTGCGGGACGAGCCGTGGCTGGGCGCGCGGTACTGGTGGCCCTACTACACCTTTTACTTTGCGGATGTGCATGATATTGCCGCCGCGCTGGAAGCCGGTGTGGTGCTGCCGCCGGCCAACCAGCCCAACCCGCCGATCCGCCGCACACGCTGGGATCACACCGTCCGGCTCTATTTTCGCCCGCGCACACCCGATCTGTTCGCCAGCGAGGGTATCCGCCCGGCGCGGACTCGCTCCGGCGGCCATGTGCCGATCCCGGTTTACCTGCTGTTCGACCTCGACGCGCTGCTGAATCACCCCGAAACGCGCTTTACGGAGGGCGACGTGACGCTCGATGGCAAAACGTATAAAGCCGCCTCCGCCTTCCGCGACCTGCCGTTCGATGTGATCTATCATGACTCGTGGTTCCGCGCGGAAGAACGCGACGAGGTGATGTACGCCCGCCGCGCCCAGGTGATCGTCCCTGGCGCGCTGAGCCTCGATCATCTGCGGCATGTGTGGTGTCGATCATCGGCGGAGGCGGAAACGCTGCGCGCGCTGCTGAGCGCGGATGCCTGGCAGCGCTGGCGCGATAAAGTCACCACGCGGGCGGATCATAACCTGTTCAACCGGCGCTGGGTGTATGTCGATGAAGTCACGCTGCTGCCGAACGAGGCGCGTTTCCGCTTCAGCCCGTGCGATGGCGAGGACTGCGGCGGCTTTACCGCCCGCGTCGAAGTGATCAGCGGCGAGGAAAAAGGCGATCGCTACTCGGTTGAGATCCCTGATCTCACCGGCGACGACGATCTGAGCGTCGATCTGAGCGCGATCGATGGCGATTATGATCTGCGGCTGTACCTGGATGAGTCGCTGGCTTATGCCGGGCGCTTCGTCTATGGCGATGATGTGTATTAGGATACTGACAGGATTAATGCGCATCGTCGCAGGCGCGCCGGGACGACACCAGCCTGATTGCTCTGCCTGATGTGACCGTTAGCGGCGCGCGACGGGGCGCAGCAGAGACGGCATGGGGCGGGTCATCCCCTGGCGGCGGTGATAGGCGTACCATTCGATCAACAGCATCGCCAGCACGGCCAGCGCCAGCAGCGGCCAGTATTCGCGCTGCCCGCGTTCATCTTCCTGCGGCGGCGGAATGACGGTTTGGCCCACCCGCAGCGATCCCTGTGGAACCGGCGCGATTTGGCTCTCCAGTTCGCTGAACAGGTTGACGGCAAAGGTCTCGCTTCGGATCACCTCGTCGCCGTCGATCACCTCGATCGAATACAAACCCGGCGCGGTCGTCTCCGTAAAGATCAGCGTCTCGCGGTCTATAGGCAGATCGCGCGTTTGGCCGCCCGGCAGCGTGATCCGCACACGATCGGCTTCCAGCGGCGGGCGCATCACGACCGGCTCGCTGACGGCAAGCGCCGTGTCGTTGACGATCACATCCTGCGGCGCGTACCACGCTATCAGATTGCTGATCAGGATCACCCAGGCGATGTCCAGCGGCAGCGTGCTTTCGCGCAGTTCAAAGGGGAGGATCGCCACCTGCCGCCCGTCGATCTCGCCCGCCAGCAGCAGCGGCCCGCCCTCGGCGCGGATCAGCGGATCGGCCCAGCCCACATTGTCCAGCAGGCGGAAGCGCAGCAGGGCGACACTGCTGAAATCGACAAACGCCACACGCGGGTCGGCGGCCTCCACCACCGGATTGTTCACGGCCTGGCTTTCTCCGGCCAGCGTGAATAAGGGAGTGCTTTCCGGCGGGTTGATGATCAGCAGATCGCCTTCGGGCAGTGAATCCGGCAGCCAGCCGTCAAATACGTACAGATCGTAACGGGTGGCGGGGATGCCGGTTTCGGGCGTGGCGCGCACCGCCTGAACAGCGGGGTTCAGCGCGAAGACCTGCTCGATATAGATGTTGCCCGCCGTCACCAGCAGCACACGCAGATCGCCCAGGCCGGGCGAGGTGGTGTAGGCGCGGTTATCGACCTCCAGATAATCAGGCGCTTCGGCATTGACCGACAGCGTGACCGACGCCTCGATCGTGCTGAACTCCGCAGGCAGGGCGCGGGTGGAGACGATCGGCAGGCTGCTGCCCGCGGGCACAATGACATTTTCCGGCGTCGTCAGTTCACCGTCGATGCGCAGGCTGAAGACAACGGGCATATCGACCGGGCCGTAATTGGTGATCTGCGCGAAGAGCTGTGGAGGGCTGCCAGGCTGCGCGCGGGCCGCCAGCGCGGTGATCGCCACGTTATCCGCCGCCGTGCCGATCGGGATGTAACGCACCTCGCCCTCGATCCCAGGCAGGCCGACGGTTTCGCCCAACCCGCCATCGCTGATCACGATGATGGTGAAATCCTGTTCGTTGGTTCGCCCGGCCACGGCCAGGTTGAAGGCCGCGTCCCAGTTGGCGGCGGCCAGGCTAGGCCCGGCGCTGGCGATCGCGTCGCGCAGTTGGGTGCGGTCGGTGGTGTAGGGGGCCAGCACGTCTGGCGCGTCCGCTACGCGGATCACCGTCATGGCCTGATCGCTGCCGAGCGTATCGACGATCTCCCCGGCGCGGCGGCGGGCTTCGTCGAAGCGGGAACGCCCGTCGATGTCGGTGGCGTTCATGCTGGCGGAGGCGTCGATCAGCAGGGCGGTCTGCCCCCGGCTGACGGCGGGCACGCTGATGTACGGTCGCGCCAGGGCCAGCACCAGCAGCGCCAGGATGATCAGTTGCAGCAGCAGCAGCAGATTGCGCCGGAGCCGCTGCCACGGGGTATTGGCCTCCCGATCCTGCATCACCTGTCGCCACAGGAAGGTGCTGGAGATCATCACCTCGCGCCGGCGCAGACGAAGCATGTACAGCAGAATGATCGGGACAGCCAGCAGCGCGCCCAAAAATGCAGCGGGAACAAGAAAATTCATCGGCGGACAATCACTTCTTCACAAGCCATCATGGTGTCGTTAGCTTATCGGCAAAGCGGGAAAGATTCAATTGTCGCGGCGGTATTTGCGGCGGAACAGGTGTACAATGGGCGGAACGTGATCGACTGAACCAGATGAGTTTCATGCAGCCCAGGCAGCTCCCCCTTTTTCCTGATATCTCAGCGCCGCAGTTTAACGCGCCGTTTCCGTCCACGCGCTACCAGGGCAGCAAGCGCAAGATGCTCGATTGGATTCGGGAACAAACCGCGTCACTGGTTTTTGACAGCGTGCTGGATGTGTTCGGCGGTACAGGCGCGGTCAGCCACCTGTTCAAAAATATGGGCAAACAGGTGACGTATAACGATTACCTGGGGTTTAACAGGAACATTGGCCTGGCGCTGATCGAAAATTCGTCACAAACGCTCAGTCAGGCAGACATAGAAATAATCCTGCGCCGCCACCCAGATCAGCATTATCCCGATTTTATTCAAAGAACGTTTTCCGGCATTTACTTCACAGACGACGAAAATGCGTGGCTCGACCAGACCCTTACCAACATCAACGCGCGAATTCATCAACCCTACCAGCAGGCAATCGCGCGGTTTGCCCTGTTTCAGTCGTGTATCATCAAACGACCGTACAATCTGTTCCACCGCGCCAACCTTTATATGCGCACCTCCACCGTCGATCGCAGTTTTGGCAACAAAACCACATGGGACACTCCGTTTGAGGAGCATTTTCGGACGTTTGCGGCGGAAGCGAATGCGGCGGTTTTCGATAACGGCAAAGTCAATCGGGCGGTTCAGGTGGATGCGCTGGACACCCCAGTCGATGCCGATCTGGTCTATATCGATCCGCCGTACTTCAACGCAAAAGGGGTAGGGGTCAATTACCGCGACTTCTATCACTTTCTGGAAGGGATGATGCACTACGACCAATGGGCAGGCATGATCGACCTGCGCAGTAAACACCGCCGGCTGATTGTGCAGACCACAGATTGGGACAGACCAGAGCGGATTTCAGACGCATTTCATCGACTGATCGATCGTCACCGCCGCAGCACCCTTGTCATTTCGTATCGTGATGATGGCATTCCATCAAGAGAAGATCTGGTTGCGCTGCTCAGAACGCACGGAAAACAGGTGATCCAAGCAGCACGGCCTCAGCAGTACGTGCTTTCGGATCGCAAATCTCATGAACTGCTGCTGATTGGGATGTAGAACCTCATGAAGGCTGATTTTGCAGTCGATCCCTTCCGCGAGTCGCTGCTGGGTTATCTGGACGCGATGCGGGCGCGAGTCGTCACTGAACAAGGTGCGTGGACAGTCAAAGGCTTCATTGACGTTCACCAGCGAATCTACACCATATCGCTTGACACGAAAGTGCTTTCCAAAGTGCTGGAAATTCTGCTGTATCCAGTGCTGGCTCAGTTTGCCGCTGAAAACGGTTTTACTATTGTCCCAGCGCGGGTGCAGAATCAATATCCTGATATGAGCTTTGTTTCAGCGGCCGATCCGACGATCTGCTGCGCCATCGATGTGAAGACCACCTACCGCACGAGGCCCGGTCGTGATGGTCAGATGCGTGTTAGCGGCATGACGCTGGGCACGTTCGGCGGTTACTTCCGGGCACGTGATCGCGCGCTGAACAGTGTTTTTCCCTACAACCGCTACCTGAAGCACTATGTCCTCGGCGTAGTATACAGCCGCGTGCCAGAAATCGATGAATATACGGTTTATGAAATCGACGATCTGTCGAAAATTCCTTCAGTCGCGCAGGATTTTGAGTTTTTTCTCCACGAAAAGTACCGCATCGCCTCTGATCTTCCAGGCAGCGGTAACACCAGGAACATTGGCTCCACACATCAATTGGAACGTCTACTCAACGGCACAGGGGTATTTGCACAGTTGGGCATCGATATCTTCGATGATTACTGGATGCACTACCGCACCCAGGCGATGGCCCGCGAGGAAGGTTTTCTCCGGCCTCCTTATCGCAATCTCAAAGAGTATCAGGATTACAAGCGCCAGGGCGCAGCAATCCTCAACCTGCCGCCGGAGGCGATTGAAACGGAGGCCGATGATCCTGATGCTATCGCTTTCGCCGGGGAGATCAGCGACCTCCCGGAATGATCGACTGCTCACGCGCGGTGGCGCTGTTCAATGGCCTGGAGCTTGCCGAAGCGCCGGGCGTGGCGTTCCTCGTCGCTGATCTGCGCGCGCAGGAAGGCATCGGCCAGTTCCTCCGCCAGCGCCGGGCCGACCACCCGCGCGCCGACGCACAGCACATTCATGCGGTCATGTTCCACGCCCTGATGCGCGCTGTAGGTATCGTGGCACACAGCGGCGTAGATGCCGGGCACTTTGTTGGCGGCGATGCTGGCCCCCACGCCGCTGCCACAGGTCAGGATGCCGCGTTCGGCGCGACCCTCGATGAGAGCGCTGGCGATCGCCTCCGCCGCATCGGGATAATCGCTGGGCACATCGGCAGAATCGACCCCCAGATCGATCACCTCATGCCCCTCCGTACGCAGGTAAGCGAGCAGATGCTGTTTCAGCGGGTAGCCCGCATGATCGGACGAGAGCGCGATTTTCATGTCTGCACTTTCGCGTCTAAGGTTCAGTGTGCGCCAGTGTAACAATCCACGCGCGTGCGCACAACACCGGCGCGAGGTGTGCCCAGGGCTATCGCTTCAAAATCGCGGATGTGATCCTGATGCCGGGGACGGCACCTGGGCACGTCCCCTACATTTCGGACATTCCCCTTGCCTGATGCACTGCGCCCGATCCCACGATCGCTTCGACGAATGACTCATCACTCGTTACTTTGAACTTGCACTAACAATCCGGGTAACAGTCCGGGTCAGGGAAGGCGTTGCCCCATGAGCCGGGGACCAGCGTCGGCAGCGGCAGCGGCGACACCTCGTAATCGATCGGCAGCGACTCCAGGATCACCTGGGTTTCCAGCACCAGCAGCGGAACCCACCCGATCAACCCGCCGCCGTTGACCTTCACCCACAGGCTGTAAGGGCTGCGCGCCAGCAGCGTGACTTCCTGCCCGCTGCCGAATGAACCGATCACGGCGAACGTGGGATCGGGGTCGGCGTAGACTGCTGCGCCGGTCGATGAGGTGATCGTGCCACGTGAGCCGACAAAGCCGTAACGCTGCGGCGGCTGCGGCGTCGCCTCGTACTGTGCCACCAGCGCGCCGATATCGCCGGTCAGCAACTCGCGGAACATCCAGCCGGTCTCGCCGGTCGCTAGCCGCACATGCACCCAGTCCGCCGCTGGATTCACGCCGAGGATCGTCATGATCTGGCCGGGCGGCACTTCCATGATCAGCCCTGCGCCGGTGTTAGGGGCAGAGCGCAGATTCACCATGCCCTCATTCGTCACGTAGCCCGGCTGGGGCAGCAGCAGCGGGCGGTCGAGCAGCGGGACCGGGAAGCGCTGGACGCGGGCGGCGTCGTAGGGCGTGGGCGCGGCGGGAAAATCAACCGGGCGCGAGAAGTCGCCGGGGATATAAGGCACACGCACCTGCTGGCCGGCCACCATGCCTTCGGTGTGGCCCAGCGCGATCACCCTGGCCTGACCCTCCAGCGTGATAAAGACTGTCTCGCTGTTGGCCCCCGGCGTGTCCTGGGTCTGGATCAGCACCGTGCCGTTGAGGTCAAGCGATGCGCCGTTGACGACCAGCAGGGTCGGGATGCCGCGCGCGGTGGTTTGCAGGGCGACGGCGCTGACGGGCGCTTCGGCGCAGGGGGAGGTCTCCGCAGCGGTTGTGATGATCATCGACTGCCAGGCCGGAAATCCTTCCGCACTCGCATCGCGCATCGCGGTCTGGCCGAGCAGCAGACCACTGCTCTGCGTCTCTGCCACGCGGAACCACGCCACCCCGCCGGTGGTGCAGTCGGCAGCGAAGTGCGAGGTCGCCAGCGCGTCGATCACGCCCATGTCCACCAGCGCGCCCATCGCGGCCAGCGAATGACTGACCGGGCCGTCCGGTTCCGCCGTCAGCGGCAAACCGCCGTTGCACACGAAACCCGCCGGTTGACCCAGGCAGGCGGCGCTGGAGTCGGTAAAAAACATCTCCAGCGGCGAGAGGATCGCGTCCTGAGCGGAGACCTGATGCGCCGCGATCAGCGCCCCGCCCAGGATCATCAGGCTGGCGAGCGTCAGCAAAGCGAGGGTCAGAACCGTCGTAACGTTCATGGGAGCGTCGGCCTTATAACAACGTCGTCTGTGATGCGCCAAACTTACACGATTTGCCGCCCCGTCACAACCGACGATTGCCCGCCTCTCCGTGATTTGTTCATGAACTTTGTACATAAATGCCATGACTCAATGATTCTGCGCGCAATTGCATGTAAAATCTGTTCAATACGATTGACGACGAGAAGAAAAGCAGAAGCGCCATTATGTCACTGATCCGCCGCACCTTTATTCTGCTGATCGGCGCACTGGCGCTGTTGATCGGGATCAGCGCGTTCAGTTTCCGGGTCGATGCCTCTGCGCAGGTTTTCCAGCAGATTCGCGCCCACGATAACCCGGCCATCAACCGCTGGTCGGACGACACGCTGCACGCCTTCACCGATCGCCTGGTCGAGATGCGTTCCAACGGCGCGCGGCCCGTCACGCTGGCGCAGGCGCAGGCCAAAGACCTGCCTGCTCAGTGGACGGTGCTGGTCTACATGGCGGCGGATAACGATCTGGAACGCTATGCCCTGGCCGATCTGAACGAGATGGAATTTATCGGCAGCACAGACGAGGTAAGCGTCGTCGTGCAGCTCGATCGCGCCGCCGGATATGATACCAGCCAGGGTGACTGGACCGAGGCCCGCCGTTACTTTGTCGAGGCTGGCTTCGACGGCTCGATCGAATCAACCGAAATCGAGCGCCTGGGCGAGACCAACACCGGCGATCCGCAGACTCTGGTCGATTTTGTGACGTGGGGGATGGAAGCCTTCCCGGCGGAAAATTACGCGCTGGTGATCTGGAATCACGGCGGCGGCTGGTACGGCGTCGCGTCGGATGCATCGCACGATTACGATGACCTGACGCTGCAAGAGCTTGAACAGGCCCTTTCCCAGATTCATCAGGCCAGCGGCGGGCGCAAGATCGATCTGATCGGCTTTGATGCGTGCCTGATGGGGATGCTGGAGGTCTACCAGACCCTCGCCCCCTACGCCAGTTACGCCGTCGCCAGCGCCGATCTGGTGCCCGGTTTTGGCTGGGCCTATGCGCCAATGCTGACCGAACTGACCGATAACCCCGAAATGCGCGCGCCGGAACTGGGCCGCGTGATCGTCGATAAATTTACGGATTTTTATTCCCGATCGCGCTCCAACTTCGACGTGTACAGCATGGGGGTGATCAACCTCAGCCTGATCCCCACCGTGACGGAACGCCTCGTCAACTTTACGGAGGTGGTGGCTGAGGAACCGGCGCTGGCGCTGGAAGCGATCGCCACGGCGCGCAGCGAGGCCATCGCCCACGGCGGCTTCGACGATCCCCAGTATGTCGATATCTGGTCGGCCATCGATCTGCGCACCTTTATGAGCAGTGTCGCGGTGACGTCAGGCGATCATGACCTGGCGGCGGCGGCCCGGTTTGTGCTGGATGCCGCGCAGGAGTCCGTCGTCTACTATCGCTCCAGCGAGTCGTTCAGCGAGGGGAGCGCGCTGTCAATCTATTTCCCGCGCACGCTGCGCGCCTATCAGGACGAGGATCGCGCCGCGCGTTACGAGGAGAAAACGCAGGAACTCATGGCCGACTGGCGCGATTTCCTGTCTACGTTTTACGACACCGCCCGCTCCCTGGGCAACCTGGATATCGGCGGGGGTCTGCTGGGCGCATCGTCGGAGCGCGAACAACTGCTGATCGATCTTGGCCTGGGCGAAAGCGGGTTGATCGACGCCGCGTTTTATGTGTCCTACATCGCGGAAGATAACCGCCCGATCTTGATCGATTACGACCGGCTCGGCAGCTCCAGCGTGCAGCAGGTGCGCTGGGAGCCGCAGATTCCTTTTATTAGCGATGGCGAGACCGAGATTCCGATCCTGCTGATCATCAATCGGCAGGACGAAACGCAGGGCGTGATCAACGGCACGTACTATCCTGAAAACGGCGACGGCGTCGAGGCGCAGTTGATCATCGATCTGGAGACCAGCGCAGTGGTCAGCGTCTGGGGCATTCGGCGCACGTCCGCCGGGCGCATGCCGTTTGAGGTGTCGCCGCTGAACGGAGAGCGCTTCGTCCCGTCGTGGATCGAGCTGGGCAGCAGCAACGAATTTGTCCCGCGTGACGCCACCGACGAGCTGATCTTTGGCGATGCGCCATTCCGTTATCTCCTGCGCGAGGCCGAAGAAGGTTCGTACCGCATCGGCTACGCGGCGCAGTCGATCAGCGGCCAGGCCGTACAGGACGACGCCGAGTTGCAGGTGCAGCAGTCCGGCGCGCTCAGCACACCGACCCTCAGTATCACACTGCCTCCCGCCACCCTGCTGGATACCGATGGCGACGGCGTGCCCGATACCGCCGATAACTGCCCGCTGATCAGCAACCCGGATCAGCGTGATGTTGACGGCGATGGGATCGGCGACGCCTGCGATCTGATCAATAACCTGCCTGACCGCGATGGCGATGGTGTGCCTGACCAGTTTGACAACTGCCCGACTGTCCCCAACCCGACCCAGGCCGACACCAACGGCAACGGGATCGGCAACGCGTGCGAAGGCGATCCTGACGGCGACGGGATTCGGGTATGGGATAACTGCCCGACCGTGTATAACCCCGATCAGCGCGACAGCGACGGCGACTTTATCGGCGATGCGTGCGATCCCACCCCCTTCGGCAGCGGCCCGGACGCGCTTGATTCAGACGGTGACGGCCTGACCGATGAGCAGGAACTGGCGTTGGGAACTGATCCCTTCGACATGGATACAGACGGCGACGGCGTGTTTGACGGCGAGGAAGTGCTGCTTTATGGGACTAATCCCCTGCTGTGGGACACCGACGGCGATGGCCTGTCCGATGGTCAGGAGGTCTCTGGCACACTGCCGGTCTTCACGTCACCTCTGCTGGCGGATACGGACGGCGACGGCATCAACGATTATGAGCAGATTTACGGCGGAACCTTCAGAGACAGCGACGGCGACGGCCTGCGCGACCGGGACGAGTTTCGGCTCGGCACAGACCCCTACAACCCGGATTCCGACAGCGACGGCCTGAGCGACGGCGAAGAGGTGCTGATCTTTGGCACGAACCCGCTGCTGTGGGATACGGATTACGACGGCATCCCCGACGGCGAGGAGGTTTACCGGTTCGGCACCAACCCGCTGCTGGTCGATACTGACGGCGACGGCCTGAGCGATTATCTGGAGGTTTACGTCTACGGCACGAACCCGCTTCAGCCTGATGTCGGTTTTGGTATTACCGACAGCGATTATGACGGCATCCCGGACGATGAGGAAATCTTCTTCTGGGGCACCGATCCCTTTAACCCGGACACCGATGGCGATGGCCTGACCGATTACGAAGAGATTTTTATCTACGGCTTCGACCCGTTCAACCCGGATACCAACGGCGACGGGATCGGCGACCTGGAAACGGCGCTGGGCGATGCCGACAGCGACGGCGACGGCCTCAGCGATTATGAGGAGATCAGATTTTACAACACCAACCCCTATAACCCCGACAGTGATGGCGACGGCCTCGACGACGGGCTGGAGGTGTTTGAATTTGAGACCTCCCCCACCGATCCTGATACCGATGGCGATGGTCTGCTGGACGGCCAGGAAGTGGCGATGGGGTGCAGCCCGCTGCTGCTCGATACGGATGACGACGGCCTGAGCGACTGGGACGAGTATGCCATCTGGGGCACGAACTGCGCCTACGCGGACACGGATCTGGATGGTATTCCCGACGCAGTGGAAATTTATGGGCCGACCGACCCGCTGATCGCCGACACCGACGGCGACGGCCTGATCGACGGCGACGAATATGAATTTATGACCGACCCGCTCAACCCGGACACGGATGAGGATGGTCTGCTCGACGGCGAAGAAGTCCTTTACTACGGGACCGACCCGCTCAACCCGGACACCGATGGCGACGGCCTGACTGATCTGGAAGAGGTTTACTTTTTCCTGACCAGCCCGCTGCTGATGGACACCGACGGCGACGGCCTGAGCGATTACGACGAGGTCTATATCTACGGGACCGATCCGCTTAACCTGGATACAGATAGTGACGGCCTGACCGACGGCGCTGAGATCAACACCTACGGGACCGATCCGTTTAACCCCGACACCGACGGCGACGGCATCCTGGATGGCGATGAGGTGGCCGGTGGCACAGACCCGCTCGTGCCCAACGGCTCGATGTGAAGGAACGACACATCGAAATCTCTGACTAACGACTCATCACTCCTTACCGGGAACTTGCACCAGGCACATCGGCTGTATCCGCATTCTGATCAAAGGGGGTCTCGCTGTGAGGCCCTTTTGAATCGACACAAAAGAACTCGTGGCTGCGCGGCCTCATCCACGCGATACAGGCGGCGGGCCTGACCGGGAAGCGGTTCGGTTTGCCTGGCTTTCCTCACGAAACATGCGCTGAGCCATTTCAGAGGGCTGCTCACACGCAAATCTGACCCGTGTGCCCTGTCAGGCGGCCCCCCAAGCTCCGGGGTTGATGCTATAATCATGGGCGACCTGTTGATTTGCCCTTGATGAGATGAGGAAAACCCCATGCCATCCATTTTTGATAAAGTCGGCACGCTGATCAACGCCAACCTGCACTCGATTGTCGATC
>Ga0224723_1000689_pt1 | contig 22361 bp, 15 predicted proteins | sample Balambano_FR2_Me_FD_161647 | JGI IMG/M metagenome (GOLD analysis project Ga0224723, IMG submission 161647) | Freshwater sediment microbial communities from Lake Towuti, South Sulawesi, Indonesia - Balambano_FR2_MetaG | ecosystem: Environmental > Aquatic > Freshwater > Lake > Sediment | place... | reverse complement strand
GTTGACTCCAAGTCGCGGCAGCGTTCCTTTGCTCCTCATTTGACGGTTGCTTCTCGCAACGTGACGCGACAGAGTTTTCAGCAAGCCTGGGCTGAGCTACAGTCTCGATCGGTCGAGTTGGCGTTTGTTGCCCGGTGCCTGACGCTGCTGCTTCACGACGGACAGCGGTGGCAAGTTCACACCGAGTTTCCGCTGGCAGGTTCTGCCCTGGATTGTCAGCAATCTTTGATGTAGCGGCTGGTGCTTGACATTTAGCGAAAAAACGGTAACAATAAATACAGAAAATAAATCGTTCATCTCTCAAGTTCCAGCTCAAACCCGCTTTGCCTGGAGCAACCCAGAGAGACGGAAGTAGGGAACTACCTGAAGGAACGCGCCTCGTCCATTTGTTTTGAAAAAGAGGCGAACTATGAAACTTACTTATCGCGGTGTCAGCTACGACTACAATCCTCCACAGATTGAAGTGAGCGACAGCAACACAGTTGGCAAGTATCGGGGCTTAGACGTGAGATTTCGCAATCCCCAGAAGGCGATCGTTCTCCAACCTACGCTTGATCTAAAGTATCGGGGCGCAGCCTACAGCAATCAGCCTGCGGTTGAGCCATCTGCTATACCGAGTGTTGAACCTGCTGTGCCTGTGGTCGAACCTGTCATATTTGCACCGGCTTCAGCATCCCAAAAAGCTCGGTTGCGGCTAATGAATCAACATCGCGCAACCAAACAGCGGCAGCAAATGATGTTAACTCGCTTGGCGATCCAGGTGGGGCTACCGGCAGCAGAAGCGGCTCACTACTGGAATCACATTCAGGGAAAGCTGCATCCCAGCTTTGCTGTAGATTACGATCGTAGCTCTGCGGCATTCAGCTAACTCGTTTCATTACTGTGATAGAAGCATTCTGACAGTGTCAGGATGCTTTTTGCTGCTAGGGCGCGTCATCAATGAACAGTCAACCGCCAGCAGCATCAGCCTGAGCACGCCCGCCCAAACAACAGGATAGGGGCTGTCGTTCCATCATCAGGATGCTGGCTGCAGTGGATGACAGCCCCTAGCATCCCGCTCGTATTTCTTTTGCAAACGCGATTGTATGACTGCGATGCGCTAGAATTAAGGCTTCGTGGTTCCCAAGCATCGAATTCCACTAAAACTTATCGGCAGGTGTTATTGAATTACAGACAGGCGAGAAGCGTCATTCGTCATTTGCAACATCTGAAGGTGCAAGATCTGAAGGGTTGGTGACCCATGACTGAGCCTATTTGTCTTTCAACACTCTCTGATTTTGCTGCTTTAACAGTTAGAAACCAGCAGAAACAGTAATCTGCATCGAAAAGCAGGCTGTGAGAGCAAGCCACTTCTGCGCTGGTGAAGCGGTTTGGCGGGCATCTCTAAAGCCTTCTGAATCAAGGACATTGATAGAACTCGGTAGGTCATGCCTTGCCGCACCCAAAAATTCGATCGCGATGATATCGGCTTTTGAGCAACTGCTGTCGTTCTCTAGTAGAACGGTCATCTACAACTGCTGCTCCAGCAGACACCGTTACCTCTCTGAGCAGTATTCGCGTAGCTCAAGCCCTCAGACAAAATATCATGAGTAAGTGGTACGAAAAGCACCTGTGGCAAGTAAGATTTAGGTTTGTTGGCTTTCTCTCAGCCCTACCGCTACTGGTCTCAGCATCCCCTCTGGAGCGCACCCTGATTCCCTTTTGTGCAGTAGCGATCGGCTTGGGATGCCTCGACCGCCTTCGCTCCTGGTGGGCAAAATTCACTATTTTTAATCACCAGCATCAAGCACTGCACCAGCAAAACGCAGCGTGGCTGAGTCTGGTGCTGCACAATGCCAACGTGGGAATTTGGGAGTGGGACATTGCCGACAATCGAGTTTTGTGTTCTGATAACACCAAGCAGCTTTTGGGGTTGCTGCCCGTCACTTATGAGGGTTTTCTAAACTGCGTGCATCCTGACGATCGCGCCAGAGTTGCTCAATCGGTGCAGCAAGCGCTGCAAACACAGCAGAATTATCAGCAAGAATTTCGCGTCGTCTGGGCAGATGGAAGTGTTCGTTGGATGACAGAAACCATCCAGCTCGTTTACGACCGGCAGGGTGATGTCATGCGAATGATTGGCACAACGACCGACATCACGCAGCAAAAGCAAACTGAGCTGGCGCTTCAGAAGCTCAACCTGAGTTTAGAGGAGCAGATTCAACAGCGCACTGCTCAATTCCGGCAGGCGATCGACTTTGAAGCCATGCTCAAACGCATCACCGATAAGGTGCGCGACAGTCTGGACGAAGCCCAAATCCTACAAACCGCTGTGCACGAGGTCGGGCTGGGGCTGGGAGTCAGGTGCTGTAATGCAGCGCTGTATGACCTCGATCGCTAGACCAGCACGATTTGCTATGAGTATAACCCGTCCTTGTTTTCAGCGATCGGGCAAAGCGCAGAGATGGCAGTGATGCCAGAGATCTACGAGCAACTGCTGCAAGGCAGCGATTTGCAATTCTGCAATCTGGCGATCGACCCAATTCGCGGGCGGGTAGCCATGCTAGCCTGTCCGATCGTTGACGACCAGGGCGCGCTGGGCGACCTCTGGTTGATGAACGACAAAGAATTCGCGTTTCGAGAGCCAGAATTGCGGCTGGTACAGCAGGTGGCAAATCAGTGTGCCATTGCCATTCGGCAGGCACGGCTCTATCAGGAGTCTCAGGCACAAGTCAAGCAGCTAGAGCAATTGAACCGGCTCAAAGACGACTTTCTCAGCACCGTTTCTCATGAGCTGCGAACCCCTGTAACCAACATGAGGCTGTCGATTGGGATGCTGGAGTTGGCAATGGGTCGGCAAGACCAGCCCCAGAAGGTTGCCCAGTATTTGCAGATTCTCCGGGATGAATGTGACCGGGAGATTGATTTAATTAACGACTTGCTTGATTTGCAGCAGCTTGAGTTAGGAAAACGATCGCTATCTCCCGAAGCAATTCAACCCCAGCGTTGGTTAGCTCAAGTGGTGCAGCCGTTTCAGGAACGTGCCCTATCTCGTCAGCAGAGCCTGTTGCTTGATCTGCCCGCAGAACCCTTACCCTGTCTCGTTTCTGACCCTTTGCTGCTCGATCGCATTCTCAGTGAGCTGCTCAACAATGCCTGCAAGTATTCACCTCCAGGCGGCAGCATTCGCGTGAGTGCTGTGGCACGGGCAAAAACGATGCAGATCATCGTCACCAATACTGGAGTTGAGATTGCATCACACGAAATGTCGCGAATTTTTGATAGGTTTTACCGTATTCCCAACGGCGACCCCTGGAAGCAGGGGGGGACTGGCTTGGGGTTAGCGCTGGTGCAGCGGCTCGTCGAGCGATTAGCAGGCTCAATTACAATTACATCTGGCGATCGACAAACCCACTTCACGCTAGAGCTACCGCTCTCACTCCAGTAGGGGTACGCAATCACGTACCCCCCATCGATCGATCTGCGCTGTTGCCAGCCGTGCTAGCCGTTGATCACTTCGCCGCCGTTGGGGTGCAAAATTTGCCCTGAGATATACGATGAATCGCTGGAAGCCAAAAACACATAGCAGGGTGCGACCTCTTCAGGCTGACCCGCCCGCTGCATCGGCACCTGCTTGCCAAAGTTCGCGACTTTATCTTTGGGAAAGGTCGCTGGAATTAGCGGAGTCCAGATAGGTCCCGGAGCCACACCGTTGACGCGAATGCCTTTTTCGATGAGCGCCTGCGAGAGCGATCGAGTAAAAGCAACGATCGCACCTTTGGTCGAAGAGTAATCCAAAAGCTGAGGATTGCCCTGATAGGCAGTCACAGAAGTCGTATTAATCACGATGCTGCCTTCCTGAAAGTGAGGCATGGCTGCCTTGGTCAGGAAAAACATGCTAAAGATGTTGGTGCGGAACGTGCGCTCAAGTTGCTCAGCCGTGATGTTTTCAATGCTTTCCTGGGGGTGCTGCTCAGCCGCGTTGTTGACGAGAATATCGAGCTTGCCCAGACGACTAATTGTTTGATGCACCAGTTCCTGACAGTGTTGCTCGTCGCCAATATCTCCGGCGATCGTCAGACACTTGCGCCCTTCTTGTTCAACCAGCCGCTTGGTTTCTTCTGCGTCGCTGTGCTCATTGAGATAAGAAATCACGACATCAGCACCTTCTTTTGCATAAAGCACAGCAACCGCACGACCAATACCGCTATCGCCGCCAGTGATCAGCGCCACTTTACCGTCAAGTTTACCAGCAGCCCGATAGGTTGAAACACCACTCTGCGGTTGAGGCGTCATTTCCGACTGCAAGCCGGGCTGCTGGTCTTGCTGTTGGGGAGGTTGAAGTTGCCCTTGAGCCATTGTTTTTGTCCTGATGTGTTTGCTAGAGGTGGGTTTGCTAAAGTATGTTGCGACGTGAGGATGTCAATGATGTGAGTGGGATGGGATTGGAAAATGCAGAGGGACACAGCAACGCTATGTCCCCTGTCGATCGCAGCCGCTAGCGTTGGTGAACTACTACCATTCCCGTTCGCCTTTCTCGTTGACACGCGCCTGACGGATCACGTCAGAAATCTCTTCGGCATCTTTAACGTGATGCAGTGCTTTCTGTTCACCGTCTGGCTCATCAACGACAAAGTAAGTCGGAACGGTGATGTGGTCGCCTGTGATGTCTGGCGCGTCAACCGCCACCTGTTGGGCTTTTTCTTCCAGCGACTTGGAATCGTCAATTCGATCGCCGGGATTCGCCGTCAGGTTGTTGCCTTCGCGCAGCAGCTCTTCTTTTTGCTCACGCTTTTGCTGAGGGTCAACCTCTTCGGGAGTCATCGGCTGATTAATCGCGCCAGCTTCTTGCTTAGGAATTGAATCTCTATCTGCTTTAGCCATAGCAAAAATCTCAATTGTTTTCAAATGTTTTCAAAACGTCCAATTGCGTCAATCCTATGAAAAACGCTGAAGCGATCGCGTCTTTCAAACGAAAGAGTTCGCTCTTGGCGACGATCAGCACTAATGCAGAATTTCGGGCGCCCGTTCGATCGCTCAATCGGTGCGACTCAGCAGGCGATATAAAATTGCCATTTCTATCCCCAGAGTCTTGTAGCCAACTGCGTCAAAAAGAATCACAACTTTATCGTCTTCGTAGCGCATCACTGTGCCTTCGCCCCATTCTTTGTGGGTGACACGGCTGTTTAAGGGATACGGTTGCTGGTGCGAAGTTGACGCAGCGCTGATTCCAGCATTGCAGCTATCGCAGTGTCCGCAGGGCTGGTCGAGGGCTTCGCCAAAATAGTTGAGCAGATACTGACGGCGACAGTTTCGCACTTCGGCATATCCCCGCATCATTTCCAGGCGCGATCGTTCAAACTGCTGGTGATGTGCCTGCGCTTTAAGTGCGGTGGCAGTAGCTTCATCGAGATCGGGTGGCTCCTCAGCAGACACAACTGCGCCACACGGCAAGGTTTCGATCGCGCCGACATCGCTCAAGCGGTTCAGAGCGGTTTTGAGCTTTGATTTTGACAGGTCAGTTTGTTCAAGCAGCGCTTTGGGGTCGATCGCCTCGTCTTGCTGCTGCACGGCTGCCGCCACCTGAGCCATTTCTTCAGCGTTGACCTGTCCACCGCTGGCAAAAAAGCGACGGATATTGAGGTCATCGGGATTGTAAAACAACAGCGCTTTCGCCGATTCGCCATCGCGTCCAGCGCGTCCGATCTCCTGATAGTAGGAATCGACAGAGCTGCTGATGTCGTGGTGAAAAACAAAGCGGACATTAGACTTGTCTACGCCCATGCCAAAGGCAGTGGTTGCGACAATGACTTCGGCAGCGTCATTCATAAAGGCAGTCTGCGCCTGTTCTCGATCGCTTGCGTTCATGCCGCCGTGATAAAAGATGGCGTTGATGCCGTGTTCTTGAAGCAGCGCCGCCACCGTCTCAGCACGTTTGCGAGTGGCAACGTAGATAATACCGGGTTTTGCGGTTTGAGTCATCCAATGCAGCAAGCTTTGCTGCTTCTCAGCGTCGTCGGCAACTCGCACAACTCCCAGCCAGATGTTGGGTCGATCAAACCCCTGAACAATGACCTGCGGATTGTGCATCTCCAGTCGCTCAAGAATCTCGCTGCGAACCGGCGGTGCAGCCGTTGCGGTGAGTGCCAGAATCCGGGGATGACCGATCGCTTGAATGACGGCACCCAGGCGCAGGTAGTCAGGGCGGAAATCGTGCCCCCACTCGCTGATACAGTGCGCTTCGTCTACCACAAACAGCGAGGGTTGGGCAGCCTGGAGGCGATCGAGGGTTTCGGGGCTATTAAACTGTTCGGGTGCGAGAAACAGAAACTCTAAGTCTCCTGCTTCCAGCTCGGCAAAGGCAGCCTCGCGTTCTGAGGTTTTGAGCGTTGAGTTAACGACTGCGGCTTCACCCACATCCTGAGCCGCGATCGATGCCACCTGGTCTTGCTGGAGAGCAACCAGCGGCGAAACGACAACCGTCGCACCTGGAATCAGATAGGCTGCCAGTTGATAAATCGCAGATTTTCCGGCTCCGGTGGGCATCACAGCCAGCGTGTCGTGACCTTCTAGAATCGATCGAACTGCCGCTTCCTGCCCAGGGCGCAGGCTATCGTAGCCAAAGCGTTCCTGGGCAATCTGCTGCAAGTTATGGCGACGACGTTTTCCCATGTCCTGGGCATTCTCCGTAAGACAACGTGTTCCGGCGGCAAATACCGCATAGCCTTAGATATCCTTGCCAGGAGCACCAATGCCCAACAGGGCAGCAATACCCAGAGCGGCAGCGGCAACCGCGCCCCACTTCAAAGGCGGATTCAGGTCAAATGCATCCAGGAAGCTGGGAATCGAGAGTTTGCTGAAGTCGCCTTCGACGCGATCGTATCCTTGAATCGGCTCAAAGACGTTGTGCGGCGCGTCGGCTGATTTTGGCTCTGTGGTCTTTTGCCCCTGAAAGGCGATTGCCAGCAGAATTGCATCAAGCAGTTGCGGAGACAGCCGCTGCAAGAAATCTACGACTCGACCGACATCGCCGACGATCAAATCGCGGGTCGGATGTTCGGCAGCATGTAGAATTGCCTTAGCGACCAGATCAGGCTGGTAGTAGGGCGGAATGCCAGTCGGTTTCACACCAAGCTTCGTGCGAACTTTGTTGTAGTAGGGCGTGTTGATCACCGAAGGCATAATGTTAGTGACGCTGATGTTGTAGCCTTCGTGCATTAGCTCTAGCCGCAGCGCGTCTAAAAAGCCTTCTACACCGTGCTTTGAGGCAGAGTAGGGGCTCTGATACGGAATCGATCGCCGCGCTTCGACTGAGGAGATGTGAATCAGCGCCCCCCGTCCTTCCCGCTTCAGATGCGGCAGGGCAGCCATTGCCCCAAAGGCTTGTCCGGTGAGATTGACATCAATGACGCGCCTGAATTCTTCGGGAGTGATTTGATCAAAGGGAGCGAGTACGCCCGTTGCTGCCGCGTGAACCCAGGTGTCGAGCCGCCCGTATTCCTCAGCCGCCTTGTCAGCCACGGCTTTTACTTGCTCGAATTCGCTGGTGTCTGCGGGAACTGCAATCGCCGTTCCGCCCTGGTCTTGAATTTCGCCCACAAGCGTGGTCAGTCCGTCGATGCTGCGGGAGGACGCGACAACCTTTGCCCCCTGGCGGGCGAATTGAAGCGCAGTCTCCCGACCGATGCCGCTCGAAGCCCCGACGATCGCTACCACCTGCTGGCTGATTGGCTTCAATTGCATAAATTTTGTTCCTTAAAGTTGTTCTGGTACAGCGTTTTCACCGTTGAACACAGCGCCATTCTTCAAACCCCATGCTGAGTCAGAAATCGATCGCTGGCTTGTTATTCACAAAATTAAATTTCGTTACACAGGTTTACATCAGCCGCAAGGGTGAAAGCTGCTTAACCTCCATTGCGCTCTTGCTTCAAGCGCTGATGGGCTGAATCTAGAGCGGTGCCTTTTGTCGCTTGCAATTCAGCCATGTTGCTCAAGCTTCGTGTCGAGCGACTCTGTACCTTAATAGTATTGCGGCTATCACTGTAGCGGGTGTGTCAGGAAGGTGCCTGCTTTTAACTGAAGTCTTACCATTGGAAACAGCTTAAAACAAGTGACGCTTCCCCACTCAAATTTGAGTTCAGGTTGAGCTGTTTTAGCGCTGAGCAACTCGTGATTCAGTTCTTCGTGAGTTTGATATGAACAATCCCCATCTAATCGACTTTTATCACGGCTGGCTCATTGAGGTGATGTCTGAGGCAGATGGTTTTCAAAGCGTCTGTTATTCTCCAGCTCGCGGGCAGCTCCACGATCGCACTCTTTATGCAACGGCATTTGAAGCGCTGGGCATTGCCAGACAGCGGGTGAGCCGCTACCTGGCTTGCTACACCCTGTCAAACCAACTGCGCGAACTCTACGAAGTTGACAAACTGGGATTAGAAGATTGGCAATCGCTCAGCCAGTTTCTCACCCGACTTGCCGTGACTCACATTGAAGAGTTATAAACAGACATTCTTTTGAGTGAACGTGGAACCTGACTGGATGGCGATCGGTCAATGACACTATCAACCCCTGCATGCCTGCCGTTGTCTCAGCTTCCATCTTCAGAGCAACGATCGCAGGGAAAAAGCGGGATATTCTAAACAATAGGTCGATAGTTTTAAGAGGTCAGAGAAATGAAGCTCAAAACGCTCGGTATGGTCATGCTGTTTGCGGCAGTTGGTATTGCTGTTCCAGTTCAGGCAGCAAACTCTGAGCATGTCAGGCGTTTACTCGATACAAACAGTTGCCCTGGCTGCGACCTCAGTGGTGCTAACTTATCGGGCGCAAATCTGTCGGGCGCAAATCTGGTCAACGCCGATTTAAGTTTTGCTGATTTGAGAGATGCCAACCTGCGAGGCGCTGACTTGCGAGGCGCTAATCTTTATGGCACGAATCTTTATGGTGCTATTCTGTCTGGAGCTGCCTACTAGGGGCTGTCATCCATTCCAGCCAGACTCCTGAGGATGGAACAACAGCCCCTCGCCTGGGTTTTGGTGAGCGCGGTCAGGCGGATGTCGCAGGTGTTTGACCGTTCATGGAGGACGCGCCCCAGCAGCCGCTGCCTGAGCGCCAGCGTTACGTAGGGCGAGGCTGGCTGTCACAAGAGATTGACCGAAGATAACTCACAGGGGTACTGCTCAAGCACAAGCTGATTTGCGACACTGTGGGATGGCACAACGCTGGCAGGATGGCACCACGCCGCGACAATTGATGACGCTACAGCCTCTCCCTACAAGAAGTATGAAGCTCTCTTCGATCGTTGCTGTCGCACTCTTGCTGTGGGCTTATTCAGCAGTCCCAGCAAGCACAGCCGATTCTGTAGATGTGCGGCGGCTGCGCTCAACGAATGCCTGCCCAGACTGCAATTTGAGTGGCGCAGACCTCAGCGGTGCTAACTTGCAGCGTGCCAATCTGCGGAATGCCGACCTGAGAAACGCAAATCTCAGCGGTGCCGATTTACGTGGTGCCAACTTGAGACGCGCCAATTTAAGCAACGCCGATTTGAGAAATGCCGATCTGCGAGGTGCCGATTTGAGAAACGCCACTCAAATTGTCAGAACGGCTCAAATCAGCGGCGGCAGACAACCTTGAACTCAGCACCAGCGGCTTTCAACCGTCCGCTGCATTTGAATTGTTCGACCGCGTAAGCTAGATAATTACTTCGACTTCAAAGTACTTCTTCCTATTTATCGAACTGTTGCAACTTTAGAAATATCTCATCAAATCTCCAGAGCAAATAACCAATCCATCCTTTGGAATAGCTCCACCAACCACCGAGCGTAAAAATGTATTCTCTTGGCAAACTACCTTGAGGAGCCTGAATATCGTAGTTAAAGGAGTCCCAAGGAGATAGCCACGTACTACCTTTGCGCCAGCAAACAGATTGACCAAACCTATTTTCACTAATTGTTTGTGTAGATATGTCAGCAGATGAGCTACAGCCAAGTTTACGCCAAACTTTACTTTGGGAGCTAAATCCAAAGCGACCATTGCTGTGCTTAATCCACAGTTGATCAATAACTGATAGGGCTTGGGGAGGAAAGCTTTTAACATCTTCTGGTAGTAACCAACCTTCCTTTTCTCGACCCGCTAGTTCAAGTAAGAGTCGTTTAGTTTCATGATCAGCATCTTTTAATTTGCCTAACCCAAGTAGTTTTTCTAGTTTCTCGTAATTTAGAAAAACTACAACAGATTGCTCTGGCTCAAGTCCTACTTTACTTTGTATAGATTCGGGTTGATAAGACTTTAGAAATTCGTAGGCAGTATTAATTCGCTTCAGTTTTTCTTCTGCCTTATGCTGTAGCATTGGGTCGCCAGCGAAACGATCTGGGTGCCAAACTTTCACTAAATCCTTGTAAGCCTGCTTAATGTCATCCTGAGATGCCCCTAGTTCAAGTTCAAGAGCCTTGTAGTGTATATCTGGTTTCATTGTCACGGCTCCACAAGACTATGAATTTTCAACAATGAATCTTTCAACTTGCAAAATTGTTTGATCAATCGCAGTGATAACTGCCTCAACACCATTTTTCTGTTGCTCCAATGGTGCAAGCTCTTGAGCCAAGGAACGACGATCAGCATCGCGATTAATTGTTTGAACAGTTCGGATCAGGCGACCAACACTACCACCACCCCGGAATTTCGAGCCTCTTTGTCGTACTTGATCTGTATATTCTGCTCGAATCTGCTTCTGCTGCTGAGAAATCTCCCTTTTCACAAGAGCATACTCTTTTTTCTTCAGCCTTAGTTCTTTGATTGCGATTTTCGCTTCCGCCACAGATCGGGCTGAAATAATCAACTCACCATTATCAGTAATTTTTACAAAACTATTTTGGTTAGGCAGCATATTGGGGGACATTAAAATGCGTACAATCCAACTTGTTTAGGAGATCTAAGCAATGCTAGGGACATTTCCTACATTAGCCCCTGGCATTGCTTGTCTACGCTTCAAAACATGGTCTTACCAATAACTTCACAGTAGCTTGAAGCTGAACTTACACAGATAATTCTGATGAACTGTCCTACAGATAATCTAGCGGTCGAACGGCGATTGGGGTGCGGTGTGATCGCAGCACCAGAGGAGCAGCCAGTCATATCTGTGCTGACCCGATCGCCAGCCATCGCAGCCAGCCGTAGAGAATTGCCGTCGTTGACTTTAATGCTGTAAACACAATCCTCGATCGTCATCGGCACAATCTTCGATCGTCATCGGCAGGAAGATTCTCGACATAATCTTTGATCCACTCGCAGCTCTGTTTGAGCAATAGATCGCGGTCAAAACTCCAGAGGGTAACGGCACCATCGGTGCTGACGGCGGCGATCCGGAAATCATCAGGATGGAAACTGACGCTGTTAAACTCACTCCCGCTGCCTCTCAGGGTTGCCAGTATCCTACGATCCTCAACGTTCCAGACTTTAATCGTACCGTCATCGCTAGCAGACACAAGCAGTTCCCCGTTGGGACTGAAGTCAATGCTCCTCACTGATCCAGTGTGACCTGTCAAAGTTCTCAGTTCATCCTCCTCACGATTCCAGAGCTTGATGGTGGTGTCGTCACTGGCGGAAGCAAGAATTTGTCCATTGGGGCTGAAGCGGATGCTGTTCACGGCATCAACGTGACTTTTACGGCTCATTAAAAACTCACCCTCCAGGCTCCAGACTTTGATCGTATTGTCTGTCCCACCTGAAGCAAGGGTTTTGCCGTCCGGGCTGAAATGAATACTTCTAATTTCAGCCTGGTGTGCTACAAAATCGAGGAGTTTTATGCCATCTAGACTCCAGACCACAATTCTACCCGTGTCCTGACCGGTGGGACTGGGGCTGTTGGGTGTGACAGCAGCGGCAATCATTCCTTGCTCTTGACCGTTAGCCGAGCGCATGTCAGGCGCGTAGCTGATGCTGCTGATTTTACCTGCAACTTCAAAACGATTTAACAGACTGCCACTGCGGCTCCAGAGTCCAATTTGTCCTGGAGGATTCGCTCTGTTCACCTTTCCATCAGGAGTAAGTTCGATCTGGGGCGGAAAGTTTTCGACCGTGGCGATCGTGCTGCCGTCGGGGCTAAAGCTGACGCTATCGACGCTACCGCGCACTGAAAACTCCCGAGACAGGCTGCGATCGAAACTCTGAAGCAAGAGTTTTCCGGCTGTTGTCTGCCCATCGGGGCGATCGTTACCAGCACCAATCGCGATCATGTTGCCATCGGGGCTAAAACTGATGCTGGTCAAGGTGCCATTCCTGACCTCAAAGACTTTTGGCTCAGCACTATCTAATCGCCAGCGGCGGATGAGATTCTCGCCATCTGTTGAAGCCAGCGTGCCATCGGGGCTGAAAGTGGCACTCGTGACTCGATTGATCTTAAGCATCTGAGGGTCGTCTGCTGCAAACAAGCCAGATGGCTGGTCACGCTTCCAGATCAACACACTGCCATTGCTGTCTGTTGTCGCGAGTATGTCACCGTCTGAGCGAAAACTAATGCTTCTGACCAGATTGGGATTGGCATCTTCTTCGTTGATCAATTTAGCGTGACCAGTGAGCGTTTCCAGTTCTTGACCGTTGCGATTCCAAAGTTTCACCGTGACGTTGCCATCGGCATCGGTTCCACCTGAGGCGATCGTTTGACTGTTAGGGCTAAAGCTGACCGCGATCGTCTGCCCCTGGTGATGTAGCCTTTGCAGCGCCAAACCCCCCCGGTTCCAAAGAATCACGGTGCCATCCAGGCTGGCAGAGGCGATTGTTTGCCCATCTGGACTAAAACTGACTGCCTTCACGCGATCGTTATGTTCGGTCAGTGGTGGTCTGAGCGCTCTGCCGTCAATGCTCCAGAGTCTCACAGTTCCGTCGTCACTGCCAGAAACAATCATTTGCCCATCCGGGCTGATGCTGACGCTGGTGACATAGCCATCGTGAGGCAATTCTTTGAGCGCTGTGCCATCGGTGCGCCACAGCCTCACCGTCTTGTCATCGCTGGCAGAGGCGATCGTCTGCCCGTCAGGACTGATACTGACACTATTGACTCGGTTTCCATGCCCGACAAACGTGCGGAGCAGTTGACCGTCAGCCCGCCAGAGCCGCACCGTATTATCGTCGCTGGCAGAAACCATCTGCTGACCGTCACGGGTAAAACTGACCTGATTGACCCACTGCTCGTGCCCGGTCAGGCGATTAAATTCTTGCACTGAGAAGAGTGATCGCTGGAGTTGCCCCAGCGTTGCGATTTCGACTGCCAGCGGGGTGCGAATGTCCTGTAATCGCTGAGTCGCTTGAATGCTAGCAATCAGTGCTTGAAATCTATCTCCTGAATAAAATAAGGCGGAAGATTCCGAGGTTTTCGCTTGAATTTCCGCAATTGCTGCCCGTCTTGCCTGAGAATGAGCCAGCGAGGCAAATCCTCCGGCAATCAGCGTCAGCAATGAGCCGATCGCCGCTGCAACAACAGCTCGCTGTCGATCGCGGCGCAGCAGTTGCTGTTGTTGCTCCTGGAAGGCTTTATCTCTCTCAAGCTGCTGAATTTCGTGCTGCTGCTGCTGAATCTGGTTGAGCAAAACCGGCTGCTGCTTTTGACGAATCAGCGCCACCAGGTAATCATGCACAAGCTGATAGCGGGCGGCAGGCACTTCGGGCAGCAGCAGCACCAGACCCGATCGCACCAGAATTGTCAGGATCAAATCGAGCTGCTCTGCATTGAGGGTCAGATGAACGGCGAGCTTCGACAGGTTCTCGGTCAGTTCTAGCAGCGTTTTTAGGGGACGGGTGCCCTTCTCGTCGGTCAGCAAATACAGAATGAGGTGAGCTGCCTCCTCGTTGGGCGGTCCACAGTCTTTGACGACTTGCTCTAAAAAGCGTTCGACCAGTTTGCCTTTGGGGTTTTCACCCAACGCCTGATACTGATGCAGTTTACTAATGTTGTCTTCCTGAAGCTGAGCACCGACGATTTGTAGCTCGATCGGGCGCACATCGCCGGATTCCCGAGCCATGTCTGCAACCAGCCGCTCAATCAAATCATCTTCGAGCGAAAACTGTGATCGCTGCGTTAAGCGTTGGATGATCAGCTTGGCATCCTGGGTTGTGAAATTGCCCAAAGGATAGCGATTTTCGCGCCCCAAAATGTCGTTCGTGATTTCATCGAGCTGGAGCCGTTCGCACTCCAACAAGTAATGCAAATAATCTTCTCGCAGCGACAGCACGACTTTCACATATGGCAAGTTCAGACATTCGCCAAAAAACTGAAAGAAACTGCGGCGGCTGGCAGCATCGGGATAAAAAAAGAAAAACTCTTCAAACTGGTCAAAAATCAAGATCGGCAGCAGACTCCAGCGATCGGCATTGTTGCGGAACTGCTCAATAAAAAACTGCGGGTCGAGCGAATCTGCTGACTCGATCGCCGTCCAGTGAATGCCCCGCCGCTCCAGCGCTTTAACCAGGCAACTGCCCAGCTCTCTTGACCAATCGGTATAAACGCTCAGCACGATCGCCAGGGGATTGCGTGCCTCGATCGGTCGTTGTTCGAGCGCGGGCACCAGTCCGGCGTTGATAATCGAGCTTTTGCCGACTCCTGACTGACCGTGAATCACCGTTAGTTTGTGTTGACTGCTGCTGAGGCGGGCAATGAGTTGCTCAACATCTCGCTGCCGCCCCGATGCCGAAATTTCTTGAGCAATCTCGATCGGCTGAGTCGGTGCTATGGTCTGCTCACTGTCATCATCAATTTCTGGCAGCTCTAAAGCCACCAGAGCCGGACTGATCACCTGTCGCTCTGGTTTGAGCCGTCCTGCCCCAATAAAGGCGCGCAGGCTATACTGCTGTTCGATCGATCGCTGCTCTCGCTTGGTTTCAAACGCATTCAGATAGTCTCCCTGCTCGTAGTAAAGCGACCGCAAAGCTTCTAAAATCCGCGTGTAGAGCAGCGGGTCATAGGCATGGTTGCAGGATTCTTTCGCCGCTTCCAGATGGTCAACCGCGTCTGACAGCAGCCCCAACTGCTGCTGTGCCTGCGCCCGCAAAAGCAAGTATAAACTGCGGTAGTGAGGACGTGCCCAGCTCAAATCAAGATATCGCTCGTGGCTCTCATGCGAGGGAGCAGGCGGCTGTTCGTTAACCTGGAGTGCCTTTGCTGCGTGTTGTTCTGCTTCTTGCCACGCCGATCGCGCCAGCGCCACTTCTGCCAGCAGTCCATAGCCGTAGGCAAGACAGATCGGATCAAAATAAGTCTGGTGCAGCCGCACCGTTGTTTGAGCCACCGTTGACAGCTCATCCCACTCGCCTAACCGCTGGAGCACCTCGCCGAGGGCAATGATGAATTTTGCAGCCAGCGCCTCGTGATTGGTTTGCAGCAGTCCGTCAACGCACTGGCGATAGTAGTCGCGCGCCTGCCGACAGTCTGATTCATATTCAGCCCGATATAAAGCCGCTTGCCTGCGCCACCACAGTCCCAGATAAAACAGTACACAACTGCGTCGCTGAATGATTTCGGAACTGTTGACCAGCGTTGATCGCCAAAACGCCAGACTCTGCTGATAGTAAGGGTACGCCTCATCCAGGCGATCGTTGGCGTGGGCATCCAGCGCCAGAATAAACTGGATGCCTGCTTCTAAAGCGGAATCCAAAGGCTGCTGCCGCTTGTGCAATTCTCTCAGGGCAACTTTCAAATCGGGCTGAGCATAAGTGTTCGTTCCCAAATAAAGTGCCGAACTGCGGGGAAACCTGCCTGCTCCCACCTGCATTGCCTGCTCGAATAAAGCATCCGTTTGCTGTTGCAAAAACTGAACCAGGTCGGTGGTGGCAATGGCAAAGCGAATCGGCACGCCAGCCCAACTGTTGAAATCCGGTGCCAATCGCCCCAGCTTCTGCAAAATTTCATCGTTAAGCCACAGCACCAGCGGAAAGGCAAAGCTTTTGCGAAAGTCATCTCGCACCTGATTAGTGGCAGTCAACACATCATCAAGCGCCGTCACTGCATCGAGACCCACAATCATCAGCGCCTGCGGCTGTTCGTCGCCCAGCTCAGTTTTGATCAGGGTATACAGCGTTTTGGTCGAACCGTGCAGCACTAGCTCACGAATTGGCACCGGACACCGTTCTTTGAGCTGCTGCTGCATTTGCGCCTGCAATCTGGCGTAGTTGCAGCGCACCAGAATCAGCGAAAATCGCTTGCGAGAAAGCACGATCGCCCGCGACAGCGTTCTCAGCGATTCCTCGTTGTAAGCAACCACTTCTTCAGGCTGCTGTGGGTCTTTCATGGTTTCACCGAATTTGCCTTCCACGCCTGAAACCGCCGGGTTTCTTCGAGCACCGGATTAATGCCAAACCAGCGACCGTGCTGATCGGAATATTCAAAGAAGAACATGCTGGGCAGGAGTGTCCGAAACTCGTCTTCGCCAGTTAGAGACTGCTGTTGCACCACCCGCTGAATCATCTTCCACTCCTGGTCGTCGATCGTCACCAGCAGGCTATCGCGGTATTCTTGAATCACCTTTTCGACGCAGGCACGCGGCAGCGGCACGTCTTCTCGCTGCAAGCAAGAATAAAGCAGTGCCAAAAGTTTGCGGACATGCCCACCGCTAATCCAGCACAGGCGATCGAGCGTTTCCAGGCTATCAAACACTTCGATCGCGCAGTGGTTAATCAACTCATTTGACAGCTCAGGCTTTGTAGACAGTTCAGGAAACGCCCGCACCAGCACCATGCGCCGCATTAAGTGCAGCCCTGCGTGGTCAGTGCTGCCATCGCGCATTCGCACCGACACCATCGGCAGCACTTTCGGTGCCATGCCACCGCCCAAGCGGTTTTTTAGCATTTCACTGCTGTTCGAAAACAGCAGCATCAGCGGCACGGTGTAAACGACGTGGCAGTTGAGTTTACGGAGTTGTTCACCGCGATCGATAAACAAATATTCGGTTTGCAGTTTGCCCGATGCCGTCGGACGTGCCTCAACGCGATCGAGGTTATCGACAATCACCACCAGTCCGCGTTTGCCCTGCTGCTTCAGCAGGTGAGTGGCAGGTTCCAGCAGCTCCTGATTGATCACCTGCAAAATATTGTTGGTGCGCGGTTCCAGATACTGCCGCAGCCGACTGCGGAGGTTCGGGCTGTCTTTGGCTTTCGCGGTAATTTTGCCAATGCCGATCGGCAGCGAAAACTCCAGGCTGCCCTCGCTGCTGGCTGTGACTTTGCCGACTCCCGGCAGTTCTGCTTCACCCGACAGCTCGATCGGAGTCTGCAAAAAGTCAACCGCACGCTTGAGTAATTCTTTAAAGCCTTTGGGCTGAAGATAGATCTGGCTCTTTTCCAGACTTTCGCTGACCTGACGGGCAACAGCCAGCAGAATATCGGTAATGTCTACGTCTACCATATCGAGGTCTTGCGTAGACTCGAAGTAGACAACGTAAAAACCCTGCGCTTGCAGCCGTGCCTTGAGCCGCAGCAGCTCCGTAGATTTACCGCAGCCAATGTGCCCGCTAAACAATTGACAGGTGGGACGACTGGGCGCGAGGATCGTGATAGTGCGCTCTAGCTCACGAATAATATTGCTGCCGCGCACCGGGGAAAAGTCAATGTAATAAGGCTGGTCCGCCGGATTACCCATATCCAGGGTGCGGGTCGGATTGCAGACATCATAAAACTGCTCAGGATTAATCACGGCTGCTTAGGGGGGGGACGAAGGGCTTTGATCATCTTTGGAGCTATCTTCAAGCTACCGAAGCAGTCCCCTCAATTCCGGCTAAAGCTACCTTTCTTAAAAGAGGCAAGGCTGAAAGCTAAATGAGAACCCCTTTGCCTCCCTCATCCTGATGTTCTTGAGTGCTGATAGTGCTTAAACAGCTTGCCCAGAACCGCAATGCCGCGATCGATGACTTCGGGTGGCTGAGAAAAGTTGAGCCGCAGCGCTGGATAGCCCTGTTGATTGGGGAAAAACGTGGCACCAGAAACAATAAACACCTTTTGCGCGGCGGCTTCGTGACAGATGGTTGGCATCGGCAATCCTTCTGGCAGCGTCACCCAGAGAAACAAGCCGCCGTCGGGCACCGTCCAGGTAGCTTCGGCGGGGAAGTGTTGCTCTAAAGCTTGCAGCATCAGGTCGCGGTTGCCCAGGTTGAGGCTACGCATTTGATTGAGATAGCGGCGGTAGTGCCCAGTTGCCAAAAATTCGCTGACGATCGCCTGCGACACCGTCGAGACATGCAAATCGCTCAGCAGCTTGCGCTCGAGCAGCGGGCGGTAAGGCTTTCCTGTGACTGCCATAAACCCAACTCGCAGTCCGGGCATCAGCGTTTTAGAAAAGGTGCCCAGATAAATCACGCGATCGGTGCGATCGATCGCTTTAATGGGTGGCGGCACAGCGCCAAAGCTCAGCCCTTCGTAAGCATTGTCCTCTAAAATCACACAGTCATAGCGGGTTGCCAGCTCCAGCAACTGCTGGCGATGTTGCTGGCTCGTAGTAATGCCTGTGGGATTGTGGAGCGTACTGATGGTGTAAATCAGCTTGGGGCGATGGCTGCCAAGATACTGCTCTAATAACTCCAGATTCATGCCGTCGCGGGTCATGGGAATTCCGATCACTCTGGCTCCAATTTTCTGGAGTACAGCCAGTGCCCCGTGATAGTTGGGAGTTTCGACAATCACCCAATCTCCGGGCTGCAAATAGTGATGCATCGCCAGCGACAGCCCCTGCATCGAACCGTTCGTGATAATCAGATCTTCAGGCGAAATCTCTAAGCCCTTTTGAATCAGAAGCTGAGTAATTTGCTTACGCAGCCCAAGCTGTCCTTGCGGAAAGTCGTAGTTAAATAAGGTGTCTGCCACTCCTTTCATCGCTCGGCGGGCAATGCGCTGCAAATCTTCCAGACAGCCGGGACGCGGAAACCCCGAGGCGAAATTGATCATGTCACTCTGCTGATAGGCATGAGCCGCAGCAGTGCAAATATCGAAATAAGTCATCTCGCCGGTTTCAGGAATGATCACTTCCTGGCGGGGGGCAAACGTCGAAGCGACTCTGGGCGAAGGCGACGGTTGACGATTCACGAAATATCCGGCTCCCGCCCGCGCATAAATCAGTCCATCGGCTTCGAGTACGCCATACGCTTCGATAACCGTCAGCTTGTTGACCTGGGCGTTTTCTGCCAGCGTGCGAATCGACGGCAATCGATCGCCAGGTTGCAGCGCGCCCGCCAAAATTAAGCGGCTGATCCGGTCGCGAATTTGCAGATAAACGGGTTCAGATGATCGGCGATCGAGCGGAATTTTCACGGTTCGCAGCAGGTGGAGAGACAATTGGCAACCAATGCTTTGAGGTCGGTTACTCAGACCAAAGTGAAACCTTACCTGGCACTATACGCGATCTGCCAACAGTTCGCCTGGTACAGTTTTTCAAAACTCGACTAGAGCACTGTGCAGAATTCAGTCGATCGCGCTTTCGAGAACAGAGGTAGGCTTGAGGTGCATTGGTGGCATCAAGCAGCAACTCAGGTTCAATCTCTCAGGAATATGGTTTGAGATGTGTGGTCTCTGACAATCATTTTGACAATGCAATCATTTTGACAATGCAAGCATTCTGAAATCAGTGATACGCAGTATGGCAACAACAACTCGAATTGGTACATTCTTTGGTGAATCTCCCGTCCTCTCTGCCAACGGACGCTATGTGGCTTACATCACGACCAATATTGATTTTCAAAATGATACGAATGGTGCCAGTGATGTCGTCGTTCAAGACTTAGTAACTCAAAATTTTTTCTTTGCCTCGGTCTCTTCAGATGAAGTGTTAGGAAATGATTTTTCTGGCTCTCTCGATTCGCCAGCCATTTCAGCAGACGGACGCTTTGTGGTGTTTAACTCGTTTGCAACCAATCTCGTTCCCGGAGATTCTAACGGTGAGCCTGATTTGTTTATGCGGGATTTGACCGCAGGCACGACCACTCGCATTTCAGTAGACTCCAATGGCAATCAAGTCCCCGCAAACACCATTGAGTCTCAGTTTCGACCGGCGATTTCAGCAGACGGACGCTTTGTAGCGTTTCAATCGCGAGCGCCGCTTGCCGGTCCTGGCACAGGCGGCGGCAACATTTTTGTGCGAGACGTTGTTTCCGGAACAACGACGATCGCCTCTGCAAATTCCAGCGGAGTTGCCGTTGGTGGTTCCAGTCCTTCGATTTCGGCAGACGGACGCTTTGTGGCGTTTATGTCTTTAGCAAACAATCTCGTGTCAGGGGCAACCAACAATCTGGATTTTGATATTTTCGTTCACGATCGCCTCACACAAACGACAATTCTGGCTTCGGTCAACTCGCAGGGACAGCCAGCCAGTGGACGTTCAACCAGTGAATTTGGGTTGGAAAGTGGCTCATTTGATCCGGTCATGTCAGCAGACGGACGCTATGTGGTGTTTAAGTCCAGCGCCACCAATCTGGTTCCTAACGACACCAATCAAGTGGCTGACATTTTTCGACACGATCTTCAGACCCGCACCACAACTCGCATCTCTGTTGATTCCAACGGCAATCAAGCCAACGGCTCCAGCGCGATCGGCTTCAACAAATCTGCGGTCTCAGCCGATGGTCGCTATGTAGTTTTTCAATCATTTGCCAATAATCTGGTGCCAGGAGATACCAATAATGCCCTGGATGTGTTTGTGCGAGATACGATCGCGGGCACTACAACTCGCGTATCTGTAAATTCTAATGGAGAGCAACCGCTTTCAGGCTTTATCAGGACACAATCTGATAGCGGCACAATTTCGGCTGATGGCAGCCGAATTGTCTTCATGTCCAACGGCAAAAACATGAACGATGCGGGCATTGATACGCCTGAAATCTACCTGCGCGATACCCGAAGCGGCACAACTAACCCCAACGGTTCAGCAACTGGCACCGCAGGCAGAGACACGCTCACGGGAACCGCTGGCAATGATCTTCTCATTGGCAAAGGGGGCAATGACGTTTTGATCGGCAAGGGTGGTGATGACACGCTCATCGGCGGTCAGGGAAACGACCGACTCACCGGCGGCGCAGGACGCGATCGATTCGTTTACCAGACTCCGCAAGACCGCTTTGATCGCATCACCGATTTCGCTCCAGGCAAAGACAAGATCGTGTTGAGCCAACTGCTCGATCGCCTGGTTCCTGGCAACTATCGTGGACGCAACGCGATCAAAGATAACCTGATCCGGTTGGTGCGGCGCGGCTCAGATACGCGAATTGATGTGGATTTGAATGGGCGATCGATTCCTGGAGGCTTTGAACCGCTGGTGTTAGTGGAAGATGTTGGTGTCGCCAGGTTGAACCGTCTGCAAAACTTTGTGTTTTAAGAACTGGCAGCAGTTTTGCCAATTCAACTCTGGGGCGGCTGTGGCAGGCGTAGCGTAAAGCAACTGCCCTGACCTAGATTCGATCGCAGCGTGATCTCGCCGCCGTGGAGCTGTGCCAGTTTTTGCGAGAGCACCAGTCCCAGTCCGGTGCCCTCATACCGGCGATCGATGCCGCTGTCAAGCTGCTGAAAGGGCTGAAACAGCATTGCCTGGTCGGCTGGGTCGATGCCGATGCCGGTATCGATCACGGCAAATTCAATGCTGTCGTGAGACTGGCTGACTCGCAGCGTCACCGAACCTGACTCTGTAAATTTAACGGCGTTTGACAACAGATTGACGAGAATTTGTTTTAAGCGGCGCTGGTCAGCCACGCAGGTCGTTATCTCTGATGCGATCGTCAAGATCAGCTCTAAACCGCGATTGGCTGCCCGCTCTTGCATCAGCCCTAAACACGATTGACACAGGACTGGCACTGAAATGGTTTCTAGCTCCAGTTGTTCTCGACCTGCCTCGATTCTGGATAGATCGAGAATGTCGTTGATCAAAGACAGCAGATGCTCACCAGAGGCAGAAATGGTTGCCAGATACTGCTGTTGTCTGTCGTTAAGTGAGCCAAACACTTGCTGAAGCAAAACGCTCGAAAACCCCAGGATGCTGGTCAGCGGCGTTCGCAGCTCGTGACTCATATTTGCCACAAATTCACTTTTGGCACGATTGGCGGCTTCTGCCAGCAGGCGCTGTTCATCCAGGGCTTGAGTCCGCGCTGCGACGAGTTGCTGAAGATTTTGATAGCTCTGGGCGTTGTAGAGCGCGATTGCCGCATTTTCAGCAATTTGCTCAAGCAGGCGAACTTCATCTGGGCTAAAGGTGCGGTGAACGGTTGTCGTATGCAGCGATAGACTGCCGTAGAACTGGTCGCGAATAAAAATAGGCACGCGCACGATCGAGAGAATCTGCGCTTGTTGGATCAGGGCATCCCGGCTGAGAGGATGCCGAAAACTAGCATAGTTAAATGCCTGAAACGGTTGATGTTGCCAGACATCGG
>Ga0224723_1000688_pt1 | contig 22365 bp, 18 predicted proteins | sample Balambano_FR2_Me_FD_161647 | JGI IMG/M metagenome (GOLD analysis project Ga0224723, IMG submission 161647) | Freshwater sediment microbial communities from Lake Towuti, South Sulawesi, Indonesia - Balambano_FR2_MetaG | ecosystem: Environmental > Aquatic > Freshwater > Lake > Sediment | place... | reverse complement strand
GGGGAGATGGATAATTTACTAACAACTCCGCACTCAGCACCCCGCACTCAGCACTCAGCACTCAGCACCCCGCACTCTCCCCACTACGACTGATGACGATTCAGCAACAGTTCTACTTAAATAAACTGTGGTATCTGGTAAATTTACACCTACTGTCGTGCTTCACCAAGCTATAACATCCGCATTTCTTTAGTTTATGTAAAATCATTTTTCTATTGTCAAATTACGTTTATAAGATAGAAGCAACGACTACAATTTGCCTAGAATAAGCGAGTTAAAAAGGACGTTGACCTAAAAATAATTATCCAATCTTGACTTGAATCAAGTGTCCTTTGGGAATAAACCAAACAAAACTGTTTAGTAGTATGGGAGAACTTAAAATATGACAACGGCAGACTCTCTAGGGTTGTCTATGAACACAGCAGAGGACAAGAGCTTAGATCGTGATTGTACAACTTTATCCCGTCACGTCTTACAGCAACTTCAGAGCTTTTCTGCCCAAGCACAGGATCTGAGTGCGTTGATGAATCGCATTGCTTTAGCAGGTAAACTGATTGCACGACGTATGAGTCGGGCAGGTTTAATGGAAGGTGTTCTTGGGTTTACTGGAGAGACAAATGTCCAGGGAGAATCCGTCAAAAAGATGGATGTTTACGCTAACGATGTATTTATCTCAGTTTTTAAGCAAAGCGGTTTAGTATGTCGCTTGGCTTCTGAGGAGATGGAAAAACCCTACTACATTCCAGAAAATTGCCCTATAGGTCGTTATACATTGTTATACGACCCCATTGATGGCTCATCTAATACTGATACTAATTTGAGCTTAGGTTCCATCTTCTCCATTCGCCAACAAGAAGGAGAAGATGCCAACAGAGCAGCAGATGACTTGCTATCTTCTGGACGTAACCAGATTGCTGCTGGGTATATTCTGTATGGGCCAAGTACAATGCTGGTCTATACTATTGGTAAGGGCGTTCATTCCTTTACTCTTGACCCTAGTTTAGGGGAGTTTATCCTCACGGAAGAAAATATTACAATGCCCCTTCATGGCTCAGTTTATAGCGTAAATGAAGGAAATTTTTGGCAGTGGGACGAGTCAATTCGAGAATACGTCCGCTACGTACATCGGACGGAAGGTTATACCGCTCGTTACAGTGGGGCAATGGTTAGTGATATCCACAGAATTTTAGTTCAAGGTGGTGTATTTCTGTATCCTGGTACACTTCCCAAACCTGAAGGTAAGCTGCGATTGCTTTATGAATCAGCACCTTTGGCTTTTGTAATTGAGCAAGCAGGTGGTCGAGCAACAACAGGGCATAAGGAAATCTTAGACGTAGTGGCGAAAACACTCCATCAGCGTACGCCGTTAATTATTGGTAGCAAACAAGATGTAGCAAAAGTTGAGTCTTTTATTCAAAACGGTCATTAGATGAGTGTAATATTGCTGCGGACTAAAAACCCAGCAATTGATCAAAGTTTGTTAAGGAAATTTGGAATTTTCGGTACAAAATATTCCGTGTTACGGATAACACTGGAGTTCCGGATTGATTTACATTAGGGGCAAATACTACGAATCGGTGCTAGATAATTAGCAGGAGATAAGGATAATGAGTGGCACAAATAATCATCTTTTGGAAATAAAACAATACGGTCAAAGTATCTGGATGGATAATTTGAACCGTGATATTATCCAGTCTGGTGATTTAAAGGATATGGTGGAAAATAAAGGTATCTGCGGAATTACCTCTAACCCAGCGATTTTTGAAAAAGCGATCGCGGGTAATGTGATTTACGACCAAGACATCGAAGCTGGTGTGCGTGCAGGTTTACCAACATACAAAATTTACGAATCTCTAGCTTTTGCAGATATCCGTAATGCTTGTGATATATTACGCCCAGTATATGAAAAGTCTGATGGGCTTGATGGTTATGTGAGTATTGAAGTACCACCAACTATTGCTCACGACACCGAAGCTACAATCAACGAAGCTCGTCGCTACTACCAAGAAATTGGTCGGGAAAACGTGATGATTAAGATTCCTGGTACTACTGCTGGATTGCCAGCAATAGAACAAGTGATCGCAGATGGAATCAACGTCAACGTGACTTTACTATTTTCTGTCCAAAGTTATGTAGAATCATTCTGGGCTTATATTCGCGGATTAGAAGCTAGAGTCAAAGAGGGTAAAGACATTTCTCGCATTGCCTCAGTTGCTAGTTTCTTTCTCAGTCGGATTGATAGCAACATAGACGCCAAGATAGATGCTAAATTTAAGCAAGGTGTTGATGATATCGCCATCGAAGCCAAACTTACATCTATCAAAGGTAAAGTAGCGATCGCCAACGCCAAAATTGCGTACCAAGAATACAAAAAAGTTATCAATGGCGATCGTTGGCAAGCCTTAGCAGCTAAAGGAGCAAAAGTCCAACGTCTACTATGGGCAAGCACCAGCACCAAAGACCCCAACTATAGCGACGTGATGTATGTCGATCAGTTGATAGGTCCAGATACAGTTAACACTCTACCACCAGCGACAATAGAAGCTTGTGCAGACCACTGCGACGTGGCAAGTCGCGTGGAAACAGACGTAGAAGCAGCTTACAAACTCATAGAAAGTCTCAAAGATCCAGACGTTAACATCAACATCGACGCAGTGATGGATGAACTTTTGATCGAAGGAATTGAAAAGTTTGTTAAGCCCTTTGAATCTCTGATGGAATCCTTAGAAAACAAAGTCAAAGTGCTGTCGCCAGTGTAACAAGAATGCTTGACCTAGGGGATACAAAGCAGATAATTAGGTAAATCTAAAGTGCAATTAACTTTGTCACCCTAGTTCAAGCAATCAAAATGCTCGTAACCCTCATCCAACTCAAATCCACAATCTAAAATAGTTATGGTCAGTCTACTAGAAAATCCCCTGCGGGCTGGTCTGCAACAACAAGGAATGCCCGAACCCCAAATTATCATTATATTTGGCGCTTCGGGAGACCTGACATGGCGCAAACTAGTACCAGCGTTGTATAAACTGCGACGTGAAAGACGCATACCACCAGAAACAACTATTGTTGGTGTAGCGCGTAGAGACTGGACCCACGAATACTTCCGCGAGCAAATGCGGAAGGGAATGGAAGAAGTTCATGGTAGTGTTGATCCCCAAGAACTTTGGCAAGACTTTGAGCAAGGTTTATTTTACTGTTCTGGTGATATAGACAAACCAGAAAGCTATCAGAAGCTCAAGAATTTTTTGGAGGAATTAGACCAAAAACGGGGAACCCGAGGAAATCGGATGTTCTATCTGTCGGTTGCTCCAAACTTCTTCCCCGAAGCAATTAAACAACTAGGCTCTGGGGGGATGTTAGAAGATCCTTACAAACATCGTCTAGTAATTGAAAAACCCTTTGGTCGGGACTTAGCTTCAGCTCAAAGCCTAAACAAAGTAGTACAGAAATATTGTAAAGAAAATCAAGTTTACCGTATTGACCATTATTTAGGTAAAGATACAGTTCAAAACCTCTTGGTCTTCCGGTTTGCTAATGCTATTTTTGAACCATTGTGGAATCGACAGTTCGTTGACCACGTACAAATTACCGTAGCTGAAACCGTAGGTGTAGAAGACCGGGCTGGTTACTATGAAAATGCTGGTGCCCTACGGGATATGTTGCAAAACCACTTGATGCAGCTATACTGTCTGACCGCTATGGAAGCACCAAACGCCATAGACGCCGATAGCCTTCGTAATGAGAAAGTAAAAGTACTCCAAGCTACCCGCTTAGCTGACGTACATAATCTCTCACGGTCTGCGGTACGCGGTCAATACAGCGCAGGCTGGATGAAAGGTAAACAAGTCGCTGGGTATAGAGAAGAACCAGGAGTCAATCCTGCTTCCACAACACCAACTTATGTAGCAATGAAGTTTTTGGTAGATAATTGGCGCTGGCAAGGAGTTCCTTTCTACCTACGGACTGGTAAACGGATGCCAAAAAAAGTTAGTGAGATTTCTATCCATTTTCGTGAAGTTCCTTCCCGGATGTTTACCTCCGCCGCTCAGCAGATGAATGCCAACGTTTTGGCAATGCGAATCCAACCAAACGAAGGGATTTCTCTCCGTTTTGAAGTCAAAATGCCAGGGGCAGATTTTCGTACCCGTTCCGTGGACATGGACTTTAGCTACGGTTCCTTTGGTATCAAAGCCACATCCGACGCTTACGATCGCCTATTCCTCGATTGTATGATGGGCGACCAAAGTTTATTTACACGGGGAGATGAAGTAGAAGCAGCTTGGCGAGTAGTCACACCAGCCCTTTCTGTTTGGGATTCACCTGCCGACCCAGAAACAGTTCCCCAATACGAAGCAGGAACTTGGGAACCAGCCGAAGCAGAATTTTTGATTAACCAAGACAATCGCCGCTGGCGCAGACTGTAGAAATTGGTTATTGGTCATTAGTAATCAAGCTGATGACCAATTACCAGTGGTACATAAATGACAAAATCTAAAATATTATGATGACCCCCCACGCTCCTACTATTTTTTCACTCCAAGCTCCAAAAGATATTTCCCTAACAGAAATTGAAGCCGAACTAGGTAAAATTTGGCAAAGTTATGGTATGGCAGGTGAAGATGGAGCGCTACCCGCAGCGACTCGCGCTACAACTTTTACTCTAGTAGTTTATGAGCCTGAAGAAACTCAGCATCTGTTAGCTGCTCTCGGATTTTACACAGGTCCAATCGATGGTATTTTCGGTCCACAAATGCAAGCTGCCCTACTAGCAGCACAAAAAGCTTATAAATTACAACAAACTGGCACAGCTACACCTGAAACTTTAGCAACTTTACGAGAACAAGTTTCTAAACGTCAGAGCGGTGGTAATACAGAAGTAAATTCTAGTGGAACATCTTATGCTTTAGAAGCAAAAAGCCCCAGAATTGCTGATGAAATCGCTTTACGTAATCCTTGTCGGATTATTGCTCTGATTCCGATCGCTGGAGAAGACGAAGGTGTAAAAGCTCAAGTTTCTGCTTATTGCCCAATTCAAAAACAATCATCTAGTACTCTGGTTTGTTGTGAGTATATTACTCTTACAGGAACTGCTGCCGGATTAGAACGAGTTGGTGGAATCATCCAAGAATTATTAATTGGGGGACTACCTAAATTCCTGTGGTGGAAAGCAACACCGGATTCCAATAACCCCATTTTCAAACGCTTATCAGCAGTTTGCAATAACGTAATTGTAGATTCTTGTGAGTTTAATGAGCCAGAAACCGATTTAATCAGCTTGCAAAACTTGATCGAATCTGGTGTACCATTAGCTGACCTCAACTGGCGTCGGATTTCACCGTGGCAAGAATTGACAGCAGAAGCTTACGACCCACCATCACGTCGGAATTCTTTACCAGAAATTGACAGAGTAAATATAGATTATGAAAAAGGCAACCCAACCCAAGCATTTTTATTTTTAGGTTGGTTAGCAAGTCGTTTGGAATGGGGTCCGGTTTCCTTTAAAAAAGAAAGTGGAGACTATGATATTTTCAAAATCAACTTTGTCAGTAAAGACCAAAAACAAATAGAAGCTGAGATTGGAGGAGTTCCGGTAGCTGATGCTGGTAATGATATTCCTGGAGACTTAATTGCTTTGCGTTTGAGTTCTACCAATCCTCAAGCAGATTGCGCTACACTCATCTGCTCAGAAACTGGGGGTTGTATGCGGATGGAAACTCACGGTGGTGCCCAATCTAGTGGTTTATTCCAACAGGTAACTTCACTTTCTGAACAAAAAGCAGAAGCTTTACTGAGTCAGCAAGTACAACGCTGGGGTCATGAAGCCCTTTTTGAAGAAAGTCTAACGTTAGTTGTTCAGATGTTGAAATTAAGCGATGAAGTAGATGAATAAGTACAATTAAGTACATTGTGTTTTTTAATTAAAAGCGGAGCAGTTACAATGTTCCGCTTTTTGCTAACTCAAGTTTTTGGGTCTACGTAGTAAAGTATTGACTAATTTATCTTTTGAAGCCATAACCGCAAAAAACTACAGATAAACCAATTAAAACGAAGAATTGATGCAGACGGTCTTGAAGGAAGCTAAGCAACCTTACCATCACTGTAAACAGATTGGTGAACAGCGGAAGTTTCAAACAATGGCAAACAAAATAAACCTCAATGAGGGCTAAATTGCAACGCCTGATATATAGCTTCAGGATTTGCCGCAATCGCCTTGAGGTAAGCCTTTGCTGTCTGGTCTGGTTCACTGCGTCCTTGCTCCCAGTCCCGCAACGTGCCAAGGGGAATATGGTAACGTGCTGCAAATTCCTCCTGCGTTAATCGCAAGGCACGGCGGATAATTTTTACACGGGATATCCGCTTCATACGGGCTAAATCTGCCTCCGTAAGCGGCTGCGCGTCAGGGTCGCTTAGAGCCGCCGCGTGAATTTCTTCTTCGGTCATAGGACGCTCAGGATATGTAGTTTTGTCAATTGTCTACTGGAAACGAAGCGTTATGGCAAATTTTACAGGGAGCCGCATTAAATATTGTAAAGCTCAAGGAAACAGCCCCTTTTTCTTCCGCCGTAAGTTAACCAGAACTTATTTTCTTTCTTTTTCAGCAAACCCTAATTATTTACTGTGATTGGATTTCTGGTTGTATAATTACTTTGCCTGGATTATTTACTCCACACTGTGGGCAATTTTCTCCTATTATTGGTCTAGGTTTAGGTCTAAGGATAATTTCGCAATCATTGGGATTTTTTAGGCAGGGGTTGGGTTCAATTCTGCAAGTATTTGGGTTTGTAAAGCATGAATTAGATTGGGCTAAAGCTGTATTATTAACCGCGCTTGAAAAAGCAGAGATGATCAAAGCAGATATAGAAGCGCCTGTAATTAAAAATAGACGTTTGGTGTACATATTAGTAAATGGATGAATGTGGTTTGTAATTTTTCGCATGAAATCAAGTACAAATATATGTACTAGCGCTCCATACAAGTAAAAATTTTGTTGGAACATTATTAAGTTGCTTTTGAGTTGTTTGCACGTGTTGTTCCAACAAGTAGAGTTACAAAATCTACTTTTGTTATTCCGGATATCATCAAAAGTTTAATTGTGATTTTTGATTCAAAAATGCTTTAATCTTAACTTATATTTTTGCTGATCCTAGTCAAATGTCTTTAATAATTGCTGGAGAGCGTAGTGGAGTAGGCAAGACGACTGTTACACTCACTCTTTTATCATCTTTGTGTCGAAAATCGCAACGGGTGCAATCTTTTAAAGTGGGGCCAGATTATATTGACCCGATGTTTCACCAACACGTTACAAAGCGTGCTTGTCGCAATTTAGACCCTGTATTAACAACTGTCGATTATGTAAAACAGTGTTTCAACCTTCATACTCAGGGAGTTGATTATGCTTTGGTAGAGGGAGTTATGGGGTTGTTTGATGGAGTGACACCACTTGATTTGAAGGTAAATTTTGCTAGTACCGCTCATGTCGCGCAGATATTGAATGTACCAATAGTTTTAGTAATTGATTGCAGTCGCTTGTCTGGTTCCGTAGCTGCGATCGCCCACGGTTATTGTTCTTTTGACCCAAATTTAAAAATTGCTGGATTAGTACTCAACCGTGTCGGAAGCGATCGCCATCTATCACTACTAAAAAATTCCTTAGAATCTTTACAAATACCCATTCTTGGTGTAATGCGGCGACAAGATAATATTACAATTCCTGATCGCCATCTTGGTTTAATCCCCACAGATGAACTTCCCGAACTAAATGCTGTCATAGATAAACTTGCTGACTTAGGCGATACTTGCTTCGACTGGGAAAAATTATTACCTTTACTCTGCTCGGAAACGACCCATCGGGTCGTCTCTACAAATACAATTCAACAGCTACACTTTCGTATAGCAATCGCCCGCGATCGCGCTTTTAATTTTTACTATCAAGACAATCTCGATATACTACAACAATTAGGGGCTGAATTAGTTTTTTGGAGTCCCTTAGAAGATGCTGTACCAGAAAATATACATGGGATGTATTTTGGTGGGGGTTTTCCAGAGGTTTTTGCCCAACAACTTGCAGAAAATACTAGTACTCGTGTGGCAATTAGAAAAGCGATTCTTTCCGGAGTACCTACCATTGCTGAGTGTGGTGGTTTGATGTATTTGTGCGAGGAAATTATAGATTTTGCAGGTAAATCTTGGCCAATGGTAGGAATTTTACCTACAACTGCTGTGATGGATAAACGTTTAACTCTAGGATATCGTCGGGCGATCGCTTTGCAAGATAGCTTGTTAATAACAGCTGGTACAACAGTTTGTGGACATGAATTTCATCGTTCTCATTTAATTTCAGAACCTAGTCAGCCGCTATTTCAAACTTACCGTTATGACACCAAAGAATCCACAGGACAGGAAGGGTGGTTCTTGTTACCTAATTTACACGCTTCTTATATCCATATGCATTGGGGAGCCACTCGTGAAATTCCCCAACGATTTTTAGAGCAGGTACAGAAAAATTACAAGAATATACTGTAAGTTAAGATAATCCGAACACAAATGCATCTACACTCGAATGGTAAAAGCCGCAGATATCAGCACAAAAAGACTAATTAGTCTTGCACCCGATAACTGGGTAAGATGGGTAACAAATATTCCTAATATTAAAGCAGGTGAAATCTTATCTGGAGAATTTCAATGGGTAAGCCGAGAAAGTGACATTTTAATTCGTTCTACAAGTCCTGAATTAGGAGAGTTTATAGTTTTAAACGAATTACAATTGCGCTATAACTCTAAAATGCCACGTCGAGTACGTGCTTATACCGCGCTTGCGGAAGAGAAATATCAATTACCAATTTATCCCGTACTAATTAATATTTTGCCGATATCTGATGTTGAAATACCTACAAGTTTTGTATCAAATTTCGCAGGATTACGGGCAATTCAAGATTACCGGGTAATTAATTTATGGGAAGTTGATGTAAATGTAGCTTTCCAACAACCGCTACCATCATTAATTCCATTTGTACCGATTCTTAAAGGAGGGCAAGACGAGTCTACAATTAGAGAAGCTTTACAAATTTTACGTGCCGACGAACAGTTAAATCAACTTGAGACGGTTTTAGCATTTTTTGCTACCTTTGTTTTAGAAAGTAGTTTAGTTCAAGACATCATGAGGTGGGATATGGCAGTTTTACGCGAGTCTCCTTGGTATCAAGAAATTCTACGTGAAGGAGAAGCACGGGGAGAAGCACGGGGAGAAGCACGGGGAGAAGCACGGGGAATAATTGCTGGTATAGAAACCAGCTTAGAAGCAAAATTTGGCAGTGAGGGTTTGAAATTGATGTCGCAAATTCAGCAAACTTCCGATTTAGAAAGATTAAAGGAGATTTTACGCCATATTATTACAGTCAACACAATTGATGAATTACAGCAATTTTTGTAATTTATCAGAATTGGTATTAGTACTGCGCTCCGATCGCGTTAATTTTGTCATTTAGTTCTCGAATGCGACGAGATAAAACACCAATAATATTCACGGCAATTTCTGGCGTTTCTTCAATGGCATCGTAAAGTTGCTCTTGTGTCAATTCTAAACATTGACATGGTTCTAAAGTTGTAGCACTAGCGGAGCGTGGTTGAGCGTCAAATACTGACATCTCACCAAAAGATTCTCCTTTAGGGAACTCTGCCAGTATTTTATTACCAATATGTACTTTCACTTGACCGGAGACAACAATATAAAGCGATCGCCCTTCTTCACCTTGTCGAAAAATCGTATAATTGGTTGGGAATGATAGCTCATCCATCACCGAAGCTAACCGCACAATAAAATCATCTCTCAATTCTTTAAAAATTGGGACTCTTCTAATAAATAATAATCGGTCAACGGTAGTAAGCATCGGTGGTTCAATCCTGATATTTTGCGATTAATTCTTTAACTTGAGCTGCGATTAAAGGATGTGGATCATCTTTTAGCTGTGGTAAAACTTCAAGCAAAACCCGGTGAGAAGCAACATAAAGATAAGCGATCGCAGCTTCTCTAACTAAACCTGTAGGATGATGTAAAGCTTCTAAAATTTGCGGAATTGTTAAGCGGATGCGAGCAACCTGGGCAAAATAAAAACAGCAAGTTAAACACCAATCGGAAAGTAAATTCCCTATCCTCAGTAAACTCCGAGCGCGATCGCTTAATATCATCTGTTGATACTGCACTACTTCCGCTTCTACTAAACTTTGTAGCTTTTCTTCAGGCGATCGCTTATCTAAGGTATCTAATAAAACTGATTTACACTGTAAATCCACAGTGTACTCTAAAATTTCTAGACCCCGAGCAAAATTCTTTGGTGATGCAGAACGAAGATTAAAAGCTGCCGCTTGAATCTTATCTACAGGATAAAGTAACTTTAATAATAATAATATCCGCTCTTTGATATCAATCTCTAATTCCAGAAGTGCCCGTTGCAATAACTCACAGATATCAAGGATATTATAAACAGAATGGTGATTTCTGGGAATATCTTGACTCTTAAAACCGATGTATGTAGCGTAAGTTTCAGTTTGTTCTTGAAAATCTACGTATGCTGCATAAATTTCACCTAATAACTGTAACTCTTCTTTGATGTAAGTTTCGACTTTACCTTCAATTAATCTATCTGTAAAACTATCTATTCCTTCTTTTTGATGCCTTTTTAGCAAAGTACGGAGAATATGATCCCTAGTTGTACCCTGAGACTTATCTAAGTACCACCACAATTTTTCTACTGCTTCTATAGTGGGGATTTGACCGATAGTACGCCAAGCATACATTCGTACTACTTCAGGCTTATGAAGATTAGTAGCTACTTTTAACAGCATTGGTAATGCTTCATTTTCAAGTTTGACCAAAGCGCCCATAGCTGTAATTCTAGTTGACTTATAATGAAGTCCTTTGATGAGTGCAGGATAATAATCCTCTAACTGAGTTGCTGCAATCATTTCTAAAACTGCACAACGTACTCCCAAAGAATCATCTCGTAACAAATTAGGAATATAAATTCGCAAAGCTTGTAAGTAAACTACTTCTTGCAATGCTTTTACACCATGTATCCGCTCTTGCTCAATTTTATGAGTTAGCATTCGTCGTAGAGTATTGGTAGCGACTGATTTTTGTGTAGGAGTTCCTTGACGTAAAACTAAGGCTGCTGCAGTCGCACGGATCAGAGAATTGTGACGTGGATGAAGATATTCTTCTAACTCTCTTAAATCTGGATTTGTTTGAGCAAACCAAATGTAGCGTAACGCTAAAGCGAATATTTCTGGTGAACTAGTTTCGGAAATTTGTTCTAATAAAACATTTACATAGGGTGTGAAAGCAGGATTTGCTCCACAATTGAGCATTACCTGTAAACTTTGGCTTTGTAAACTCGGTGGTAGCTTGGTTAACAATGGTGCTAAAACTTCTGTTGCTCCTTGGGGATCGATTTGTGATAAAAGTTCAATGCAAGAGTGTTTATCAGCTTCAGTACTTTTTTCCCCTAAAGCTTTGACAACTGCTAACTTAAATGTGCGTAAATCTACATATGCGCCATTAAGTTGACCTCTACCTGCACTTAATACCAGCAAGTTAACGTATTGCGATCGCAAAAGCCAAATCAGACCCAAACAGATAATGGCGATCGCGACAGTTTCTATAATCAATACCCAATATTGCAAATGTACTAGTTCAAAGAAGCTAGTTAACCAGATAGTTAACAAAATCGCTAACCCTGTAGTTAACCCAGCAATTTGCTCAGCAATTCCACCAGATAATGTCTGTATATGATTGCGAATTTTTTCTGGAATGGGTTGAAATAGCAATGGTCCACCGCTTGCAACAAAGGTATACCGTAACAAATCATCAAAAAACTTGAGAATTACTAAACCCCAAAACAAACTTTTTGCTTCTGTTGTCGGAAATACACCTAATAATGGCGGGACAATTGGCAATAAAATTGTTACTAAAACTGGTAAAATCCCAATAGTAATAAATACTCCCCAACGTTCTAATACCCGACTAGTAGCAAACCATTGCATTGCTAACTCGCACAGTCCCGCAGTCCCGCTAAATATACCTAAAAACTTAGCAATTTCTGTGTCTTTAAAGTTTATTCTTAACTGGCTTAAATACTGAAAATCTATGAATACCCCAATCACTTGCAAAAGACCGAAAAAGGCAAATAATAGTAGAGCGTAACGTCTCAAGGAACCAGAAAGAATACGTCTTTTACGAGGTTCTGCTTCTTGAATAAATTTTTGACGCACTTCCGGAAAAGCTTGCGGGTAGCTCAAGGTCAGATACCATAAAATTACTGACCCGATAACAATTAAAAGACTACCAACCAAGATGACTTGATCGAGTTTGACAAATTCCACTAGTAAAGGCAAACTAAAGCCACTAATGACATCAGCAATTAAAATACCGCTACTAATTATGGGGTAAGCTCGTTTGATTTCCCGAATGTTAAATAATTGATTAGCTGTAATTGAAGTGTTAAGGTCATTAATTACGTATATTCCATCTACCCATAACCGAATGACGAATATAGCTATTATTGCCAGATAGGAAACGTGCCAACGCAGTACAATTAACGCAACTAGTGGTACAACCATACACGGTGCGATCGCCACAACCACCGAACGTAATGGCAAAATTCTTTGCAGCAGAGAATAAACAGAAACTAAAACTATACCAATCGCCGCACTCAAAATGTATATCCAAGGTAACGGGTCGGTTCCTTGCTCATTTAAAAATAGTGCTACTGTACTGTCTTCTACCCATCGTAATCCTATTGAAGTAGTTGTATAAAAAGCGAACATTAATAGTGTGCGATCGCTCTCCTCAGGACGGAGATTAACCCACTGTAGTAATCGCGGTAGGATGAATTTTCCATCAATCCACTGATTTTTTAGTTCCATGCAGTCCTACTTTTTAATGTAGTGACACCCCAACGGGCAAGTATAAAATAATAGCCACTCAATTTGTTTATATAAAAACTTACCCACGAAGACAGCAAGCACGAGTTAAAAAAAATCCTGAGTAACTGAGTATTATTTTTCCCACTCAGCGCTCAGGACTATCGATTTTTTATTTTTAATTTTTGAATTATCAACAGGACTGAATAATTGATATTAGTACAAATGCATTTATTACCCAGTACCTAATCATTTATTTCTTGGGTGATATTAACATCATCATGTTGCGACCTTCTTTTTTGGGTGCTTGCTGCACTTCACCAAAAGGTTCTAAATCGGTTGCCATTTTTTTCAGCAAATCTTCCGCTAAGTCACTATGTTGAATTTCTCGGCCCCGGAACATTACGGTCGCTTTGACTTTATCACCATCCTTAAGAAAACGCTCCGCCTGCTTGACACGAACATTGTAGTCGTGTTCCTCTATCTTATAGCGCATCTTCACTTCTTTAACATCAGCAGTGTGTTGCTTCTTACGAGCCTCTCGCGCTTTCTTCTCTTGTTCAAATTTATATTTCCCGTAATCCATGATCCGGCAAACTGGCGGATCAGCTTTGTCGCTGAGTAGCACCAGATCCAGTTCTTTTTCTTCTGCTAGTTGCAGCGCTTCCTGTGGGGTAATAATCCCAAGCTGGGCACCATCGGTATCAATGACCCGAATCTTCGGAAAGCGAATTCGTTCGTTAATTTGGGGTAAATCTCGACTTCTTTTTTTCTCAATCACAGGCATTAGTTATTTCGGTTAAGCTGTATGTTTATGAACTTGGCTTGGTGTTGCTGATTTTTCCTCAGAAACAAAATAGTAAAGTATCTGAGGGCTAAAAGTGAATCTATACTTATAGATTAGCTAATCCATAAACTTGTGTGGTGTTGGTTGTATTTGTCATTCTACTCACTATGATATAAATTCTGCCCAATACTTAATCTAAATTACACAACTACAGCGTTCGTTAATTATTATAACATTTTTTGTAAGTTAGTTGACATCTTTTTTTAAGTATTATCACTTAATTGATCAGGGTCTTTTACAACTTACATTAGTATAAGTATACCTATCAAAAGACTTAATTAATCAGTATTTATTAGTGTTATTCTTAATTTTTAAGTCAACTTTTAAACTTGTGTATTGTTTTGTAACTATCTTTTGCATCCAATGAAGCATAACAAGGCGAAGAGAGGTCTAATATTGAATTAGAGGTTATTTAGCAGTTATACAAACAGAACTGAGATAAATATTTTTAATTTAAATTTCTTATGAATACAACTACACATTGGGAGCAGCGAGTTGGCAATCAGAGGGATTGGGTTTGGCGGGGTTGGCAAATTCGGTATACTTACATTCGTCCTTCACAAAATCACTCACCACAAGCACCCCTAATTCTTTTACATGGGTTTGGAGCTTCTATTGGCCATTGGCGGCATAATATAGAGGTACTAGGAGAAAAGCATACAGTATACGCTCTGGATATACTAGGTTTTGGAGCTTCTGAAAAAGCTTCTGCTAATTACAGCGTGCAGCTTTGGGTCGAGCAAGTGTACGACTTTTGGAAAACGTTCATCGGTCAACCAGTGATATTAGTGGGTAATTCTATTGGTTCGCTGATTTCCTTAGCAGCAGCAGCCACTTATCCTGAGATGGTGCAAGGTATGGTCATGATGAGTTTACCTGATCCAACCTTGGAGCAAGAAGCCATCCCTGCCTTGATGAAACCTTTAGTAGTGGGAATCAAAAATATTGTAGCTTCACCTGTATTGTTAAAACCTTTATTTAAATTTATTCGTCGTCCCAGTGTATTACGTCGATGGGCTAATATAGCTTACGCTAATCCTGAAGCTATTACCGATGAACTGGTGGAGATTTTTGCTACTCCTCCTCAAGATAGAGGCTCTACTCGTGCTATTTGTGCCATGGTCAAAGCTACAATCAATGCAGATTTTAGCCCTAGTGTCAAAAAAATATTGCCAAACTTAACAATTCCGATGTTACTGATTTGGGGGAAAAAAGACCGATTTGTACCACCAGCACTTGCGCGTCAATTTACTCAGTACAACCAGAACTTAGAGTTACTAGATTTAGACAATGTGGGTCACTGTCCACATGATGAATGTCCTGAACAGGTGAATCAAGCAATTTTAGAATGGATCGAGAAAAAGACGACTGCGAAGAGTATGTCGGGAAGTGTAGAGATTCTTTTTGACGCTCCGCAAAATTAATATTGCAAAACATTACTACTCCGTGTTAATGGATATGTAGTGTTGTAGAGACGACCCGGTGGGTCGTCTCTGAGAAAGTTTAATGGTTAATAAACCCACCAAACTGAGTTAAAATTTACACAAAATCTTCACGCTCAATGTATAGCAGCATAAATGCCATAGCCACAGCAGGAAAAACAAGACCAGTTAAAGGAACTAGAATAGAAGGCAAAAATGAAGCTGACATAAGCAAATCCTACTTAATGAAACTGCAATTTAAGACGAGCTTACAGCAAATGTTGCCCGGTTTACTAATTTCTTCCATATTTGTAACACAGTTCAAAATCGTAAGTTGATTAAATACCTAGTAATTCATCAAGTTGTAAATTCGGTAAATCTTCGGGAATGACGCTGCGTTGGATAGTGACTTTATCACTTTCTTGCTGGGTTGTTATATCCACAGCGATCGCTTCCACAAGAATTTCCAAGCAACCAAGGGGAATATTTAATTCAGTGATTACTTCTTTGCTTCCTAAATAATTAGGTAGGAGATTTGTCAACCAGTGGGGACCATCTAGTAGCCAACGAGTTTGGTAATCTTTAATCCACAATTTTACAGCAATTTGTGGACTGACATCAGGTAGTTCCACCCGGATTTTCAGACACTTGCCAGAAATAAGTTCGCCCTTTGGTATATGTAGTTTTGGTACTGGTATTGTATCAATAATTGCATCCATTAATAATCTTGCTGATAATAACTGCTCTGACTCAGTAGCATCAACAGTTTCAGCTTGAGGTTGAGTAAGTGTATCATCTATAACAATTTCTCGTGCTAACCAAGCGGGTGGTGTTTTTGCAAATGGAGGTGGTGGTGGTGGGGGTGGTAATTGGAGTTTGGAAGGTGTTTTGGCAGGGGGAGCTAATTCTTCGGGTGTTTCATCTATAGAAATATCCATTTGTTGGCTTTGGACATGATCATTCTGATCTTGTACGTTTTCATGCAAAAAGTATCCTTGGTTTTGCATCCACTTTTCAATCAAGGGGGATACTTGGCTAACGCTTGTTGTAGTAAAATTTGTAGAATGTGGGAGAACTATTTCGGCAAAAGAATCATCAGAGAATTGGACTTCGTTAGTCACTACTTCTGGTATGGGTTCATTGTATAAAACTAATTCTTCTACGTAGTCATTCTGTGGTTGCAACTCGTCATCACTTTGTGGTAGAGCCTGAAGACGACGTAAGTAAGGCAAATAAGTGCTTGTAACTTCTTTATACTCACCAGATTCAATCTCGTTGCTATTGTGTTTATCAAATCTTGGTAGCTGAAGTTGGGGTGTACGACTAGATTTTCGAGAAGCTTGCGATCGCGAGTGAATTGTTGGTGGTAATTTTCTTACAGGTGTATTGAAAGTTAGAGGTTGTTGGTTCTTAGCAGTTTTTGCTAGATTAAAAAGCTCTAAATCAATGGGTACTGCCGATTCTTTAGGTAAGGTAGGAACTATGTGCTGAGATTCTTCCAAGTCTTGGATAGTTTTGCTAATTGCTTCACTAACTACTAATAATTCTGTCAAGTCTGCTGTAATTGTAAAAGATTGACTAGCGAGGAGGGCAACTTCACCTATACCATCAAGTGCGCCATATAAATTAATGGAAGCCAAAATCAGCTTTGAAGAGCAATCAGCAGGAACTTCCAGAACCGAGGTAAAAGTAAATGGTAGTAGCTTTTCTGATAACTGTTGCTTTTGTTGAGTAAATATTTCCGTAGGAGTTATTGGCGATCGCATTTCGATTCGCACCTCAGCAGCGCTGATACTAGCTGTATCTGATGTTTCTTCTAGTTCCACACGTCCATTGATACTTAAAGTGGATCCCCAGCGTGTGACGTAAGTATCTGCATCGAGAGTCAGTAACAATGGTGGTGTGACAACTTCTTTTGAATCTACAGAAGTAGTTTCTTCTTGTAATGTAGAAGCAGGTAACGCTAACTCTATTAAATTGTATAAAATTTGTTCAGTAGTTTCGCCTTTTACCCACATGGGAGTGATAGGAGCATCAATTATCACATCTTCTAAAGGTGGTGATGGTAATGTATGCTGACTAATTTTGTAGTCATCCTGAGTACTAGTAATAATTTCAGCTTTTACAGTAATAGGCTCATCTTGGGCATTATCTACCTGATTTTCGGTGTGTTTTTCAGTTGGTAATTCTACTGAATCTAGTTGAGGTATATTCTCAACTTCAATAGGTAACACTTGTAGACAAAAGTTATACTGCCAAGCTTTACCGAGGAAATCTGACATTAAATCCCCAGAGCATTGCACCTCCCAGATTCCTGGTTGGAAGTTAGTGAAAGGAATCACAGCCATCAAGCCTTCTGCATTTGTACGACGCGATCGCTTTTGAATTCGTCGTCTTGATGGAACATCCACAGAAGAGTAAGTAACCCGCACTTCTACATCAGTATTAGCACGGTTTAGCCGAGCTACAATTCTATAGCGTCCTTCCAATAATTGTGTGTTTGGCGATTCCAAAGGACGCCAAGAGCGATCGCCGATTTTCTGTATTAGAAATTGCCCGTGTTCCATTGTCTTTGTTGCTTAGAGCGTACAGCAGCTAAGTAATATTTGCGTTACCTTGCTAGCAAGTTTACCTTAGCAACAAGCAATTGATCCCATAATATTGAGTTTTTATTCAAACATTTATTCTCAGTGTGGCTATGAATAGGGAGTAGGGAATAGGGAGCATAAGTTCTCTGTTCTTTATTCTCTATAAAAAACTGTGTGTTATGGGTTAAAGTTCACTTAAAAAAAGATGTTTGGGGAAGCATCTAATCCACAACGCTCTTAAAATGGGATACTTATTCCAACTTCACAAAAACTACGTGTGCTATTCCCTACTCCCTACTCCCTACTCCCTATTGCCTTGTAATAGGTAAACCAAAACGGTCTTGATAGTACGTAAGAATTTCCTCCACCCGTAGACGACTTTGTGAATTAGAATTTGGCAAGTACTTAACCCACAAACCACCAATTTGACTTTGATTGTAATCAAATTGTTGAGAAGACTGAGGGATAAGACCTGCTGCCACTCCTTCAACTTGACGTAAATGGGCTGCGATTTCTCGGTATACTGCTAAAGGTAAACCAGGGAACTCAATTGTTTTCTCCATTCTCAGGAAGCTTCCGTAGAAGCAGGGTTTTCAGGTGGTGTTGAAGCTGTAGTTGATGGAGTTGGAATGTCCCCCACCATTCTTGCAACCTCAATACCATATTGTTCCAGAATTACGACCGGAGCGGAACCCTCATTCATTTCTATACGCTTAATTAATACTCCATTTGCTAGTCTATCTCCGACTTGTACGTAACGACTAGTTGGCTCATTTGGTGCTTTAATAATTGCCTGAGGTTCGTCACCCACTTGAATTACACCTGTTATTAAAACGGCTCTAGCTAGTTCTGGTTGTAATGGAGGTGGTAGTACAGGTACGAGAGTGGGATTAGTTACCACTTGGGGAAGTACTTTTGGAAAAACAGGAGTAGGAGTATAACTACGCCTAATATTTACTTTCCTTGGTAATGGTAACCGTGCTGAAGCAACAGTTGTGTTACGTCTTGTAGTACTGACAGATATAACTGCGCTCCGTTGACGTGGTCTTATTCCTACAGTTGTTACTGTTGGTAAAGAAGGTAAAGCTGGCACAGGTCTACTAACAATAGTAGTAGTAGAAAATACTGGAGGTGGGGCGACAATGTTGGCAAATGGATCTGTACGCCCTCTAGCAACCAAAACTGCTCGCTCTGTGGCATTAGTTGATTGAATTAAATTAGGAGTAGCAGCTACAAATGTTGGTTTGGCAGGTACTACTGGATTATTAAAAGGTTGACTTTTAGTTGGTAATGGTGCTGCTGTTGTCTGCATCGGTTCAGTAGTAGAACTAGGACTAGGAGTGCTAGTAGGATTACTACCTTGCTGACCTTCAGATGTACAGGAGGCGATCGCCAAAGCGATGATAGCTGCAACTGCAATGTTTAAATTTCTGCCCATTAGCTCTTCTCAAAAGGCATAGCAAAATCTGATTATCGAAATCTACCTATTGAAATTCCTATCAAAGGCGAAATCTTGTTACTGTTATAACCTAACTTTTTAGATTTCAAGTATTTTTTTAGCAAGAAAGATAAAGTGTTTAATTATCAGAAATCAGGAAAAATACGGTGGTTATTTTGTGGAAGCAGGGAGCAGGAGTAGGAAACAGAGAAATCCCTATCATTAAAATTAGGGAATTTGTACAAAGATGAATTTTTTTCTTGCCAACTGCTTGGCACTTCCGCTTCCCTAACAAAAAAAATACAGCATATTCTGGGCTTATGAGGTACAGTTTTATTGCCTTGTAAGGGCACGGCACTAGTAGGATTTTTCATTCACCCGCAATATTTTGGATGCCGTGCCTCTACATTATGTTGTTTGCTGGTTTCATCATTGTGGTTACTGTACCTCACCAAGTTCAAAACCACTTTATTTTTGTTGATTTTCAGAAATTTCTTTTCTGTTCCCTAGTCCCTTCCCCTCAATCTACCGTACCCATTAACTGCTTTAACGAATCCAGCCCTTTCTTCACTTGACGCGAAACTGTAACAACACTGATACCGAGGCGTTCAGCAACCTGTTTTTGGGTTAAATCGTGCAAAAACACAAATTCTACCACTTCACGAGTACGCTTCTCTAACTGAAATAGCGCTTGCTGTAAGCGAATTTGGTCTTCTTGCGCCAATTGGAAACTGCGATAGCGGTGGTCTGGAACTAACTCTCCGAGACTTGTAGCACCTTCTTCTCCATCTTGTATTGGTACATCCAAACTTAATGGAGCGCGGTTAGCCCATGCTAATCTTATTTCCTGCCATTCTTCTGTGGAGATTGAGAGCGCTGCTGCTAATTCAGAGTCAGTCGGTTGACGATTGTATTTTTCCCGCAAAGAGCGTGATACTCCTGCGGCTTGTTGTTGCAGTGCCAACCAACGCCGAGGAATTCGCACCGTAACGCCTTTATCTCGCAGGTAATGTTGAATTTCACCGCGAATGTAAGGAAGAGCAAAGGAACTAAAGGCGTGACCCTTAGAGATATCGAATTTCTCGATTGCTCGAATCAAACCTAGAGAGCCTACCTGGAGTAAGTCATCATAACTTTCATGGCATTGATTTATCCAATAATGAGCTTCTTTTCTGACAAGTCCAAAATTTAGCTGTACTAGTTGATTGCGAACGTCCGCAGAAGGACATCGGTGATATTCTCGCAATAACTGCCAAATTTCATGCTTTAGTTCATGAGTGGCTGTGGTAGGCATGGCACCGTATTTATTTATCAAACAAAGAGTTAGACATTTGCTTTTAAAACCATTTGTGACTTTTCTATCAGACAAGACATCGCTCTAAAAGACACAAAATCCTTTAGAGCAGACAAGACGTTTCTCTTGGATAGAAATATCTGCTAAAAATGAGTTAGGAAATAGCCCGATTCAAATGTGGGAGTGGCAGTATTTTGTTTTTAATGAGTTTTTTTAAACTGCATAAGACAAAAATATATAATTTGTTACTTGCTCTCAAACCGAAATTTTACTTATTTTTGTTAAAATCTAGACTTGTTTGAAAAATAGATGTAAATGCTTACAAATCCTGGCTTTAATAATTAATCAAAATTATTTACCCGGGTAAATACGGTTGACATATAGAAATTTTAATTAAACTTAAAAAATAATATCCCCAACTTTTCTAAAAAAGTCGGGGATATTAGTTTGTTTCAGAGGGAACAGAGAACAAACTTTCTGTTCCCTGTTCCATTTTTTTGTAAACTAGCTAGCAGTTTCTACCCGACCGTAGAATAAACCACGAATCTTAACTTCTTTGGGTTCACCAGCACCTAAATCTGTATCTGAAGGCTGATCACTCTCGAAAGTACCAGCAATTTCACCAGTTAAGTTATCGACTTTAGCAACAGATAAAGAAATTGTGCCTTGGAGAACTTCAGCTTGCTTGATATTAGCGCGAGTTAGTTCTTCATCATCAGATTGGGCAGGAAGAGCCACAGCGTTATCATAACCAGAGACAACACCGCGACCTTTAGGGTCGAGGAAAGCAGCTCCACGATAAGAAGGCACTTTAAAAGAGCCTTCAAAGTCAGTGGAAGTGTTAATACTGGTCATACCTGGTTGTGATTGGGCAACTAAGTTTTTGATGGTAAAAAGGAAAGGTACTCGTTCACCACCAGGTAGTTGTACGGTGATTGCTTGAAAATCTAAACCATCTTCTTCTTTAAAGGTGAGGCTTTTATCAGAGTTAATTTTTAAGCTACCTTGTACCTGGTCAATGGTAGAGGTGTACCTAGTTAACAATTTACCAGCAACGAATTCAGCTTTCTGGCGTTTGTTAGCAGGTTCTTCTTTAATAAAGAAATTAGTAGGTTCCAAGCAAAGTTCTTTGAGACTGTAAGTCTGACTGGAATCAATGGGAATAGAACCACGACTGGTTTCTGTCAATTGAGGACATTTATTAGCTAAGCCTGTACCTCGAATTTGTTCGTAGGTAAGTAAATCTCTAGTACTAGTAGACGGAGCGTCACTGCAAGCTGTTAATAGCCCTAGGCATACAGCCAAAAAGGCAACAATTAAAGCGCGATACCTCATGGTGAACCTCAATGTCAAATTTTAATTTCTAAGTTGTAAAACTGTTGTGCTAAACGTACTTATACACTTATAGGTGTCGCTACCTTTAGCCCAAGGTTAGACCTACATTGCCCAGCATCCCATATTCTGTACAGATGTAGCGCTTGAGATTGCTCTTTCTGAGCAAAAAATCCTTTACAGTTTTACAAATTGGCGACTGTCAGATAAAGTTTGGGTGGATGTAAGCCTGCACACAAAGGGTATGAGTTATCACTAAAAGCCTTCTTACTTGTCTATACTGAGTAGCTCAGCATAACTAAAGAAGTTTTTTAATGTTGTCATAGTGTGCTATGTACGTGTCGCCAGTACATACAAACCCATTCTTTTATGGCAAACCCATTGTTTTTTGGCAATCCCATTTTTCATAGGCTGACATTTTTTTTGTTAGTCGGTTTGACCAATCCTTAGTAAAAAGTAATGTTTGCTTCAACCTGGTTATCTGAGCTTGTTTGGCTAAAGACACTTCCCTTTCGGAATGTTTAATC
>Ga0224723_1000687_pt1 | contig 22375 bp, 21 predicted proteins | sample Balambano_FR2_Me_FD_161647 | JGI IMG/M metagenome (GOLD analysis project Ga0224723, IMG submission 161647) | Freshwater sediment microbial communities from Lake Towuti, South Sulawesi, Indonesia - Balambano_FR2_MetaG | ecosystem: Environmental > Aquatic > Freshwater > Lake > Sediment | place... | reverse complement strand
GTTGGCGTAACGATCTTGAAAACCTTACCTTTACCGCCTGAAACGAACCGCTTAATATGCCACAGGTAGAGTTGATGATGCCCAAGATGGGCGAGAGTATTATGGAGGCCACGATCTTAAACTGGCTGAAGAAGCCGGGCGATAAGATCGAACAAGACGAATCGGTGCTGGAGGTGGCTACCGACAAAGTAGATACGGAGGTGCCTTCGACTCATGCCGGCATTTTAAAAGAAATTTTGGCAAAACAAGGCGAGGTAGTGAAAGTGGGTAAGCCCATCGCCATCATCGCGACCGAAGGTGCCGAACCTGCAACAACTGCCGCAGCCAAGCCCGAAGCGGTAGCCGCGCCTACGAAAGCGGTGGAGGCCACCGCTGTTGTTAGTAATGGTGTGCCCGTAACAGCTGTGGATTACAAAGCATCCTCGCGGTTCTACTCGCCCTTGGTAAAAAACATCGCGAAAGAAGAGCAGATACCCGTGGCCGAGCTGGACACTATTCCAGGCTCCGGGGCCGAGGGGCGCGTAACGAAAAAAGATATTCTGGCTTATGTACAGCACCGGAAATTAGGCCAAACCGTGGCGGCCGTACAGGCGAGAACGACCGGCAGTGCCCCGCTGGTGCCCGCTTCGATCAGTGCGGGCGATGAGATTATTCAGATGGACCGCATGCGCAAGATGATTGCCGAGCGCATGGTAGACAGCAAGCGCATATCGCCACATGTTACTTCGTTTGTTGAAGCCGATGTGACCAACATTGTGTTTTGGCGCAACAAAATGAAAAATGAATTTCAGAAGCGCGAAGGCGATGCCCTCACGTTTACACCCCTCTTCATCGAAGCAGTAGTGCTTGCCATCAAAGATTTCCCGATGATCAACGTGCAGGTTGATGGCGACCGCATCATCAAAAAGAAAGACATCAACATTGGCATGGCCGTGGCCTTACCCAGCGGCAACCTGATTGTGCCAGTGATCAAAAATGCCGATCAATACAACCTCACCGGCCTGGCTAAAATCGTGAACGACCTGGCCAGGAGGGCGCGCGAAAACAAGTTAAAACCTGACGAGCTGGCAGGCGGAACATTTACTGTCTCCAACGTGGGTTCTTTTGGGAATGTCATGGGCACCCCCATCATCATGCAACCGCAGGTGGGCATTATTGCGCTGGGTGCCGTTCAGAAAAAACCGGCCGTCATCGAAACTCCGTATGGAGACGCTATCGCTGTTCGCCACAAAATGTTTTTGTCGCACTCGTACGACCACCGCGTGGTGGATGGCGCGCTGGGCGGCAGCCTGGTGCGCAGGGTGGCCGATTACCTCGAGCGGTTCGACACGGCCAGGCCGATCTAGCTTTTTTTACGCCACCAGGCTTCCATCTTCGGCAAACTGCTTCACCAAATCCATGCTGAGGCGGTCGTTAAGCCCCTGCGAATAATGCACCTTTTTGACGATGAGGTTGCGATCCAGCAGAAACTCGGCCGGTATGGTATTGATCGACTCGCCATCGGCCATGCCATGCACGGGCAAGCCATTCATTTTTGCTTTGAAAGCGGTTTGCACCAGCGCGGTAATGTGGCTTTTGGCCGAGATCATTGCTGATGGTTCAAGCCCATAGGTACTATACCATTTCTTGGTAGGATCAGAAATTAATGGAATGGGTGATACTTCTTTATGGAAAATGCTGCGCAAAAGCACTTCCTTCTTCGACTCAAAGAAGAAAATCATTTCCAATCCTTTTGCTTTTAGATCGCCATACGCACGGGTGAGCGTATGTACGCGCAAATTGCAAAAGGGGCAGCCGGCATGGCGAAAGAAGCCAACAAACACGCGCTTATCGCGATAGGCATTAAGGTCGATGTCCCGATTGAAAATGTCGGTCTCCTTGAAAATCGGGGCGCTAACATTTGTCTCTAATTTCATATGTTTGAAAACACAGACATACGTGTTTAGCCTGCCGGGTAGATTTACTGACTTGCTATAATCCGATTGTGGCGCCCTTTCACTAACGGTGTCAGGCACATCAGCGTGCCTCAATTTTTTTGGATAGGCAGTGCCTGCAACTCTATAACAAAGACTGTTTCTTCCGCCTGCGGTGGCGATTGCAATGAAATAGCACCGTGGTGTAGCCGCACAAAAAAGGCCGCCATGGAAAGCCCCAGACCGGTACCTTTCTCGCCCATCGTTCCCCGTGTTGACGGCACCAGATGGGAGAAAAGCCGCTCGCGCAATTCGCTGGGAAACGCTGGGCCATGGTTCGTTACTCGCAACACAATTTTATCGTGCTGGTGGTAGCCCTGTATGCTCACTTCCCTTCCCTCATAGCTATACTTCACTGCGTTAGTCAGCAAATTGCGAATGGAAATACGCAGCATATCCGCATCGGCCACGGTTAGCAGGCCGGGGGCTAACGAAACCGCCAGCGACAAACTTTTTTGATGCGCTTCGGGTACGATTAACTGTACTTGTTCTGCCACCAATTGGCATAGATCAACCGCCTTCATTTCGGGCACGAAGCCTTCCATTTGCGCGCGCGACCACCGCACCAGCCCGTGCAGTAACCCGTTTACATTTTTCAGCTGCTTGCTAACCTCCTGCAGAAAGTGACGCAGTTCGGCCTCGTGTACCTGTCCTTTAGCCTGCAGATTCAGCAATCCCGATAAGGAGTTGAGTGGCGCGGCAACATCGTGCGACAGAATGGAGATAATACGGTTTTTCTGTTGATGCAAATTATCGACCAACCGCTTTTGGGCAGCCAACTCATTAAACTGCAGAAAATTTAATCGTCTTCGGCTCTCCAGCATGGCACCCACAATGTGTATGAAAATGAAAACGGTAAACAGGTGTGCATACTGCGTAAGATAAAAATCGTTACGGTTGATGAGTTGAGAGTACAAAACAAAAATGGCCAACATCGCTCCGTTGAGCAACAGGTAATATCGAAGAGGCAAACCGGTGGCGGTTACCACCAACACGAAAAGCAAAAAAATAAGATTGGTGAGGAAGTACGGGGGCATATTGCCAAAGGTGGCCGCTGCGAGCGTGGCAAAGAAAATAAGGCTCGTGAGGAGGATGGCACTGGCCCTAATGGCGACAGGCGAAGGGTGCCCCCGAAAACTCCACACCATAACAAGTAATCCGATGACAAATGACACCGCCCGTGCTGCAAACACCACAGTGTAGTCTACATCTCTAAATAAATCGATCACCAAAAATATCCCGGATCCAAAAACACAAATGAAGGCCACTAACCGGAGAGCCGCGAGATTATTCTTCTTAGTAAACTCGGCATAAGCGCGCTCCTGATCTCCGGGAAAACGCCACAGGTAGGCATATCGCGTCAGCCAAGTCAATCAGAGGGGGGTTGAGGATTTAGGCAATTAAAATTACGTAATGTTACGTATCCTGCCGAATACTTATTTTTGACGCATGCCAAAAGTTGTGTCCTTCATCAGCCGCAAAGGTGGAACCGGAAAAACCACCAACGCCATTAACCTGGCCACCTCGCTGGCGCAGGCCGGCAAAAAGGTGATGCTGGTGGAAACCGACACCAACTACACGCTGAATACGCTGCGGAAAATGGAGGTCTTCAAGAAAAAGGCAGCTGCCACTTCTTTTGATATTGTGGGCTCGCAAGATGATGCCGTGGCCGATGCGCTCATGCAACTCAGGGCGGATCGGAAGCTGGATTTCGTCATCGTGGACAGTGCCGGCAAAACCACCAACGAGGGCATCAAAAAACTTTGCCTGGTAAGCGATGTGATAATTGTGCCCACCAGCCTTACCCCCAACGACCTGTTGGTAACTTACCAAACCATTACCGATTTGGCCCCGGCCCGCGAGCTGAACCCCGCCATGAAAATACTGGTGTTGCCTAATCGCATTCACAGCGGCACAGGGTTACACACCGTGCGCGATGGATTGAAAAACCTGGATGCCCTGGTGCTGCCGGTAATTGTGCCTCAGAAAAACCGGTTTGTTAATTTCAGTACCTTAGAAGCGGAAAAAGACTACCAGCCCGTGTATTACGAAATACTGAAGCATCTTTCATGAGCAAGAAAAAAAATACACTGGGCGATCTGGAGGAGTTTTTAAAGATGCAGGCCTCTACCCTGGTCAATCCGCCAAAGCTTGCCGAAAAAGTAGCCGCCACCGAAACTACGCCACCGAAAAAAGAAACTGTTGAGGCGGTGCCGAGCTACGCCAATGCCGAGCAGCAAGCTCGGGAAGCGCTCCTTCGCATTTCAGCAGCCGACAAAAAAGCTTTTTACGACCTATTGGTGCAGGTAACTGAATCGCTGCCCAATCGCTCTGCCGAAGACGTGATGCTCATCAATACCGCCCTCTACCTGAAAGGTGGCGCCAACTGGAAGGAAACCGTGCGCCAGTATTGGCGGGGTAAAACCTCGTGATAAATTGCCTGGCTGTAAGGCAACTGCAATTCCATTGCCGACAAAACATCAACCCAGCGCGGCCGGCAGAGTGCCTCCGGATAACATTAACCACCTTTTAACAGAGGCAGGCCAAAGAAATTATCTAAACTTGCGGGCACTAATGCTACAGAAATGAAATTCGGAACCAAAGCTATTCATGCGGGGGTAGAACCCGATGCCACGACCGGGGCCATCATGACACCCATCTATCAAACCTCCACGTATGTGCAAGAGTCGCCCGCCAAGCACAAGGGCTACGCCTACGCAAGGGGCGCTAACCCTACGCGCGGGGCGCTACAAAAAAATATCGCGGCTCTTGAAAATGGTAAGCATGGTATCTGCTTCTCTTCCGGCATGGGTGCCACCGATGCAGTTATCAAACTGCTGAAGCCGGGCGATGAAGTGATTACGTCCAACGATTTGTATGGCGGCTCTTACCGCATGTTTAAACGGGTGTATGAAAAGTTTGGCATCAAATTTCATTTCATCGACTTGACCCAAGCGGCCAATGCCGAAGTTTACGTCAATAAAAACACAAAACTTTTTTGGGTTGAAACACCCTCCAACCCACTCATGCGCATTATCGACATAGAAGCATGCGTAAAGCTGGCGAAGAAGAACAACAGCTTGGTAGCAGTAGACAATACGTTTGCTTCGCCTTACCTGCAAAATCCGCTTGACTTGGGCGCGGATATTGTCATGCACTCGGTAACCAAATACCTGGGCGGCCATAGTGATGTGATTATGGGGGCACTGGTGGTTAACGATGACGCTTTGAAAGAAGAACTGGCATTTATCGCTAACTCATGTGGCGCGGTGCCCGGCCCACAGGATTCTTTCCTGGTACTGCGCGGCATCAAAACCCTGCACCTGCGCATGGAACGCCACTGCGAGAACGGCCGCAAAGTGGCCGAATTCCTGCGCCAGCACCCCCAAGTGGGCCACGTGTATTGGCCTGGCTTTCCCGATCACCCCAACCATGCAGTGGCGGCCCGGCAAATGCGCCAATTTGGTGGCATGCTGTCGTTTATCTTAAAAGACGACCGCGAAGACAAAGCGCGCCTCTTGATGGAGCGGGTGCAACTGTTCTCGCTGGCCGAATCGCTGGGTGGCGTAGAGTCGCTCATCAACCACCCGGCTTCCATGACGCACGCCAGCATACCAAAAGAAGAGCGCCTCAAAAACGGATTGAGCGACTCGCTGATCCGGCTGAGCGTGGGCGTGGAAGATGCCGAAGATTTACTGCTTGACCTGGAACAGGCGTTGGCGGCCATTTAAAACGCGCGGGGGCATCAACCACCAGCGGAAAGCAACTGATAAACTTTCGATTTTATTGCACTGTTATCTCTTCTCAAAAATTTCTTCCACCGGTCGGCCGGTGCAGGCGTTCGGAAATTTTATTTGGAGCAGCAACGAGAGCGTGGGCGCAATGTCGGTAATGGCGTAAGGCTTTACAGAAGTACCTGCCGGTATATTCTTGCCAAAGAAAATAATGGGCACGTGGGTATCATACGTATAGGCCGAGCCGTGGGTGCTGCCTTTGATGCCGCCCCACACCAGCCAGTTGGGTTCCAGCACGAATGTCAAATCGCCACTGCGCTTGGGGTGGTGGCCGCGCACTACTTTTCCTTTCAGCCCGCCCTCATCGTAGTCCGACTGGCGCAACACCGCCTGGGTAAACACCTGCGCCACCCCTTCTACTGAAAGCAGGTACTTAGAGATGAGCTCCGCGGCAACCAGGAGGTCTACCCCTGCGGCTCGCGGGTCGTCAGTCAGGAGGTTCTGCGAAAAATACACCTGGTTGTCGCTGATGCGCTCTACTATCTTTCTGCCTGGAAAATACTTCTGCAGAAATTCCTGAAGGCCTGCCTCCACGTAGGCCGGACGAAAATATCCGGCTGGCACTTTTACATCGGTGAGATACTGAGGCACTTCGGCTACCCCGTGATCGGCCGTAAGAAATACAAGATATTGGCCCACACCTATCTGCTTGTCGAGCAGCGACAGCAGACTGGCGATGTTGCGGTCAAGTTTGATGTAAGTATCTTCCACTTCTACCGAGTTGGGGCCCATGTGGTGGCCAATGCGATCGGTGCTGGAAAACGACACACACAGAAAATCAGTAATCTCATCTCTCCCCAACGCCTCGCCATCTATGGCTGCCTCGGCGAAGGCTGCCACCAGATCGTTGCCATAGGGGGTGTAGGTGAGCAACTCATAATTGCCATTCTGCGGGGCGAGGTCTTTAAGCGAATAGGGGAACACACTGTTGGGTTTACCCACAAAGCGGGTTTCGTAAGGCGAGTCGTCTGGCCCCACTTCAGTATATTGATCTGCCGACAGCGAGAGCTTCCATTCCGCACCCGAAAACTTCTCTGCCAATTTCTGTTGATTAAAACGGTCTACCCATAAAGGCAGCGCGGGCTTGTAGTATGAGCTGGAGATAAATTTACCCGAGGCGGCCTCAAACCAATAGGCCCCATCGGGTGTGTGGCCGGCCGGCAGTACGGCACCGCGGTCTTTAATGGAAACGCCAATCACCTTCGCCCTGCGCTGGGTTGCCAACTCCAACTCATCGGTGATGGTGGATGCCATGTTGCGCCAGGGCGACACCTGTCCTTTTGTAGTCCCCCCCACCGCAGTTTGGCGCTCATCGCCCACGCAGTTTACTTCGCGCTTGCTTGCCTTATCGTACCAATCATTGCCAATAATGCCATGCAAAGCCGGTGTAGTGCCCGTGTAGATGGATGCGTGACCGGGCCCCGTTTCGGTGGGCACGTAGTTATAGTGGGCGTTCCGCAGCATGAAACCCTCGCGCACCAGGCGCTTAAAGCCCCCTTCTCCAAATTTCTTTTCAAACCGCGCCAGATACTCCTGCCGCATCTGGTCTACCACAATACCTACCACAAGTTTAGGCGGTTCTTGCGCATGCAAAACACCGGCTACACTTAATAAAACGAGGGAGAGAAGAGTCAAGGGCATTTTTGATTTCTCCACCACGCTATTCGTCACAGTAAATTTTTTCATACTCTTCGGCTTCATACACCTGTTTACGTATAAATTTTCCATCGGCATTATAATAGATCACCACAAAAATACCGGCTTCTTCAATTTCCTTTTCAGTAAAGTAAAGGTGTTTTTGGTCGGTGCCAAGATTTAATATTTCGGTAAAGGTGGGGGGAATGACTGTGCCGCGGGTGCTGCTCATGACCCCCACAAAGTTGTCTTTTTGCCAGCGTATGATCTTTTCTGCCGGAGTGTTTTTTAGAAATTGAAAGCTGCGGATACCGGTTACGCGTGTTTTACCGGGGTAGATATCAAATACCTGCCACATCAGGTTTCTGCGCACCAGCGCGCTTGAGTCGGTCCAGTGCACAATCTCATCAAAATCAAACGCGCTCAATGCTTGCTGACTGGCCGAGATAAACCCATACTTGCCGTCTCTATAGGCAGTAACAATGTTGGGTGCGTAGGGCAGCAGGTTGCGCTGATAGCCGGCCTCAATAAGTTGGCCGGTCGCCAGGTTATACAATCCGAAACGCCCGTCTTTCAGCAAGGCAAGGTGGTTGTCTGCGGTGCGAACCATGGTGGTATACTGAGGGGGCAGCAACATTTTACCCCGGTCGGACACCAATCCCTTTTTTCCGCCTTTGGCAAACACAAAACGCCCTCCGCCCGCATGCTCCAAAGTCTCACAATCTATCGAAAACTGCAACGCGCCCGTAGCTGCCTGGTACACCAGCTTCTTCTTTTTGTCGGTAAGAAAAAAGTACACCAGCGAATCAGCCGACTTGATAAACTGCAACTCCGTTTGCCAATGAAATGACGTTAGGCGGCTGCCGCGCACGTAAAGGTGGATGGAATCATTACGGCTGCTAAACAGCAGGTTTTTTTCCAGCCATAAACTATCGAGCTGCTCATCTGCCATTTTTTTTGATGGCACGTGCCACAGCCGGAGGTTATCGCCTTGCGCCAGCGCCACCCACTCGCCCAGGGGGCGCACCTGGTCGAACAACTGGGTGTCTAAAGTTGGCGAGAGACCACTGGGTGTGAGCTTCATATCGCGTTGGGCTACAAAGCCGAACGAAGTTTTGCGGAGGAGTTGCCGCTGCAGCGGGATGAGGAAGGTGAGGTCGGCTGTGAGTACCCCTTCCAGGGCACCATTGCGTACCAATAGGTGGCCTTCGCCCCAGGCGCTCACCTCGTCAAAAACCTGCGTTTCGGCCAGCGGCAGCCCTTGCAACACTTTGCTTACTTCGTTGGCCGTGACCAATATTTTTTTCTGGTTGCGCACCAGCACCATTACATCGTCAATGCTGGCCACTTCGCGATAAACATGTGGCAAAAGCGACCTGCCGTTAAAAGCATACACACCCCACATGCCTGCTTTCTGAACGGCCAGGAAGCGGTTGGCAACTACGCGTACATCGGCTAGGCAATCGGTAAGTGGGAAAGGAAACCCCTTGTTGAGCACCTGCACACACGCGCCTGCCTTTACGAGAACAAACCCATGCGATAACTCCCTTACCTCATCGGGCTCGCCCCGCCACAGCAATTTGCCCGATCGTAGATAGAGGCCCGCGCTGGTTGAAAAAAAATCGCGGGTAAGTGGGCCGCATCGGCTTTCGCGCAAGGTTTCAAATCGCGCTGGCATCGCCTCCGCTCCATTTTCGTCCATAAAGCCAAAGCGCTCGTTTTTTAAGAAGGGCACCCAGAAGCGTTGCTCACTGGCAGCCCGCAACGAGTCGCCCACCTGTGGTGGCAGCGGCAGGCTGTGTTCGCGCGCCAAAGCGTAAGCCAGGTAACGGGCGCGTGGCGCAAAGGGGCTCTGTGGGTAGTTATCGAGAAAGCCTAAAAAATCAGTCAACTGGCCGGGTGCTGTGGCCAACTCAAAAATATTTTGCTCCACCTCGATGCGGAAACTGCTTTGCGGATATTGACGCAGAAATTTTTCGTAGCTGCCTAATTGTTTATCCTGCGTGAGTTCGCGGTATAGCAATTCGTCCAGTCGCAGTTGTGCTTCGGCAGCGCGCAGCGAGCCGGGGTACCTGGCCAGATAGCTCTCGAAAGAGCTGACTTTGTTTTGGCGCAGGGCCTCCAAAAAGGCGGCTTCGTTGCGCAAATCTTCGGCTTGCCGCTGTTCGCGCGCACCGCCAAAGCGGTCGAGAAATAGCTGATAAGCCTCCTCACTGTTTGCCATTTTGGCACGGGCAAAGCCTGCACTGTCCAACTTAAATCGCCATTGCAGCAGGCGCGCGCTGTCGATAGATGACCGCGAGAGGCGGTCGCGTTGCCGTGGCGAGGCCAGGCGGTAGCCCGCGTCAGCCCTGCGCCACTGCGAATAGGCCGAGTCGATGTTAAAACGCGGGTTGGCCGTTGAAAAAAAGTATCGGCTCAACAGCAAATACGCCTCTACGTTGAGCGAGTCTTTTGACACGGCTTTCATCAGCGCACTTTCGGCTGCAGCCCACTTGCCGGCCTGCATGCGACTTTGCGCCTGGCGCAGCGGGTTTATTTGCGCCTGCAGCGGATCGGCTGCCAACAGTAACAAAAAGAAAAAAAGCCGCATGTCGATGCAAATTAGCCGTAATTACCCAGCCTGCCCAGCCGAACAGCCGGCCCCAGGTACCCTTCGTAGAAACTTTTTAGTTTCTTTTGTAACAACCAAAGCCGGCCACCGTCTTGCCCCTGAAACCGATGAACTTCGAAATGTTCGAAACCCGAGTACTGCCGGTTAAAAACAAGCTTTATCGCTTTGCGCTGCGCCTGCTGGGAAGCACAGCCGAGGCGGAAGATGTGGTGCAGGAAGTACTGATACGCGTTTGGAACGGCCGTGCTCAAATGGCGCAAGTGGAAAACATGGAGGCCTGGTGTATGCGCATCACCAAAAACCTCTCGCTCGACCGCCTGCGCTCATCGCAACGCAGGGCCACCGGCACGCTGGATACAACTTTTGACCTTCATCACTCCGGGCCCACGCCCCTGGAAACCACGGAAGTAACTGAGAGCATGCAACGAATACGGCAACTGATCGCAACCCTGCCCGACAAGCAGAAACAGGTTATTCACCTGCGCGACATTGAAGGATACAGCTACGCAGAAATCTGTGAGCTAACCGAACTGGACATGAACCAGGTAAAAGTGAACTTGTTTCGCGCGCGGCAAGCCGTGCGCGAGCGCCTCACCAAATTAAATGCATATGGACTATAACCAACTGCAGGCGCTACTCGACAAATACTGGAGCTGCGAAACTTCGCTGGAGGAAGAGCAGCAGCTGCGCGACTATTTTGCATCAGGCGAAGTGCCGGAAAGTCTTGCCAATACGGCTGCCCTGTTTCGGTTTTATCATCACGAACGGATGCAGACAACCACCGCGCGGGTAACGGAGCGCATCAAGGAGCACATTAACCAGGCAAACCAAAGGCCAGCATCAAAAATGATAAGCCTGCGCAGTTTGCGCATAGCCGCAGGCCTGCTGGTGGTGGTGGCCGCCACCTGGCTGGTGCGGCAAGAGGTGCGCAGGGGATACCCAGCCGAGGTAGTAGACACCTACAGCGACCCAAAACTAGCGTTTGAAGAAACAAAAAAAGCTCTGCAGATGATCTCGCGCGGATTTGGAAAAGCGAAAACGGAAGCCGGCCGAATGAAAATGTTCCATGAAGCAGAGCAGAAAATTCAAGGCACCTTGAACGACAGCAGTGAAGAAAAAGAAATCGAAAACATTTAAAAAATTAAAAATAAAGAAGTTATGAAAAAGCTAATCAGTGCGGTAGCCCTTGTGACGTTGGCCCAGGTAGCGTTTGCACAACATGATGCCATCAGCAAGTTTTTTACCAAATATCAGAACGATGAAACGTTCAGCCAGGTAACGGTGAGCAGTAAGATGTTCAACATGTTTACCAACCTGGAAATGGATAAGAAAGAAGACCAGGAAGTGCTAAACGCGATAAGCAAACTCAAGGGCTTGCGTATATTGGCGAAAGAAGAGGCCCGCAACTCGCGCGAGTTGTACAAAGAAGCGTTGGGTATGCTGCCGATGAAAGAGTTTGAAGAGCTGATGTCGGTGCGCGACAAGGATAAAGACATGAAGTTTTTCATTAAAGAAACAAGCCCCGGCAAAATTGGCGAATTGGTGATGGTGGCGGGCGGCAACGATGAGTTCATGGTGCTGAGCCTGTTTGGCGAAATCGACCTGAAGCAGATCGGTAAGATCGGGGCCAGCATGCACATTGACGGCCTGGATGAACTGAAAAAAATTGACGAAAAGAAAAACTAAAACCCTACTGGCGTCAGGCGGTTCCATATCCAAAAGGCCGCCTGACGCCTAACTTTGCGGTGTTGGTTGACATTAAAGCATCAAAGCGCGAATGAAAAAAATAACCCTCCTGCTGGCACTGCTGGTTTCGTGCACCATCGGCATTAGCCAAAGCCTTACTACACAGCAGCTCGCCAGGAAATTTGATGGCGCCCTGTCACTTTACTTCTACAAAAACACCCTGCGAATGCTGAACCAAAGCGAAAGCAAGGAATTTGACGATCTGATCAAAGACATTGAAAAAATGAAATTTGTGATGATCGACAAGGCCGATAAGTTGGATGGCAAGGCCTACAAAGCGCTGACGAACGAATACAAAAAAGAATCGTTTGAGCCGGTGATGACCAGCCGCCACCAGGGCCGAAACTTCGATATTTTTGTAAAAGATAAAAAAGGTTCTCCCCTCGGCACCGTGGTGTTGGTAAACGACTCCACCAGCCTGATCGTGCTCGACATTATCGGCACCATGGACATCACCAAAGCCTACACACTTTTCAACACCATCGACAACAGCACCGATATTGGTAACCGCATCAAAAATTTTGTAGACAAAGACAAAAAGAAAAATAAGGATTAGGGAATCGATTGATTCCTGCTTAAGCCGCCAACCTCAAATTTCTGCAACTTGCAACCAGTTCTCTCTGTTCGCCAGCTTACCAAAAACTTCGGCAAGTTGTGCGCTGTAAACCAACTCAACCTTGAAGTATACAACGGCCAGGTGTTTGGTATGCTCGGCCCCAACGGTAGCGGTAAAACCACCACCCTGGGTATGCTCATGGGCGTGGTTAACCCCACCGCAGGCAGCTACTCGTGGTTTGGCGAACCCCCCACACACCAGGTGCGTAAAAAAATCGGGGCGGTGCTGGAGCACCCCATTTTCTACCCTTACCTGAGCGGCCAAAAAAATCTGGAACTGATGGCTATGATCAAGCAGGCACCGGCCGAAAACATACCGCGTGTGCTGCAAATGGTGGAACTGACAGACCGAAGACACGACAAATACAAAAATTACTCGCTCGGCATGAAGCAACGGCTCGCCATCGCATCGGCTTTGCTGAACGACCCCACCATTCTTATTCTTGATGAGCCCACCAACGGGCTGGACCCCATGGGTATTGCCGAGATACGCGAGATTATTAAACGCATCGCAAAAGCAGGCAAGACGATTATTCTGGCCAGCCACCTGCTGGACGAAGTGCAGAAAGTATGTACCCACTTTGCCGTACTGAAAAAAGGCACCCTCATGCACGTGGGCCCGGTGGATGAAGTCGGCAAAGGCGAAGAATGGGTAGAGGTAAACGCCTTTCATGATGATCTGGGCGTCCACCTGCAGGAGTTCGTAGGCTCAGCACAAGTAAAACGCGAGGCTCAGCATTTTCTAGTGATGATGAAAGACGGCTTTCACAGCCAGGACCTGAACCACTTTCTTTTTGAAAAAGGTATTGTTGCCACGCACCTGAGCACCAACAAGAAAAGCCTCGAAAAACAGTTTTTGGAAATCCTATCAGAGTCGGCCCCGGCCGTTACGAAACGCTAATGCGTATGCTGCACCTGCTGAAAATAGACTTAAAGAAATTAACCAGCTACCGTACGTTTTGGATCATCTGCGGGCTGTACTTTTTCACACTGATCGCGGGTGCTGCCAGCGGTATGGAGTTTTTGAAATGGCTGGCCCGCACCATCGAAGGATTTGGTCAGGAAATCAACATCAACCGCATACCGCTGTATCACTTCCCCGATATATGGCAGAACCTGGCGTGGGGTGGCGGCTTTCTGAAGATCGGCCTTGCCGTGATGACGGTCATCTCGATCACCAACGAGTTTACCTACCGCACCGTACGCCAGAATATTATTGACGGCATGAGCCGCGAAGAGTTCCTGATCTCGAAGGTGCTCACAAATTTTCTGCTAAGTCTGCTCAGTATGGTGGCCGTATTCCTGATTGCTGCCGTTGCCGGGCTAATCTATTCGCCACAACTGGAGTGGCCTTATTCCTTTCAGGGAATCGGCTTTTATCCGGCCTATCTTCTGGAAGTCTTCGCGTTTCTGTCGTTCGCGCTGATGTTGGGTGTATTTATTCAACGCTCGGGCCTCACCATCATCATCCTGCTCAACTCCTACCTCATCGAACTGATCATCAAAGAGAACATCAACGACTACCTGCCTGGCATCATTCCCTACTTCCCGCTGGAGTCGATCATGAACCTGGTACCGTTGCCCTTTGCACGCTATGCCTTTCAGGAAATACGCGATTACGTCACCATCTCTTCCATCGCCATTGCCCTGATATGGACATTTTTATTCAACTACTTTTCCTACCTGAAACTGAAGCACTCGGATATCTGAGCGCTATGCCGCGATATTCGGACAGCGGGTGTCTGAACGGAACAGACTGACAAGAGGCGCTGAGCACTATGGTTGCGCAGCTTCATCGGTAAACATAAAACCTTTGGCGTCAGCCCCTTCGTAAAAATCTAAGCACTTGCCGATAACATAGAGCGTGTGGCGCTTATCTACATAGACCGGTATATCGCCAACCTGGTATGCCAGGTCTTGCTCCTTTTTTTTATCGAACCCAAGGATAAGCTGTACCCCGCCACAGCCGCTGCCGCCCCGCACGCCAATGCGCAAGCCGTAGTCGGTCGGAATATTTTTGGTTTGCATGATTTTGCGAACCTCTTCCATAGCCCTGGTAGTAAGGAGAACAGGCTGCACGTTATCGAACATATACGCGGTTTACAACTGCCAACAAAGGTGAGTTAAAAATAGTTAATTTTCGACCCGCTAATTGTTTCCTATGAATACCCTTGTCGAGTTTGGAAAAATTGTGTTGCCGGCCATCGTGGTACTCTATGCTGCCTATTTGCTGGTGCGATCATTCATGGCCAAAGAAATAGAAGTAAAAAAGCTGGACGTGCGCGGCAAGAGCCTCGAGACCTTACTGCCCGTGCGCCTGCAGGCCTACGAGCGCATGACGCTCTTTCTTGAACGCATGTCACCCCAAAACCTGTTGTTACGACTCAATAACCCCGGGCTTAGCGCACGCGACCTGCAGCGCTTGCTGTTAGATGAAATCCGCAACGAATACAACCACAATGTATCGCAGCAAGTATACATCAGCGAAGAGGTGTGGAGCCAGATCAAAAATGCAAAGGAAGACCTCACCATGCTCATCAACGAGGCCATCACCAAGGTGGCAGCCGAGGGCCCCTCTATCGACCTGGCAAAAAAAATCATCGAACTTACGCTGGAGAAAAATGTAGACCCCATGGGCCACGCCCTAACCCAATTGAAGCGCGAGATACAACAAATATTCTAGAATGAGCAAAACGGCACTCATCGCGGGCAGCACCGGCCTGATCGGCAGCCAACTGTTACCCCTGCTTTGCGAACATAGCGTATACCAAAAAGTAATTGCCCTTACGCGCCAACCACTCGGTTACACGCACGCTAAACTAGAACCCATCATAACGGATGCGAGCGGTGTTTCAAGCCTGGGCAGCAGGTTACAGGCGCACCACTTGTTCTGTTGCCTCGGCACTACCATGCGGCAAGCCAAAACAAAGGACGCTTTCAGGCAAGTAGACTACCATTATCCGCTAGCGCTGGCAACACTTGGCCGCCAGTGGGGTGCGCAGAAGTTTTTGCTCGTTTCGGCATTAGGTGCCAGCGCATCGTCAGCTATTTTTTACAATCGCGTAAAAGGCGAGGCAGAGGACGCCATCAAAAAAGCCGGCTTCGACACCTTGCACATTTTCAGGCCCTCGCTGCTGCTCGGGCCGCGTACCGAAAAACGGCCCGGTGAAGATGCAGCGAAACTTTTCTACAAAATTTTTGGCGGACTCATTCCGAAAAAATGGCAGGCGATTGAAAGCATCAAGGTAGCCCGTGCCATGGTAGCCATGGCCGACAGCCCCGAAACGGGGATTCATGTGCACGAATCGGCCGCCCTGCAGAAATTTTAAAGTGATGATAGCCGTTGTTCAGCGCGTACAACAAGCATCGGTAACCATCGCGGGAAAAACAACGGCTGCCATTTCACAAGGACTACTCGTACTGCTGGGCATCGAAACAGCCGACACGCATGAAGACGTTGAGTGGCTGGCGGCTAAGCTCATCAACTTACGCATTTTCAATGACAGCGATGGCGTTATGAACGTGAGCGTGAAAGATGCGGGCGGAGGTATGCTGGTGGTATCGCAATTTACGTTGCATGCCAGCACCAAAAAAGGCAATCGCCCCTCGTACATAAAGGCCGCCCGGCCCGAGGTGGCTATACCGCTTTACACGAAGTTCATTGCCGAAGCAACGTTGCAGTTGGCAAAGCCAGTGCAAACCGGAACATTTGGTGCCGATATGCAGGTAGCCTTGATAAATGATGGACCGGTTACGATTGTGATCGATACCAAGAATAAAGTATAGGGCTAATCAAAAAAAATTCGCCATCGCGCAGCGGCCTGCCATGGCGAATCTCTTCGGAAACGGCCCTCTCACTTCGTTTCGATCTTTGCCTTCATGTCATTTCCCTTTACATAGGTTTCCAGTAAGTTGTCCATTTCCCACATCATGTGCATGATCGATTCTTTTGCGCGATAGCCATGGCTTTCATAAGGCAGTACCACATAACGGGCGGTGCCGCCATGTCCTTTAATGGCATTGTAAAAGCGCTCGGTTTGTATGGGGAAAGTGCCCGGGTTATTGTCCGCCTCGCCATGGATAAACAAGATCGGCTCTTTGATTTTATCGGCATAAGAGAAGGGCGACATTTTGTAATACACTTCGGGGGCCTGCCAATAGGTGCGCTCTTCCTGCTGAAAGCCGAAGGGTGTGAGCGTGCGATTGTACGCACCACTGCGCGCAATGCCGGCTTTAAATAAATCGCAATGTGCCAGCAGGTTGGCCGTCATGAACGCCCCATAGCTGTGGCCCCCCACGCCCACGCGCTTGGGGTCTACCACCCCCAACGAGGCTCCGTAGTCGATAGCGGCCTTGGCGCTGGCTACCAGTTGCTCAATGTAGGTATCGTTTGGCTCTTTGTCGCCTTCGCCCACGATGGGAATAGACGCATTGTCCAGAATAGCATAGCCGCGCACCACCCAGTAAATAGGGCTGCCCCAGCTGATGCGCGTGAAGGTGTAAGGCGAACCACTCACCTGCCCTGCGGCATCTTTCGACTTAAACTCCTGCGGGTAAGCCCAGAAAAATGTGGGCAACGGCCCGTCTTCTTTCTTATAACCAGGCGGCAGGTAGAGGTCGGCTGTAAGGTCGACACCATCTTCGCGCTTGTACTTGAGCACCTGTTTCTTCACATCTTTAATTTGTGGATAAGGGTGCGGAAAAGCCGTAAGCTGTACTATATTTTTTGATGCAACCGTGCGCAAATAGAAATTTGGATTTTCTGACGGAGACTCGCGCGAAGTGATGAACGAAACCTTTTTTGCATCAACCAGCGCAGCCACATATTCAAAATAGGGTGCCTCGCTACGCCACAGCCGGGTGATTTTGCCCGTGGCGAGATCAAACCGGTCTAGAAACGGCCGGTCGCCTTCAGGCGAGGCCCCGGTGCCGGTAAGGAAAATGGCATTATCCTGAATCAACATGGCCGGTCGGCCATAGCTGTTCAAAGCGGTTACCACATTGCCCGGGTCGGTGTACGTGTCTTCGTACGAGCGATCGAAAATCACTTTCTTTTTAGCTGGCGCTGAGGGATCGATTTGATAGGTGCGCGTTTTACGATCGCTCCACCACTGCTCATAGACCCATGCATTTTTTTCGTTACCCCACGTCATGCCACCATAGCGCAACGGCAGGGCAATCAACTCCTGTGTTGAAGAAAAAGGGAAAGTCGAGAGGTACACCTTGTCGCGTATGGTGGCTTTCATTTTCGGATCGCCACCGTCTTGAGCTTCCACCCAATACACCGTGGCGGGTTGGTCGGCCCGCCAGGCATGGCTGCGCGGCCCTTGTATCACGGCATTAAATCCCACGGGTATATTGTCGCCCAACGGCACATCGGCCAGGTGCCGCGCTATGTTGCCATTGTCGTCCATCACGTCTACCGACTGCGGGAAAAGATTTACTGGAACCAGGTAGGAGTAGGGGCGCACCACCCTGCGCACGAGTAAAAGTTTACCATCGGGCGATGGGCTCTGCGACAAGTAAACCGCAGGCGAGCCAACCGTTTTCTCGGCACCATCCCACGACACTACACACAATTGGGCCGTGGCATAAAAATCAAATTGCTGTTCATCGTACGGGTTCTTCAGCAGGTCTTGATAGGTGCGCGCGGGGGCCTTTTTACCCAGGTTCTCCTCTATTATCGGCCCTTGCGGCACCCGCGACTTAGGCGGTAGTGCGGGCTGCTCTGCCACAGCCAGGAAGGTAATGCTGGTGGGCGACTGCCACGCGATGGCGTTGCCCAATGTAGCATTGATTTTCTTTTGCGTTAGCCGCTTGGCCTGCCAGGTAACGAGGTCAATACCCCACAGTTCAATGCGGTCGGTCTGCGTGTGCAAAAAAGCTGCGCGCTTACCATCGGCCGAAAAACTAAAGTTGCTGATCTGTAAATTGGCCGGCAGATTTTGAACGGCATACTCTTTCAGGTCGCGCACCGATTTAAATCGCAAGCCCACAAAAAAAATATTGCGGCTGGGGCCGAAGTTATCGGGGTTTATACGCAGGCCTGCAATGCGCAATTCAGGCCGCGACAATTCTTCTATGCTGGGGTAGTCTGACCTGTCCAACAGCGCCATTACACTTTTGTCGGGCGAGAGTTGCATGGCCGGGGTTTGGGGAGCCTCGATTAACTGTGCCAACGCATCGGGGGGGCGCTGATAGCCAGTATTGTCCTGGGCCGACACGCACAGGGCCAACAACAGGCCAACAACAATAAGCATCTTTCTCATGATAAGTATTTTTCTTGAAGGTAGTGATTTCATCCACACACAAAGCCCCAATTTATACAACATCTAAAAAGCCCGGGCAAGCGGCAAATATTCAATCGAACCCCGTAACTTTCGTGCTCTAATCTATCAAATAGTATGTATACCACTTCCTTGCTCCTTCACTCCATTGTCCGTTACTTTTTCCTGATCTTTCTGCTCGTAACCGTAGTGCGCTCTTTTCAAGGGTGGCGCCAGAACAAAGCGTACGAGAAAGTAGACGATAAATTGGGTGTCTGGCTGGTTATGTTAACCCATACCCAGTTTATTCTCGGGCTCCTTCTCTACTTCATCAGCCCGGTTGTTATTTTCAACAAGGGGTCGATGAGTAACCCCGTTGCCCGATATTGGCTGGTGGAGCATATCACCCTCATGGTGGTGGCAGTCATTCTGATAACCGTGGCAAGGGCTACAGCTAAGCGCATCAACGAACCGGCCCTCAGGCATAAGCGCATGTTTACCCTCACTTCCGGTGCACTTGTTTGCGTACTGTTGGCTCTTCTTTCGCTGAAAGATCGGGGCTTCTTCGATGTTACCATGTAGCCGCCTGTCGGGCAACTTTGCTGGCGTTTGTACTGTCCCACAATTGGCTAATTTTACTTGTTAACAAGCCCAAGTGATGAAAAAGTGCTTTTCACTGCCCGTACTGGTTGTCGCTTTTTTTGCCGCACAAAGTCAAACTTTTTCGCCTCGATATGAGCTTGTTAAGATTGGCAGTCAGGTAAACACCTTTTATCACGAAGCTGCGCCTGTTGTTTCACCCGATGGCAAAGATTTATATTTTTTTGTGGCTAACCATCCTGAAAACACCTTCGGCAAAGACAACAGCCAGGACATATGGGTGACACACAAAGACGACAATGGTGCCTGGAGCCCGGCCAAGCGGCTGGGGCCGCCCCTTAATCAAAACCGCGCCAACCAGGTGTTTCAGGTATTGCCCAATGGCTCGCTGCTGGTGCGCGGCAAAGCAAAAAGCGAAAAAGGATTTTCGCTGGTAACCCCCTCGGGCAGTTGGACGGAGCTGCGCATCAAAGACTTCGACAGCATGAACAAGGGCCGCTTCAGTGGCGCCACCATTTCGGCCGATGGCCGCCACATGGTGCTGTATTTTTCAGAAATAGAAAACAGCATCCGCAGTGATTTATATATTACCCACGACCTGGGAGACGGCCAGTGGTCGCGCCCCGAGAAACTCAAAATCAGCAACAACTCGGATGAGTTCGGGCCGTTTATCGGGCCGGATAATAAAACGCTTTACTTCGCCAGCGACCGCAGCGCGCCCGGTAAACAAGGCGGTGCCGACATTTACAAAAGCGAGCGCCTGGACGACAGCTGGAACAACTGGAGTGAGCCTGTAAACCTGGGCAAGCCTATCAACACAGCCGCAGGCGATGCCTATTTTACCATTGATGCCAATGGCAATGTGTACACCTCGCGCGCCAACAGCCGCGTGGATGGCGGCAACCTCGACATCTTCATGCTCATACCCAAGAACATCAAGGTAAAGATTGCAGGCGTAGTATTGAATGCGAAAAATAATCAATCACTGGCCGCCAACGTGGTGGTGAGTCTGAAGGATCAGAAACCTATTACCCTCAAGGTACCAATCAGCGGAAAATTTGAAACGCGCATACCGGAGATAGATCAATACGTGGTATCAGCCACTGCCGAGGGTTTCTTGCCAAAAGAGGAAACGTTTTCCGTGCCTCCGCTTCAGGGGGACACTACCCTGAATATTGAAATCTTACTTACCCCTATAGCGAAAAAATTAGTGCTCACCGGCACGGTCTACAATAAAAAAGACAATACGCCCGTAAGCGCTAAAGTGGTGATTACCCGCCCGCCCACACGGGTGGCACCGGTTGTGCTGCAAACAAATGCCTCGGGCCAATACGAACATGACATTACCGCCATGGGCTGGTATTCACTCAGTGGCTCAGCCGAAGGGTTTTTGAACGCAGCCGACAGCGTGGAGGTGGTGAGCGAGGAGCAAACGCCCATTCAAAAAGACCTGTACCTACAACCCATTGAAGTGGGCGTAACGGTTCGGCTAAAAAATATCTACTTCGATTTTGATAAAACCACGCTAAAACCGGAATCGTTTACCGAACTAAACAAAGTGGTAGACTTGCTGAAACAAAATCCGTCCGTTGAAATTGAGATTGCCGGCCATACCGACAGCAAGGGGTCGGACGATTACAACCGCAATCTATCGCAGGGGCGCTCCCAGGCGGTAGTAGACTACATCATCAGCCAGGGCATTGACAACTACCGGCTGACGGCACGGGGCTATGGTGAAGCCAAGCCCATTGACACCAACGACACAGAAGAAGGCCGCGCCAACAACCGCAGGGTAGAGTTTACAGTGGTGAAGAAGTAGCCATGAACACCAGCACTGCCCTACCAAAAATGGTGGTGCTTCAAAGTTTCTTTCTACTCACCGAGAATGAGCACGGATTGCATTTGTAGTTCTAACCAGGTATGTTTGTTTAGTTGAAAAAGAATTTTTCCATCGCGCTCGTTTGTCTGGCCTGCAGCGCCCTGCTGACGCACAATTTCGTGCCGCATACCCATCATAACGAGGAAATGGAACACCATGAGGGTCATGAGCATGATCATCATAAAAGCAATCAAAACGAAGGAGGATTGCTGAATTTATTATTTGCGGAGGCTTTTCATCCGCCCGGCTCGGGTGAGTTTTATCTCAGCCACACCACAAGCCCGCTCTTCAAGTTCTCGGCCCCGGAATTTTTTATTCAGGTTTCAGAAATTCGAGTTCCGCCACCGCCTGTTGTCCAGGTAACACACCCGCCTGCTTGCCAGGAAGAAAGAATACTGAGCTTTTCAGTCGTTAACGCTTCACTTAGGGCACCGCCCGTAGCGTAGACAATTTTAATTGTCGAAGACTTCAAAAAATCACCTGTTCAGGTGATGTTATCTATTTTATTCACTAACCCTTAATCAATCAACCATGAAAAAGTTAATCACTTTATTCTTTGCCATGTCTCTCTTCATCGCTTCTTGTGGTAAAAAAGCCGAACAAGAAGGTACACACGTACATGACGATGGCAGCGTACACGCTGATCACGCCACGGATACCACCAAGCAGGAAGAATTTGCAGTAGGCGATTCTACAGCCATTGATTCTGCTGAACATGCTCATCAGCACGAAGCCGGTGAAGAGCACAAGCACTAATCCGATGAACAAAATCGGATATGTAATGATGATTACACTCGCAGCCCTGATGGGCTGCGGGGGTAATCCTGCCAGTGTTGATGCCAACAGTGAACTCAAAGCCGTATCCTACACGCGCTATACCGATAAAACAGAATTGTTTGTTGAGTTCAAACCGTTGGTGGTGGGAGAGAATTCAAAGTTTGCAGCTCACTTTACAAAACTCGGTGAAAACTTTACTGCACTTACGGAAGGAACGGTAACGGTTAGCCTGATCATGGGCGATAAAGGTGTTCGCCACACCGAGCAGGCACCCGCATCACCCGGGATATACAGGCTTGCCATCAAGCCATCGTCAGCAGGCAAAGGCCGTTTGGTATTTGACATTAAAACAAAAGACTATACCGACAGAATTGTATTGGATAATATAACTGTGTATGCTAACGCTGAAACAGCTATGGCGGAGGCACAACCGGAGCCTTCTTCCAACACGCTTTCCTATCTAAAAGAACAAGCTT